>Ga0307516_10008770_pt1 | contig 11363 bp, 12 predicted proteins | sample 19_EM_MG_FD_203310 | JGI IMG/M metagenome (GOLD analysis project Ga0307516, IMG submission 203310) | Populus trichocarpa ectomycorrhiza microbial communities from riparian zone in the Pacific Northwest, United States - 19_EM | ecosystem: Host-associated > Plants > Roots > Unclassified | place...
ATGTTTGTGGGACGCTCTCCCCAATTCCACACTCCATCCACCGTCACATCTTCCACGTCCGCATTAACTTTACCGACTTCAACTCCCGCTCCTCCCCCACCTGCGCCCAAGGTCCTTCCGCCTTCTGTGGTCGTTCAACAGGAGGTCCAGAAGAACTTCGATCCACTTAGCAACCCCGCTAGATCAGTCGCTAGGGCTTCCTCCACCCCGATTATGGAGCCATCCAAACAACCAGAGCCAATTGGCCCCCTCGGCCCATTGGGTCCCGGAGGACCCACGCACATTCACGGAAACGGCCCAATGATGACTCAGTCGGTCATCATCCAACCTACCCCAAGATCGGACGAGGGGCTCGATCCGCTTGGCATGGCTAAACCGACCAACATGGTCGCATCGATGAGGGCGCCACAAAGGCCGAGGCTAGATCCTAGAGAGGCTGCGAGTAAACTCGCGAACATGTTTTAATGAGCGGAATTATTAGGTTGGAAGCGTGGAAGGGCGATCCCATATACTGTTTTCATGTCGTCTCGGTTCTCGTAAACATCCACCACCAGTTCCAGTGGTTCACGGATTCTGTATTTCCACGTTTTTCATGTGTCGTTTGTAGTGGGTCGGGACTACGCGTTGCTGATGCCCCTGTTTTAACGGCACCTTTGATCCCGGTTAGATCCCAGCCTGGCATGCACATCATTGTAGTCTACCAGCGAATAGTAAATTGCCCAATAATCATGCACGGAGAAATACAGGAGCGCCCCGGAAGACTTTCATCTCACCCAGCCTTGATACTACTCAGTCGCATCACCAACGGCAACAGCGATCCGTTATCGCTTGAAGCGTAATACTGCACACAATCGAGGTGTTTGCTGAACCTACACACACGCACGTCGGCGTTGTCAGCAACCGGGCTGTCGGCCGAAAGACGGAAGGGATAACGTACCAATGATTGAAGTTCTTTTCAAACTTGTATAAAAAGTCCCATCTCTTCTCCATCTCTGGATCACCGTCGGGGTCATCCGCCGCAGCAACGCCCTTCGCCGCTGATGCGGTAAATTTGGCCGAGTATACGGCGAACGTGGAACACGTTGTGATCATACGCGAGTAAGCCTAGGCAGCCATATAAATGAGTATCGATACTCCAGGTCGATCGGGGGTGGAAGGCGTTTGCGTACGGAAAGCAGCCTCGCGCTGGTTAACATGGACTCCTTCAGGCAGGTGTCTAAAAAATCCGAGTGATCCCTCAGTAACTGATCAACCGTTGTCACCTTTGCGAGCTTGACCTCCAAATTCCTCCAGTTTGGTTCCAGAACTTCGAAAGTAACGAAGGCCAAGATCTGTTGCACGAAAGCCAACATCCTGGCTCTCAATAGGAACACTCTCAACCTCCACTTCTCTAGCTCCGGATGATGTGGTACGCTAGCTCTCCAGGGAGACGTCCTCTGTTCTATCCACATGGACGAAAGCGTCTGTTCTGCGTGCTTGAGGTGGAGCAGAAACCGGAACAGCAGTTGGTATTGGACGATAGTTTTCCGTGAGATCACAAGGGATAATGGGAACTTGACATGGTAGTCAAGCATCAATGCATCAATCGCTAAAGCCGTGGTCAATGTCCCTCAGCACGAGCGAAAAATCGGGAGGAACAAACCCATGAGCGGTTTCTCGTCTCTATTTCTCCGGCCCTCCGTTCCGTGAGCCGAATCGGTAATCCCCCCTTCCCCAACGTCGCTCCCGATAGCACCTTTCTCGCTGATGATTTTCAACAACCAGTCGTACAAACCGTTGTTGGCCATCTTAACCCTCACGTCCTCACGGAACATCGTATCTTCTCCGTGAAGGTCAGTGTTCAAGGCAAGGTCCAGAAGGCTCTGGAGTTTGAGGACCGAAGCCGATTTCGAGGATTTACGAAGCTCGCTTTGTGCCTGATCGAGTAAATGGGTGACGAAAAACGACTGTGACATGAAGAAGAACCGCTTTAGCGACCGGAGGCGGGGGAGGAGTTGTTGGTCCTGGAGAAGCATGTTCAAGAGTGTTCTGTTCGCGTAGGAGTATGCGTCTTCGATGGATTTATAGAATCTGGGCACAGCTGAGGTCAGGAGCGGGCCGGACTACAGCAGCGAGGCCATACTTTTCATCTTCCATCGAAATCTCCGCGTCGAGGACGGTAGCGTCCTGGTTAGGGGTAACCCCGACCCCACACTCGCGGACGACGTTGAGATACTTCCCGGCAAGGAGAATCTTATGTTTCCACCCCTCTAGAACGGGGGGTATACATGCTCCCCCAGGCAATCGACTCAATCCGCCCCTTGGGGTTGGCATCCCAGTTTTCCGTTTGGCGTCCCCTGCCGAGGAACCATCCCGAAGCTGAAACGAGACAAATTTAGAGGTCGTATGTCCCAAGAGTGCCCAGACGTACCGTGTATCGTCTTTCCCAGTATTCATCCACGTAATCCATATCCAACGTTCCTTTGGTGATGGACTTGCTTTCCTTGACACATAGCTCCTCCCAGGGATCGTGAAGTTTACCCGAATTGATCCATTCTTGCAGCATCGTCGCATAAGGGGCGCCAGCTGCCCTGAGGAGACTACCGTACAGGGTCAGCGCCGCCGGGTCCCCAGACATATTCTGCATCCGATCGTAAATGACTGAGAGCACTTCTCCGCCTTTCACAGGTGCGTTGCTCTCCGCATCCAGTCCAGGCTTCTTCAAGTCGGATAATACAGCCTTCAACTTCGCTCCCCCAAGACCGAGGGCCTCGTTTCGGGCTTCGTCAGAATCAGAGTCCGAAGACAGGCCAGAGGAGTTATCGACATTGTCAGCGGACGCAAGTTCTGTCGTGAGTTGGTATATCAGGGAGAGGGTATGGAGGGTCGGATGGACGTAAAACCACAGTCTCTGGAGAGAGAACTGTGGCGAGGTGTTGAAGGCGTGCTCTAATTGTGACAGCAACGTTTGATAATCCTGGGCATTTTTTTGGTTACCCAGACCCCCATCAGCACACCGTTTCCGGGCATACCTTGAGCATGTCGCGTATCGAAGCGCAGAGCGCGTGATTCACCAGACCGTATTCCAGGTGACTACGCAGCTCAATGAACGAGGTGATACCGGTATAGTAGGTTGCGAGCGGTAGTATCCGTTCAACGAGGTCGCTCAGAGATGGATCTACAAGCGGTGGATCAATACCAGACTGTTTAAACTAGATGTGGTTTACCCAGCGCCGAAGAAACCCCAAACTTGATCCCGCGGACAGGGTCATCGTCTTCGACCGAGTAGTCCGGGTGGTATGTGATATGTGTCCCTTCAATACCCTGTAGATGTGTGGAAGCCATGGCCGATTCGAGCAGCTGGAACACTTACCATCAATACAAAGAGGAGGTCCTCCAAGATCAGAGCCTCTTGGATATCCAGCGATACATTGTCCAGGCTCTCCTCCCGCGATTTTCCTTTCCCATGAGTCTTGGGCGTGGTGTGCGAGTGTGATGGAACTCGCGAGTTCAGCGGCGCTTTGACGAAAGACGTCTCCGCAATGAATGAAGGATCTAATCACAATAAGCGCCAATAACTGCAGGACTGAAACGTTCGTCCGAACCTTTGGAAAGAAAATCGTGTCGACCGCGTCCGTTCCGTTCGTCATCAACGCCATACTCCAGGTTGCGGCTCCGTCTTGCAGATGCGATCGTTCCTGCAACCTGTGGTGGCGGCGGATGTCAAGTACGGTTCGGAGTATCCTCAAGCTCCCACGAACTTTGGAGTACTCTTTCGTAGACAGCGCCAGGTTCTTCTTGCGGCCGACAGGACGCGTTCTGGGAGTGTAAGGGTCCATTGCGATCACTGTCACGGTTATCAGCCGGAAAGGAGCGAGGTCACGATGATGTCACGCGTCTGTGACGCCGACGCATCTGCTCCTTTCCGTTGTCTCGAATTCCGGGACGAACTGGTCTCCGTTCATTCCTTCCCCTTGTCGACTCCTCCGCGCATTCTTTTGACTGGGACTGGGCGTGCTTATTCTGCACCGGGACATACGGACATAGCTCGTACTGACCGCTACGTGGCCCACTATTCACCATGCGGGATACCAACCTCTTCAGCATCAAGCGGGCTCTACCCCGGATGGTAAGCAAAGTGCACTCCGCGGCCCACGAGTGGTAAATTTGAACTGGTGTTGTGTTCACAGAGCTGGAACCCGAAGAACCTCTACAACTTATGGAGGCGTTCGCTCGGTGCTAAAGTCAGCGCGACCGACTATACACGGACGACGAAAACGCTCTTTCAACAACGGTGGGCAGCGAAACAACTCGTTCGGGCCTACCATGGCGATTACATCAACGAGAAGACGTTCAAACGGTGGTACCTCCCGGCCAACTTACCGGACGTTCGCCTGGCGGCTTCGGCTGGAGACGACTCGATGCTGTTGACCAAGTGGGCCAACAGGACATCGGCGGTGGAGAAAGAGATTAAGAGGAGGGAGGAAGAAGCGTCAAAGGGACTCGCTCCTGTTGGCAGTTTGATGTTCTCTGAGGTGGAGAGGAGAATTGACGTGGTTATCTTTCGGAGTTGCCTCGCGCACAGTGTGTATGAGGCGAGGAGGATGGTTGTGCACGGAAACGTGTTGTTGAACGGACAGAAGGTTAGCCGGTCTTACTCGTTTGTGGCGGCAAGGGGTAACCTCGATTTTAGCACCAAAACGCAAACACGCGGCTGGCGCCTGGTGACATGGTGACGGTGGACCCCAAGGCTATCAGATTCCTGCAACCCAAAATGATGGAGGCTGACCCAGACGAGGAGGACCACACGGAGGTTGATTCAGGCGGGGTGATCGCGAAGGACGGGAACGGATCAGGGAGTGGTCACACGCCATTTCTTCCACCTGACTATTCAACGCCATTCATCTTCGTCCCTGCCTACCTCGAGGTCTCGTTCCCAAGTTGTTCCGCCATCTATCTTCGGCACCCAACGGCACGGCCAGGGTACTCGGAGATCCCCACCCCATATGATGCAGACGGTGAAGTTGTCCGACTGGCCTGGGAATGGTACGCCAAGGTTCGACCGAGGATGAGGAGCAAGCGACAGTTGGCGAGGATGCCGGATAACAGACAGTAGCGTATGAGTCGTGTCAGCCCATTTTGCTAATGCACCCCAAAACGTTGGGCGGAAATGAAGGCTATAACTGGCCGTGATCCCCCTCAAGTATGTGATAATGTGGTCAACCAGCCGCGCACCACGCACCATGCTCCGTCCCCGGCCTCGTTCATAAACCTCATGGATTTGTTTGGCAACCGTTTCCCGGCTCCCGTTCTTTCTTCTTCTCCTTTCCAGTGCGCGTAGGGTTCCCCCGCTGTTCGAGCCCAGGACGGGCAAGACCAACATGTCCTCCCGGGAGTCTTTGGACAATGTCAACTCCACCACCAGCCCTGGACACACCCCCGCCTTTCTTCAAACCACGAATTTGAACGACGAGAACTTCGTCTTCAACGTAACATTATTCTTTCTCGCTTGTTTCGCGCTATTCGCGATTTTCACCTGGCCTCGTCTCTTCACTCGTTTTTCCCGCGGCGCGGAATGGTCTCGCGGTCACTTCATCTACCATTCGACGAAACCCAAACGACGGCCTCCAGTCGTAAGGCGCAGACCGACCGTCTCGGGGCCTCGCTACGAGAAGGGGAGAGTTCCCAACTCTGATGATGACCACACCACGTTTTCCCACGTCGGCCTCGTGCGCCGCGAGGCAACCCATGATGCCACGTTCTCCCTCCCGCCCCATTGCAGGTCTTGGTCGGGCATAAATCAGAAAACCTCCGCCATTCTGGGGTTCCAGCCTTTCGACGGCTATTCGCTTGGCCAATGCCTCATCCTAATATGTTACTCCGCCATCGCCATCTTCGCATCCCTCTACAAGTCCAATCCTTTCCGGGAATACGTGCGCACAGGTTTTGTATCCACGGCACAAATTCCCATCGTCTTTGCTCTCGCTACCAAGAACAACGTCATTGGGAGGTTTTTATCTATGGGTTACGAAAAGGTGAGGGCGGCCCCTGAGTTTGCCGCGCCTCGTCTAATCCTCGTGTTCCATTCACTCTAGCTCAACTACCTTCATCGGTTCGCCGGCGCACTAGCCATATTGACTGCAAATCTCCACGCCCTGGGATACAGTAATTCATTTTCCCCCCTGAGTACCCGTGTGACCGCGATTAATGTGTCATTTGTTAGTCTACGAGTGGTCCATGGAAGGCATCTTCACGGAAAAGCTCCAGGCCTCCCCCGCTGCGTACGGATTCCTTGCTCTGATCTCTGTGGACATCCTTCTCCTATTCTCCACCTCCCTCTGGCGCAGGAAGTTCTACAACATTTTCCTCTGCACCCACGTCGCGGGCATGATCTTCTTCCCTATCGGCCTCGTCTTACACATGCCATCAACTCTTCCTTGGGTGGTCGTTGCGGTGATGACATACGGCCTTGACCATTTAATCCGAATATTCAAGACCCGAATCTGCAACGCGATCCTTCGTCCAATTGCCGAGTTGGGAATGACCCGGATCGAGATCCCCCACCTCAACGCGGGGTGGCGCCCTGGCCAGCATGTCCGCCTCCGCATCCTCTCCACTGGTGTTGGAATCCTTGGGTGGTCCGAGATCCACCCGTTCACGATCGCCAGCGTCAGTGGCGACGGCCTAGTACTGATGGTGAAGAAGGCAGGAGATTGGACCAACGCAGTCTATGACATGGCAACGAAGAGTGATGCCATCTATACAGGGGGTTGGGGGGGTGAGAAGAAAGCAAAGGTCTGGATCGAGGGCCCATACGGAGGCGTTGGCAATACCATGATGGATAGCTATTCTGGCGCAGTCTTTGTGGTGGGGGGAAGCGGTATCACGTTTGCCCTTGCCGCTATCACGGACCTCGTCCAGAAGGATGTCCAAGGTCTCAGTCGGCTCAAAGCCATCCACCTTATTTGGTCTGTCCAAGACGCACGTATGTATACTCGCTGTGTTGAGTTGCGGCCGTTACTGACCAACCCAAAGCATCACTTCAGCCTCTGATCCCGACTTTCGCAGCTCTCCTTCAACAGGTCACGTACGCTAACCTCCAGATCTCGGTCCACTACACGCGCGCTTCCATGTTTAACACCAAGAAGGTCTACGGCCATCTGCCCCCCCAACTTACTATCACGCCTGGGCGACCCAAGATCGCTTCTGTTATTGACTCTACGATCAATCATGCCTGCAAACTGTTTACTCCGTCTGGACAGGAGCACCATGCCTCTGACAAACTTTCGGGTGTGCTGATTGGCGTTTGCGGTCCGCTGGGGCTCGGTGAGGAGGTGAGGAAGGTGGTTAGTGCGATCGAGCCGAGGAGGTTCCGGAACGTTGGAGGTATCGAGGTGGTCGAGGAGACGTTTGGGTGGTAATTTGTCCGAACACATGCTCGCCTCCCCCTCTCGGTCTGCCTTCCGTCTCGGCTCCGTCCCTCGACCCACCCGACCAAGCACCCTGCTGGCCGCATTCTCCGGCCATCTCAAACACGCCCCAGCCTGGGCGTTTGCACGCCACCCAGACATGGCCCGACCGCACATTCTTCATCCACCCAGACGATGTCGTCTGGCATATTTATCATCTTCAACCACTATTGTTCCCGAAGCGCAGTCTCGCTCGTTTTACAGGAGCTGGTTATTTTGCCCAGAATGGCCGTGCCTTTCCTCGGGCTTCTCTCCTTTTTTCGTCCACTCTATGGTGACTGGCACACTAGACGACATTTACGAACGTCCAACCCATCTCAACCTGTACTCTTTCATCTGTTTCACCCTTTGACGGGCTTGTATTCTTTACGTTTCTTTGACCTGTGGCCTTGTTCTCTTCACACGACCCTCTTTGACTTGTGATCCGTCTCGTTCCCCTGGAGTTGGGCTCAACTGTTGTTGTATCTTTATACATTTCCGTTTCTCCTTTCTGTGGGTTTATGGGCATAGCGTTTTGTATTCTAGCTCTTGTCATACCTAGACCGCAGCAGCATCACAAAGATAGAGATGAATAGAAAGGCCATGTACATCCAATGCATTGCATGGGAAATAGTCCCACCGCTTGAACATTTGAACCGTGCCGCGCGTCACCCTCATGGTTTGAAGTGCATTGCGAACAAAGAGATTGGTTACGGTCGGTGATCGGTTCAATTGATTCACACGGGAGACACCCCCTGGCATTGACCTCGACGTAGCCAGGCCCTGGATTGAAGTTTGAATGTGCTGACCGTGACCAATACTAGGACCCCGGCGAAGCCGGGGGCGAGTTTGGTACGGATTCGCACCATTTCGGTCGAAATCTGGGCCTGATCTTAGATACCTTTCGCAACATTTCGGACGTGAGGCCCCGGAAGGTTTGGTACCCGGTCGCATCACGGCAGCACCATGGGCCAAGGTCTGATCACGGTGTGCGGTTGCTCGGTGGTCGCTGGGGGACCACCACCATGGCACATTCCTGGCATGTATTCCGCAGTATCTCTTAGCGCAGACAATCACACGGTCCTCATTGCCCACCCCTTACACGCAAGATGAAATACAACTCCGAACCACGGTCTTGGACAATCTACTGGAAAAGAACTCTCGAGAGCTCTCGTGATCAGCAGACTTTCGAGGCTCTCAGACGTCCCACAGTGGCCATTGGTGGATTCATGAAGGGTTTTGCCCCAAGCTGGGGTACAAATCTCGTTCAGGACGATGAAGACGACCCCAAGGCATGGATTTTCAGTGGGGTGAACCCTGGAGGGTGAATGTAGAATATTTCTACGAATTTTAAGCTATTTTGAGGTTCTATACACTGATTCGCACCACCTGGAGCGGACTTTTTGTGGTCTCGTACCAAATTGCGGACCAAACTTGCGGTAGGAAGTGCGGAACATTTACTCCGATTTTTTGCTCGTCGGGGATCGGACCTGCCCCCGGCTTCGCCGGGGTCCTCCAATACTCCACGCGAAAATCGCGCAACTGGTCCGAATAGGGATGTAGATCTGACACGCCCACCCGCACCGACCGTACCACGCCCAAGCAACGCAGTAGTCGTAACTCAACAATGAACAACGCCGACGCGTGAAGGTGTGCTTCCGATTATGGAGGATTTCGCGCCGTCAGTCCACAAATATGTCCAGGCGATATGAATGAGGTTAATTTCCGTTTCATAAAACGGCTCGAATCATTACTCTGGGTTCAATTGGACATCTCTGGATGAGAACTGTCGACCTAAGGGGTCGGGTCTTCCGAGAACTCTGAACAGAAACCTTCAGGCCAGGGCAGGGCACCAAGATAGAGACCACCAGAGTCCGTTCGACGGGGATTTGGTCATTCAGTTGGGGGAGGGGGGGGACGGAGGACACGTTTGGTTTCCGAAGATCCTCGTCACTATCCCTGACCACTGGAACCAACAGCCCACGAGACCGCATTTGATTACTAGGAAGACGTTTCCGCTCGCGTAGTACCGTCGACTGGACTTTGTGATAGGGGAAAGGGTGGAACCTGCTCTTGGAGTAGAAAATTAAGGTGGGAAGGTTAGGGACCTAGGCAGAGTGCATAAACAAACGAAGCTTGAGGAATAACAAAGGATGGCCGAGGAGCCGGAGGGTTCAGAGACTTTGAGAGTTTTCCTCGACAACAGTTGACTTAGTGGGTTTGGATCTATATTGCTGGACGAGGTTTCAATGTCAATCACGGAGAGCTGTAACACTGATGGAACTGACATCTTTCTCTTCCGGGGTCAAAGAATTCCATGCCTCACCAGCGGCCTTCGCTATCACCCTCACATCCTTGCCTGCCTGGTCTGGTCCCGTTCGGAACTCTTTAAGGTATCTACATCAGGAATAATAGACGTCAGGACCTGGTATACACCTGGTGAGTTTATCGGGAGACGTACTTCATAAAGGGGCTCTCTCGCGGTGAGGACTCGGGAAATTTAACGCGGATGCGGGACTTGCCCTTGTTCGTTTGTTCGTGATTGTAGCGTCTGACCTCCTGGGGGGTGAGGGTTTTCACGAATGCGTTAAACTCCTCTCTGCGTTTGTCTCGTATGACTTGAGCGGACGTCATGTATTTCTGTGGCATTGGATCCCCGGGTCAATATGAACCTGCCTTTCCGAGGACGAAGGCTGAAGCGTCGCTCACCTGTCTCTCCTCCTCGGAGAGATTTTTCCAGTCAACCATGCCGACCGGGACAGTCTTCTTCGTCTCCTGAAGGTACAGCGAAAACCCAGACATGCGCCTCGGAGGAGGTTTGATGACTGGCGCGCACGACAGATGGTCCTGAGTACGACATCTTACATGAGCATGAGACCAGATATACGCACGGTTTAGTTTCTTGGCCTCTATTGCCTTCTTGCTCGCTTTCGCCTTCCTTTCCTTCTCCTTCTTTGCATCAGCCAATTTCTTCTTTCTCTCCGCAAGGCGCTTCCGCTTCTGGGCGGCAGCCTCCTTTTTCTTCTCCGCCTGTACCTTTCGTTTAGCTCTCAAGGCGACGGCCGCTGCGGCCTTCTTCTCCCTGTCTAACTTATTTCTCAACCGAAGCAGCCGAGCTCGGGCCTCTTTCTCCTCAGGGGTCAATTTCGCCCTACCCGTCGTGCTGGACTTGGTCGAGGGTCCGGTCTTCTTCGTCGTAGCGGCAGCCCCAGTGCTGGCATTGCGTTGGGGGCTCGTCCGAACAGTGCTAGCGTGAAGACTGGTATCTGCGATTGTCCTGGCGCGGAGAGTAGAGACAGGGGACGGTAAAATGCGCGCGTAAGTCGCAGTTGTGCGATGTGCAGAAAGAGCGACGCGTCGGGTGAAGAGGGAGAGCATCGTATAGGGTGCAATGAGGCGGGGCGGAAGCGATTTAAATCCGTGCGCAAGGTTGGAATACGTCCGGTGTTTGTGGCTGTTTGTTCTTTCCACCAAGGATCTTAGAGCTGGCTCGTAGATTTGTTCCACCCGTTAATCGATTCGTCGAAAAAAGGAGAACTAGAGAGAGAAGGGGGGCTATGAGCAGAATATCGATTCGAGAGAACAACCTCCGGGTGGAGGTCAGGAGCAACAAGTTTAGTCACGTGTGGCTGGATTCGCTCTCTCACCCGACGCCATCATGGGGGAGGTCCTCAACGTCATCGTCGCTTTCGCCGTCATCGTGTTCGCGGTCAGATGGGCAACAAAAGGTTCGCTCCATTCCCCGAGGTATTTTCTACCCGCTTCTACCCCCTTCTCCAGGCAAGGACCAGCCAAACAGCCCCGGCACTGTCTTGGGTTTCCGGCCGAAGAGTGTCACTGATGAGATGGTACATGCCTTCCTTTGAGCGACGACTCGAGCACACTAAAGAATCCGGCCACGTAGGTCAATTCTGTCCACACAATGTTCCCGGATAT
>Ga0307516_10008771_pt1 | contig 11363 bp, 8 predicted proteins | sample 19_EM_MG_FD_203310 | JGI IMG/M metagenome (GOLD analysis project Ga0307516, IMG submission 203310) | Populus trichocarpa ectomycorrhiza microbial communities from riparian zone in the Pacific Northwest, United States - 19_EM | ecosystem: Host-associated > Plants > Roots > Unclassified | place...
CACCGGAACCGACGCCGTCACCGGAACCGACGCCGTCACCGGAACCGACGCCGTCACCGGAACCGACGCCGTCACCGGAACCGACGCCGTCACGGCTGCCGCAGCAGCCACGGCCGTGCGGCCGTCCGGTGCGGCGGCCTCGTCGATGGGCCGGCCGAGCTCGACCAGCGCGCCGATCCGGATCGCCCGCGCGAGCGGCTGAAGCTCGGGCGTCGGGCGGGCGTCGTCGAGCGCAGCGAGCGCTTCGGCGAACTGTCCGCGCAGCTGATGCGCCAGCGCACGGGCGACCAGGAACGGCGCGCGATCGGCAGGGCGGCGCTTGCGCGGCAGGTAGCGGGCGGCGAGCTCGAACAGCCGCACGGTGTCGCCGACGCTGAGCGCGCGCGACAGCGCCGCGGTCTCGGTCAGCGCACGGAACACGAACCACACCACGAGCACGAACCCGAAGCCGACCGCCATCCACGCCTTGCCGGCGACGTCGGTCTCCGAGGTGACCGCGAGCAGCGTGTAGGCGCCCGCCATCATCACCGGCACTGCCCAGCGCGTCAGGCTGCGCCAGATCCGCTCGAGCAGCTCGCGATCGAGGAGCCAGTCGTCCGGCTCGCGGACGTTCGGTTCGTCGGCTTGCCGAGCGTACGCCGGCACGCCGGCCATGCCCGATCTCGCAGGCTCGCCAGCGATCGTAACCTCGCCGGGTATCGCGGGCTCGCCAGGGATCGCCGGCGCGGCGTGGATCGCAGACCTCGCAGACTCCGCGCGGATCGCGGACGCCGCGGGTTCGCCGGCGATCGCGGGATCCACAGGCTCGCCGTCTGACTGCGTCATCGCGTCGCCGTTACTTCGTGCCGCGCAGGTGGCGCGCGATCCGCATCGCGCACTCGAGCGCCTGCTCGTAGTTGAGGCGCGGATCGACCCGGCTCTTGTACGCGCGCTCGAGATCGGTGTCGGACAGCCCGCGCGCACCGCCGGTGCATTCGGTGACGTCCTCGCCGGTCAGCTCGATGTGCACGCCGCCCAGCCGCGAGCCGAGCTCGGTGTGCAGCACGAAGCTCTGCTCGAGCTCCTCGACGATCTTGTCGAACCGCCGGGTCTTGATCCCGCCGGCCGTGGTCTCGGTGTTGCCGTGCATCGGGTCGCAGATCCACAGCACCTCGCGGCCGGCGCGCCGCACCGCCTCGACCAGCGCCGGCAGCTTGGCGCCGACCTGCCCCGCGCCCATGCGGTGGATCAGCGTGATCCGGCCGGGCTGGCGATCGGGATCGAGCGCCTCGAGCAGGCCGAGCAGCCACTCGGTCGACATCGCCGGGCCGATCTTGATCCCCAGCGGGTTCCGGATCCCGCGGTGGAACTCGACGTGCGCGCCGTCGAGCTGCGCGGTCCGCATGCCGATCCACGGGAAGTGGGTCGACAGGTTGTACCAGCCGGGCCGGCGCGGCACCTTGCGGGTCTGGGCCTGCTCGTAGGGCAGCGCCAGCGCCTCGTGGCTGGTGAACAGGTCGACCCGGCGCAACACCTCGCTCTCGACGCCGGTGATCGCCGACACGAAGCTGAGCGATTCGCGGATCGCGTCCACGATGCGCTGATACTGCGCGGCGTTCGGGCTACCGACCGCGAACGACATGTCCCAGTACTCGGGATGGTGCAGGTCGGCGAACCCGCCCTCGGCGAGCGCGCGGATGAAGTTGAGGGTCAGGCCGGCGCGCTCGTAGGCGCGCAGCATCAGCGTCGGATCGGGCTCGCGGTCAACCGCGGTGAACGGATCGCGGTTGATCAGATCCCCGCGGTACGCCGGCAACGTCACGCCGCTGCGGGTCTCGTTGTCGGCCGAGCGCGGCTTGGCGTACTGTCCCGCGATCCGGCCGATCCGGACCACCGGCTTGCGCGTGCCGTGCACCAGCACGAGCGACATCTGCAGCAGGATCTTGAGCTTGGCCGCGATCGGCTCGGACCGGCAATCGTCGAAGCTCTCGGCGCAGTCGCCGCCTTGCAGGACGAACGCCTCGCCGCGCGCGGCGCGCGCGAGCTCGGTCCGCAGCTGCTCGATCTCCCAGGACGTGACCAGCGGCGGCAGCCGGCCGATCTCCTCGATCACGCGCGCCAGGGCGCCCTGGTCGGCATACGCGACCTGCTGCTGGGCGGGCTTGGTCGTCCAGCTCGCCGGTGACCAGGCCGCTGCTTCCGTCCAGTTGGTGGCTTCCGATCTCGTCGCAGTCATTCCGCCGACTCCTTGCTCGTGGCCGAGCTGTGGTTCGTGCCGCACTCGACGGGCCGCTTGCCCTCGTAGTCGAGCCGCGGTGCAGTCTTCGAATACAACCGGCCAGAATCGATCGTCGCCCGGGGCGACGCCTTCCAGCCGCGCAGCACCTCGGCGAGCGCGTCGCGGATGATCGTGTCGGTCATCCGGACCGCGCCGTCGGGCAGCTTGAGCCGCGCGATCAAGCCGTCGCCCCCCGAGGCGAGGAAGTCGCTGGTCGCGACCTTGTAGTGGGCGTTGTCGGCGAGCGGCTTGCCCGCGACGCGGATCTGGACGTCGAGCTGGTCGGCCTTGCAGCGCGCCTTGGCGGTCAGCCCACCCCACGACACGATGCCGCCGCCGCGCGTCAGGTTCGAGGTCACCAGCTTCCGCAGATCGGCGCCGGTGAGGTCGACGATCGCGAACCGGTTGTCGAACGGCATCGCCTCGAACAGCTGGCCGTAGGTCAGCGCACCGGCCGGCAGATCCGCGCGCAGGCCACCGCCGTTGGTCAGCGCGACCTGCACATCGGGCCGCGCCGCGAGCATCAGATCGCAGAACAGATTGCCCTCGGCCGACTCGAACAGATAGGCCTTGCGGATCGGCGCGGCGAGCGTGACGCCGAGCCTCTCCTGGCGGCGCTCGCCGGCGCGCACCATCGCCGCGTCGACGATCTTCTGCACACCCGGATCGGGGACGACGGGCTTGCCTTCGTAGTCGCCCGGCGCGCACGCCGCGACCGGGACGGGGTTGCCAGCGCTGTCGATCTCGCAGATCTTGTGCGGCTGCTTGATGTGGACTGCGGCGATGTGGCCCTCGGCGTTGACCTGTACATCGACCCGGCCGAACGCGCGGCCCTGCGAGTACGACTCGATCACCGCGATGCCGGCGAGCCGGTGCGCCATCCCGGCGTGGGTATGCCCGCCGACGATGACGTCGACCGTGCCTACCGGCAGCTCAGCGATCAGCGTGAACAGCTCTGCGTCCTTCTCGCACGACGACACGTCGTCCGGATGCTCGACGTCGCGGCAGCTCGACCCGATGTGCATCGTCGCGATGATCACCTGCGCGCCCTGCCCGCGCAGCTGCGCGGCTTGCTCGGCGATCGCCGCGGCCGGCCGCGCCATCTTGAGGCCGGCGAAGTTCGCCGGCATCGTCGTGGTCGGCGTCGACTCGGTGCTCGCGCCGATGATCCCGACCTTGATGCCGGCCACCTCGATCAGGGTCGACGCCGGCATGTTCGGCCACGCGATCCGCGCGCCGGTGGCGGCATCGAGGATGTTCGACACCACGAACGGATAGTTCGCCTCGCTCGCGCGAGCCTTGAGCGCGCCCCGCGGATCGTCCGCGGCCGTGGCCGCCGTCGCGGCCGGCCCTACCGGCCCGTAGTCGAACTCGTGGTTGCCGATCGCCACCGCGGCGTAGCCGAGAAAGTTGTAGGCCTTCACGATGTCGGCGCCCTCGGACAGGTTCGACTCGAGCGTGCCCTGAAACATGTCGCCGCCATCGACGAGCACCACGCCGCCGCCGTCCGCCGCGCGCGCCGCCCGGAGGTTCGCCACGAAGCCCCCGAACATCGGCAGCCGCTCGAGCGCGCCGTGCAGATCATTCGTGCCCACGATGCTGAGCGTCACGTCCGGGCGCCGGACCGTTGGCGCGACGCTGGCCGGACCGGGCGCCGGCGCGCCGGCCGCACTGCCGGTCGCCGCGCTCGTGGGATCACTGATGGGCGCCGCAGGGTGCGAGCACGCCACCAGCACCCACAGAAAAAACCGGACCGACTTCATGGCGCGCACTCTACCTCGGTTCATGGTCGTCGTCGTGATCGTGGTTGACGCGGCGGCGGTCCGACCGTGAAGCCGCTATCCGCAGGCGACCAGGCGACCAGGCACCTGGACGGCGGGGCTTCGTACTAGGATCGCGCTCGAGGATCCGCGAGCGGTATCATGAATAACGGGTGGTTGACCCCGTCCACGTCGGACTCCAGGAGGCCAGGAGACTTATGCGTTCTCAGCTACATCGATTGTTCGTCGCAACCGGGCTCGCGGCCGCGGCGCTGCTCGGAACCGCGGCGAGCTCATCCGCCCAGGTCGTTCGCGATCACCGCCAGAATCCGCCGCCTGCCGCGCCACCACCCGCGGCCCCGCCACCCGCGGCCGCACCACCCGCGGCCCCGCCCCGCCCGGTCGACTACGGCCCCCGCGAAGCGCCGCCGCCGGTCCGCGAGGAACGCCACGAGGAGCGCCGCGCCGGCTACGTATGGATCGCCGGCCGCTGGGACTGGCGGCGCCCCGAGCGCCGCTGGACCTGGACCCCGGGTCGCTGGGACCGCGAGCGGATCGGCAAGCGCTGGCGCGAGCCGCGCTGGGAGCCGCGCGACGGCACGTACGTCCTGGTCGAAGGCGACTGGATCGACGCGCCGGTCCCGCGCTATCCGACCGGCGCCCCACCGGCGCTGCGCGACGAGCGCCCCGGCGTCCGCGCCGGCTTCGTGTGGACCCGCGGCCGGTGGGACTGGCAGGCCGGCAACTGGCAATGGATCAGCGGGCACTGGGAGCGCGAGCGCTCCCAGCAGCGCTGGACCGAGGGCCGCTGGGAGCTGCGCGGCGACCACTGGGAGTGGAATGACGGTCGCTGGGCCGACGTGCCGAAGGCCCCGCCGCTCGATCAGCCGCCGCCCCCGCCGCCGCGCGAAGAGACCCGCGCCGGTCGCGGCCACGTCTTTGTCGCCGGCCACTGGAGCTGGGAGAATGGCAAGTACGTCTGGCAGCGCGGCCAGCGCGTCCGCATCCAACCCGGGATGCACTACGAGCCGGGCCAGTGGGTCCAGCGCGACGGCGCGTGGAGCTTCAACGACGGTGGCTGGGTCAGCGATGCACCGCCGTCGCCACCCCCGGGCGAGTATCGCCCGCCGGCGGGCGGACCGCGCCCGAGCGCACCACCGCCGCCGTCGCGCGAGGAGCGCACCGAGACCCGCAGCGGCTACGTCTGGGCGCGCGGCCATCAGGAGTGGCGCGGCGATCACTGGGAATGGATCGCCGGCCACTGGGAGCCGCAGCGCGCGCAGCTGACCTGGTACGACGGCCGCTGGGAACAGCGCGGCAACGAATGGATCTACGTCGAGGGCGGCTGGCGCTAGCCAGGCGACCGACGGATCGATGCGACGGAGACGGTATGAAATGCGGTCTGCTTGCGCGAACCGAGCGAAGCCGTCAGAAGCTCATCGCGAACACCGGTAGCCGAAGCTCGACCCCGTAGTCGCCGCGATATTCCGTCGGTGCCAGCTCGACGTCCGGCAGCTCGAAGCGCAGCACGTGGTCCTGGTAACCGAGATCGACCCGCGTGCTGATCCGCGCCCGGACGTCGTCGAGCTGGATGTCACTGTCCAGCCTGACGATCATGCCTTGGCCGTCGCCGCCGTGGATCCGGATCCGGGCGTGGCGCTGGCGGGCATCGACCTTCAGCTGGAACATGTCGTTGGTCAGCAGATCGAGATGTTTGCCGAGCAGGTTGCCGAGCTGGGTGAACCGCTCGGTGATCTGATCTTCGAGCGATAGCGCATGACCGTCGGGGCAACGCGGCCAGCGCTGCTCGGCCGTGAGCTCGGGTCCGGCCATCGTCTGGGGCTCGGCAGCGACAACCGACGGCGCGACGACCAGCACCACCACCATCACTACCGTCGATTGCATGACGTCAGCATGCGTTGGTGCCGGGTCAGCGTCCATCACCAATCGCGTGCTATGCACCCGCAATGCATCGCGTCGTCGTAGTAGTGACGTTGGCCGCCACACTGTGCGCCGCGTGCGCCGCTTGCGACAAGAGCGCACGCTCGACCGCAGCACCCGCGGGCTCGGCGGTAGCAGCGTCTAGCTCACCGGCCGCCGCCGGTTCCGGCACCGCGGCCCACGCCGTCGCGAACGACGCACCGCCCTCCGCGCCGACGGTGACACCGGCGATCGTCGCACCAGCGCCGCCCGCTGCTGTGCTCGCGCACCCGCTGTTCTGGGCGGTCGAGAAGGACGGCAAGACGACGTACTTTTTCGGAACCATGCACATGGGGATCGACGCCACGACCCAGCTGCCGCCGATCATCTGGAACAAGCTCGATGCCGCCAAGACGTTCGCGATGGAGGCTGACCTCGATGATCCGAACATCGCCTCGATGATCAAGCCCACCAAGGGCTCGCTGCACCAGGCGCTCGGCGACGCGTACTGGAAGAAGCTCGAGGACGCGATGGGCGCCACGATGGCCAAGGCGGTCGACAACCTCCCGCCGATGGTCCCGGCGGCGGTGCTCTCGGTCAAGGGCTTGCCGCCCACCCAGCCGATGGACAAGGCGCTGTCGATCCGCGCGACCGACGCGCGCAAGCCGATCGTCTTCCTCGAGCCGGCCGTTCGCCAGCTCGAGATCCTCGGCAAGTGGATGGACATCAAGGCGCTCAAGATGATCCTCGACGAGTTGCCCGACGCCGAGCAGCACGCCCAGGCGATGCTCGGTGCCTATGCCGAGGGCAACGACCGCAAGATCCTCGCGATCAACGACAACGAGAAGACCGACGCCTTGCAGCACGGCTACACCGCCGCCGAGTACGATCAGGAGATGACCGATCTGCTCTACAACCGGAATGCGTCGTGGATCACGCCGCTCGAGAAGCTCCACGCCGCCGGCGGCGGCTTCGTCGCGGTCGGTGCGTTGCACCTGCTCGGCCGGCGCAGCGTGCTCGAGCTGCTCGCGCGCAAGGGCTACAAGGTCACGCGCGTCGTGCCGTGACCGGAGCGCCGGGCTACGCGCGCGCGCGAAGCAGCGCCGCCGCGGCGGCCACCACGCTGCGCGGGATCTCGTGACCGCCGGAGAACGGCTGCCAGTCGACGGACGCCCCCGCGGCAGTCAACTGGTCGCGCAGCACCTCCGCCATGGGGAACGGCAGGAGCCCGTCCTGGCGACCGTGCGACAGCATCACGGGCACCCCGGCCAGCGACGCCATCCGCGGTTGCCACACCGCATGCGCGATCAGCGTCCCCGACATCAGGATCAGGCCTGCCGGTGGCGCCGCGCGGTGCAGCGCGACGTCGAGCGCGAGCATCGCGCCCTGCGAGAAGCCACCGAGCACGATCCGGTCCGCGGGGAACTGCGCTTCGAGTTGATCCAGCAGCCGCAGCACCTGCTCGCGGGCCGCGGGCAGCCCGTCGGGGACCTCGTTGCGCCGGTCCGTGGCAGCGCTGCGGTCGCGCTCGAGCCGGGCCATGTCGATCATCCACCACGCGCGCGAGTCGCCGTACAGGCCGCCGAGCTCGAGCGGTGCCGCCGGAAACACGAACCGCACGGGTCCGCCCAGCGCCCCGGCGAGCGAGACCAGGTCGTCGCCCGGCGCGCCGAAGCCGTGGAACAAGACGCAGGTCGTGGTGGCGTCGGCGGGGCCGACGATGCGCGTGGTCAAGCCTGCGAGATCGAGTCGGGAGGGCGTCACGCCGCGAGCGTCTCACGGCGGCGCACGTCACACCATGGAGCCGCACGGCTGCGAGATCGCCGGGTTTGCGTTACCGTGGTGCATGCAACCGACCCGGCGCGAGCTGTTGCATCTGCTTGGCGCCGGCACGGCCGCGCTGGCGATCGGCTGCGGCGACGACGCGGCGCCCGCGATCGCCACGGCGGTGCTCGATCCCGACGAGGACTCCGTGATGGTCGCGATCTGGAGCCTGCCGCCGGCGGGCGCAGCGACCGTCGTGGCCCGCGCCGCGGGGGCGGTGGTCAGCGAGGATGAGGTCGCGCTCGACGGTGGGATCGGCCGGTTCGAGCTGGCAGGGCTCGCGGCCGACACCGGCTACGAGATCGAGATCGCGGTCGGCGGCGCGGTCGCCAACCATCGCGTACGCACGGCCCCGCGCACCGAGGATCTGCGACCGGTGCGGATCGCGATCGGCGCGGATTGCGACCCGAACCCGGCGTTCGCGAGCGGGCTGCTCGACGCGATCGTCGCCGCGGACCCCGAGATCATGATCACGATCGGCGATTTTCCGTACACCGACAACGGGCCTCCGGCGCAGACCGTCGCGCAGTACCGCGAGCGCCACGCCGCGCTGCGCCGCCATCCGCCGGTGCGCGCGATGCTCGAAGCCTGCGGCCTGTGCTCGATGTACGACGATCACGAATTCCGCAACGACTGGGACGCCGCGTTCGTCGCCGCCGAGCCCGAGCGCCACGCCGCTGCCCTGCAGGTGTGGGACGAGTTCTTTCCGCTCCGCGTGCCGGCCGATCAGCTCCGCTACCGCAGCTGGCGGTGGGGCGCCCACCTCGAGTGCTTCCTGCTCGACTGCCGGCACTTCCGCAGCGCCAACGCCGATCCTGACGATGCGTCCAAGACGATGCTCGGCGCCCCGCAGCTCCGCTGGCTGATCGACGGGGTGACCCGCAGCACCGCGACCTTCAAGCTGGTGTTGACCAGCGTGCCGCTCGACTTCGGTCGCGGGGATGACCACTGGGCGAGCTTCACGACCGAGCGCGACGCGATGTTCGCCGCGCTGGTGGGCACGCCAGGCCTGCTGTTCGTGAGCGGTGACCAGCACTGGTTCGCCTCCCATCGCCACGCCTTCGGCATCCGCGAGATGCAGATCGGGCCGCTCGCCCGCGGCCTGGGCATGCCGCTCGGCGATCCCCCCGGTGTGCTGTTTCGCTCGGTGCGCTACAACGCCGGCGTGATCGAGGTCGACGGCGATCGCCTGACGTTCCTCGCGCTCGGCGACGACGGCGAGGTGTTCTATCGCGAGGCGCTCAGCGTTTCGGACCTCACGCCGATCGCGTAGCCGGCACGGCGATTCGGCACAAACCCCTACCCTGGCCCCTGGCGCGCCGGATGCGGGGCGCTATCGTGCTCGCTGGAGGTCCGGATGCCGCGATTCGACACGGACGAGATTGGTAAGCCAGGCAAGATTCCCAAGGTTCGGCGGTTTCCCTGGCGCCTGTGGCTCTATGCGATCGTCATGACCGCGGGTGCCGCCGCCGGCGGTTACTACGCGTGGACCTACTACCGCCAGGTCACGGACACCGTCGAAGTCGTCGCGACCTGCGGCACCAGCCTCGCCAAGGTCAGAGCGGAGATCGCCGACGCCAAGCAAGGCAAGGCCGACTGCCTCACCGCGCTCGCCGACACCGCGCACAAGAACACCGACCTGGAGTCCCAGCGCACGACGCTGTCGAGCGACCTGAGCGCCTCCAAGGACGAGCTGGTGGCGGTCCGGTCCCAGCGCATCGAGGCCGAAAAGCGGCTCGCCGCGATCGACGAGATCCGGCGGCGGTTCGCGCAGATGATCGACACCGGCCAGCTCAAGGTCGCCGCGCGGCGCGGCAGCCTGGTGCTGTCGCTGCCCTCCGAGGTGCTGTTTCCGTCCGGCGTCGCCGAGCTGTCCAAGCCCGGTGAGCTCGCCGTGCTCGAGGTCGGCATCACCCTCAAGCGGTTCCCGGACCGCCGGTTCATGGTGATCGGTCACACCGACGACGTGCCGCTCAAGAGCGCGACGTACAAAGACAACTGGGATCTGTCGACCGCCCGCGCGCTCACCGTGACCAGGTTCCTGGTCCAGGCCGGCATGGACCCCAAGAACCTGGTCCCCGCAGGCGCCGGCGAGAACGATCCGGTCTCCAAGGATCGCGCAAAGAACCGGCGGATCGAGATCGCCCTCCTGCCGGCGATCAACGAGCTTCCGCCGCTCCCCGCGTCGCTGGGCGGCGACACCGCCGGCAAGCCCGAAGCGGCCAAGCCAGATGCGCCGAAGCCGGAGCTGGAGAAGGCACCGGCCGCCCCGGCCCCCACGCCGGCAGCGACCAAACCGTAGCGGCCGAGCGGCGCTACAGCGAGCGCAGAAACATGAGCAGGTCGGAGCGCTCCTGCGCCGTGAATGCGATGCCGAACCTGGACTCGTAGAACGCCACCGCGGCGTCGAGCGTCGCCGCGGAGCCGTTGTGAAAATACGGCGCCCGTGCGGCGAGGCCGCGCAGGATCGGGCCTTTGAACCTGCCGATATCTTTCCACTTGCCCGTCACGAGTGCCCGCCCCGGATCGGTGGTTTGCATCGTCGCCTGGGTGGTCCGGTTCACCAGGGTATAGAGCGGCATGTCCGAGGTGCGTCGCGCGCCATCCGCGATGCCGATGTTGAGCGGCGCCGGCACGGAGTGATTCCCGGCGTTGGGCGTGTCGTGACACGTCGTGCACGTGACGACCAGCGTCGCGGGCGAGCCGAAGCCCGGCTCGTCGTTGATGCCCGAGACGCCGGAGATCGTGAATGTCTTGCTGTTGAATATGTTCTGGCCGCGCAGGATCGCGCGGCGCGCAGTCTCCTTGTCCCCAGTGCCGGTCAGCGACGTTGCCCAGATGTCGTACATCGAGAACACGTGCGGATCGAACGCGTGGCCGGTCTGGGGATCGCCGAACAGATCGTTGATCCCTGGATAGGTGACCTGCGTCGAGAGCATGACCGCGGGCGTCTCCGCGCCGCCATTGGAGCCGCTGGCCGCGAGATCCTTGGCGTCGACGTCTTTGTGCTGCGTGGTCGTGTTGGCCATCATGAAGTCCACCATGCTGCGCGCCTGCGCCGTGGTGATCGCAGCCGCGCTCGCCGCGTGGGTGACCGTCGCGGTGTTCGCCTGATGCAGCAGATTCGCGTCGAGCGTGCTCGCCGTATTCTCGCGGCCGTCCCACATCACCGTGTTGAGGAAGCGCAGGTTCGTCGTGGGCAGCGGGCGCCGAAATAGCGACAGCTGGGTGGCACCGGCGAAGCCGTACGGGTCGCTGACCGCCTGGAGGGCGAACTCGGCATTGGCGGGGATCGGCAGGCCGATCCGGATGAGTCCCTTGGATAGCAGCATGCTGTACGCCACACGCCGCGCCTCCGGAGTCGATACATCCGCGTTGGGTGAGTTGGAGCCGTCGTTGGTCCGGAAGATCGGATCAGTGCCACTCGACGCGTCGAACCGAGCCTGTACGCCCGCCGGGGTGATCGACCAGCCCTGGTCGATCTGATGGCACGTGAAGCACATCCGCCCGTTGCTGCCGAGGCTCTGAAAGAACGCACCGGTCTGAACAATCACGCCGGCGGTAGAAAACGTCGACGCTGTCCCGGTGGTGTCGGTGTATTG
>Ga0307516_10008772_pt1 | contig 11362 bp, 11 predicted proteins | sample 19_EM_MG_FD_203310 | JGI IMG/M metagenome (GOLD analysis project Ga0307516, IMG submission 203310) | Populus trichocarpa ectomycorrhiza microbial communities from riparian zone in the Pacific Northwest, United States - 19_EM | ecosystem: Host-associated > Plants > Roots > Unclassified | place...
ATACCAAGTGCTCTAACCAACTGAGCCACCGGGTCTTACTGGGTACAACTTGGATTGTACTCCACATACTACACAAGCATCCAATACTAATTGCAGTATCAACTCTCCCTGGGACTAACACCCAGATGACAAGCAACTTGCAAACATGGCATGCAACCAATGTGAGTCATGTGACAGATTACAATCCAACACACCGCTTAGAATGATCTGCTAGATAGTACAATGTGGAAAATGACCCGTCTTCTTCTTGGAAGCGTTCAAGGACGAGGTCCACGCGTGATGACCCCATCACAGTCCTGTTCTCGGCACGAAAGAAGTCGACTATTACATCGATATCAGAATTGATCTGCACCAGTACATCGTTCTCGTATAAATCCGCATCGGTGAAAACACCCTAGCATGAGAATCAGAGACTAGATCGTTGAAATTCCCCACGTTGCTTTACGTTATCTTCGTGGTAGAAATAGCGACCACCCTCGGGGTGACATATGGGTACCCAACCGGGGAGGGTATAATTTCTGTCGAAGGAGGGTATGAGATTCGTGTAACTGATGTGTTCATCTTACTTTTGAAATGAGGTCGTAAACGGTAGAATCTTGTACTCAGGCGATTCTCGTGGTCTGTGATATTTGATAATGATTCCCTGCTGTCGCCTTAATATGCAGAAACGTTACATTTCGATATTTCTCTCGTATCTTCCGAGCATTTCGGGCCAGAATGGCCGCAAGGTAGGGTGCGAGAAGGACCGTGATTCGAAGGGAGTCTGGCATTCTGGCGATAAAAGGATATCTTGGGGATCAGGCAAAGGATCGAGCGAGCCCGAAATGTCCTGCTGGGGTTCGTCAGGAACTTGCGAGTCCGTTGTGGGGCCCTGTCGAGAAAGCCGAGAGGACGATGGATCGACTAGACAGGTGACCGCGTCTGTCACCCCCACCATCCCCGAAACGACACTTGAAGTGCTGAGGTATGAAACAAGAGGCGAACATGCCTCATACATGTTCTGAATCTCTTCGGGACCCCGATGTCCTACAGAGCGTATCCCAGAAAGTGGTGTCTCCTTTTCATACGGCAGGCCCGCGCTAGCGCCAACACCGTCTCTTGTCGCGCATGAGCTCTTTCCATCTGATACTCTCTTCAAAGGCCCACGATGGCGCCTGATCCAGAGCAATGGCTTCAGAAGGTTCTGGAGGCATTGTCGGAAGAACGGGCTGTTTAGCAAGAGCTTCCCAGGTCGGAGAACAAGTTGTAGGATCCGGTGCATAAGTTGTCGATGAGCTCGAGGGTTAGCAGACCTCGAAATAGTCGGCATTGGGAGTGGACGGTACTACTACCAGGGATTCGGGAGGTGAAGGTATATAGTATTAATTATGGATGGCCTCGCGGACTTTAGGGCCATGCACAGCTTTTTCTTTTTGGGGTCCGAGGTGATTGATGTTCCGCTGTTCCAGTCCACGGTATATGTACAGTAGCTGCCTGAGATTCCTCAGTACATACTAGACGTTCTAGTTCCTCTCGATCGTGAGCTTCGATTAGTGTCCTCTTGGTGACTCTCAAATTACATTACATGTAAGTACGTTGATGAACATGGGGAGATATATACTTCTCGTTGCAACGACGCAAATTTCCTGGTGCATCAACTTCACTTTTCAATGTTCAACATTCGAGTTTTATATCCCGACTGATCAGTACATTGAGACAGACAGACAAAAAGTGCGTTTATCTCTTCGCCTTTGATTATTATAAATAAGTAAGCGGGATGTTCGAGAAATACAGTTCGAAAGTCAAATACAGGATGTAGTAACTTGAGCACACGATACATTGTGATACAATGCAGATGCTACATAATGGTCTATGGTCGGGTATTCAACTCATACATCCACGACAGTGGTATCGGAATCAGACCTCTTGCGGGGAAAAAGAACTCCAGACCACCTCCAGGAGACTTTCCGGGGTCCCCCGAAATTCTTCTCATCATCACATTCTTCTGGCTTTTCTCCTTCCTCTACCTTTTCTCCTTGTTCCTCGGGAACGTCGACCTGGACATGGCCGTCAGCTTCTGCCGTTTGGCGGTGTGGCTCCCAGGCCATCCCAATGCACCAGGCGATCGCCGCTACAATTAGAACCGAGACTCCTCCATCCAGTACCAACCTCCAGGCGCTCGGTTGATGGAAGCACATTGCTAGAAAGGCGATCAAGAAGGTCACCATACTGCGCGTGAAATGAGCAGGAGTCTCTGCCACCACAAAGACGATTCGGGACTTACCCCCACATCAAGAAAGCGTAAGGAAGACTATACATGATGGCCAACTTCTCCATTCCTAGTGCTTTTTTGCTTTTTGAGATCATGTACCTGGCCTAGGGGATCCGATAAGGTCAATCAAAGATATATCATTAAATCGAGCGTACGGCCTCGTATGCGGTCTCTCGCTCCTTTGTTCTATTTTGTCGATCCAGAAGAAGGCCAAGGATAATGCACCCAATACTGGCAAGGACAGAGGCGTAACTCGCGATTTCTGCAGCCGAACGACCATGACCTCTGCTAGGCAATCCATTGTCCACGCTTGGAATTGACAGAAATGCAACGTTTGCGTTGAGTAGAACAGTTCCCTGTGATCATCACGAACCACTCGCTGAAAGACAGGAATGGATACTCACAGAAAGAGTGAATCCCTGCCACTCTTCGCAAATTTTGCTCATAACCCGGTTCCACACGATGTTGCTCAGCTTTTCATCGACCCACATTTGTTCCAATGCCTGTAAGTGAACCTCGGGGGCATAAAATAGGAGGGGGGATGCGAGGCTGATCAGCCATGACCGTTTGGTTTTTATTTTTCCGTGGACTGATTGGACTCGACTTAAACGAGCGCCAGGTTGGCCGTGAAAATCATAGAACCTTTGTCGGGCTAGTTATCATGGTTGAGTACGATGTATTCTTAAATCAATTGTGCCAGATTCTCACCGAATATGTACATGAACCTACCTGGAGCATCTTGAGTAACGATAGGACCTTCATATATTGGGAACTTACTTAGTACACAGGTCGTACCTTGAAAATTGCTGGAAACGTTTTCTACGAGGAATCTCAGTAGAAGTGGAAGTGATACAACGAAGAAATACCACCTGTCAAATGATTTAATAGAGTGAGCATTTTCTGCAGGTCGTCCACGCTGTAGGGTACGGTGCTAGTTGTGGATGTCAAGACATCTATGGCTGATGAATATGACGCTGTCCAGGAAGGATGGAGTTGTATTACCTCCCGTGGCATGAACCAGAATATCCCTCAACTCGTTTACATGGTCTTTGGTTAATCTTAAACTTCTTGGAAACATCAGGCAATGGTACCTGGCAAGCATCAAGGAATAGAACCAGCCTTTGCGATAGGGTTAATCGAAGAGCCTTGAAAGCAATGTTCCGGGTGCTTACTTCGAATGTGTTCGCTCACCAGTACTGGGCTTGAATCTCATGTTCTTTGTGGAATACATTGAAACAGACGTATCTTTGATCAGATAATCAACGTACCGAGATGAGTTGTGCACGTCATGCCTTTGATTTCCCACCAAGCGGGCAGATTGTCTGTGTCGAACTCGTCCACGAAGAAAATACATCGCTTAGAATGATCTGCTAGATAGTACAATGTGGAAAATGACCCGTCTTCTTCTTGGAAGCGTTCAAGGACGAGGTCCACGTGTGATGGTCGCGTCATGTTCTGGGCCCGAAAGTAGTCGTCTATTGAATCGATATCGGAATGGATCTGCCGCAGCACATTGTTGTCATATAAATCCGCATCGGTGAAAACCTAGCATGAAATTCAGAGACCAGATCGTTGAAATTCTACAAATTGCTTTACGTTAGCTTCGTGGTAGAAATAGAGGGCACCTTCGGGGTGACATATGGGTATCCAACCAGGCATGTTATATTGCCTGTTGAAGGAGGGTATGAGATTTGTGTAACTGATGTGCCGCTTATCTTACTTGTGAAATGAGGTCGTTAATGGTCGAATCTTGTGCTCGGGCGATTCTCGTGGTCTGTGATATTGAGGATGATTCCTTGCGGTCGGCTGAACATGCGAAAACCTTACATTTCGATATTTCTGTCGTATCTCCCAAGCATTTCGGGAACAAAGGGTCGCAAGGTATGGCACTCCAAGGACCGTGATTCGAAGGCAGTCTCGTATTCCGGAAGTAGAAGGATATCCTGGGGACCGGGTGAGCCCGAAATGATTTGCTCGGGCTGCGAGTCGACGTCCTTTGTGGGGGAAAGCTGAGAGGGCGATGGATGGACTAGACAGGCGATCGCGTCTGTTACTCTCACTATCCCAGGAACAGGAGTCGAAGTCTTAAGGTACGAAACATGAGGCGTACATGACTCATATTTGTTCTCTTCGGGATCCCAATGTCCTACAGAGCGCATCCCAGAAACTGGTGTCTCTTTTTCATACGTCAGGCTAGCGGCAACCCCGTCTCTTGTCGCATCAGAGCTCCTTCCATCCGATAGTCCCTTTGAAAGTCGACAATTACGCCTGGCCCAAAGCAATAGCTTCAGAAAATGCCGGAGACATCGTCGGATGGTTCCGTTATTAAGCAGGAGCTTTTTCCCAAGCTGGAGAAAAAGTTGTAGGATAGAGGATAGCCGGTGCATAAATTGTCGGAAAGGGTTGGGGAGACCTCGAAATGGTCTGCGTCGGACGGTACCACGAATTTAGGGAACGATGAAAGCATGTAACTTAAGTAAGTAAATAACTGGAATATACATAGCCTGAAGCACAGCCTGAGAGCAAACCCTGGGTCGGCTAAATTCGCCAGCCGATGCTGGGTCCCCTTGATTACAGCATCAGCTAGCAGTCCGGCGCCGCGGTCTGTCTCTCTGGTATTATCGCATTTACATGGCGGTGTATTCTAAATTAATTACCGGCTATGGGGTCCAGCCTGGCTTAGATTCCTAGAATTTGTTGTAATTCCTGTAGACTGACACTCATACAACTGTGTCTAGTGGTTATTCCCTCTCGTACGTGCATGTGGCCGCCACGACTGTGGTTCAAATGTATCTGTCCTTGTGGCGACCTTTGGTAGATCGTTCCCTTCCTGGGGCACCTGCTGGGGCTGGGGTGAAGGTTCCTGTTCCCATTCCGTGGTTGCCTGAGGTTCCTCACTGCCCAGCTGCTCTCCTTCTATGCTCGCTACATGGGAGCCTGAAGCCTGAAGCCGAAGAACTTCTGCACGTTGTTCTCGGTCGCGAGCTTCGATCAGCGCAACGTTGGCCTGAACACGCCACTGTCGTTCCAAATCCGCATGTAATTCCTGAAACGGGTCGGGGGATCAAAGTAAGGACGTATACTGAGCTGGCACGAACACACCTCTAGCGCTGGAGGATGATGACGCGTGTGCGTCAACCACGCAGACCATTGCACTTTGCCTTGTTCAAGACGAGTCATTTATTTAGTATATGGAAATGGAGTGCACCTGCTAGTCGCTTGCCGCCGCCGATGTATTCTAAAACATCCTCAGCATTCTGGTATTGCACGGTCCGCGTAGTCCGTCCTGTGAACCATGAATTAGCAATGAAGAGGTCCTACGTCTTCCACGGAATGAGAAGAACCGTTGTTTGGACGTTCATAAAACCGATTCCCTGCAATAGTTTTTAGTTGTGGCAAATATTCAGTGCGTTGGATGAACAGCACATACCCTCGAGGTCCCTCCCGACATAGCGCGGCTGAACGAATGCAATAAGTCGTAATTGTTTCTCGAGCCGCGTAAGCCTCACCCGAGCCCTAATAATGCTTTGGAGTAGTCGTGTGACGAATGACATGGAATTGGTACGCGTGATCACTGAGATGATGGTGTAAGATCCACTTTATGCTACAGGATTGGCTATATTTCGACCAACTACCATACTTCGAATTCCTCGCATATGTTACCTGACGACAACTCGGAATAACCACTTAAAAGGCCTCGGTATCCCCACCATCCATATCCGAAACTCCCCACGACAGATCAATCACCCGTATACGCGTACCCTCAGACGAATCTTTTCCGTGAGTGCTCAGTGGATATCGCATTGCCTAGAAAAGGTGGGTGATCGGTCAGGCAAGTTGACAATTCGATGACATACCTTAATGCTTTCGTTGTGTAATTCTAGACAAAAGCCTATGCGCCGGGCGAATACATCGCTGACCTCAGGGCCATATCCGCCTTTCTGAGTCCCGCACTCCATCCAGCCTTTCTCGTGCACAATTCGCCCCTCAATTACACCATCTCGGATGGCTTTTCCAACGATGTACTCCGCGTCCTCTTCAGAGTCCAGATGAAGTTTAACGCAGATGTCGCGGAGCGAAATACGAGAGTATGAAAGTGATAATCTGCGAATACCAGTCTTGATGACGTTCTGTCGGAGTCGGCCAATGAGAGTGTATGTTTTATCAGCTTCCAATTGTGCGGCGTGCTTAGAAAGCGTCGTTTGGAATTCGGAGAGAGAACCAGTTCGTACCGCTGATGACGTCTTAGGGTGAGCGAAGGAACAAAATTGTTGGAAAGGATCACCTACCCTTCACGATATCGAAATAAGGGTTCAAAGCTTTTTCAAGCACAAGGTGTCGGAACAGGCCTCGATCCGGGATTTCTCCCATGAGAAGCTCCACGACGACGAAGAACTTGTGGACAGCTTGATAAAACCCAGGTGCAGTTTTCGCTTGAGGAGCACGGCGAATGGCTTGTTGCAAGTTGGTATGAGCTTCGCTGTAGTTCAGCTGAACAACTTTAATACGACCAAGATAATAATGATACCGCGCGTGCTGGGGATTGCCAGCAGATGCGGGGAAAGTAGTCTTGGAGACAAGTTTGTCTGCCTGATCATACAAGCTATAATGAATGTAGTTGCGCAAAAGCCGGTTTATGAGGGATGCCTGTGTCTCGTCGTCGTGGCGTAAGGACGCCGTTCTTTGCGCAGCAAGGAAAAGACTTTTGGATGGGTAAATAATCGGTTTGAGGGAAATAGAGCGCCGAACTCACGGTCGTCCGTCTGCTAACTCGCCACCCAGTTCAAAAGCTCGCTCAACCGCAAACCAGATTTTGGCAGCGATGGGGTCCATGCTACGACGATTCAAAGCTTGCATTTTCGCGGCAGTCTCTTGCGCCAGGTTTAACGCCTTTAAATAGGTAGCATCCGATCCCAGCAAATGATGGATAATGAGGAGTCGAAGATAAAACTCGCCCTCTGGCACTGGTGCAGAGGGAGATGTATTAAGAGGCCCAGTTTCCGGCGGGGGGGCATCGACCACCATGGAGGTTTCGGACGTGGGGAGCAAGGATAGAAGATGGGTCTTTTCCGTTGTATCTGGTGCGAATATCGGTTATTTGAGATAGTGGTCATAGGTCCGAGGAATAGACCTTTCGAATAGACACCCTCGATAGCATTTATGAGAACATTTGCATCAATACGCTTTCGCAAGGCCGTCAGCGTACGAAGGACGCGATGGGTGAACCGTGGCTCTAGCGTTGACACTGCTTTCTCGATGAGAGCAATGTTGGATTTGATTTCGTCCGCGGGTGAAACGTGTTGTGACTTGGATTCATCTGTATTCTTCTCTTGGTCTTTGGGCGTTGTGTCTGCTGGTGTTATATCCGTATCGGCCATGATGGAGTGAGCAAGGAAGTTCAAGAGCTGACGCGTCTAGCTTAAAATGGCATTATGCTCTGATAAAAAGACTAAATACATTTTACGCAGCGTCTCAATAGCTCAGTGGTTAGAGCATGCGATTGCAGTGCTGTGGTATCGCGAGGTCAGGTGTTCAAATCACCTTTGGGACTTTTTGCTGAGATTTAAGTATTTTTATTCTCCAAAAAGTTCATTCAACCAGGAAAAGAAAAACATCACATCCGTAAAACAGTCCCAAGAGTGATTTGAACACCCGACCTCGCGATAGTAGAGCTGCAATCGCATGCTCTAACCACTGAGCTATTGAGACAATGAAAGGTTATTTCTAGGTTTCCCCATATCACATAGATAGGAAATTCCTCACTAACTCTCAGTAGCAACGCTGGACGCGACATCATCCTTTCAACCATGACGGATGAAGATATCGAGATGGGCGTATGAAGTTACACGCTGTTTGCAACGGCGTCATGTTGACCCTCCCTATTTGAATAGCTTGAAACGAAGGAGACGGATTGGATCAGAGTTACAAGCAACGACGGATTCTCCTTCATGGTTCGAAGAAAAATCGCGAACATCAGCGGCACGATGAAAAATATGCTTGACGAGGGCAGTGCGTCAAATTCCGCTTGATTTACATTCGTCCTATTCACCCCCCGTGTTAGCTAGTTTTTCAGAGGCCATTTCAAAGACGTGTCATGTAGCGCAAAGGTAGGTTTTCTTTTGAGGGGTTGCATCGTGCATCTCACTGACAGTATGACCTTAGGGGAATAATTGTGGAGAAACTCTTGGAGTATATGGCATTCCGAGCTCATTGGGAATCGGCAACACGAAAGGAAGACCCTCCTGTGCAAGAATTCATGGAACGTTTGCCCCCCGAGATTGTTTTAGAACTGTAACTTCATATGTCCTTTTTTCCCGAAGGAGGTTACTCATGACGATACCAGGCTCTTGGCTGCGGATTACCAGGAGCGTGAGTGGCAAGCCTATGATGTCTCAACGTCTTTAACTGACTACCCCTTATGATATTTTAGTATAACAATCGCGATCTCCTTTGTTCACCTATAGAAATTAGTCTGAATTGAGATGTATTATAAACCGCCCTCGCGCAGTTTGTATTAGAGTACACCCTGTAGCAGTAAGCTAACAGCTTCCACATACACGTGACAAAACTTCAGCTACTTACACGTCGTCGCTCCTCCCATTGTGCAACAAAATGTTATCGACATACCTCCTTGCGTTGCTTGTTGCCGGGGCTCAGGCTGCTGTCTTAACCCTCCAATCCCCGCTCCTATCTGTAACCACCTCTGGTACTCAGTCACGCAGAGAAGCGTACGTACTACTAGGCATTTGGATCGACCGTGATTTCTGAACAACTAACAGGTTATCACTGACGGGGCCTATAGCACCCGTGACTCTCGAGAAAGACGATATCTTGAAAATTACGTTTCAAGTAGTTGAAAAGGAAGGAGGAAAGGGCGTGCAGCCACATCAGACTTTTATCCGCTTTTACGACAACCACACGGGTGAGGAAGGTATACAACCTATCCGAGTGACTGCCGGAGGAAAAGCGAAATTCGAGCTGGTATGATCGTCCTAAGCATGCTGATATAAAGTAGACTCATTTTCACCTGCAGAATCTGGCTAAACCGCCGCAGTCGCTGCCCCCGACTTCTGACGCACCCTTGCACGTCACTCTCCTCATCGGGGCCCCTGCGCAGTCACCGCTTTCTCTACACCTTTTCGATTTAAATGTTCCCGCATCCGCCCCAGCCCCGATTCACCCAGACGAAACCTCCTTCCATCCCCTACCTGAAATTCACCATACCTTCCGCTCCGAGCAGACCCTCCCCCCTCGGCCAATCTCCTTGATTTTCTCCGCATTGGTCCTAACACCCTGGATCGCACTTCTTAGTCTGGTATGTGTTGGTCATGTTTATTTTGCACCATCCTTACTCTTGATACAAGTGGGGACGGTTTGCTCCTAGGGTCCCCCACCTTTTCTCGCCCAGCATCTTTTCATTCGTTTTGACGTTGGGCGGCTTTGAAGCTCTCTTGGTCTGGTACTGGGTCGACCTCAAGCTTGGACAAGTCCTCTCGTATGGAGCATTCCTCGCGTTCATCACTGTCCTCACTGGCAAACAAGCCCTTTCAAAAATCAGTGACCGCCGAGTGGGTCGAAAATGAGCTAATCTGCTGCTGTGTTATTCCACTGAATAGTTGAATCACTTGTGATATTGGAGGTCTTTGATGGTCGCGCTTTCTCAAACTTCAGTAGAGGTGAAAACTTCGATTCGGCTGAGTCCTTTAAATTTTGAAAACTCGTAACTTTGAAGAATCGTAATATAATTGTCGAAATTTTCCAGGGGAAAAGGAATAAGGTAGGCGACATCCAAAGGCCACTAACGTCACGTGGTCAGCGTGACAACATCCTAAACGGGTGCATCAGGACAAAGTCGCTACACCACCAATTGGCAGTCATGTAGAAGGAACTTGGGGATCAAAACCCGATAGCCACCTTTTCCCACCTGTGAGAATATAATATCTGAGACCCCTTCAGGTTTGGGATCCGGCCGGGGACATCGTGTCACCAGGTTGATGTTGTGACAACGTTTATGATGATGCCACTGAGAGATGGTCTGACAACTAGAGGAAAGGAATCTGGTGGGCTCTGGGCTAGCTAGTATACACTTTAATGTTACATGTTTTGTGTTGTTTTGTCGAGCTGGAGTTGGATCTTGTTGGTCCCTCTTGCAAGACCTGGTAGCTCCCTCTCGTGATATGTACTCTGGAGATGGGTAGCCAGCTTACTTCAGGCTGAGTATACACTTCAATGGTATACATTCCATGTCATTTCATCAAGCTGGAGTCAGACATTACTAGCCCCTCTTGCAAGACCTGGTTGTTCCCTCTCACAATATGTACTCTGGAGATGGGTAGCCAGCTTACTTCGGGCTCAGTGTAGACATATGCAATGCCAATTATTCAATAGATATGCATTCGCTGACAGAACAGGGGCAGGATTCCATATGAAACATTGAAAAACAATGATATTATTGAGAGGGAATCTTATCAATGTAGCCTAACTGTCCATAACCTTGCAATAACCCCAGTCAACATCTAAGAGCCACCACGAATCAGGACTGCTGCGAGTACATCATCAACCAAATTTTGAAAGTTGTTGTTGTCCCTGTCAAGTGTATATGATGCATCGATGCCATAGGTGCTCCGGTCTGTCCCTGTTAGGGCAACCACTTAACTATCTTCTCAAAGCATAATCCAAAGACTATGCCAAGAATCAAGCATTGTGGGCTCACACATAGATAAGCTCAGAGAGAGGATATGGAGGAAAGCGCCAGTTTATATTGACTTTAGATATCACCACAGTCAAGTGGGAATCCTAAGAGAATAAGACTAGAGTTTACAGGCTTTGTGCTACTCTATATATACTATACTAGCCCAGGCTTATCATCCAATAAGATATAGTCCAGATATCCTCCAATGGGATATGATCCTGCTATCAGATGAGTCAGAGATAAGAAGATAAGGTGTGAAAGAAAGAACATATAAGGAAATAGCTGTGTAGGAATATTGTTATGGAATGGCACTAGCTTCTTATATAATCAGAACCTAAAGAGGGAGTAACACAAACCTGAAGAGGGGATAACATCTATCTAAAGAGAGAGTGGCATTAAAACCCCTTTTCAATATTCTC
>Ga0307516_10008774_pt1 | contig 11362 bp, 9 predicted proteins | sample 19_EM_MG_FD_203310 | JGI IMG/M metagenome (GOLD analysis project Ga0307516, IMG submission 203310) | Populus trichocarpa ectomycorrhiza microbial communities from riparian zone in the Pacific Northwest, United States - 19_EM | ecosystem: Host-associated > Plants > Roots > Unclassified | place...
TGCACAACCACCCCTCCGGCGATCCGACGCCATCGCAGGCCGACATCCAGATGACCCGCGCCATCGTCGAGATTGCCAAGCCGCTCGGCATCGCGGTGCACGACCACATCATCGTCGGGAAGCACGGGCACGCGAGCTTGAAGGGGATGAAGCTGATCTAAGCGAGCGATGTCTCCGCTTCCGGGCTGCCGCGATCGGTGGTGGCACCGACCGTGTCAGAACTTGTACGAGAATCCGCCGCCGACCTCGACGACCGTCAGGTGTCGCTTGTGAGCGTGGTTGCGACCGCGGAAGCGCCGTTGGACGATGGACAGTGCTTCGATTTGACCCGCGGTTTCGGTTGTTGTCCGGCCGCGCCATGTGTTAATGTTCCAAACTTGGGTGCGCCAACGAGCGGCCCGGGAACTAGTTTCCGATAGCCGCCTCGGTTCGGATCGCGCCCTCACCAAAGGAGCGCGCATGACAAGCTGGCCCAGAGGGACTGCAGTCGCTGCGCTTCTGGGGTTCGGCGCGATCTCGCTCATGGACGTCGCGGCTCACGCCGAGCCAGGCGTGTTCGACGACCGGATCTTGTTCGGACAATCCGCGGCCTTCGAGGGGCCCGCGGCGGCGTTGGGTCTTGGCATGCGGGAAGGTGTTCTCGCCTCCTTCAACGAAGCCAATGCCACCGGCGGAGTTGACGGTCGGAGGCTTGAGCTGGTCTCCTACGACGACGGGTACGAGCCGGAAAAGGCGATTGCCAACACCAAGCGCCTGATTAGTGAGAACGGAGTGTTCGCGCTCGTCGGCGAGGTGGGCACGCCCACTTCCAACGCAGCGCAGCCGATCACCACGGAAGCGGGGGTGCCGTTTATCGGGCCGTTCACAGGCGCCGCCTTCTTGCGCAACCCGTCGCTCGGCAACGTGATCAACATTCGCGGCTCGTATGACCAGGAGACGGAGGCCTGGATCGAGCATCTCACCACTGACCTCGGGGTGTCGCGGATCGCCATCCTTTACCAGGACGACACCTTCGGTCGCGCCGGGCTCTCGGGGGTTTCGAAGGCGATGGAAAAGCGTGGCATGAAGCTGGTCGCCGAAGGCACTTTCGAGCGCAACACGACCGCGGTGAAGACCGCGCTGCTGGCGATTCGCAAGGCGGGTCCCGAGGCCGTCGTCATGGTCGGTCCCTACAAACCGTGCGCGGAGTTCATCAAGCTGGCACACCGGCTCAAGCTGGACGCCGTCTTCGTCAACATTTCATTCGTCGGCGCCAACGCCCTCGCCAAGGAGCTCGGCGAGGATGGGAAGGGAGTGGTGGTGACTCAAGTCGTACCATTCCCCGGAGACATGAGCATCCCGCTCGTGGCCCGGTACCAAAGGGCGCTGAGGGCAGCGAATCCGGACGCGCAGATCGGCTTCGTCTCGCTCGAGGGATACATGGTCGGCCGATTGGTCATCGAAGCCTTGGGAAAGGTGAAAGGCCCGGTCACGCGGGCGGGGCTGCTTTCGACCATCAAGGAGGTCGGCACGTTCGATCTGGGCGGCATCACGCTGTCTTATGGCCCAGACGACAATCAGGGAATGGACCAGGTCTTCCTCACCGTGATCCGGGCAGACGGCAGCTTCAAGCCAGTTGACCGCCTGGAACGTTGAAGCGGCGGGCAGGCGCATCATCGCCCGGCAACGCGGACCCGCTCCAGTCGGTGGCATGCCGTCATGATTCAAGCGAATCGAGAGTATCCTGGACCGGCCTCCGTCGAAGCGCACACTTCGAAGTCGGCCGGCGCGGGTCGCAAGCATGACGGCAAGGCGGCCCTAGGCATCAAGGCCAAACTGTTCCTGGCGTTCGGCGGGATGGCCATGTTGACCGTCGGCGCCAGCGCGGTCGCGTGGTACGCCTTCACCGACATCGACAGATCGGTGACGCGGATCACCGCGGAGAGCATCGTCGGCATGGCGGCCTCGCTCCGGCTCGCCGAAAAGAGCGCCGAGATCTCGGCGACGGCTCCAGCGCTCATTGCGAGCCGCAGCGAAGAGGAGCGGGCCAAGGAACAGGAGAGGCTCGTTCGGAGGCTGAATGAAATCTCCGCCGTGACCGAGGGGCTGAAGGTCACGGGCATGGCCGAAGCGAGATTCGCCAATCTGATCGAGATCGAAGGCAAGATCGCAACCGAGCTCAAAGCGCTGGGCGGCGCTATCGCGCAGCGCCTGCGATTGAGCGCGCAAAGGCAGACTGCGGTCGCGGATCTTGCCGTCGTGGAGACCAAGTTCCAGAACGCTTTGGAGCCTTTGGTGGACGACGCCAGCTTCAACCTCGTGACCACCAGCGAGGAGGTGACGGCCAAGAGCAAGGAGGCGATCACAGGCCTGATCGAGGGCGGGGTGAATGCCTTGCGGGCGCTGCTGACGCTGCGCGCCGATGGCAATTTGGCGGCGGGCCTGCTGGGCGAAGCGGCGCACGTCGACGATCCGGCCTTGATTCAGCCTATCCACGAGCGGTTCTCGGCGGCAGCGGCCGCGATCGAGAAGAGTCTCGAGGCGTTGCCTCAGTCGCCCGAGAACAAGCGGCTGCACGAGGCGAGCAAGTCGTTGATTGCGTTCGGCCGCGGCGCGGACAACATTTTCCAAGTCCGGTCGCAGGAACTCCGCGCCCCCGCCGAGACGCGGCACTCGCTCCAGGTCAAGCGTGAGGGCATGACGGCGGCGGTGGAGGTGGCGCACCGCACCCTGTTCGAGACGCTTACGCCGATGGTGGACGACGCCGGCTTCGACCTCGTCACCGCCAGCGAGGACGTAACGGCCAAGAGCACGAAGGCGATCACCGGCTTGGTCGAGGGTGGGGCGAACACCTTGCAGGTGCTGCTGACGTTGCGCGCCCAGGGCAACCTGGCGGCCGGCCTGCTGAATGAAGCCGCCGGCATCCCTGATCCCAGTTCACTCAAGCCGCTCCAGGAGCGCTTCGTCGCGGCCGCGAGCCGCGCGGAGAAGCTGCTCGCACAGCTTCCCGCCCCGGCTTACGACAATGCGCTCAAGGGCCTCACGGATAAGCTGATCGCGTTCGGCACGTCCGCGGAAAGCATCTTCAATTTGCGCCGCGAGGAGCTACGCCAGATCGCGGTTGCTCAGGCGTCCTTGCAGGCCAACAACTCGCTCGTTCTGGGTCTCGACAAGGAGGTGGCGGAACTCGTACTGACTGCCCAGAACAGCAGCGATGCGGCGGCGGTCCGCACCACCCAGGCCATCCGCAATGGCCGACTCCTGCTTCTCCTCATCACTACTCTGAGCGTGGTGGGGGCAATCGTGATCGCGGTGCTGTATGTGGTGCCCCGAATCGTAAGACCCATTGAGAACATTACTGCGGCGATGAGCGGCCTCGCCGCGGGCGACACGTCGATCGACGTGCCGGGTCGCGACCGCAGCGACGAGATCGGCCGAATGGCAGAGGCGCTCGGCGTCTTCCGGGACACGGCTATCGAGGTCCAGCGGTCGAACCTAAGGGAGATTCGCGAAGGCCGCCGGCGGTTGACGGTCGCGATCGAGAGCATCTCCGAGGCCATCTCGCTCTACGATGGCGAGGATCGCCTGGTCGTTTGCAACAACAAGTATCGAACGCTCCTTTATCCGGGCGACGCCCACGTAGAGATATCGCCCGGCATGACGTTCGAGAGCATCGTTCGACGCGCCGCTGAGCGCGGCTACGTCAGGGACGCCGACGGCCGGGTCGAGGAGTGGGTCCGCGAACGCATGGCCCGTCACAGGGAACCGAGCGGCCCGCACGTCCAGCAGCGAAGCGACGGTCGCTGGATCTTGGTCAGCGAGCGCAAGACCGACGAGGGTAGCACGGTTGCCGTATACTCGGACGTCACGGAGTTGAAGAAGCGCGAGAACCAGCTGGCGGAAAAATCGAGGGCGTTAGAGCAGCTCTCGAACCAGCTCGCGAAATACCTTTCGCCCCAGGTATACGAGTCTATCTTCACCGGAAAACAGGAAGTCAAAATCGCGAGTCGCCGGAAAGAGCTGACCGTCTTCTTTTCGGACATCGCGGGCTTCACCGAGACGTCGGATCGGCTGGAGTCCGAGGACCTGACCCGGCTGCTGAACCATTATCTGACCGAGATGTCGCGGATCGCCGTTTCCTATGGGGCGACGATCGACAAGTACGTCGGCGACGCCATCGTCATCTTCTTCGGCGATCCGGAGACACGCGGCGTCAAGGAGGACGCCCTCGCCTGCGTCGAGATGGCCATCGCCATGCGCAAGAGGATGCTTGAGCTGCAGGACGTGTGGCGGACGTCGGGAATCGAAAAGCCCCTCCAGTGCCGGATCGGAATCAACACGGGCTACTGCACCGTCGGGAATTTCGGCAGCGAGGATCGGATGGACTATACCATCATCGGCGGCGGCGTGAACCTCGCCTCCCGGCTTGAGGCTGCCGCCACACCGGGCGAGATCCTCATATCCTTTGAAACCTACGCGAATGTTCGCGATCGGATCCAATGTGAGGAACGTGGGCACATCTCGGTCAAGGGCATCGCCTACCCCGTCGCGACCTATCAGGTCGGCGACGCCTACGAGAACCTCGGCACCGAGCGCCTGTTCATTCACGAGGAACGCCCCAACCTCAGACTCGACCTCAATCTCGACGCGATGTCCGCCGGTGATCGAGGCCATGCTGCCACCGTGTTACGCGAGGCCTTGAATCGACTGTCTGCGCTCGACCAGGCCTTCACGCCGGGACCACAGCAGGCGAAGCAAGTCGCGTCCGCTCAGGACGGCCCGCCAAAGGCGGAATAATCGCGCGCTTGGCGCAGAGGAACAGCGCCACAGACGGCAAGCAGAACCTGATGATTCATCGTGCCGCAAAAGTACCCAACGGGAAGGAGATTGACGCAGCATGATGATCACGAACCGACACCACTTGCCGCCCCCGATCATCGTCCCCTGTTCAAATTTAAACGGCGAATAAATAAAATAAGATTAGGCCTCTATGTGCTCTCCGTAGATTGTTGCACAATCACCCTTCCGGCGATCCGACGCCATCGCAGGCCGACATCCTGATGACGAAGGCCATCGTCGAGATCGCGAAGCCGCTCGGGATCGCCGTGCACGACCACATCATCGTTGGCAGGAACGGGCACGCGAGCCTGAAGGGGATGCGGCTGATCTAGCTATCGCCTGCATTTACCATTTATTAACTATCCGCTTCGTGCTTTGGCGAATGCGTGAGAGAGTGGTTCCTCGGATGAGAGGGGATAGCTCATTCTCGAATGAGAGGGGATCGATGATAAGTCAGCTGGCAGAGCAGATGAGGGTCGCGGCTCTTTCGATGAGCCCGGAGCACCTGGTCGACAAATTTCTGGACTGGCTCGAGGACCTGAGGGGCGCGATGGCGCTTGTTGAAATCGACAGATTGGCCCGCAACGAGGCGCGAACCAGGGTGCTGTTCGATTGATGCGGCGACCAAAGCGCGATGGCACGGTCGAACCGCCATCGTGCTTTAGCTTATGATTGCCGGTTCGATGGCACAAGACCGTTGAAACAAGTTGGCACCGGCACAATTTCCAGATCGGGCACACTCGCGAAGCCCATATCAGCGAAATCGGGTGGGTTGGTGATCCCGATATCATTCGTCTATCCTAACTCTGCGCAACGTCCGATCTCGTCGGTTCGTCACCGTTCTTCATACTGCGACGTCTATATCTGAAGTTCGCAATCTGGACGCGCTTTGTGAGGCGCTTCACAGGTCAGCGGGAATTTTCTCGCGCGATCATCGGCTACGTGACGCAACGCGGCATCGTCACACACAGCCAATCAGCTGCGGCGCATTCGAGTCCCGCGTTCGACGCGGTTCAGGCCTGCGTCCAGCGCCGCACGGCGTCGATGGTGTCGGCCGGGTTGGCGTTGAAGCAGATGCAGGCCGCCGGGGCGCGATGGTGCACCAGGTTGAGGATCTTCTCGAACAGCAGCAGATGTTCCGGCGGCTCGCGCAGGCCGGCACCGATCATCACGCAGTCGAATCGCCGTGAGGCGAGCGCCGCCGCCGTCACCTGCTCGGCGGTCGCACCGAGATCAATCAGGCAGGGCCCGACCTCATATCCATCGTCGCGAAGGCGCTGCAGTTCGGCTTCGATGTAGTTGCGCATGAGCTCGGCGGTCAGTTCTGGAAAGCGCGAGACATCCACGAACGCCGGATCGATGCCGATCGCGAGCACGGTTTTCATTGCCATCGCCCGGTCCTCGCTTGTAAAGCCGCCGTCGCCGCATGCGAGCCTATCGGCCTGCGGCCTCGATCGCTTCCCTGGCGCGGCGCCGCATCAGGCCCTGCTCGCGCTTGTTGCAGGCCAATCCCGCCGCCGCCTCGAATGCGGCTTGAGCCTCGCGGTAGCGGCCGAGCCTTTGCAGCAGATCGCCGCGCACGCAGGGCAGCAGATGATAGGATTTCAGGGCCGGCTCATCAACGAGGCCCTCGACGATCGCAAGCCCGGCTTGCGGACCCTCGGCCATGCTCACGGCGACGGCCCGGTTCAACTCGATCACGGGCGAGGGCACTAGCGCGGCCAATTGCGCATATAGATTGGCGATGCACGGCCAATCGGTTTCTCCTGGCGTCTGTGCCCGGGCATGACAGGCAACGATCTCCGCCTGCAGCACATAGAAGCCGCCGGCCCCGCCGAGGTCGCGCGCCCGCGCCAGCGCCAGCAGCCCGCGCTGGATCTGCAGCCTGTCCCAGCGCGCGCGATCCTGGTCCATCAGCAGAACGGGCTCACCGGCTGCATCGGTCCGCGACGCAGTCCGCGACGCGTTCAGCTCCATCAGCGCCAGCAATCCCAGCGTTTCCGGCTCCTGCGGCGCGACCCTGGTGAGCATGCGTCCCATGCGCAGCGCCTCGTCGCAGAGCTGCGGACGCAGCCACTCCTCGCCCCGCGCCGCGGCATAGCCCTCGTTGAAGATGAGATAGATGACTTCGAGCACCGAGGCCAGCCGCTGCGACAGCTCCTCGCCGCGCGGCGTTTCGTAGCCGAGCCCCGATTCGGAGAGCGTTCGCTTGGCCCGCACGATGCGCTGGGCAACCGTCGATTCCGGGACCAGAAAGGCGCGCGCGATCTCGTCCGTCGTCAGGCCGCACAGCATGCGCAACGCCAGTGCCACACGGGCCTCGCGCGATACCAGGGGATGACAGGCGGTGAAGATCAATCGCAGCAGTTCGTCGCCGAAATCGTCATCCAGCGCGGCGTCCAGATCGGGCATCGTCTCCTGCTCCCGCTCCAGCTCGTGCAGCAGCATCTCGTGCTTGCGCGCGAGCATCTTGCTGCGGCGGAGCTGATCAAAGGCACGACGCTTCGCGGTCGCGAACAACCACGCGCCGGGCTTGTCCGGGACGCCCGTCGCGGGCCAGGACTCCAGCGCCGCGAGCAGCGCATCCTGCGTCAACTCCTCGGCCAGCGAGACGTCACGCAGCATCCGCGACAGCGTAGTGATCAGTCGCGGCTGCTCGACCCGCCAGGCGGCCCGGATCGCGCGATCAATGTCGGCGGCGGTCATCGCCGCCACCGACATATGAAGCACGCCCCGTCAATGCGGGCTGGCAAAGGCGCGGAGTTCGCACGTCCCCTCCCAGCCCGGCATGTGGTCCACATGCAGTTGCATGAACTCCTTCGCCATCGCCAGCGCTTCGTCCTTGTCGCGCAGCTCGAAGATGGCGTAGCCGCCGATGACCTCCTTGGCCTCGACGAAGGGACCGTCGATGACGCTGAGCTTGCCGTCCGCGATACGCACCCGCGCCCCGGTCTGCAGCGGCATCAGCCCGCCATTGTCGATCATGCGGCCGGCCTTGATCTCCCGTTCCGAGAGAGTCTGCATGGCCGTCATCAGTTCCGGCGACGGACCCTTCATCGGCTGCGGTGACGTGACGATGTACATAAAGCGCATTGGAACACTCCCGTTGTGCGGACTGCGGACATTCATTGCCGCGGAAACCGTCCCGCCATCAGGATAGACGATGGAACCCGGGGCCGATCGACACCACCCCCAAGAATATTCGGCCGCGACGTCGTTCGGTCCGGCTCCCGAAAGTCACCTGACGGCGATGAGCGCGTGGACGGCGGCACCTCCCCGCCATCTCGTCTCAGGGAACGATCTGCCAACCTGTTGGCGTCCAGCGTAGCAGCAGTCCGGTCAATTTGTTGGGCGCGCGCCCCAGGACGTTCTTCACCAGCGTTCGCAGGGCATCAATGGCCACCGGCGAGTCGTCGGCAATATAGAACACCGTATCCGTTGCCGGCGCGGCGACGATCAGGACACCGCCCTGCGCCTGTGCAAGCGGAGCCCAGGAATCGAGGAGCACGAGCCTGCTCGAGTGATAGACATCGCCGGCAAGCTGACCGATCTGGCCCTGGCCGACGGGCTTTGCGACCTCCATGAGAGCCTTCAAGCTGTTGCGGAGATTGGCCGTCGCCACCTCATAGACTTCCTTGGTCGCCAGGCCCAGGGCCGCGCTGTCCTTTTCGTTTAACCCTCGAATTGTGCGTGGCAGGTCAAGCATCGGCATCACGACCAGTCCACTGACGAGTGGCCGCGCCGGGACCAGCGTCGTCGGCGCGACCTGCCGTTGGGCCAGGTCGCGGTATTGGGCCGTCCGGACAACGAGGCGGAGCGCCTCCCTGGTCGGCGGCAGGGTTTTGGTGCGAATCGTATCCGCGGCCGCCTTCACATAGGTGTCGATTTCGCCGCCGCAGCCGGCGGGATTGGCCTTGCAGTAGGAATGGATCCGATCAAGGTTGGCCTGGATCGATCCGACCGAGAGCGTGAGCGGACCCTTGATGGTCACGGCCACATCGCCGGCTGCCTTTTGCATTTGCTCGGCCACGTAGGCCGTGAAGCCCGCCTCGTCCGTGGGTATGCCTTGCGCAGAGGCCGGCAAAGCACCGGGCAGTTGGATCGCGGCGAGCACCAGCGCAGAAGCAAGAAAAGTCCGATATCGACGACGGCCGTGGGTTAAATCGTTTCGGCTTCCGATCATCTTGCGCGCCCGCTACACACCACCAAGCCCTGTGTTGCCGTACACGAGGACTTTATCCTGGGCAAGAACGGATGAGGCGAGAATGCAAGGCAGGCTGCGAATGCAGGCGTTCGATCATGCGGCCGAACGGGATGGTGTTGGGCCTCTCACTGCCGCAGCATGATCAGCGGATTGGCGCTGTCAGGCACCAGCCGCCATTGCGCGTTGTCGTCGGCCTCGAACCGCCAGGTCTCGCCGTTGTCGGACGTCAGCAGCATCTGGCCATGCTCGAGCCGCCATTGCGTGGGCGCGAAGGCGGCGACGGTCGCATCGCATTTCGGCTTCAGGAACACCTGGAAATTGTCGTGGCCGGCATCGTTGTTGGTCAAGGTCAGGCCGCAGATGGTGGCGCCATTGCCGCGAACCATCGCCCAATCTCCGATCATCTGGTCCATCGACTTGGCAAGCGAACGGGCGGCGGCGAGGTTCTGCAGGATGTAGACGCCTTCGCCGCTCTTTAGTCCCTCGAAAATGCCGGCTTCGACCTCGGTAAAGTCGATCACCGATTCTCCGGCGGCGTCCTGCAGGCGCACGATGTCCAGTCCCCTGACATTCCAGGCGGTGATATCCTTGGTGAAGGGCAGAGCCGCCGCGCAAGCAGGCTCGAGCTCGAGCTTCATGCCTTGAGCAGTTCCCCGCGCCGTCGCATCCCCCTTCAAGGTCAGGACACAGGTCTTGCTCCGTTCGGTGGTCGCGAGCTCCCACTGCCCGATCATGTCCTTCTTCAGGTTCGCGGCATCCTGCGCGCGGGCCGGAGATCCGGCCAGCCCTACGGCGAGAAGCGCTGCGAGCGCGCAAGCGAGGCGAATGGTCATCAACAACCCTTAACGAGCTTTGGCGGGCGTCTCCGCGACCGGCGTCAGCGGCGGCTTGCCGGCAAACCAGGTCAGGAGATTGTCGACCACGAGCTGATCCATCGCGTTCCGTGTCACCACGGACGCGGAGCCGATATGTGGCAGCAGCACGACGTTCTGCATGGCCTTGAGCTCGTCCGGGACGTTCGGCTCCCGTTCGAACACGTCGAGCCCCGCAGCCAGGATCGTGCCCGACTTCAGCGCCGCGATCAGCGCCGGCTCGTCGACGACGGTGCCGCGTGCGACATTGATGATGACGCCGCGTGGCCCCAACGCCTTCATGACCTCGGCATTGATCATCTTCGCCGTTCCCGCGCCGCCGGGAACGATGACGACCAGGGTATCGACCGCCTTCGCCATCTCGATCAGGTCGGGGTAATGCTTGTACGACACGTCAGCGGCCGGATTGCGCGTGTGGTAGACCACCGGCACCAGCGAGGCCTCCAGCCGCCGCGCGATGGCCTGGCCGATCCGGCCCATGCCCACCATGCCGACCTTGCGGTCACGCAGCGAGCCGACGCTGAGCGGAAGATTCTGCGCCGACCAGAGGCCGGAGCGCAGGTAACGATCGGCCTTGACGAACTCGCGCAAGGTGGCGATCAGAAGTCCCATCGCAAGGTCAGCGACCTCCTCGGTAAGGACATCAGGGGTATTGGTGACCATGATGTTGTGGTCGCGCGCGAAGGCGGCGTCGACGTGATCGTAGCCGACGCCGAAGGCGGCGACGATTTCCAGCTTCGGGAACCGCGACAGCGTCCTGGCATCACCGCGCACCGTATTATAGGTCACGGCCATGCCGCGAATTCGCGCTGTTACGTCCGGGGTCAGTCGCTCCAGATCGTGGGTGGTTTCGCAATGATGCAGCACGAACTGGTCGGAAAAACCATCATCGACGATAGGCTTGCGCGGACCATGGATCAACAGATCGATTTTTTCCGACGAAAGTGCTCCGGCCGCCATCAGGTATCCTTTCCAAGTGCGCTCTCATGCCAGCGCCGTAACAACAGATGTGAGGTTAGCGCCAGCAGGGTATAGATGACAATCCCGGCGAACGAGAGCAACACGAGTGCGGCGAACATGCGGGGTATGTTGAGACGGTAACCGGATTCCGCTATTCGGTAGGCGAGCCCGGAACCCGCGCCAGCGCTGCCGGCCGCAATCTCGGCGACAACCGCGCCGATCAGCGACAGGCCGCCCGCGATGCGCAGGCCGCCGAGAATGTAAGGCAGCGCCGCGGGCAGTTTGAGCATGCTGAGCGTCTGCAGCCGCGAGGCGCCGTAGAGCTGGAACAGGCCGGCCAGGTTGCGATCCACCGAATTGAGCCCAAGCGTGGTGTTGGAGAGTACCGGGAAGAAGCCCACGATCCAGGCACAGACGATGACGGCGGTTTGCTGCGGCAGGTAGATCAACAGCAGCGGCGCGATCGCGATCACCGGCGTGACCTGCAGGATCACCGCATAGGGAAACA
>Ga0307516_10008775_pt1 | contig 11361 bp, 6 predicted proteins | sample 19_EM_MG_FD_203310 | JGI IMG/M metagenome (GOLD analysis project Ga0307516, IMG submission 203310) | Populus trichocarpa ectomycorrhiza microbial communities from riparian zone in the Pacific Northwest, United States - 19_EM | ecosystem: Host-associated > Plants > Roots > Unclassified | place...
GATGACATATTGAGAGTACTACGGGCTGAGTACTAATGTAGCTCCATGGCTTATTCATGACCTATTATTCTTTTTCATCAATTTCAGGCTCTATATCAAGTTGCTGTTCTCCTTGTGCTCAACTTCCAGGGCTTGAGCATTCTCAATTTGAATCAGGACGACAGGAAACATGCTACAATTGTGAAGAATACAATGATATTCAATGCATTTGTTCTCTGTCAAGTAAGTTTTCCACTTGACTACAAGTACCATTTGCTGTATTCTTGAGTCTCGTTAAGTCTGTTGAGTGGAAAATGAAAACGATACCATTATCATTCCCAATTATACTGCTTGCGAAGAAGTTATTTTTGTCTTTTCAAGATGCAAGGCTTACATTCACTAACTATTGAACTTACAGGTTTTCAATGAGTTCAATGCTCGAAAGCCAGATCAAATAAATGTCTTTAAAGGAGTAACAAAAAACCGCTTGTTTATGGGAATAGTTGGATTCACCGTCATCCTTCAGGTGAGCAGCCACCACTGCGTTTTCTTTTGGCTTTCATTATCAGTGTACTGGGAAGTGACAGTGCTATTGCCAATTGCTTTACAGATAATCCTCATTGAATTCACTGGAGACTTTACCACAACTGTGAGACTTAATTGGAAACAATGGCTTATATGCGTTGCCATTGGCATTGTCAGGTTAGTTCAGTCACCAGTTTTTGTAGGATAAGATATATTTTGCATCCTGTCAACTTAAGTCATGCATGGGTGTACCTTGAATCCACCTTGTTTTGCTTACGCGTCTTGGTTGAATGCTTTCTGGCACCCTTTTCATTTAATTAGATGGGGTGAACTTGGTTGCTTGGGTCGTCTTCTTTTTATCACTACTGTTATTCTTGGCAAGTCATAAGAATGTTTTGAAGGCTTTGCAAGTAGTGTTTTTTGAAGGCATATGCTGTATTACTGTGTGAAATCATTACTTCCCATCCCGACCACTGCTGCCTGCTTTTTTACAGCTGGCCTCTTGCTGCGGTTGGAAAACTCCTTCCAGTACCAAAGACTCCATTATCCAAGCACTTTAGAAAGCCATTTCGACGATCAAGAACTGCTCGGAATGCATAGATGTCTTAATGAAGGCATGCATTAAACTGATAACCTGACACAGGGCGCTGATGCTTCTTGTTCACAACTGAATGTATATCTCTAACCTCTCCATCAATATGGTAAGAAGATTCTTCAATAGTGTGTTAAACAACTGTAAACAATTAAGTCGTGTTATATCCTCTCCGATTACTTAAATTGTAAATTAAGATACAAACAAGTAGATTTGCCCTTTTCATTTTGAAACTTCTTGTACTAGATAGATGTGTCATTTCATTGCGCTTAAAGTGTAATTTTATTGTGATTAAAGAGGAACTAGTGATATTTTATCGGTTCCTTTATGTAATTCATTCTGAAAAAAGAATGGAAAGATATTTTTATGTGTCATGAATTTTATTTAATGTCATTAGTTATTCACCATAAAATTCTCAGTTACGCTAGCAAGAGGTAATGGTATTAATAAATTGGAATTTCGGAATGTACATTGATTAGGTTTTGTTCCTCTTTCTTGCAATTGAATTGAATGCCTAAAGTGTATGTGTTTTTTCTATGTCCTTTCCAAGCCCTGGAAAGGAATATCGGTCAAAGTTAAGCCTAGATGGAACACCATGATCGACAGACCTCGGCGCTTTCTCATTGATGGTGAGTCCTACAAAGAATGATGATTTCACGAGTTCACTCCTAAATATTTATGATGGATTTCTATATTGAATATTTATGCGTATTTGTTTTTTCCCACTGCCATCTGTTTCAATGTTTCTGTGTGTAAACTAGTAATTATGGGACGATAACACGGTCAGATTACACACACTGGACTGATCGCAGGAGCATAATTGTTAGACATGTAATGGGGATTGACTCGTAAATGGGCAAGGGTTTGGGTTGTTAGGTCAGTTTGTAGGTTGTTTTAATTAAAACAGCATTGTTTCATCCTCTGATGTTGACCTAGCTAGCTTTGATCGCTAGTATTTTCTTTAGTTTAATTTGAAACCCAAGAGTAAATATCTTTTTACTTGGCTGGGCGTGAACACACTAATGAAGTAACCTGCTTGTTTTGCCTGAGGATTCTTCTGAGATCACTGCGTGAAAAATCGCAGACTTTGGATGAGTGAGGTCTGCAAGTGGATTGTATAAATCAATGGCTGAAAAGAAAGGGATTTTGGTAAAATCATGTACTTATTAGAACAACTGAAAACAACGTCCAATGGAGTAGATTGAACCGGAACAATAACGAGTTAAGAGCAGGACTAGTACAGATGAGTCCGTACTCGGCAGCCATATCATTTCTCTCTTGTCCCCTCCAACATAATCATTGGTAATTACGCAAGAAAACTGAAAATGCACTGGAAACCAGCAATGAACATATAAATCATGGAGACCAACTTGATTACTCCTAAATGAAAGTCACTAAAAGTGGGATTTTTGGTAATCATTTGCTTGGATTAGCAGTTGATCCAAATTCAAAGGGTCATGTTGAGTCGAACCAAGCCATAAAAGTTCATCTTGCTGCTGCTCACTAGCCCTCTCTCCATCTTCTAGTTGTAGTTGTTGCTGAGCATTGTGAACTGCTAATTTACCCTTTATCTTCACCAACTCAGATTGAACATCAATTATTTGTTGTTGCAGCTGAGATATGACTCCAACACATCCATAAACTGGGTCTCTTGCACGCGATGCTGCCTCAATTGACATGCACTCTGCTGCATCATAACGTAAATGCACCGGAAGTTGCTGCATTCCACACCAATCCAAGATTATAAAAGAGTGAGCACACCATATCGCAATCAATATTATCTATCAATCGTCACTAAAGATTCAAAATACGAATAGCCTTATGAATCACAAAATGCTCTCACCAATGAGCTTCTTAGATAATATTAGATTATTAGATTGTTTGATGTCACGTCAGATGCACTAGTTAAGCATGGTTGGAAGTTTTAGAATGAATAGCGTCTTTAACTAAAAGAAATGGTGAATGGATGCTTAGTTGTGACGGGAAAGAAATTTAACTCTTAGTTGATGAAATTATTTGAGTGTTGGCATGGTTGGATTGATCATGAATGAGTTGATGAGTGGAGATTTGTATATAAATACCTTTAGCAATTCAGTAATCTTGCTGGCACCAAAGACTTTATGGACATAAGCAAATCTTTGGGGATTGGTTGGAGGAAAATATGGAGCCAAGACACAATCTTGACGGCATCTTCTTCTCAAAAATCTGCAAGCTGCGCATCTTGTTGAATTGGACATTGTTGGATTCTGTAAGATCTGTTAGAATATTTTGTTTCAGAAAAAAAGGTCTGAATCTTTTTGAACGATTCTTGCAAAGATTTTGTTTGTAATGCCTGTATATAGCGGGTTTTGTTGATGGCTTAGAGTTCTAAGCTAGGAAAGAGCTCAACGGCTACTACCTTTTCCAAAATACTGTGAAAAAATAAGGAAACTTTGTTAATTATGAGCAGAATTCCTTAAATCAGTTTTTCATTATCTTCATTTGATAGCTTCCTTTACTGGTTCCGCTGTTCGATTTTGCTGCTAGCTAAACAAAATTTCTTAGATTAATTCATAGTATTAATTTTGGTACTGACCCTTGATTAGGTCAATCATTATTTTGGTAAACCACAGACCAATTAGCAATTAGCCCCCACAAATGTAGATTGTTGGCGGCTGCCTTCTTGTCCCTACGAAAGCCCAGATTAGAAAAGGGTAGCAGATATGATCCAAAAATGTTCATCAACCAAAGAAAAAAGAAACAAGAAATCCATAAATGTCGATGTTCTCCGATTCTGAAGCCTTCAATGGGATTTTTCCAGCTTTGCATATGGAACAAAATCAATGGAGGAAACCTGGCCTGTCTTTCTTTCATCTTCCAACTCATGTTACACAAACCTAAGCTTACAGTCCAAGCCTAGAACATCATTCAACCACCTCATAAAATGCAAACTGATTTTACAATAAACAACTTATACTTCAAAGTTTTACAAAACATCAAACAAATTCTTGAACATAACTCACAAAACTACCTGTCCTATTTATATAGAACCATCTTTAAAAAATCATATGAAAACAGTAAACTTCTGTTTTGGGGTGCTTTCACTCCTAAATAGAAGTGTGGATGATGTAACTCAAATGTTCATCTGCTTACTAGAAAGGCTTGACTGAAGCAATGGAGAAAGTAAGAACTATTATTGAAGACTACAACAAAAGCTGCATTGTGCTCTCTTCAGGGTTTTTGGCATTGATTACTAGCAAAAACAGGAATGTGCCATGTGGTTCTTCTTGGAGATATAGGGGGAGAAATGGTTGGTAACAGAGGAAGAGGTGCCAGGAATGTCGGCCGGAACAAGTATTTGAGTCTTACCGGATGCTATTCTCTTACCAGCTACGTTGGCATAGAATAGGCCTGAGATGGCTGGTACAAAGACATCACTTTGAGAACACATGTAGAAGTCAATAACCTTCTCAAACTCTGAATCTTCAGATTCAAGGAATTTTGCCTTCTTATCTGCAGGCAATATGCTTTCCTGCAAAAGTTTTCAGAGGGAAAGAACGGTTTAGACTAACTGGAAGGAGAAAACATTAGAAAGGGGAAACCAATGAAAAATGCCTAACCTTTGTATAAGTTTTTGGGAATATATCTTTCAGAACATCAAGGCTTTCATCCCATCTTGGCTGAGTGAGGTAGATTGTGGTATCCTTGCCAAATCCAATCTTCCTCAAAAATATGGCAATCTCCTGTGCACTAAAACAACTCTTTGTTCCAGTTGCACTGCTTCCATGGCAACCTTTCTTGTCCAATATCTCAACTCTCAAGTCAACAGCAATAAATCGCCCATCAGATTTGCGACTCAATGTTCTTAGTCGCTCAATCATGGAGTCAACCACTTCATTAACCTCTGGCTGCAACTCTAAAGTTCCAAACATTGCCAAACATGCAACTGAATCACTGGCACTTGTTTTTGTGGTCTTTCTCATATTTACTGAAGGGAAGAATGTAGCCAGTCTTATGTTGCTATTTGTTCTAAAGACTGGTTCAATTTGCTCAGCAATGTGATCCTCTGAAACTCGATTAGGGACCTTGACAACAGCAAAATCTCGAATTGATACATCCTCAGGCAGACGTTTAACTACTTTGACTACCCCGACTAGGCTTTTAACAAATTTCTCAACATCATATATTTCTTCAAACTTCCTGTAAAATGTCAAATTTTTTAGCATGCACCCAAAAGCTCTCAATGAAATTAATTCACTACCTTATCATATTTTGGAAACTTCTTCAGAGATCACAATTTTACGGTCCTTTATCTTAAGCAAACCAACACTCAACAGTAACATTTTGAAAAAACTAGCCAATTCAGTTGGGCAGTGAAGCAAAGTCGGACTGTACATGCCTTAGGAGGTTTACAATAAGGCATCAAGCTTTGAAAATGAATATAATTAGATAAATATGAAACTGGGAACTATTTCACATACAAGTTTCCAAATGCAAATAATAGGAAGGTTTAATTAGTAAATTCGTAGAACATTTCCACTAAAAGAGATGGGTGAAGTTGCCATTTCCATTATTGTTCCATTGGAGATGGCAAATGATCTAGGAAAGAAAGGAAAGAAAAGAGAGAGAGAAAGTTCTATAGTTGTGGTTGAATTAGTAACAGGAAAAAACTTATTTGCAAAGGAAACATTACCCCAGCGTATAAAAATAAAATAGAGAAAAACAAAATAGCAAAGCTAGATAATTCTTCAGGAATTTACCATCCGGATCATCTCAAACAAATCTAATGGCAGAAAAAGGGCCAGCAACTTTATTTTTTTATGTTCGTTGCAAAAAAAAAAAAGGTGATTGTCATGAAAGTGACATGCTGCAAACCTTTCATCTCCTGGTTTGTTCCCCCTAATGTCAGGAAGTACAAGAGTTGCTCCAATATATCTTGCTACTACAACTGCATCAGCAATCTGGAGAACGCAATCACCGGCAAAGAGGTATAAATATTTAAAGGAGTAGAACAAGAATGGAAAGCAGATGTTTCATCGATGAAGGCAGAGTCCTTCTGCAAATGAAAAGAAGATTCAAATGGCTACTTAAGATACCTGTGAGACATGGTACTCAGGACCATTAGTTAATGAGAAAGTGACAAACCCTTTCGACTCTACATCATCTGTTAAAATGGTGAGAATTCATGAGAAGTAGAAGGAAACATTGTACAAGATTATGTAGTATATCAGTGAGCGCACTTATAGGAATAAATACCACATAAAATTCTCAGCAACTTTCAAGTTCACAAGTAAACCTACCAAAATTTGACTCTTTCCAACATGGTTTTAGCTCTAGGCCACCCTCTACCCATGGCCCATTTGTACTCTTTTTCGAAAATGTCACAAGACCCTGCTCTGAAACCTTCTCACCATCAAACTCGACGTCCCTAGCTCCTGGAAATTTCCCCTTTACAAAACAAAAGACAAAAGAATGAAAAGGAGAATCATATATAGATCCACGGCAAATGATGATTGGATGACAGGTTCCGTCACAGAGTAAGAAACTAGACAATGGCTCAAGTATGAAGTGGAAATTATAAAACCCTATAATTATTAACTTTGCTCCAAGAGATGGTCGTAAAGAACAAAATTGAAACCTCAAACATGAGAGGAGAGGTTTAAAAAAAAAATACCAGAAAGTTTCGAGAGCCTAAACAATTAGAAGAAGAAAATAAATTCAATCCCTTTGCTTCTTCTATATCATCAGTAGCCCAAAAGAGCAATAATGTTAATACATCAGCTTAAGTTAATCTCAATATGAAGGAATGAAAAATTGAAAATAAGAAAGAAGTCACAGATTAAACAGATTAATATAACAGTTACAATATCTTAAAGATCCTACACAAATTCAACAGAAGAACAAAGATTGAATGAAACAGCATCCGGAGGCTAATGAGAATTTGACAAGGAAGGAAAAAATGAACTACAAGCAACACAAAGCCACAGCATTTGGGCCAAGAACATGCAGATCTTGTTTCACTAAACTACAAGAGGCACTGGTATCAAATGAAACCCCATAAAGCCTGTAACTTCAGAAAGAAAATGCAAGGTGGGAAATGAAGTGAACCATCAAAAGGGCTTAAAGATCTAAACCCATACTAAAACCCCATCAAGAAACACAGCTTCAAATGGGACAAAAATTGAAACTTGAATGAACAAAAGATCACACACACACACGAAACAAAGTACCATAGAGAATTATGAAGGGGGGCTAAAAGGGATTTACCTCGACAGAATCAAAATGGTCTCTCTTGATCATGTTACCAAGCATTACAAACATAGTTAGAGTCAGCACCCCAGCAACCACCTGTCTCAAATCCACACCCATTCTCTCTATCTCTCTCTGAGTGCTGTTAATGTGAAGAAAGAGAGGTTATTAGGTGACACGAGTGAACAAGTTCCTTTTTCTAAGGCCCGGTAATTATGGGGTTTGTGTGTTTTTAATTTAAGAGCTTATTTGGTGCAGGTGGTGTAAATGAGAAGGTGAAGACAAAAGGCTGAAAGATAGAAAGAGACGGAGCAGGCACACAACATATACGAAGACACTTCTCTCTCACCATTCATGTGTCTATCTATAGAGAAAGAAAGAGAGAGTAGACAACACAACACAACAGAACAGAACTGTAGTCTACATACTCTCTCACCGACACTTTTGCTAAGAAAATGATGGGCTGCCTAAAATGCTTTGCAAGTATTTAATTATATTAAACTAAACTGCCATTTCTGTGTTTTAGAGATTGAAGTGGTTTCTAAAAGCAAAAGGTGGATTGGGATTGTGTTAGTTGTTATTTTTTAATGGATTTTTTATTTAGAAATATATTAAAATAGTTTTTTTATTTTAAAAAAATTATTTTTATATAAATACATCAAAATAATTTAAAAATATATAAAAAATTAATTTTAAATAATTTTTTTAAAATTTTACCCTATTTATATTTAAAATACAATACCAAACTGAACGAGGATTTGTTTTTCTTCACTATTGTATGGATATTGTTTTAATATATTTTTAAATAAAATTTAATTTAAGAAGTAATTGTTATAAGACTCCTAATTACTCCAGTAAATTATTATTTTATAATTAATTTAAACAGTGGTTAATAAACTTATAAAGATATTATGTTTTGAAATGTTAGTTATGAGAGAACTACAACTTACAAGTTTTATTAAATCTAATTAACAGCTAGTATTAATATTGATTTGGTTTGATTTAAAGTTTGCTGTCTATATCATAATTCATGAAAACTTTATATTAATTCCCAGTACAATTTTTCCAGGATATTAAGATAATTTCTTAAAACAATCCTGGCCCGATAATCGGATGGTATCCCACATATTTGCAATTTTAATATGCTCATAATCAATTTCCCAAGTATAAAACTTTATTAAAGTTATAAATAAATATATATAATATTGTTTGTATCTCAATTAACTGAATTTAATGCATGGATGACTGTCTTTTGCAGGTGGTGTCATTGTGAGTAAAATCATTGCCTATTCCCCTCTTCTCTTTTGGAAGGTGGTGTTCATAGGCATACTTACTTCTTTCTTATTTTTCCCCACCCCTACCTATGATCTATCCAGGTACTCGATGGGGACACTGAACCTTTTTATTTTTATTTATTATTATTATTATTGTTATTATCCACTACGTGACAGGAATTTCAATGAAATCGAATTCTTAAAACTTGATTGGAAATTGATTTCAATTTTCGTACACAAATTAAATTCATAAATATTTTATTCATTAAAATAACTCCGTTGAATAATACTGTTAGATATAAAGTAACTCCGTTGCATAATTTGATTTTGCTCACATGAATCATTACTCTCACTCCACTTGTGAAAACATGTTCTATTATATGATTAAATAAAAAACAAAGAAAAATCAGAGTGATAGAACTTGGATTCACATGGCAGTTGACTCAATACTCGGCCAATTTAGAATCTAAATCGGCATGAATTGAAGGGGAAATGAATTAACTTGACTTGAAACTTGAATCTTTGAACTCGTGATAAAACTCAAGCCTTGTTTTAAGTGATATTGTTTTGATGCTGTTTAAAATAATATATTAATTTTTTTAATTTTGTTAATATGAAACTCAATTATTGGTTCAGTTCGAATACTGTTTAAAATAATATATTAATTTTTTTAATTCTATTGATCTGAAACTCAAGTATCGGTTTGGTTCGGATTGGATTAATCACCGAATATCAGTTCAGTTCGGATGCTGCTTAAAATAATATACTAACTTTTTTAATTTTGTTGATCTGAAACTTAAGTATCGGTTTGGTTCGGATTTGATTAATCACCGAATTGGACTGTATTTTATAGCTATGAGAAAATTAAATACAAGTCATTGAAGTGTATAACCTGGGAAGAATTTTGTTGGATAAATGTTGTTGCGTGGGATTACTCTACCAAGAACCAAGAGAAAAAGGGGGAAAAAGGGTTCATGGGAAAGATATGTCCCCGATTCAAGGCATAAATACAAACAAACCCGAGAATTAATGCAACAATTATCGCCTTAAATCTGCAACCGCCACCCTCCAGAAACAGGCGTGATCCATGGAAAGTAGAGATATAAAAGCGACTCAATCTGATAAAGACCCCCACACACACACAGAGTCCAGAGACAATTGCTGGCTCAACTGTATTTATTAACTACACTCCTTGATTTTTTAGAAACATAACCGTTATATTCTATGATTTTTTTCAGAAAGAGAGGATATTTCATGACGTTAAAGATTCATTTATCAGTGAAGAACGTGTGTTTAGTTGAAAAAACAACCAGAAAATATATAAAAGTAAATATATTTTTATAATATAGTCTTGAATCTTATCGTTCCAAAATAAATAAATAAAAAAGGTTTTTTTCATCTAAAAAACCTCCAACTTGTTTTTTATATTGAAACGGTAACAAAATACACGACTACTTGAAATTCTTAAGAATACATATCCATGAATTAAGAGTTGATAGTGTCGCCGTCGTTATATTAAGTGGCGAGTATTTTATTAAAAAGGAAGGAGATGCAGTAAATCTAGGTGCGGAGAGAACGCGATTGTTCAACCTCCTCCACGTGTTGTTGGTCAATGATTCCACAGTCGTAATATTATTATATTCAAGATCTTTTCTAACCAATCAACTAAAACTAAAAGTCTTTTGCAAGGTTGTTGTGTTATTTTTAAAATATTTTTTATTTAAAAATATATTAAAATAATAATTTTTTATTTTTTAAAAATTATTTTTAATATCAATATATCAAAATGATTTAAAAATATTAAAACACAATATTAATTTGAAGTAAATAAAAAAAATTTAAATTTTTTCAAAAACACAAAAAACAAGTGATTGGGTTTATATTATAGAGTTTAGTAGTGCCATAAATTTTAATGGTATTAGAAATTTAAATGGTTATTAATTTTAAGATGTTGAAGGATTAGTCATGTAAGCTGTCTCGAATGCTTATAATTAAAAATAAATAAATAAATAAATAAATTCTTAAGCTTTAACCAGGGAAAAAAACTCAAGCTAGCATCACAAAATCGACCGTAGTTTTTCTCTATATAATTCTTAAAAAACCATTTTAGATAATCTTGTTTGTCTACCCATCGTGCCATTCCAGTTGTTATTAGGATGAGATATTTTGTTCTGTAATAATTAAAGAGTGGTCCATGCATCGCTGTTTTTTTTATATATAAAAAAAACCAAGTAAATTCAGAAAATCATAGCATTTTGCTTGAAAAAGAAGGGTGGCAGTGGCAGGTAGATAAAAAAAAAAAAGACTTCCACGTGACACTTTATCTCTTCATGGACTTTCAAGAGTAATTCACAAGACTTCTCCATCAAAGATCTTCTAGTGCTTGCGTTTCCTTTTTATTATTATTTATTTATCACAGATTAAAATATTGTTTTTTTTAATTAAATTAAATTTTAACTGGGTTATCTAAGTTGCAAGTTAACATGCTATGTTACTAATTCAACGGGGTAACTTCTACCTGATTGTTTTGAAAACAACCATGCACCTTTATGCTGTTGTTTGGAATGTTGGAGAGTGGAATTGTGTTCTAAACAGACAAATATGTTTTTACTGTTTAAAACTAGTTTTAAAATTAGTTTTTAAATTGTTTTGATGTGTTAATTTATTTAAAAAACAATTGTTTTCTAAGCAGAGAGAAGGGCCCATTTATAATTCAATCACTAAATAAATAATTATTCTGACAATTTACATGTGAAGCGAAGG
>Ga0307516_10008777_pt1 | contig 11361 bp, 9 predicted proteins | sample 19_EM_MG_FD_203310 | JGI IMG/M metagenome (GOLD analysis project Ga0307516, IMG submission 203310) | Populus trichocarpa ectomycorrhiza microbial communities from riparian zone in the Pacific Northwest, United States - 19_EM | ecosystem: Host-associated > Plants > Roots > Unclassified | place...
TCGTGCGCTGTGGCCGCTGGGCGATGCCACCGCCGGGTTCGCCGTGATCCGCGGCCCCAAGGACTGACGGGCCGACCCGGCGCCGGCCTGCTATGGTCGCGGACCTTGGGCCGGCTCGACAACATCATTGCGCGCAACAACGCGCGGCCCAGCGAGAAGGTGATGGTCACGCTGGTGCTGAGCGGCATCGTCCTCGTGCTGCTGCTGCTCGCGGTGTTCACCGATCTCGGCATGCCGCCGGTGCCCGCGCAGCCGCCGGGCCGCGCCGCCGGATCGGGCGCCGCCGGTGCACCGGCCGAGCCGCCACCGGGGCCGGCGAACCACGTCCACGGCGTGCTGCTGCGGTCGCCGCCGGCGAACCGCCCCGCGCATTGATCGCGGTCGGCCGCGGGGTCAGGCGGCCTTGGACTGCAGCGCCTCGCGGATCCAGTCGAGCAGCTGCTCCGGGGTGAACGGCTTCTGCAGCACCGGGCCGACGTCCTGGGTCCGGCCGCCCGGCAGCGCGCGGTTGGGATAGCCCGACATGTAGATGAGCTTGGTGTTGGGCGCCTCGATCGCGAGCGCGCGGGCCAGCTCGCCGCCGCCGAGCTTCGGCATGACCACGTCGCTGAGCACGAGGTCGATCTGGCCCGGACGCGCGCGGCACTCGCGCAGCGCCTCGAGCCCATCGCACGCCTCGATGACGTCGAGCCCGGCTTGCTCGAGGATGTCGCGGATCACGCGGCGGACCAGCTCGTCATCCTCGACCAGGACGATCGTGCCCTCGAGCGGCGTGACCAGCTCGTCGCTGGCGATCCGCGGCTCGGCCGGGGTGGCGCTGGTGGCGGGCAGCCAGATCGCGAACATCGTGCCCTTGCCGAGCTCGCTGCGGACGTCGATCCGGCCGTGCGCGCGGGCGACGACCGCGTACACCGTGGCGAGGCCGAGGCCGGTGCCGGCGCCGACATCCTTGGTGGTGAAGAACGGCTCGAACATGCGGCGGCGGGTCGCCTCGTCCATGCCGACGCCGGTATCCGAGACCGTCAGCAGCACCTCGTCGGCGCCCGGCACGTTGCTCGCCGAGATCGTGACCTCGCCGCCGTTGGGCATCGCGTCGCGCGCGTTGATCACGAGGTTCATGATGACCTGCTCCATCTCGGAGCCGCGGCCCAGCACGGCGCGCAGATCGTCGGCGATCGAGGTCACGACCGTGACGTGATCGCTGATCAGATGGGACAAGAGGGCGCTGGTGCGGTGGATATGCGCGGCGAGATCGAGCGCGACCGGCTGGTCCTGCTCGTCGCGGCCGAACGCGAGCAGCTGGCGGGTCATGCGCGCCGCGCGATCGGCGGCCGCGCGGATCTGCGCGACCTGCTGATGCGGCCGCTCGCCGTCGGGGAGCTGCTCCATGAGCGACCGGCAGTTGCTGAGGATCGCCATCAGCACGTTGTTGAAGTCGTGCGCGATGCCGCCGGCGAGCTGGCCGATCGCGTCCATCTTCTCGGAGCGCCGGAGCTGCTGCTCGAGGCTGCGGCGGTCGCGCTCCGCGGCGTGCTTGTAGAGCGCCATCTCGACGACGATCCGCAGCTCGCGATCCTCCGCCGGCTTGATGATGTAGCCGAACGCGTCGGTGACGCTGGCGGCGCGCAGCGTGGCGTCGTCGGCGTAGGCGGTGAGAAACACGACGGGCACCTGGAGCGTGGCGCGGATGTGATCGGCGGCGGCGATGCCGTCCATCTCGCCTTGCAAGCGAATGTCCATCAGGACCAGATCGGGCCGCTCGGTCTCGGCCATCGTGATGGCTTGCTCACCCGAAGGCGTCACGCCCGCGATCGCAAAGCCGAGCCGGGTCAGGCGGCGCTCGAGATCGCGCGCCACGGTCCGGCCATCCTCGACGATCAGAATCCGGCGTGGCGAGCTCATCGCGCACTCCGGAACCGCGTCACCACATCGACATCCAGGACTGTTGCGTCGCCCATATTGCATCGTGCCGAAACTCGCGGCAGCCGTCGCAACCGGTACAACGCGAGCTCGCGAGCGCAGGTTAACGATAGGCGAGATATTCGTTGCGCGCAATTGCCGTCGTCGACGCGACGCCGGGACTGGCGGTCGCTTGACACAGCGCGCAGCCAGAACCGCGTGCAGCTGCTGGACAACCTGTCGACGGTTTGTAGGCGATTCCCGCACCGGCGATCGCCTGGGACGAACCTGTCACCGACCATCACCGGCGTGGTTTCCGGTGACGGCGGTGACCATGAGTTCGCCATGCGGACCGGCGCCGCTGCCCTGATCTGCGGCACCCCCACGAACTGCCGCGGCCGCCGAGCACGCAGGTGGTCATGGTTTATTGAAACCGGTTCGCGATGCAGCGCCCGCCCGGAACGCGGCGCATGCTGCCGCCACCTACGAAAGGCGAGGCCATGAAAGCGATCGGTTACTACAAGATCCACCCGAGCTCTCATCCCGAGGCGCTGCTCGATCTCGAGCTTCCCGAGCCGACGCCCGGTCCGCGCGATCTGCTGGTCGAGGTGCGCGCCGTCTCGGTCAACCCGGTCGATACCAAGGTCCGGCGCGGCGTGGCGCCCGCCGAGGGCGTGGCCAAGGTGCTCGGCTGGGACGCGGCCGGCGTGGTGGTCGCCACCGGCGATCGCGTCACCGGCTACAAGCCGGGCGACGCGGTGTGGTACGCGGGGGCGATCGGCCGCCCGGGCGCGAACTCCGAGCGCCACGTCGTCGATGAGCGGATCGTCGGCAAGCGACCGGCGTCGATCGACTTCGCGCGCGCCGCGGCGCTGCCGCTGACGACGATCACGGCGTGGGAGCTGTTGTTCGAGCGGCTGCGCGTGCCGCGCGATGGCGGCGCGGGCCAGTCGCTGCTGATCATCGGCGCCGCCGGGGGCGTCGGCTCGATCTTGACCCAGCTCGCCGCCAAGCTGACCCGGCTGAAGGTGATCGGCACGGCGTCGCGGCCCGAGACCCAGGCATGGGCGCGGTCGCTCGGTGCCCACGAGGTCATCGACCATACCCAACCGCTCGGCCCCCAGCTCGCGAAGATCGCGCCGGGCGGCGTCGATCATATTGCGAGCCTCACGCAGACCGATCAGCACTTTCCCGCGCTGATCGAGGCGATCGCGCCGCAGGGCCACATCGCCGTGATCGATGAACCCAAGTCGATCGATGTCCTGGCGCTGAAGCGCAAGAGCGTGGCGTGGCACTGGGAGTCGATGTTCACGCGGTCGATGTTCGAGACCCCGGATATGATCGAGCAGGGCCGCTTGCTCGACGAGGTGTCCCGGCTGGTCGATCGCCAGGTGATCGCGACCACGGTCGCCGAGCACTTCGGCAAGATCACGGCCGAGAACCTGCGCCGCGCCCACGCGTTGATCGAGAGCGGCAAGGCGCGCGGCAAGATCGTGCTCGAGGGGTTTTGACCCCGGGGATCGGGTGATGGGGGCGAGCGGTCAGAACGCGCCAGCGGCGCGCGAACCCGCGAGCGCGAGCGCCGCCTTCGCGGCCAGGGTGATAGCGTGGGGATCATCATGGAGCGCATCGAGCTGCTGAAAGCCATTCCGCTGTTCGAATCGCTGGAAGCCGACGACCTGGACGCGCTCGCCAACCGGCTGCGCGAGTGCAGCCTGACCGGTGGTCAGCTGGTGTTCGCGCAGGGCGAAGAGGGCGACGCGATGTACGTCATCGTCGAGGGCGCGGTCGATATCGTCGCCGGCGCGGGCAAGCAGAAGGTCACGCTGACCTCGCTGTTCAAGCAGCAGTACTTCGGCGAGCTGTCGCTGCTCGACGGCGCGCCGCGCTCGGCCACCGCGGTCGCCAGCCGCGATACCCGGCTGCTCGCGCTCGAGCGCGACGACTTCGTCGAGTTCATCAAGAAGCGGCCCGAGGCCGCGCTGTCGATCATGCACGAGGTCGGCGAGCGGATCCGCGCCACCAACGAGGCGATGACGCGCACGGTCACCCGCAACGTGCTCGAAGAAGAGGACAAGAAGCTGACCATGGGCGAGCGCGTCGCCGACATGGTCGCCGCGTTCGGCGGCAGCTGGCCGTTCATCTTCATCTTCGGCGGCTTCATGGTGCTCTGGATGCTGTGGAACTCGCTGCTCCATCAGCCGCTCGCGTTCGACCCGTTACCGTTCATGTTCCTGAACCTGTTCCTGTCGACGCTCGCCGCGCTCCAGGCGCCGATCATCATGATGAGCCAGAACCGCCAGTCGGCGAAGGACAAGGCGCTCGCGGTCAACGACTACCAGGTGAACCTGAAGAACGAGGTCTCGATCGATCGCATCCTGCGCGGCCAGGCCGAGCTGCTGCAGCGGCTCACCGCGGTCGAGCAGCGGATGTCCGGTCCGCGGACGTCGGCCGACTCGCGAAGCTGACCTGCGGTCGTCAGCGCGGCGTCGCCTTGCGAAGCGCGGCTGGACCGCACGGCGCGAGGTCGCCGAGGTCGCCGAGGTCGTCGGCCGGCGGCGCCGCCAGCAGCAGCAAGCCGCCGGGGACCAGCGCGTCGGCGAACCGGCGGATCAGGTGCGCCGGGGCGGGCGGCGCGAGCGCGTGGATCTGCGCGTGGCAGGCGATCACGTCGAACGGCGGCGCCTCGGGCCACGTGCCGAGCAGGTCGAGCACGCTGAACTCGACGCAGTCGCGCAGCGACGCCACGACGCGCCACAGCCCGAGCCGCGGGCCCTCGCCGCGCACGAAGTAGCGGCGGCGTCGCCCGTCGTCGACCTGGCCGATGTCGTCATCGCCATAGACCGCCTCGGCGGCGCGCGCGACGATCTGCGGATCGCCGTCGGTCGCGACGATCGCGATGCCGCCGGGCGCCGATCGCAGCGCTTCATCGGCGTGGATCGCGAGGCTCCAGGTATCCTCGCCCGACGAGCAGCCCGCGGACCACAGGCGCAGCGGCCGGTCGTGGTGGCCGGCGAGCTGCGCGAGCGCGCTCGGCGACAGCAGCCCCAGGTGATGAGACTCGCGGAAGAATGTCCCCGGCTGCACCCTCCATGATTCGGCCGCGCGATCGCCGGTTGTATCGGCGCGCATGTGAGGCGCTGGAGGTGCGCCGCCTCAGCGGCGAAACGCTTCGAGCTCGGCGCGATCGAGATCGACGACCACCAGCGCATCGTCGTTGCCGTCGACCCGGCGGAGCACCTCACCGTTAGGCCGCCATGCCCCACTGCCGCCGAGTGAGACGTGGCCGCCTGAGGTGCCGGCGTAGTTGGCGAGCGCGGTGAACATCCGGTGATCCATGGCGCGCGACCCGAAGTGCAGATCGCTGCGGCGCTGCTCGCCGCGATCGTAGAGCGACGAGCCGACGTAGAGGTCGGCGCCCTCGGACGCGGCCGCGGCGGCGTGCCCCGGGTGCGCGACGTCGAAGCACACGGCGACCGCGACCCGCCAGCCGCCCACCGCGAACGGCGACGCCGGCCAGCCGCCGACGAACATCTCGCGCTCGCGGCCGTGCAGGTGCTGCTTGCACGACGGATGAAACCCGCCGTCGGGGGTCACGATGATCGCGGCGAGCCGCGGCTGGTGATCGGCGTCGCGCCACGGCGCGCCGAGGATCGCCGCGGTGCGCGTGGTCTGGCACAGCTTGCGTACGCCGTCGAGCCGCGCGTCGTGGGACACGAGCCACGCGTCGGGCGCCGCGGCGATCCCGTCGAGCTCGTAGCCGGTCAACGACAGCTCGGGGAACGCGGTCAGCTCGGCGCCGCGGTCGGCCGCGCTCGCGATCGTGTGCTCTGCGGCTCGTAGGTTGGCGACGATGTCGACGGGGACGGGAGCGATCTGAGCCAGGGCGATCCGCATGGCGGCAGCATGACGCATCGAGCGCGCCGATCGCAGGTGAATCGCGGCGGAAAGCTTGCCAGCGCGCGATCTCGCCGGCGCTTGCGCGGGCGGGCGCGCCGCCCGGTCAGCCGAACGCGAACAGGCTGAGCAAGGCGATGTTGGCGGCGATCATCACGAGCGCGGTGGGCCACTGCACGCGGATCACGGCGTAGGGATCGCGCAGCTCGAGCAGCCGCGACGGCACGATGTTGAAGTTGGCGGCCATCGGCGTCAGCAGCGTGCCGCAGTACCCGGTCAGCATGCCGAGCGCGCCGAGCGCGGCCGGGTGGGCGCCGTGGCGCGCGATCAGCAGCGGCAGGCCGATGCCGCTCATCAGGATCGGGAACGCGGCGAACGCATTGCCGAGGATCGCGGTCAGCACGACCAGGCCGAGCGCGTAGACCAGCAGGCAGGCGAACCGGCTGTCGGTCGGGATCACCGCGCTGACCAGATCGGCGATCGCGGCGCCGACCCCGGCCTTGTCGAACACGCTGCCGAGCGCCGCGAGCGTCATCGGCAGGATCAGCGCCCAGCCGATCGTATCGATCAGCCGGCGGCTCTCGCCGAGCGCGTGGAACGGCGGCGTGCGGGTGAGCCGCAGCGCGACGATCAGCGCGACGAGGCAGGCGGTGCCGAACGCGATCAGCGCGATCTGGGTGGGGACCGCGAGGTCGATCAGCGCCGAGCCGCCGAGCCGGAGGTACGGCGCGCCCTTCACCAGCGCGAACGTGAGCAGCGGGATCGCGAGCGCGGGGATGAACAGGCGGTTGCCGAGCCGGGCCACGGTGGCCTGGCGGGCGGCGGCGCGGGCCCGGTCGTCGTCGGGCGGCCGCGCGCGCGCCAGCTGCGCCAGCACGCCGAGCGCGATGACGCCCAGCCCCATCGCCTGGAGTGGCCAGCGCGTGCCGGCCTGGGCGGCGGCGAGCATGGCGTCGCCGAGCAGCATCGGCACCGCGATGAGCGTCCAGACCCCGGCGAGCGCCCACCGGCGATCGCGCAGGTTCAGGATCGCCGCACCGGCGAACAGCGCGCCGAGCACGTAGAACACATGAACTAATTTCAGCATCGCCTACCCGTCCGTCCGCTCGCGGCGGGCGCGCGCGAACCGGCGCTCGAGGCGGAGCTGGAAGACCGCGATCCGCGCGGCGTGGATCACGAAGGCCGCGATCGCGGTCGGCAGCGCCCACCACGCGATCTCGGTCGGCGACAGGTGGATGCCCTTGGCGTCGTAGAACCGCTGGATCAGCAGCACGGCGCCGAACGCGACGAACACGTCCTCGCCGAAGAACACGCCGACGTTGTCGGTCGCGGCGGCCAGCGCGCGCACCCGATCGCGGGTTTCGTCGTCGAGCGGACCCAGCATCCGGGTCGCCGTGGCCTCGCTCATCGGCGCGAGCAGCGGCCGCACGGTCTGGGCGTGGCCGGCGACGTGGATGAGCCCGAACATGCTGAGCAGCTGGCGCAGCGCGAGATACGCAATCAACAGCCGCGCCAGCGTGAGCCGCGCGAACCCGAGGATCCAGGCGGTCGCGTGCTCGCGCAGGCCGGCACGCTCGAGCACGCCGACCACCGGCAGCGGCATCGCGATCAGCATCAGCGTGCGGCTATCGACGAACGCCTTGCCGAGCAGCGCGAGCAGATCGCCCGGCGCGATCCCGGCCGACAGGCCGCTCGTCAGGCCGGCGACCACCACGACGAGCACGGGATTGAGCCGGATCGCGAAACCGGCGATGACGACCGCGACACCGATCAAGGGCCAGTAGCTGATCACGCAGTCACCTCGAGCAGGAGAGCGCGCGTGGTCGCACGGTGGCCGATGGGGCGAACCGCCGCGGTGCGCGACGCGCCGGGCTCGGATTCGTGACAGCGGTCTCGTGGGGGCATGCGCGGCGGGTGCAGGTACCCGGGCTCCAACAATACCGCGAACAAGGGGGCGAGCGTGACGATTCTACGAAGATGGTTGATGCCGCGAACCGTGTGTTTGGGTTCTCGGTGGCGTGAGCCGTGGTGAGCAACAAGCTCGGCGGAGCGGACTGGCAAATGCGATCGTCGCAGTACTACTGATGCAGATTTTGGGAGGATGGAATGTCTAGAACTGATCGATCTAGGACGTTGTCGTCACTGGTGCCCTCGGTGTGCGTCGTCGCGGCGACGCTCGGCGCGCCCCAGCTGGCGAGCTCCGCGCCGCTGCCGCTGCCTCGCGCCCAGGTGGCCAAGGACCTCGGCGCGACGCCCGCGGCCGAGACCGTCACGGCCTCGCTGGTCCTGAAGGTCCGCAACCCCGTGCTCCTCGAGGCGTTCGTCGCGCTGACCCAGGAGCCCGGGCCGGCCTATCACAAGTTTCTCTCGGTCAGACAATTCACCGACCTGTTCGCGCCGAGCTCGTCGGACATCTCGACGATCACGCGCTATCTGCGCGGCTTCGGGATCACCGTGTCCGACGTGTACGCCGACCGCCTCGTGATCCACGCGACCGGCACGGTCGACGCGTTCAACCAGGCGTTCGACGTCGACATGCACGAGTTCACGGCGCACGGCAGCCGGTTCCGCCGGCCGCGCCGCGCCCCCCGGGTGCCGCTCTTGCTGCGCGACCTGCTGGTCTCGGTCGGCGGGTTCAGCACCGAGGCGCAGTACCGGCCGCAGAACCACCGCGCCAGCGCGCTGGCCTCCACGGGCCTGGTGACGCCGCCCGTCGTGCTGCCGCCCGAGGGCGCGATCGCGACCGGGGTTCCGGGCGACTACACCGTCGGTGACTTCGCGAACTTCTACAACGTCAACCCGCTGTACGACGCGGCGATCGACGGCACCGGCACCACGATCGGGATCGTGACGCTCGCCGACTTCGTCCCCCAGGATGCCTACGATTACTGGAGCTTGATCGGCCTCGACGTCGATCAGGATCGCATCACCCAGGTCCACGTCGATGGCGGCGGCGAGCTGAGCGGCCCCGCCGGCTCGGGCGAGACCTCGCTCGACGTCGAGCAGTCCGGCGGGATCGCGCCCGGCGCCAAGCTGATCGTGTACGACGCGCCGAACACCGACGCCGGGTTCCTCGATCTGTTCTACAAGGCCGCGTCCGACAACCTGGTCGATACGCTGTCGGTGAGCTGGGGCAGCTCCGAGCTGCTCTACTACACCGAGATCGTCGGCGTCGATCGCCGGCCCGAGCTCCAGGCGTTCCACCAGGCGTTCCTCGAGCTGGCGGCGCAGGGCATCTCGACGTTCGCCGCGGCCGGCGACAACGGCGCGTTCGACTTCAACGACAAGTTCAACGTTCCGGTCGACAACGTGCTCACGGTGCTGGCGCCGGCGTCGGACCCGGCGATCACCGCCGCGGGCGGCACGACGCTGCCGATCACGCTGAGCGCCGGTCCCGGCACGCCCTTGCTGGTCGTCGCGAAGGAGCAGGCGTGGGGCTGGGACTACATCGAGAACTACCTGGTCGCCGTGTTCGGCGATTCGTTCTTGCACGCCGAGTTCCCGGGCGGCGCCGGCGGCGGCGTCAGCTCGCTGTGGGGGGTGCCGTTCTACCAGCGGGGCACGCCGGGGCTCCGCAAGACCGAGCCCAACCAGAGCGTGGTGGTCGAGGATCCCGTCGCGGGGCCGACCGACTTTCTCGATCTGCCGGCGCAGTTCGCGGGCCGCAACCTGCCCGACATCTCGGCCAACGCCGATCCGTTCTCGGGCTACCTGGTGAACTCGTCGACCGATGGCGGGCTCGGCGGCGGCAGCGGCGGCACGAGCTTCGTCGCGCCGCAGCTCAACGGCGTCACCGCGCTGGTCGCGCAGGTGGTCGGCGGCCGGATCGGGCTGTGGAACCCGATGCTGTATCGCTTCAAGCGCACGCTCGGCGCGAGCGCGACGCCGCTCGTCGACATCACCGCCGGTGACAACTGGTTCTACGCCGGCGCGCCCGGCTACGACGCGGCCTCGGGCCTCGGTGTGCTCGACGTCACCAAGTTCGCGCTCGCGGTGCAGCACGAATCCAGGCATCACTGAATCGACGGGGCGATCCGCTGCCCCGGCGAGCGGCGATGTGGCGTCCAGCACGCGCGGTGGGTAGCGGGCGCGACCGCACAGTGGTGCCAAGATGACACGCTCTCGAGCGTTGATGACACGCTCCGAAGCTCGCTCAGGCATGGCCTGACGGCACACTTCGCATGGCGGGCTGTGTCGTCCCGACCAGCGCCACGACACCGGCGTCGCAGTGACCGCCCGTGTCTGCCCGTGCCTGTAGGAGACCGCGGCGCCGGTGCGACGGTTCGGCGCGCGTCGACAAGGACGGGCGGCGCGCCGCGAGGCGGGCGGCCAGAGGTCCGCTGCGCGGCGCAGGACGCGCCGGCGGGTCGAAGGGGTATTGGCTCGCTCTCACGCGGCGCGACTGCCGCGGATCGAGGTTTGCATCCCCGTCCGCCGTCGCCACATGAAGCTCGTCGAGCCTGCTGTCCTTCGCACCGCCGCCGACTTGCAACGTCGAGCTTCGCGCGCGCGTCTCGCGCTCGTCTCGCCAGCGTCACCGCCATCGACGGGCGCAGCGCGCTTCGCACGGGCGCAACGCCGGCTCGGACGTCGCTGACATGTCGCTGCAACGCAGAGCCGCGCGCGGCGCGATCTGGACGGTGGCGTCGAGCATGGGCGGCCGCGTGATCGGCGTGCTCGGCACGCTGCTGATGACGCGGTTCCTCCACCCGGCGCAGATCGGCGAGGTCTCCGACGCGACGATCCTCGCGATGACGGCCAACTGGATCACGATCTGGGGGTTTGGTCAGTACGCGGTGGTCAAGGGGCGCGGCGCCGACGCGGTCGAGGTGACGTGGCACGCGACGGTGGCGTACGCGGCGCTCGGCGCGCTGTCGCTCGGCCTGGTCGCGCTGTTCGGCGGCCAGCTGACGCCGTTCCTGAACGCGCCCAACGCGGCGATGTTCGTGCCCGGCATGGCGCTCGCGCAGTACATCCGGCGGTTCGGCGCGATCCCCGAGCGCGTGCTGACCCGCGAGATGAAGTTCCGCGCGTCGGGCATGTCGAGCATGGCGGGCGAGGCCAGCTACACCGCGGTGGCGCTGTCGCTCGCCGCGGCCGGCTACGGCGGCTGGTCGATCGTGATCGCCAACATCGTCCAGTCGACCGTGATGGTGTTCATCCTGATCCGCGCGGCCGGGTTCGCGAGCTGGGCCACGCCGACGCCGCTGCGGTGGAGCCGGATCAAGGACATGCTCGGCTACGGCGTGCCGCTCGGCATCCAGAACATGGCGCACGGCGCGGCTCGCTACTGGGACAACCTCGCGATGTCGCACTTCTTCGGCCCCGGCGTCACCGGCGCCTACAACATGGCCTACAACCTCGCCGACATCCCGGCGATCCAGGTCGGCGAGCAGATCGCGCTGGTGCTGATGCCGTCGATGGCCGCGCTGCCGCCCGAGCGCCGGCCGCGCGCGCTCGAGCGATCGACCGCGCTGCTCTCGCTGATCATCTTCCCGCTCGCCGTGGGCCTGGGGCTCGTGGCGTATCCGCTGATCGCGCTGCTGCTGCCGTCCAATGACTGGC
>Ga0307516_10008778_pt1 | contig 11360 bp, 10 predicted proteins | sample 19_EM_MG_FD_203310 | JGI IMG/M metagenome (GOLD analysis project Ga0307516, IMG submission 203310) | Populus trichocarpa ectomycorrhiza microbial communities from riparian zone in the Pacific Northwest, United States - 19_EM | ecosystem: Host-associated > Plants > Roots > Unclassified | place...
GGCCGTGCACTGTGCCCGACAGCACGCGCAGGTTCACGTCGGCATTGGCCAGCACCGCGCCGAAGCGCTTGTTGATGCCGGCCATGCGCACGGCCACGGGGGCGGACGAATCGGTCGTGGGGGTCATTGCGTTCACAACATCAGCATGCGCTCAGAAAGCGCGCCGCGGCCCGGTGGATTCACGCAGGAACAACTGCGTGGGGAGCACCACTTCGCGGGTCTCTTCGGGACCGTCGGCGATGCGGTCGATCAACACCTTGGCGGCCGTCTCGCCGAGTGCGCGGATCGGGTGGCCGACGGTGGTGAGGGCTGGGTACACGTAGCTGCCGAGGTCGATGCCGTCGAAGCCGATGACCGACAACGCATACGGCACCGCCACGCCCATCTCGGCGGCCGCGCGTATCGCACCGATGGCCAGCAAGTCGTTGCTCGCGAAGACGGCGGTGATGCCGCCTTGCGTGAGCAGCTTGCGCGTCAGCTCGTGGCCGACGGCGGCACTGAAGTCACCTTCCAGCAGCCAGCCGTCCTGGATGGGAACCTGCGCTTCGTCCATCGCCTGGCGCCAACCCGCAACGCGAGCACGGCTGACCGCGAACTGGGACGGGCCCGACAGGCACGCGATGGACCGATGCCCGAGTGACAGCAGGTGCGACACCGCCATGTGTGCGCCACCCTGGTGATCGACGCGCACCAGATCGGCGGTCGATAGCCCCGGGATGCCGCGGTCGACGACGACCGTCGGCACGCGCGCCGATTCGAGGCGCTTCGCCAGGGCCTCGGCTTCGCCGGCTGCGGCCGCGAGCAACAAGCCGTCGACACGGCGTTCGAGCAAGGTCTGCAGATAGCGGCCCTGGCGCTCGGGGTCGTCGTCGGAGTTGCAGAGGAAGACAGAGTAGTCCGTCTGGCGGCAGCAGTCTTCGATGCCGCGCGTGAGCTCGGCGAAGAAGGGGTTGATGATGTTGGGCACCAGCACGCCAATGATGCTGGTCTCGCTCATCTTGAGCGAGCGCGCCACCGCGCTCGGCGAGTAGCCCATCTCGGCGATGGCCTGCTCGACTCGCTGGCGCGCTGAATCGCTGACCCGGCGGGTGCCGTTCAGCACGTGCGACACCGTGGTGAAAGACACCCCGGCGCGCGCGGCGACGTGCTTTATGGTGCTCAAGACAAATTCTTTTCAGCGAACGCTGCGGGAAAGCGAGCCTGCTCTCAGAACTTGCAAGCGTTGTCCGTCATGTAGTCGACGACCTTGATCTTGCCGGCGACGATGTCGGCCTTGGCGGCGTCGACCTTCTTCTTCATCTCGGGCGTGATGAGCTTGGCGTTGTGCTCGTCGAGTGAGTAATCAACGCCGCCTTCCTTCAGGCCGAGCACCGTGACGCCGGGTTTCACGCCGCTGGCGATCTGGTAGACGGCGAGGTCGATGCGCTTGACCATCGAGGTCAGCATGGTGCCGGGTTGCAGGTAGTCCTGGTTGCTGTCGACACCGATGGCCAGCTTGCCGGCGTCCTTGGCGGCTTGGTACACGCCGATGCCGGTGCCGCCGGCCGCGGCGAAGATCACGTCGGCGCCTTTGCCGAACTGGGCCTTCGCCAGCTCACCGCCGCGCGCCGGGTCGGACCAGGCGGTGTGGGTGGTGCCCGTCATGTTCGAGAACACCTCGGTCTTCGGGTTGGCGTACTTGGCGCCTTGCTCGTAGCCGCAGCGGAATTTGCGGATCAGCGGGATGTCCATGCCACCGACGAAGCCGACCTTGTTCGTCTTGCTCGCCTGCGCGGCCAGCACGCCCACCAGGAAGCTGCCTTCCTGCTCCTTGAACAGCACTGATTGCACGTTGGGCAGCTGCACCACCATGTCGATGATCGCGAACTGCAGCTTCGGGAATTCCTTGGCCACCTTCTCGATCGCCGCGGCTTGGTTGAAGCCGACGCCGATGATCGGGTTGGCGCCGCGCTCAGCCATGCGGCGCAAGGCCTGTTCGCGCTGGCCTTCGTTGGCGATCTCGAACTCGAGGTAGCCCTTGCCGGTGTCCTTCTTCCACTTCTCGAGGCCCTGGTAGGCAGCCTCGTTGAACGACTTGTCGAACTTGCCCCCCATGTCGTAGACCACGGCAGGATCGGCCAGTGCCGACAGGCTGAGGCTCAGGGTGGTGGCCAGCAATCCGAATCGCAAGAAGATGTTCATGGTTTTTGCGTCAACGAGTTGGGAGGAGGACGTGAAGATGCAATGATGCATCCAAACGATGCGCAAACGTTTGCCGTTGACACGATAAGCAGGAATTGGGCCCAAGACCGCGTTTACGAGACGCCTTACCGAATCAATGAGAGCTGGCGCATTTCCTGCGCGGTCTTGGCCGAGACTGTGCGCACTGCCGGTCACCCAGAAAGAAGCCGCCTTGACCACCACGACCTTGCCTCCTACCGATTCACCGCAGTGGACTGCGCTGCCGAAAGTCTTGCTGCACGAGCACCTTGATGGGGGTCTGCGCCCGCAAACGCTGCTCGAGCTGTGCCAGGCCCGCGGGCTCAGCGTGCCGGCAGGCGACGCCCCAGCCCTGGCCGCGTGGATGCATGCAAACGCCGACTCGGGCAGCCTCGTGCGCTATCTGCTCGGCTTCTCGCTCACCGTCGCAGCAATGGCCTCGGCCGAAGCCTGCGAGCGCGTGGCCTTCGAGGCGGCCGAAGATGCGCGGCTCGACGGCTGCGTGCTGGCCGAGTTCCGCATGGCGCCGTTGCTGCTGGAGGCGCACGGCCTGTCGGGCGAGGCCGTGGTCGAGGCCTTGGTCAGCGGCCTGCGCCGAAGCGCCTTGCCCAGCGGGCTCATCGTCTGCGCGATGCGCACTGATTCGCCCGACGAGACGCTGCGCGCCGCCGACCTTGCCGCACGCTACGCCGGCCAGGGCGTCATCGGCTTCGACCTGGCGGGCGCCGAGCACGGCTTCCCGCCGACACCGCATACCAAGGCCTTCACACGGGCGCGCGACGCCGGTCTCGGGCTCACCTGCCACGCGGGCGAAGCCGATGTGGGCCCGCGCGTGCTGGAGGCTGCCACGCTGGGCGTGCGCCGCATCGGACACGGCGTCAACATCATGCGCGGCGACAGCGCCGAGCAGACGGCCCACTGGGTCGTGCAAGCCAAAGCGCTCGGCCTGCACTTCGAAGTCTGCCCCAGCAGCAATGTGCACACCGGCGCGGCGGCTTCGATTGCCTCGCACCCGATCGGCGCAATGGTCGCAGCCGGGTTGTCGGTCTCTTGTTCCACCGACAACCGGTTGATGTCGGGCGTGACCTTGAGCCACGAGTTGCAGGTACTGCACGACGAACTGGCCCTGAGCCACATGCAGCTGGGCCAGATGATGCGCAACGCGGCCCGCGCGTCCTTCCTGCCCGCGTCGGCGCGCGAGGCCGCCTTGCAAGCCATGCAGCGCTGGGACGAAGTGGCCGCCGGCTGAGCGGCTCTCGCCGTTCGCGCTGTGGATTCACCCGCGCGGCACACCGGTTGCCTGGAAACCTAGGCCAGCGTGTCGCGTTCCAGACGGTCGCCCGCTTCGGCCAGTTTTGCCGCAAGACCTTCATTTGGGAGGTAAGGGCGGCGCTGTCTGTCCACCCCACCAGGAGATACCAATGAAGAACTTCACTCGACTCTCATTCATCGCTGTCATTGCCGCTGCCTTGCTCGGGGCCGGTTGCAACAAACGCGACGACGCCGGAACCCCGGCCGCTGGAGGCGGTACCGCGGGCACGACGACAGCGCCGATGTCATCGGCTTCTGCCGCGAGCCGCTAACTTTTGATGTTCTGGAACGCCTACGCACCGTGGTTGCCGGTGCTGGGCGTGGCCGCCGTCGCGGCGTTGCTTGCGCTCGTGGTGCAGCGGGTCGGTCGACGGGTGGTCTTTCGGCTGGCTCGCTTTTCGCCGCTGCTCGATTCAGTGGTGCACGAAAGCGATCGCGCAGCCGGTTTTGTGTTTCCTCTGGCCGCTCTGCAGGCCGTATGGCAAGGCGCACCCAGTGACCTGCCGTCCATCGAGGGTGTGCACCACGTCACCGGCCTGCTGCTGATCGCCTCCATCACGTGGCTGGCGATGTCCGCGCTGCGTGGCGTCGCCGAGGGCGTGATCAAGCTGCACCCGGTTGAAGCGACCGACAACCTGCAAGCGCGTCGCATCCACACGCAGACGCGCGTGCTGTCGCGCATCGCGATGGGCGCTGCGCTGGTGGCCGGTGTCGCGTTCGCGCTGATGACCTTTCCTGGCGCGCGCCAGCTGGGCGCGAGCCTGCTGGCTTCTGCGGGCGTGGCCGGGTTGGTGGCGGGCATTGCCGCGCGCTCGGTTTTCGGCAATCTCATCGCGGGTTTGCAAATCGCGCTGTCGCAGCCGTTTCGCATCGACGATGTGCTGATCATCGAAGGCGAGTGGGGCCGCGTCGAAGAGATCACCGGCACGTACGTCGTGCTGCGCATTTGGGACGAGCGGCGGCTCATCATTCCTCTGCAGTGGTTCGTCGAGCACCCGTTCCAGAACTGGACACGCAGCAGCGCCGAGCTGCTGGGCACCGTGTTTCTCTCGGTCGACTACTCGCTGCCGCTCGAACCGCTGCGCCAGGAAGCCAGGCGCGTGTGCGAGGCCTCGCCCGATTGGGACAAACGTGTGTGCCTGGTGCAAGTCACCGATGCCACCGAACGCAGCATGCAGCTGCGCGTGCTGGTGAGTTCGGCTTCTTCCGGGCAGAACTTCGACCTGCGCTGTGCGGTGCGCGAGGCACTGATCGCCTTCATCCAGCGCGAGCACCCGGCCTCGCTGCCCCGCTTGCGTACGGATGTGAACGCGCCGGACAAGCTGTTGCCTGTCCCTGCGGTAGCCTGAGGGCGTGCCTGCCTCCGCCCGCATCAAGAAGCCGCTCGACACTTGGTTTGCCGCCCGCGGCTGGAAGCCGTTCACGTTTCAACGCGAGGTGTGGAAGGCGATCGGCGAAGGCCGGTCGGGCCTGCTGCACGCCACCACGGGAGCCGGCAAGACTTACGCGGTGTGGCTCGGTGCCTTGATGGCGTACGCAGGCGGCGCAACCAAGAAGCCGCCGCCGCTCACCGTGCTGTGGATCACGCCGATGCGCGCGCTCGCAGCCGACACGCTGCGGGCTTTGCAGCAGCCGCTGAACGCGCTGTCGGCCGAGGGCCTCATCGCATGGACCGCCGGCGCACGCAGCGGCGACACATCCTCGGGCGAGCGTGCCGCGCAGAACCAGCGCTTGCCGACGGTGCTCGTCACCACGCCCGAAAGCCTGTCGGTGCTGCTGTCGCGCGCCGATGCGAAAGACGTGCTGGGCAGCGTGCGCATGGTCGTCGTCGACGAATGGCACGAACTGCTGGGCAACAAGCGCGGCGTGCAGGTGCAGCTGGCGCTGGCGCGGCTGCGGCGCTGGAGCGCCGGCCTGTGCGTGTGGGGCATGTCGGCCACGCTCGGCAACTTGGCTGAGGCAATGCGTACCTTGCTCGGCGACGCCGCCGGCACGCTGGTGCAAGGGCGGGTCGCCAAGACGCTGGTGATCGATTCACTCTTGCCGGGCCGGGCCGAACGTTTCCCCTGGGCCGGGCACCTCGGGCTCACGATGCTGCCGCAGGTGATCGACGAGATCGCGAGCAGCAGCACCGCGCTGGTCTTCACCAACACGCGTTCGCAGTCGGAGATCTGGTACCAGGCCTTGCTCGAGGCGCGGCCCGAGTGGGCGGGGACGATAGCCTTGCACCACGGCTCGCTCGACCGCGCGGTGCGGGAGTGGGTTGAGTTGGCGTTGAAGAACGGCGAGTTGCGCGCGGTCGTCTGCACGTCGAGCCTCGACTTGGGCGTCGACTTCCTGCCGGTCGAGCGCGTGCTGCAGATCGGGTCGCCAAAAGGCGTAGCGCGGCTGCTGCAGCGCGCCGGCCGATCGGGCCACTCGCCAGGCCGGCCGTCGCGCATCACGCTCGTCCCCACGCACAGCATCGAGATGGTGGAAGGCGCTGCTGCGCGTGCGGCCGTCGCCGCAGGCCACATCGAGTCGCGCGAGTCACCCGAGCAACCGCTCGACGTGCTGGTGCAGCACCTGGTCACCGTTGCGCTGGGTGGCGGCTTCGTGCCCGAGGAGTTGTACGACGAAGTGCGCAGCACCGCGGCCTACGCGCAGCTGTCGCGCGAAAGCTGGGACTGGTGCCTCTCTTTCGTGCGCCAGGGCGGTCCCTCGCTTGCGGCCTACCCCGACTACCAGCGCGCGGTACCCGATGACGACGGTGTGTGGCGCGTGCCCGATGCGCGCTTGGCGCGTCGGCACCGGGCGAACATCGGCACCATCGTCAGCGACGCCAGCATGTCGGTGCAGTTCCTGGCCGGCGCGCGCATCGGCAGCGTCGAAGAGAGCTTCGCCGCGCGGCTCAAGCCCGGCGACTGCTTTTTGTTCGGCGGGCGCCTGCTCGAACTCGTGCGCATCCACGACATGACGGCCTGGGTGCGGCGTGCGAGCGGCAAGCGCGCCGCGGTGCCGCGCTGGAACGGCGGGCGCATGCCGCTGTCGACCACGCTGGCCGACGCGGTGGTGCAGCAGCTCGCACTGGCCGGCGAAGGCCGCTACGACAGCCCCGAGCTGCAATGCGTGCGGCCGCTGCTCGAGATCCAGCAGCAGTGGTCGGCGCTGCCAACACCGCAGACGCTACTGGCCGAGCTGCTCACCACGCGCGAAGGCACGCACCTGTTCCTGTACCCGTTCGCGGGCCGGCACGTGCACATCGGCCTGGCGAACCTCATCGCCTGGCGCGTGGCCCAGTGCCAGCCACGCACTTTCTCGATGGCGGTCAACGACTACGGCTTCGAGCTGCTGAGCGCGGCGGAAGTCGACTGGCCGGCGCTGCTGCCGCAGGTACTCAAGGTGAACGACGACGCGCAGGCCTTGCTGCACGAGGTGCTGGCAAGCCTGAACGCCGGTGAGCTGGCGCAGCGGCGCTTTCGCGAGATCGCACGTGTCTCGGGGCTCATCTTCCAGGGCTACCCCGGCGAGAAGCGCAGCAACAAGCAGCTGCAGGCCTCGTCGTCGCTCTTCTGGGAGGTGTTCCGCAAGTACGACCCCGCCAATCGCCTGCTGCAGCAGGCCGAGCAGGAGCTGCTGGCGCAAGAGCTTGAGATCGGCCGCTTGCGGGCCAGCCTCACCCGCATGGCGTCGCAGCAGTGGGTGGTTAAGAGCTTGGCGAGGCCGACGCCGTTTGCCTTCCCGTTGATGGTCGAGCGCTTTCGCGAGCAGCTGTCGAACGAAAGCGTGGCCGACCGCATCGCGCGGATGGTCGAGCAGCTCGAGAGGGCCGCGGGCGGCGCGCCGATGGCGGGTGGTGTCGAGCAGGTGAGAAGCACGTTGGCGTTCGGTGCGGCTGCCGCACCTGCGAATGCAGCCGCGGAGCGGAAACCGCGGCGAAGATCGGCCCGACGATGACGAAGCCGTCCTCCCATCCATTGGTCTTGGCCTGCGCCGGCGAAACGCTGGGGCTGTTGCCCGAACGTGCGCTCTGGTGGCCGGCGCGGCGCGTGCTGTTCGTCGCCGATCTGCACCTCGGCAAGGCCGCTGCGTACCGCGCGTTGGGCCAGCCTGTCCCGGCCGGCACCACGCGCGAGAACCTCGATCGGCTGAGCGCCTTGCTGCGCCACTACACGCCGGCCGAGCTCGTGTTCCTGGGCGACTTCCTGCACGCCGCCGAGGCGCGCACGGCCTCGGTGCTGAGTGCGCTGGCGCAGTGGCGCCAAAGCTATGTCGACCTGCACTGCACGCTTGTCCGTGGCAACCACGACCGGCGGGCTGGCGACCCACCCGCATCGCTCGGCATCGCGATCGTGAACGAACCTTGGTTGATCGGGCCGTTCGCCGCGTGCCATCACCCGCAGGCCCATGCGACGCACCACGTGATCGCCGGGCATGTGCACCCGGTCGTGAAGCTGCAAGGCCGTGGCCGCGAGCACCTGCGCCTGCCGTGTTTCGTGCTGGATGCGCAGAAGCTGGTGTTGCCGGCGTTCGGTGAATTCACCGGCGGCTGGATCGTCGAGACAGAAGCCGGCTTGCAAGTCTTTCCCGCGGGCGGCGATGCTGTCTGGCGCGTGCCGGGTGCCTGAAAGGTGGGGTGGTCGGTCGAGAAATGCCGGATGCTGAGTCGATCCGGCGAGGACCTGTGTTGACTGGTGCGCCCGGCTGGGATCGAACCAGCAACCCCTGCCTTCGGAGGGCAGTACTCTATCCATTGAGCTACGGACGCGCAGGGCGGCGATTCTATCAGCGCCCTTCGCCGAGGCCTCCGCTGCCAGGGGAGCCCGCTTATAATTCCGCGGTTTTGCGCTACACCCAGCGGTCCCAGCAACCGAGGATTTCATGAGCGACCCCCACCACAGCAGTTCCGAACACGACGACGCCGCCCACGAAGGGCCGGTGAAAACGGTCAAGCAGCTCATCGCTGCGGTGATCTTTGCGTTCGTCATTCCCATTGCTGTCATCGTGCTGCTGGTGAGCCATGTCGGCTCCAGCCCGAAGCCGGCTGCCGGCAGCGATGGCATGTCGCCCGAAGCCACTGCCAAGCGCATCCAGCCCGTCGCCACCGTTGAAGTGAAAGACCTCAACGACGCGGCCTCCATGAAGACCGGCGACCAGGTGTTCGCCGCCCAATGCAGCGCGTGCCACACAGCAGGTGTGGCTGGTGCTCCCAAGTTCGGTGACACCGCCGCCTGGGCTCCGCGCATTGGCCAAGGCTATGAAACGCTGCTGACGCACGCCCTCAAGGGCAAGGGCGCGATGGGCCCGCAAGGCGGCGGCGATTTCAGCGATTTCGAGATCGGCCGTGCGGTGGTCTACATGGCCAACAAGGGCGGCGCGAAGTTCGACGAACCGAAGATGCCAGCCGCTGGCGCCGCTGCTGCCGATGCCGCGCCTGCGGCCACACCGCCGGCCGCCACCGTGGCCGCCGCGTCAACACCGGCAACGGCGGCTCCTGCTGTTGCGCCGGCTCCCGCTCCTGCCACCACTCCCGCGCCCGCCAAGGCTGCTGATGCCGGCGCACCTCCCGCGTTGTATGCGCAGTCTTGCCAGGTGTGCCATGCGCAGGGCCTGGCGGGTGCGCCGAAATTTGGCGACAAGGCGGCCTGGGCACCCCGCATCGCACAGGGCATCGACACCCTGACCGCGCATGTGATCTCCGGAAAGGGCGCCATGCCGCCGCGCGGGGGTTCGGCTGGGTCGGATGCCGACATCAAGGCGACCGTGACGTACATGGTCGGCGCTGCCAAGTAAGCGGCGACAGCGCCTCGATCAAAAGCCGGCCTGTGGGCCGGCTTTTTCATGTCCGTTTTCTTTTGCATCTGAACCGAAGCTTGCTGCGTACAGGGCTACAGCGACTTTCAACGAGCTCGCTCAACCCTCAAACAACCGTTAGGAGATGCCATGAAGAACACCTTGCTGCTCGCCAGCCTGACCCTGCTCGCCTCGGCCTGTGCCACCGCCCCGGCGCCGATGATGGTCGACAACATGACCCTGCCGGAATCGGTGCGCGCACCGGCCGGCACCTCCCAGAAGATGTGGACCGTGGGCCGCGGCGAGCTCACCTACGAGTGCCGTGAGAAGAAGGACGTGGCCGGCCAGTTCGAGTGGGGCGTCGTCGGCCCGGTCGCCACGCTGTACGGCGCCGACCAGAAGGTCGTCGGCAAGTACTACGCCGGCCCGACCTGGGAGTCGGCCGACGGCTCCAAGGTCACGGGCAAGCAGGTGGCCACGGCGCCGGGCGGCATGGGCAACATCCCGCTGCAGCTGGTGAAGGCCGAGCCGGCAATGGGCAGCGGTGCGATGCAAGGCGTGGCCTATGTGCAGCGGCTCAACACGCGCGGTGGCGTCGCGCCCAGCGAGCCTTGTGGCATGGCGATGAAGGGTCAGCGCCAGCAGGTGAGCTACGCGGCCGACTACGTGTTCTACGGCATGTGAACCGGCTTCTTCGGCTCCGCCTGGGCTTGCGGGCTCAGGCAATGGCCGAAGCGTTGCGGCAGGTCGGCGCCGCGCAGGTCGGCCACGGTCCAGTGGCCTTGCTCGATCGCGTCGGCGGCCGTCTCCATGTCGAGCGTGTGCACGACACCCAGGCCGATGTCAGTGGCGATGAAGAGCCGCCCGGTCTCGTCGACGATGGCGGAGTCGAAGCGCGCTTCACGGCCGGTGTGTGAGCGCAGCTGGGGCACCGAGCCGGCCACGGCCTCCAGGCGCCAGACCCAGGGCGCCGCTTCGAGCTCCACGTACACCCGCTGCGGGCCGTTCTGGAAGTACCAGCAGCCGCGCTCGTCGTGGTCGTAGTTGCGCTCGATGAACTCGCGCAGCTTGTCGTGGTTGATGCGGCTGCCCTTGATGCGAGGGAAGGGCCCCGCGGCCTGGATGCGGTCGTCGCGCATGTACCAGTCACCGCGTGCGTCGAGTGCCAGCCAGCCGTAGCAGGCCGGCACGTTGGGCCACTTCTTCAGCGCGGCCTTGACCATCTCATCCATCGCGTTCTCCTGATCGCTGAGTCGGCCGAGCTACTCCTCGTCGGCGGCACTGTCATGCATGAGCAGACATCCAGCCCATCACCTGCTCGGGCAGCGTGAGCACGTGGCCCGGCCAGCGGCCTCGTGCAAAGCCGACGTGGCCGCCGTGCTCGGGTTGCCAGAGTGTCACGAAGGCGCCCACTTCGTGCGCACGCGGCAGGCTGGCTGCGGGCACGAAAGGGTCATTGCGGGCGTTGAGCACCAGCGCCGGCACGCGGATGCGGTGCAGGTGCGGCTTGGCTGAACCGCGTTGCCAGTAGTCTTCGGTGTTGCGAAAGCCGTGCAGCGGCGCGGTGAAGATGTTGTCGAACTCGTAGAGGTCACGCGCCGACCGGAGCTTGCGGCCGTCGAACAGGCCGGGGTGCTGCGCCAGCTTGCGCAGGGCCTTGGGCACCATGGTGCGCAGGAACATGCGGGTGTAGACCTGCCGGTTGAAACCGCGGCCGATCGCGTGGCCGCCGGCCGCCAGGTCGATGGGCGAGCTGATGGCGCACACGGCGCGCACGGTCTGCGAGGCCGTCTCGCCGGCTTCTTCGGCCCAGCGCAGCAGCGCATTGCCGCCGAGCGACACGCCCACTGCCACGATGGGGCCGGCATGCTGCGTGCGCATGCGTTCGAGCACCCAGCCGATCTCTTCGTAGTCACCTGAGTGGTAGGCCCGTGGCGCAAGGTTCAATTCGCCCGAGCAGCCGCGGAAGTGCGGCACCGCGTAGCGCCAGCCGTTCTCGCGCGCCCAGTTGGCGAAGGCACGCGCGTAGTGGCTGGCCGAGGAACCTTCGAGGCCGTGGAACAGCACGAGCAGCGGGC
>Ga0307516_10008779_pt1 | contig 11359 bp, 6 predicted proteins | sample 19_EM_MG_FD_203310 | JGI IMG/M metagenome (GOLD analysis project Ga0307516, IMG submission 203310) | Populus trichocarpa ectomycorrhiza microbial communities from riparian zone in the Pacific Northwest, United States - 19_EM | ecosystem: Host-associated > Plants > Roots > Unclassified | place...
CGGCGCCGCGACGACACTCGGGACCGGCCGGACGGCTGCGGCCCGCGTGGCCAACGGCGCGCCGCGCGGTCCCACGCCTCGACGCGCTCTCCCGCGTCCAGCGTTGGTCGTACGACCCATCGCGTTTCCATCGAACGGCGCCGCGGCGCGGCGGCGCGGCGTCAGCGCGATCGCCGCCGCGGTCGTGCTCGCCGGCGTGCTCCTGGTCGAGCTCGAGCTCGGCGACCGCCGCCCTGATGTCGGCCGCGCCGCGGCCCGAGCTCGAGCTCGCCGCGGACCTCGAGCTCGGCGCGGTCTGCACCACCTCGCCGCGGACCTCGAGTCTCGGCGCGGTCTGCACCACCTCGCCGCCGATCGCCGCCACGGTCGTGCTCGCTCCTGGTCGAGCTCGAGCTCGGCGACCGCCGCCTGATGTCGCCGCGCCGCGGCCCGAGCTCGCCGCGGACCTCGAGCTCGGCGCGGTCTGCACCACCTCGCCGCGGACCTCGAGCTCGGCGCGGTCTGCACCACCTCGCCGCCGATCGCCGCCGCGGTCATGCTCGCCGGCGTGCTCCTGGTCGAGCTCGAGCTCGGCGACCGCCGCCCTGATGTCGGCCGCAGCGTGGCGCGAGCACTAGTCCTCGCGCGCGAGATGTAGATCGAGCATCGGCAGAGGCAGAGCTTGCAGCGCTGTACGCGCCTCGTTACTGAGGTACATATCATCCAGCACCAGTGACGTGAGCCGCGCGACCTGCGGACAGCTCGCAAGCACATCAACGACATCGTCTCCGATCTCGTTGTCGGTGAGATTCATCCGCGACAGCGCAGGCAGATGCGTCGAAGCGAGCAGCGAGCGAACACCGGAAGCCGTGATGCGGTTGAACTTCAGATCCAGCTCGCGCAGCAGCGTCCGCGACGTTGCGGCACTGAGGGTGCGGGCGCCGACGTCCGTGATAGCGCAACTCCACAACGACAATTTCTCGAGACGCGCGAACGTCGGAGCCGTCGCGAGCAGTGCTGCACCTTCATCGCCGCATTGGGTTCCGCTGAGATCCAAATCCTTCAGGCCATGGAGAGGCGCTCGCTCTGCGAGGACTCGAACTCCAGCCGCGAGAAACTTGTCGTCGAGTACGAGCCGTTGGAGCTGGTCGAGTCCTGACAGCTGCGCGAGATACTCGAGATCCCGAGGTGAAAAGTAGTTCAACCCGAGCGCTAGCTCGCGCAATCCCGTCTCAGCACGTTCTGCGGCCATCTTCTCGAGCGCGCCATCTCCCAGTCCGCAGCTGTCTGCACGCAGCGATACAAGTTCGCCGTCGACAGAGAGTCGGAAGATGTGTGAGATCCCAGCTCCGACCCTTACGTCCAACAGCGCAAGCCGCTTGACGCGCAAAGCAGCAAGTCGGCGGGCAAGATCAAGCCCTGCCGTTTCATCGAACTCACAATAGGCGACGCCGAGCACGTCAATCTTGGCGACATCAGCTGAATCGAGCGCACGCCATATTTGGGTGCGAACTGCTGGCTGGTTGCTTGGGGACCCACCCAGGCCAAGAGAGCGACATAGGCGCACGCGCGGCTCCTGTCCCTCGGCCTGCAGCCGTTTGGCCCAGCGTGACGGCGTTGGGCGGAATTCGGGCGCCCACATGGACAGCTCCTCCTCGAGCTCGTCGAGATGCGAACGCACTTCGTCGTCTGATATCTCGTCGAGCACCGCGCACACTTTCGCCCATTCCTGGTAACCACGACTTCCTTGCACCAGCCGACGGATGCTGCTCCGTCGTCCTTGGGACAGGCCGGTCATCGGACTAGACCTCGGACCGTTGTCTCGAGCGTGGATACGAAGAGGGATCGTAAAGCGGGCTCGCAGATCGCTGCTACCGGATCGCTCGCAAAAGGCTTTGCCATGAGTGCGAGCTCTCTCGGTACGGCGCTCAGCACCTTTTTCACATGTGCGGCGGTGATGGCGTCGAGGTCAGAGGGCGTCGCGTTGGTACCGCCGAACTGCTTGCCAACAAGCGATGCGTCGGTGTCTGCGTTCGGCAACGCGCCACGTTGAACAAGCGACAGCGTCGCGCCATCATGCGGATACGAAGGCCCAGCTTTCAGACCCGGCCGCTCGCACTGCGGGCACTGTTGTTGTGCTTCGCCGAATGCCGCCGATCGGCCCTGCACAAACCTGGTGATGTGAATCTGAAGAGGTGACGGCTCCGGATCTGCGGGGATGCCAAGAGTGGAGAGCGTGTCATTGACTGCCCTCAACCAGGTCGATCTCGCCACAACGTTGTGCGGCGCCGAGACCCCTTGGTTCACGCCACACGACGCGCATCGGTCGTCCGCGTGCGTCTGGACGATCTGACAGACGTGGGTCTTCTCTTTGCCTGCAGCGTCAGTCGCCGTGAACTTCAGGACGAGTTCCTTCCCTTCCCCTCCTCCCTTCGGGAACGTGCTCCACTTGACGCCTAGTGACGTCGCGACTTTGTCGCAGCCCGCAAGGATCACGTCCTGGTTGTGATACGGGTTCTTGCTCATGACCTCGTGCTGGAGGCGCTCGGCGAGCTCCTTGAATGTGTCGTCACCGGTCGCCGGCACGTTGAGCTCGAGCTCCTCGTAGTTCGGCGAGATGAGCAACCTCGTCTTGATCTGATGATCCTCTTGGACGCCCTCGAACGGCTCCATCGTGATGTCAAACTTGATGCCCTGGACGTGGCTGTCGATCTTCGACTGGCCCTTGGCCTGGAGATCGTGCGCGAGCGCCTTTTTTGCGTTGTAGACGGCCTGCAGATCCTTGGGCTTCGACGAGCCCGGCCGCTTCAACTCGTGCGCCGTGTCGCGCAGGATCTGCTGATGAAGCGGGTGCATGTTCTTGCTCGTGTACCAGGTGGCGCCCGACTTCGCTTTTAGCGCGGCGCCTTCGCCGGTGCTTGATGCCTCCCGATGAGCGCCCTTCGTAGCGGTAGCCTTGACGTGCCACGAGGAACCGGCTGCGACAACATCGGCATCGACGCGCACGCCCGTCGGCGCGCGCGCTCCACCACGGATACTAGATTCGAGGTCGGCGTGTGACTGCACGCGCGAGGCGCTCGCGGTCTTCGCGCGGCGCCACCCGGCGGACGCAGCCTCCCGCGCGATGCGCTCGACCAGCGCTTGGTCCGCCTTGTCGTGGTGCTCCTTGTCCTTGTCGGGCTTCTTCGAGTCGTGACCGTCGTCGTGATGGTTCGGCTTCTTCGCGTCGTGGCTGTCGTGGTCGTGAGCGGCGGGGTGATCCTTCGCCGAGCGTTGGTCGTGAGCGTCGTGCTCGTCGTGATGCTTCCCGCCCTTGGCGTCCTTCTTGGCCTTGCGCTTGCTCTTGAACTTCTCCGCCAGGCCCTTGAGCTTCGCGCCGACCTTGCGCGCAGCGCTGGCAAGCTTCTTGAGCAACCAGTTCGCAACGAAGTCGAGCACGACGACGGCAGCGCCCGCGAGCACCGCGGCGAACAGTGCCCCCGCACCGCCGCTCTTGACCGCGAGCAGGAACGCCATGAACGCCGCGAATGCGGCGATGATCCGGCTGATCGTTCCCCAGGCGGCTTGCAGACCTTCGATGATCGCCATCAGCGCGCCTGCAGCCGGCACGATCATCGAAACCAGTTTCTCGATGAGGATCGCCACCAGCGCGGCGGGGATCGCGACGAGCAACGCGTCCATCGCCATCTCGAGGATGTGCTCCCTGGTCAGCCCGCCCTCGAGTAGGAGCTCCAGGACGATGCCGCCGATCCCGAGCAGCTCGAACACCTTGCTCTTGAACCACTCGACCACGGTGGTCTTGAACGCCGACCACAGGTGATTCTTGATGCCGTCGACGACGGCCGCGCCGAGCTTGCCGAGCCAGGTCCCCGGACCGGCCACCACATCCTTGATGAGCTTGGCCCATGTGCCGAGCATCTCGACGACGGCTTGCGCCGCTTTGATCGCGCCCTGCACCACCGCGTTCGCGACGTCGATGATCGCGTTGATGCCCTTCTCGAGCAGCTGGAGCGCCTGGTCGAGCACCGCGCCGAGTCGATCGAGCGCCTTCTGCACCGCTTGCTTGAGCCCATCGGCGAGCCGGTTGACCGCGGCCGTCGCCTTGTCCACGGCCTTGCGGATCGCGCCCTGGAACCGCGCCTTGAGCTCGGGGAACGCCGCGAGCAGGACATCGCTGATCGCGAGGAGCGCCGCGCCGATCGCCTTGATGGCTGCGTTGATGGCCTTGCGCGCGAGCTCGATCGCCGCCATCGCCAACTTCTTCGCGCCCTCGATCACCGCCTTGACTGCGCGCCGGCAGGCGTCGATCGCCGACGAGACCGCTTTCTTGACGCCGTCGAACGCGGCTTTCGCTTTCGAGGCCGCCCATCCCCAGAACCCCGACGACTTGTGCTTGGCCTTGTCCTTGGCGTCCGCGGCTTCCTTCTCGCCCTTTTGCTTCTCCTGGTCGGCTTTCTGCCTGCCCTCCTCGATGTGCCGCTTGGCCTCGGCGTTGGCCTTGGTCTCTTCGGCTTCGACCTGGGCCATGCCCTCGGCGACCTTCTTGTCGCCCTGCTTGCGCGCATCGGCGCCCTTCTTGTCGACCTCGGTCTGCCACTGCGCACGCGCGGCTCCGACCTCGGCGTGCGCGGCGTCGCGCGCCGCGGCCTGGTCGGTGTCGGCCTGGGTCTTGAGCTCGCGGAGCTGGGCATCCGACTCGGCGCGCGTCTGGGCTTCGTGCTCGGCGTGCTTGCCTCGCTCAACGCTGACATCAGCGCTCGCCTTCGCGAGCGCCGCATCGACCTCGGCGCCGTGCTGCTCCTGGGCGACGATGCCGACCTCTTCCGAGGGAGAGCTCGCCAGGGTGGGCATCGCCGTGGCGGGGGTCGCGGCCGGCATGCCTGCCACCAGCGACATCGCGGTCAGCTCCTCGGGTGGCGCTGTGACTTCGAGGTGGTCCTCGCCCATCGGGGCGCGGCTATCGGCGCGGCCTTGGGTCTCGAGCGAAGCGGTCTTCGCCTCGAACACCGCGCGATCGCGGTCGGCGCTGGTCCTCGCCTCGCCCTTCATGGCGAGCTCCGGCGCTGGCCCTGTGTCGGTCGAGACACCCGCGGTCGTCGTGGGGAGCTTGTCGACCGAGCCGGCCATTTGGCGGCTCTCCTCGTCCGACATCTTGGGGCTCTTGGCGCTCGCGTTGTCGCTGGTACCGAACAACGAGTTCCACGAGCCGAGCCAGGAGGTGATCGTTTGAGCGACGTGCGTGATTACCTCGCTGGCGGTCTTCTGCTGCTCCACCGCCGCGCCTTGCGTGGCCTGCTTCGTCGCCTCGCCTCCGGGAACCTCGCCCTTGACCGAGCGATCGGCGGCGTCCTTGGCGGCCGTCGCAGCGACAGCGACCGGCCGCGCATCCCTGGGGGCTGTGTCCTTGTCCGCGTGCTTCGGCGCGGCGCCCTTCGCTGTCGCGCCGTCCGGGGTAGCGCCCTTCGCGCTCAGCGCGGCGCCCGTGCTCATCTGCTTCGGCGGGTTCGCGTGCTGTGCCGCGCGCGCCGTGGCGATGTTTGCGCTCGCCGCGGTGTGCACCTCTCCGAGCACCGGGCCGAGCTTGTCGGGCCGCACGCCGCGCAGCTGATTGAGACCGTGCTCGGGCTTTGCCGCCGCGACGTTTGGCGGCTCCTTCTGGGGCTTCGCGGCTGGTCCGCCACCGACACCCGGGGCGGCCCCTGGCGTGTCTTCGGCGGGAACGACGGCCGACACCTCCGCGACGCTGGCAGCGGACAGCTCCCCGCCGGGTTCATCGTGGGGCGCTGGCGCGCCGGTGGCCGGGTTCCCTTCGTGCTTCGCGCTCTCGTGGGTATCCGCGCTGCTGGGGACACGCGCGTCGGCCGCGTCGGCCGCGTCGGCGCGCTTCGCCTCTCCTGTGGCCGAATGATCGAGCTCGTCGGTGTCGTGCTCGTCCTCGCTGAACGCATAAGCTGCTGTCGGTTCCGCGCGCAGCGCGATGCGCGCGGAATGGCCGCGCACCGCTCGGGTTGCCGCATGCGCGGCTTCGCGCTCGAGCTCTCGCCGGGTCCCTGTGCGCTCGCCGCGGCCGTCTTGCTGCGCGACGTGCGCGAGCTCGTGAGCGAGAACGAGCTCGCCGCGGGCCGCTTTCAGGTCCACAGCGCCACGCTCGAGGTGGATGCGGCGCCCGCGCGTGATGGCCAGCTGCCCGGCCGGCACCTCGGCGCTGTCGCGATGGAGCTCCACGTCATCAAACCGACGGTCGAACGCGCGCTCCATCCGGCCCTGCAGCGATGTCGGCAGCCGCTGCGGTGCAGGTGGTTCGTCGACACGAGCACCCGCCTGCGGGAGACCATCCGCCCGCTCCGCGTTGTCGCCGATCGCCGCGTGCCACTCCGCGGAGCTCGGACCCCAGAGCTCCCACGGCCGACCACCGGCGCTCATGTTGGGCAGCTTCGCGAGCAGCTGCTCGGCCGGACCTTCGAGCGCGGCGAGCTCCGCTCTCAGTCCCTCGTCCTGCTCGAGACCGTTGGCAAAGTGGCGACGTGCCAATGCCAGGTCTTGCTTCAACGCGCCGACCGCGACAACCGCCGCGTAGTGATCGCGCGCAGTGATCGCGCGCTTGAGCCTGGCGCGCGCCGCGTCGCCGCCGTTCACGTAGCGCCGGAAGAACGCTCGCGACTCGTCGAGCGAGACGACCTCCGAGGCTACCTGCTGTGCAACCAGCGTCGTCCGGCCCGGAACCCCGAGCGCGACGCGCGCACGCGCCGATGTCTCGGCCAAGACCAGCGTGGTCCTTCCAGGTACCCGCTCCGCGAGGAGGTTGCCTGTCGGTACGCGACCCGACGCGGCATCGAGCTGCGTCCAGTGGAACGGCTCGGGCCCGAGTTGCCCGCCGCGCCCGGCGATGAGCTCGGCGAGCTGCGCGAACCGCTCCCGCGCCGCGTTCTCGTCGCACACCCTCTCACTGTTCGTCGCTTCTCGACGTACATGCTCCCAGAGTGCGGCCGATACCTTGGGAGCCAGTCCGTATCGCTTGCCTTCAGCGACCGGATCGAAGTCCTCCCGACGCGAGCGCGCGTGCTCGACGCCGTCGCCGAGGAACAGACGTTCCCTCATGTCGCACCGACTGAATCACCCCGGTCACGCATCGCCGTGCACCCCTGGCGGCGCCGAGGGTCGCGAAGTGCACTGCTGGACGCAAGCGTGGTGGCTCGTCGGGTTGCGCCTCGCTCCGTGAGAGCCGTCCAGCTCACGCGTCTTGCTGCTTCTGATCGCGCGGATCGCCGGTCACCGAGCTCGGTCTCGACCAAGCGCCACGCCATCGGCGACCCCGTCGAGAGCTCGCGGGAGTCGCCGAGCTCGCGCGCATCACGTTTTCAGTCCCCGGTGCTGGGCCCACGAGTGCAGCGAGCTGTGAGTCATCCCGAGCCGCGCCGCCCCCGCTCGCAACCCCCAGGTGCGAAGCATCACCAGCTTCAACGCGTCATCTTCAATCTCTGCGAGGCTACGGTACGTCCACCTGCCGAGCTTCTCCAGGTCCTGCAGCTCTGGCGTCGAGAGTCGCTGCTCGCGCGCAATCTCCCATGCGTACTCCCGTACGATGTCCTCCAGCTCGCTCGCGCGTGACGCCAGAGATGGCAGCTGAATCACGGCCGGTCTGTCGAGGCTCCCTTTGAGCGTCGTCGCGCTGGTCGAATCCGCCGTGCACAGCACGAGCTGCGGTCTCGCGATGTGCTTGGTCTCGTGCACGCGCTCGACCACCGCCAAGGCTTCCGCCTGGTGCTTCTTCGTGGCGACGCACAGCGTCCCCATCGCCGCATCCTTCACCACGGCAGCGGCATCGGTTACCCCGTCGGCCGGCTCATACCAGGCGAACGGCACCTCCGCCCCGATGACGAGGTTGTGCCAACGACGCACCACCGGACACAGATCGCCATCCCCCACGATGATCAACTCGGCGCGCTGCGCTGCCCAAGCGCGAAGGCTCTGCAGCGCCTGATCTACGTGTTCCTGTCGGTCCTCCGCCCAACCCAGGGACCGCCGCAAGACCGACAGGAGGCCGACCAGTTCCATGCTCTCCGCAATCAGCCGCAGCTCACCCAGGCGCATCTCGAGCCCCGGTCGCAGGACGCAGGCCCTCAGCCGCTCTCCGTCGCTGTACAGGCCGTTCTTCGACCCCAGATCGTGGACCTTCCAAATGATCTCGCCGTCGACCTCGAGCGGCACGAGCTCGGCGTGCTCGCGCGACACGGTGCCACTCGGGTCAAGTAGCTGCAGCTGCAGGTCGCCGATGCCCATCCGACACGCGATCGGCGGAACAGGCAGGCCATACACACGGTCCTTCGTGCCGCGCTCGCGCAGCCGGAAGACTGGACCTCGGATGCGCCAGCTACGCGGAGGAACGGTCTTCGTTGAGACGAGCATCACCGGACCTCCATTGCGCGCACGATCGCGTAGACGACAAGCCCAGCGAGAACCGCCGCCACGACCGCCAGCAGCATGAGCTTCCAGACGACCGACAGCCTCTTACTCGCATCCGTCGACGACATCGAGAACGTCGCGCTCGGCGCCGCGCTCGAAGGCCCGGAGGCCGCTGCCGCCGGCCACGACCCCGATGCGGCCCCGGGCCACGATCCCACAGGCCAGTCTCTCGACGACGCCGAGGGCCACGGTCCGGACGCAGCCATAAACGCCCCTGAGACAGCCGCACGCCATGCCCCGGTGGTGGCCGTGCCCCGCAGCGTCTCATCATTCGGTGAGTAGGAGGCCCACCGCGGGGCGACCCCGCGAAGAATCTCCAGCCCGCTCTTGTACGGAGGGTTTGCGCCTGCGTCGAGCGCCACCGCGAGCGGATACACGAACTCCTGCATCGATCGCGGTCGCTGCTGTGGGTCGGGAGAGAGGGCCGACAACACGGTCTCCTCCCACCCAAGGGGCATCGTCGGCGCAGGGTCTGGCGGCGCGCACAGCTGTCGATGATAGAGCTCGAACGCGCTGTGATCCTCTCCCCACGGATAACGGCCGGTCACCATCGCGTACACCATCACCCCCAACGAGTAGACGTCCGACAACGGAGTCGCCGAGCTCGCCCGCTCGAACTGCTCGGTTGCCATGAAAAGCGGCGTGCCCAGCGGGCCACGCCACGCTGTCGACGTCCCCGCGTGCATCTGCTTCGCGATCCCGAAGTCGATCACCCGAATCTCCCACGGGTCATCGTCCGAAGGCGTGACGAAGATGTTGGCGGGTTTGAGATCGCGGTGCACGATCCCGCGGCGGTGCGCGTAGTCGAGCGCTCGCGCGATCTGCACCACGACATGGAGCGTCTCGTGAGGCGTGAGACTTCCACCGCGTTCTCGGAGCGCCTGCTCAAGCGAGCGACCCTCGAGAAACGGCATCAGAATGCATCGCCTACCGTCGACCGTACCGATCCCATCGATCGGCACGATGTAGCGGTTGTTCAACTGCGAGACCGCTACCGCTTCGCGCTCAAACCGATCGCTCAGGAATGCGCGAGCACGCTCGGCGTTCGCGTGATCCGACGGTGACGACGATGTCTCCGGCGCCTCGAGCAACTCCGTCGCAATCACCTTGAGCACCTTGCGAACGTTCTGCAGCTCTCGGTGTCTGCACACGTACACCGCGCCCATGCCGCCTCGCCCAATCTCCGCCTCGATGATGTAATCGTGGAACATCATCCCGACGAGAGGATCGCTTGCGTGGTGGTGTTGGTCTGCCATCGGTTCACCGGAGTGCGCGCCCGCCACCCCAGCTCGCCGCCGTCAGCCACTTCCACTTCGCATCGTCTGCCGCTCCTTGACAAGCTTTGCCCGTCGGCTCTGCTCGGCCTCACGTTCTCGCTGTCTGTGCGAGCGCCTACGGAGTGGTCGAATCCCGCGGCTCGTCGGAGCGCGAAGTCGACCACAACGTTGTGCTGCTTATCCTCGCGCGTCGCTGCGAGCGTTTCGGCCCGACCTGGATCGTACGATCCAGGCTCGCCGGCGTGCCGAGCGCGGTCGACCAGCACCGCGCGATCGCCGAGCTCGCGCGGCCGAGCTCGCGCGGCCGAGCTCGCGCACCAGGTCGGCGCGGCCGAGCTCGCCGGCCGAGCTCGCCGGCGCGCGTGTGCGATCCTACGGATTGGTCGAATCCAGCGGCTCATCAGAGCGCGAAGTCGACCACAACGTGGTGCTGCTTATCCTCGCGCGTCTCTGCGATCGCTTCGGCCTCTCTCTCCACGCCGCTACGTCGCCGGCGACCCCGTACGGCCTCCGGACGTCGATTCGGTCCAGGTCACGCGGGCAATGCTTCGCCGAGCTCGTCGACGAGGAATTGCGGCTCGCCGCCGTCGCCCGCTAAAGCTTGACGCCCGTGTCAGCGAGCGCCTGCGCCGCTATACACGTCCTGGCTTCGTCCCCGGTGTCCATCACCCGAGCAGCCGCGTCGCCAGCAGCGGCATGCACGAGATCCAGCGCTCTGAGTACACGGAGCGTTTCGCGACGGATTTCGAGCTTGAGCGTTGCTTTCTTCATTGCCGTATGATAACGCGCTGGGGCTCCCCGAGCCATTTCCCTGCATCGGTACCGGCGCATGAGCTGGCGCGGCACGCGTCGATGACGCTATCCGGCGATGGCAGCGTCCAACGTGCGATATCTCCCGCGAATCCCCGCGTGACGAGGTCGTTTCCTTCGTAGTGCACACCGACCACATAGGAGGCATGCGCCTGTAGCATCCAGAGCAACCGCCCGCTCGACCTGCTCCAGAACCTCACAGCACCATCGCTACCGCCAGCAACGATCATCGATCCGTCGGGAGACAGCGTTGCATCCGCCAGAAAATGGAAGTTGCCGCGGAATGTCTTACGAGGCCGTCCCGTGGCGGCATCCCAGGTGCGCGCCGTTCCGTCCGATCCAGCGGTGAGGATCTCGGTTCCATCGTCGGCAGCGGCAAAGCGCGCCGTGAACACCCGTCCTACGTGACCCTCAAGCGGCCCGACGGGTCGATACCGATTGAGATCCCACAGCACCGGCGGAACCTGTTCGGTCGCGGCCGAGATCGTGACCAACCTTCCACCATCGCGCGACGAACGCAGCAACCTGATGCGGAATGGTGCTGCAAGGTCCATCAGCAGCGCGCTGCGGTCCGCACCGATGACTCGCAGCCGCTTGCTAGCATCCGCCACGACCACCCGACCATCGGCAAGAACAGTGATGGCATCGATCTCGCCGGGCGACCTCGGTAGCGCAACCGGCTCGCTTTCATCGCGCGTCACCAGCGGCAGGAATCAAGGTAGTTGTCGGGTAAATCGAAATCATGCAGTGAGTCGGTCGGCGCCTTCTTGCGAGTCCCGCGTAGCCTTCGCTCGGCCTGGGGTGTCAAGGCTGCCCTCGCCCCGGGAGGG
>Ga0307516_10008780_pt1 | contig 11358 bp, 18 predicted proteins | sample 19_EM_MG_FD_203310 | JGI IMG/M metagenome (GOLD analysis project Ga0307516, IMG submission 203310) | Populus trichocarpa ectomycorrhiza microbial communities from riparian zone in the Pacific Northwest, United States - 19_EM | ecosystem: Host-associated > Plants > Roots > Unclassified | place...
TCTGCAAAGGCTAATAGACGCTAAATAAAATTGTTGTCCCCCCCCCCCCCCGGTGCACGCTCGCGCGGAGATTTGAGAGTTGGAACGCGAAAAGTAAGTCCCCCCGCCCCGCCAACGACCGTCGCCCACCTCCACCACTTCCGGGCTCAGCTCACCAGCGGTAGCATGGTCCATTCACGTAACTACCACACATCCTCCGCGGTTTCACGCCACAGCATCAACATCGATTTTCCAGAACAGCTCTCCGCTACAGCACCCTCTACCCACCCGTCCGCGACGATTTCGGGCTTCTTCCCTCGTTGCCGCCGGGTACCCATCCTCCTGCACCACATGTTTGCCTACTGCGGAATACGCATGCTTTATCAAATGGTTCACCCCTACCGTCCCCGCGACCTTACACTTGCACGTCGGACACTGACCTCCCCGTTGCTATCACAGCTCCCCCGACACCACCACCCGAAGGTTGCATGCCCAGCTATCGGCACAAAGGTTGACTCACGTGTACCTGCTGCGGAACTGGAGGCTCGCACTCGCTCGTTGGTCGAGTGCAAGCCTCCATGCTGCATTTATGACTGTCCTCCCTCTCCACCTCACATCGCGGAACCAGCTACCCCTCACTCGCTCGTTGGTTGTGTGCGAGCTTCCATGCTACATCTACGACTGTTCTACACGAGGCGCTCGACGGCGTCAACACCAATGATCCCAGATCATGGCGAGATTATGTACAGTCCTGTTCCTGTCCGCTATCCGCGCAGTGGCGGCACGTTGCTAGCACCCCTTTGCCCTCCGCCCAGGCCTGACCCAAGAAGATGAAAAGCGCACCAAGGAGAAACCAAAGGAAAGCAACAAACGAAAGCCATGCCCGTCCCCTACTCCGTTCCCGCCGATGCCATGAAGTCTGGCGTGCGTTGGAAAAGCTCCGCCCCGCCCGGCTCCTCAGCCCCCCCCACCCTGCTCCTCCATCCACTCCTGCTTATCCATCTCTGATACTGCGCTCACGGCATCATCCTCCACCAGCGGCAGGGCCAGTCTTCCCACATCCGTGGTGGCGAGGAAGTCTAGCACCGCCTGCACACACCTCTTGTCCGCCAAGATGTCCCGTACCTTCCACCTGTCCTTCCGCTTCCCGGTCTCCCTCTTCAACTCAGCCCAGAGGCCCTTCTGCTGCCTCTTCCACTCAGGACACTCTCTGAAGAGATGCTCCCGGGTCTGCACCGCATACCTGCACCACCAGCATCGTGGGGTGGGCTGGCTCGTTGTCAAATTCAGGTACTGTCCGGTTAGGCACTGCCCTGTCTTGATCTGGTAGAACCTCGAGGCGAGTCTCTTGGTGCTACCATCCACTGTGCCATCGGGTTCCTGGCTCTTTGGCAGTCGGTATTTCGTCCTGGATGTGCCGAGCCTCCGTCCACTTTTTCTCCGATATCTCCCGCATGAGATTGGCGAGGGACCTTGGGAGGAGGGCCCCCCTCGCTCTTGTTCTGCTGGCTTGGCTACGCCTTGGCACCTCGGAGGTGCTATGCTCCGCTGCCGCCTGTTTGGCCCACTCGTCAGCCTTCTTGTTGCCGACGATACCTTAGTGGGCAGGGCACCACCGGATCTCAATGGTAATGCCAGGCCGGGCCTATCCTGGTATGTCGCGCGTCCTTGACGAATACGGGCTTCTTCCACAGTTACTGACTCCTTCATTTCGTCCTCCAGTTCACGGTTGCGCACCGCGGTGTCGCTAGAGTGATGTGCAGAAGAGATGGTTAGATATCTATTCTAGGACTGGTGCCGCTACTCTAGATACACGGCATGTGATCGGACTAACCATAGATACAGTGTGACACACGATAACAATTCCCCACCTTACTGCCCCTGCCTCCTCACGTGCTGATGACCAATCAACGAAACTAAACTCCACAATAGGCATGTTGAATGCCGACCCTCGGCGGTTAATCATTGCTTCTCACCCTCAATGAGCCGCTCCTGGCAGGCCGCGTTTCTCGGCGTTGATCCCCTCGGGTTCCAGGCCTTGCTGTGGGACATCAGGACCGCGTGATAACAGCCCTGGATCGAGCGATCGACAGACCGCTGGGACATGTATGGAAGATGCCATAAAAAAACTAGTTTCTGCATGCGAGCAGGGTGGTGCCTATCGGACCATGAGTGTGAGATCGGAGGGAGAACTTAGGGAACCGGAGGAGGGGAGCGAGACAGCGCTGGAATAGCTGGGAGTGAGGACGTCCTTGGGACGAATTTCTTTGAGGACACGCGGACCTGCTATCCCCTCTCACACTCCATCCTTCTCTCCGGACTACCAGCGAGAAACGCACACATTCGCTTTTGGAACGTCTCCATCCACTGCATCGGCCCGCGCCGCTGCGCCGCCTGCAGCTTGACCCACCTCGATCAATCCGTCAATGACAGTCCAAATCCATTGACTTGCAGATTGCGAATCCGTCGACTTGCAGGTTGCCAAGAGTATAAACCCTCCCCCCTCGCGCTCGAACTCTTCTTTCCACCACTTTCTCTCTTCATTCCTCCTCTGCTATCTTGCGATACGTGAAGCCTTCCTCGTCCAGCATCTGTCACGGCGGGTAGCTGCGGCCAATGGATACTCTAGCCCTGCGATCGAAAACAGTGTTCTACATAGTCCAGTCCGTCCGTCGTGAGCCTCGGACTGAACTGGACTTTATCTTGGCAGTCCGTCCGGCGGCACTCTTTGGACGGACCAGTGACCAGTCCAAAACAATCGTCGGCCAGGCGGCAGTGTTCTACATAGTCCAGACCGTCGCGACGGGGTCAGTCCAGTCCCGTCCACCAGTTTTCGTGGACTGGATGAAAACAGTCAGTCCAGTCCGCGGTTCCTCCCGACTGCCGTCGACGAATACTTCAGCCAGATCGGTACTTATCCGGCACCCAGTTATGAACTCACTGTCACCTACAAGGAAAAACATTCAAAACAGCTATCTCGACCCCAGCCATACGATCGACAGGTAGCATCGATTTGACAGCGCCCACCAAACCTCAAGTATGGCAAGACCACGCGGCAAGAAGTCCCAAGCTCGCGGACCGCAGAAATCTCACGCACAATCGACAGCCACAAACGCCCCCAAGATCACGCTATCAGACCGCCGGTGTCGGATGGGAGACGATTCTCTCGAAGCTTTGGAAGGCTTAAAGAGCTGGCAGAGATATGGGTTGATTGCAGGGAAACGGAAGGACATTAAAGCGGTGGAGGAAATGTTGCATGCACTTTGTGAGGGGGATTTGCAGTAGTAGTGCTTAGATATGTACCGTGAAATAAAAATCACATTCCTTTATGCACCGCCTTTATTTCGCCTTCAATCGATGGCACTATCCTCAAAATTTGGAGCAGGCTTGGCAGTCGACTGCAGTCCACTGCAGTCCGTTCAGTCTGAGCATTCGCCGGACTGCCCCCGTCAAGTCCAAGCCTCCGGACGGACTGCCACCATGCAGTCCAGTCCCGTCTGGGGGTATGGACGGACTGGACTATGTAGAAAACTGCCGGACGGACAGCAGTCCGAAGCCAAGAAACGTAGAGAAAGCTGAATTTACAGAGCTGAAACGCTGGCAACATCTCCGAGGTTTCGCCATCGTCTCTAGAGAGTCGGTTGAGTAGAAGCAGGCATGATATCACAATGGTGTCCAAGATGAGTGCTCAAAAGGCAGGCCCCCGAAAACGGGTGAGAACTCGTGATGCGTCACTACGGCATAACAATGTTTGCGAGTGGGATCGTGGGTTATGGATCGCAGCGACGCCCGATGTGCAGCAGCCTCCGGAATTACCTTGTCATAATGCACTTTACCTAACGCCTTCCGCCAAGGCGCTGGGACAAACTTCCGCCAAGACCAAAGCCTAACCTTCGCAGTAGGCGTTGTGGCCCCGCTGTGAACGCTAGTGTCGATGATTCGTCATCGGCACGCGCGGCGACTGGAAGTGCGGTGGTGGGGGCGTTAAGGTTTGGGGAGCAGGGCCTGTTTACTTTTCTTTCGTTTGGAGACTCTTTCTCCTTTTGGTTCTTTCTTCGATTGCTATTCCCTTCATCTTCTCTTCCGCTAAGGACTATCGCGTTTCCTTATTAAGAAGTCTTTATTCTCCCTGCCTCTGGCGTTCTTCCGACCGTGCCAATTCTCGCCGTCACGTATTCCCCCCGAGTCGCCGTTGCTATTTGCCAGTCGCGAGGTTCCGCACGTTCGACTCCGGGAGATGCGTCATACGACAATGTTCCTCTTGCTCGCGTGGCTGTCGCTCTTCTCAGCGTTGCAGGCGGCCGCTGTTGCGGTGCCTGTGAACGTCACAGATCCGAAGGCACAGGAAATCCTGCAATAGTAGGTTCATGCCTTCTACTTTACGAAAATCCGCTGATAGATGTCAGCTGTCTCGAATGGTTCGACTTCGAGGATCACGTACGGCCGCGACCACAGGGATTCGCAGTGCAAACCTATCGTGATGCACTGAGGTCGTTCTATCCAAAGGAGATACCACTGCGATATTGCTCGTACAACATACCCTCTCCACAGATTACTTCGCTGGTCCTGGACGCTGCTGCAGTTCGCAGCTCAGCAGCTATCCGTTGGTGTGACAATCTTGTCTCAACGCGAGCAGTGCCTCCGGGTGAGATAATTGCTTGCCTTATCCGCCTACTGGCTACAGATGCTAACTGGAGATCACTCAGTATATCATTTCGACAAGCTTGGGGCGTTCCTGGACACGTTCGTGACTGTTTGCTTGCCTCCGAAATCGCATGGGATTCCTGCTTCCAACGAATTGCAGCTGGGCGACCCTGGTGGTGCCATCATGGCGGGAAGCAATGTGGAAATACGTAGCCGCCAACATCGGAATGCGTCCTACGTCTTGTTCGCCAACCTCATGTTGACCAAGACGGTCGAGGTTGTCAACGGCAGGGTGCGCGTTCCGTCGGCGATCGGTACCACCGAGGTAATTGCGATGGTAAGCCCTGTCACCGGTTCATTAACGCTTTGTTTGGGATACCAGCTGATGTGCATGAAAAGAGCCATCAATGGCTAGCCGACGAGACCGTCATGTCTTCCGTAGGAATTGTCGAACTGGTGGAATCCGGCGCACTGCTGGGTAGCAGCAACAACGTCGTCGCGGCCATTTGGATTGTGTTCGGCAGCATTCACGTTGTTCTGTTCGCCGTGCTCATCGTCCCACGGTGGGCCTGCATCCCATGCTCCGTGGAAACACGGACACGCATACGAGATACCACCGCCACCATTCACGCGATCTTGTCGATAGTCGTCATCTCTCTCCTGGGTCTCGACCAAGGCCCCGCGAAATTTACAAGCACAAAAACGGAGGCTTGGAATCTGCTCGTTGCCACGGGACTGTACCTGGTCCACGGGTGCTGGGCGTGGGCTTGCTTGTTCCGGCACGTCTCTGCACCGACCAATCTACGGGTGCGGTGGCAGCACACTCGGGGACGACATCTGATGGACACAACCAGAAAGGAGATGTCCCGGTACAGGAGTGGGTTGGCGGCGCCAGCCCCTGCAGTGCTCGCCGTACCGCGCGTCGACGAAGAGCTCGGCCCATTGGGGGACGTCTACGTCGCTGCAATCCGCGCAGGTAAATCCGAACAGGTACGCGACGTAGGCGGGTTGAGCGCCTTTTTCGGGCCCAGTCCAGGGGCGCCACCGGTCGCGGAAGCAGACGGGCGACCAGTCACCCCGCAGGGCTACGGGGACGCGGCCAGGGACGCCCTCTACCGAGCACAGGGCGGGGCCGGTGGCCATGCTCGATGCTGCGGAATGTGGCATGTGGGGGGCCTCTCTATTGAGGACAAGGAGAAATTGTGGAACTGGGCGTTAGTGTACACCGCGCTGGCGATGACGATCGAATTCGCGGCGTTCGGGTTTTTGTCGTACGCGGATGTGCTCCGCGCGGTGGGCTGAGGTATCCGGTTATTGCGCGCTCCCGCCTTTGTGTTTCAGGTAACTGGCACTCCGCAATCACTTTCCCAGCGAGACTACAAAACTGACACTTCGAAGATTATCCTTTCCGTCTTCATATTCTATACCATTCAACCTAATTCTAACCCATCCCACTTACCTAACTTGTAACCTATCTGTTGGAATTGCTTCTCGTTGCTAGAGGCGTGATGCTGGGCGGGGTCGAACGGACGGGGTGGAACGGACTGAGTACCCCGCCGGGTAAGAGAGTCAGCGAGAAAAGGGGTGCTCAGCAGTTGTGGTTTTTTTTCTCTTGTTGTTCTTTACACTCTTACAACCTTCTTCATCGCAATCGACGTCTTTGTCACCTCTACTCCCTCCATGCCGTGAAGAATCTTGTCTTTCCCTCTCCCTCCGCTCACGTGCCCACGTAAACGACCTAAATTATCATAGGTTATGAGCCCGGGCGCCGGTCCGAAAATGTGAATATACAATCGTGAATGCTGCCACTGCGCCCTCCGTAACTCTCCCACCACCGCTACATGCCTATTCTCCACGGCGCTCGCTCGCCGCCGCCTCCTTCCACTCACGGAGCCAGAGTATCACTACTTGCCACGAGTGGAAGCGCTGCGCGGCGCTCAGGGGATTGATGGCTTGAGATTGTAGCGGTAGCGTTTTGGATGGCCGAACCAACAGGCGTGGAAGCAAGTTCCGGATCGATCAAATTGGACATCTCGACAGATCTCTGTGTGTGGAGACGAAAGGAGTGGTGCCAGCACCTATCTCAGACGACAAAAGTTAGCGAAAATCATAAAAACTGAAGACAGGAATATGGTAATGGGTATTGTTCTGATACCAGATTGAGTCTGCGGCTCTGGGGCAGCAAACCAGGCAACGGATTCATTCATAAGATGTGGTGGAACATTTTGCAGTAATTGTTGAAACTGAGGAATAGTGTAGAGCGTGTTGGCTGTGGTGTAGAGCTGTCTGGAGATTGATGGGGGGGGAGGAGCTGCCACTGTTCCTACCCACACCCACTTTCCGAAGCCAGGAAGTACGGTTTTCTCCCCATATACCACCATGATATATCATCCAAACGGCGACCAGCCGAGCCGCCGCCAGCCATGACAGTACACTACTTAGAGGGCGACTCCGGACCAGGCGGGACACGAGCCGCGTCCAGTAAAGAGAATGAATAAAGCGAGCGATTTCTCATTGGACCGCGTTGCGGGGTTGAGAGATCGGCGTTACGTCAATGCGCCAGAATTGATTATTCCAGGCATGGCAAGCGAGATCTTCACTGTTAGCTGCCTAGGCCCATGCAAGTGCTGGGATAACAGCAGTCGAACCCCATGCAAGTTTTAGTACTACCTGAGATTCTCCTTACTGAAGACAATTGACGGTTGAGCTTCCGCGAGTGCGACGCAGCCTGAGTGAGAAGAGAAAACGCTGCTCGTCGGGATCATGGTCTGTCATCACAATGACTAAGCATTAATTCCCGTTCCTGAGAAGGCTACCTATTGCGATGCTCTTCTCAACACGAGACGGCAAGGGAAGACGAGGCGGAGAGGTGCCTGGACAGGAAGAGAGGCCGGTGAAGGGAAACGGACTGGATCCAACCCCCTCGATCGCCACAGCATCAAGTTCATGATGCAAGCAAGGAAAATTGAGTGACAGGTGGTGAGTGGGCCTCCGATCGGCAGAGCACTAATCCCGACCGGCAAGCACCCGGCGATACCTCAGCCAGGGAAGAGGTTTTGCCAGGAATAGTTTCGACCGAGGTGGATCGAACTAAAATCTGATTTCAGTGTCCGGACCGAGAAAGTAGATAACGCATGACTAGACATAGAGATGGTTAATGGCATATATGAACAGCGGAGTCCCACCAGCGGGAGTACTAGCTGATCTTTTTGTAGGATAGCAGACATGAAATATCACTCGCGTTTTCTGTTTTGGTTAGATTATTTTCTATTTGTGGTTAGCGCCGGTACAAAACACCCCCTCGCCATACAAAAATGGTCAACATTCAACCGTAAATAGTGCTCCACCCTCGCAAACCCTGGTCGCGCTACCCTTGTCGCCCCGCTTCGACCGGCCCTGCCCACTGCGCGGACTGCGGACAGGAACCGGTGTGTACATAATCTCGCCATGATCTCCAAAGGTTGCAAACGAGTAACCACGGCGTCCCGACTACAGCTACACCCGAATCTGCCTGTGCCGAAATCGAAACATCGTACCCCTCCCTTCGAATGGGCCAGACACCGCGTTGGCTCACCAGCCCTGAACGTCGCCAGGGTAAAGAGGCATCTTCCATGATCGTCACCTTTATTGGCGAAATGACGAAGAAGTCTCTCGGTGCTACCAGCCTCGCCGCGAATGCACTATTGCCGAATACATCGCCTTCGGCCCTGCCACCCAATGCAACAAATGCCAGACCTTCGGGCACCCGACCCAGCGCTGTACCGCCAGCAACCACACCTGCGCCGTGTGTGCACAACCCCACCCTACAAAGGATCACCCGTGTGCGATCACGAATTGCAGAGCAGAGCACTCTTGCAACCACCCACCGATCCGCTGCGCCAACTGCCTACAACCACACAAAGCCTCCGACCGAAGCTGCTCCACCTATGTCAAGATCACGTTGGGAATGCGCCGCGACAACGCGGCAACCACCGATACGACGATGGCCGCCTAGAGGGCACCAAAGAAGGTAATGGTATCGCACTATCTCCTTTACCGAAGTTTCCATTCCACCGCAAGTCTCCTACAAGAGTGTATCTACAAAACGTTTTGATTTCGGCCAATGGAGGGGGGACTGGTTGTCATGAGTCTTTCTGTATGGTCGCGCGTGGTCAGGATTTCCTTGGTGCTATGTTTTATTTTTTGGCGGTAACGGGAAAGATGGAAACCCCACGGGGGAGGTACGGTGAGGAGGAGCGCATAAATCCTGTAGTGATGAAGCACAATAGATCGAAGTTGCATATTATCGATACTAAAAAAAATAAATCTTGTTGCTTACGTCGGGCGCGCTTTGTATTTCAATCTCCTTGGTGCTTATACTTCTCCTTGGCGGACGGGAAAGATGGGAGCCCCACGGGGGTGGTACGGCAGGAGAGGCGCATATAGGCCGAAGCATGTCGTCGGGGCGGGGCCGTGCCCGGCGGCTTGCCTGACTGCTCACTTGCATCACTCGGGGCGGGGGTGGGGGCTGGTCGAAGCATCGGTCGCTTGGCAACTGATTGTTATTGCTCTCGGTTTCTTGGCAGGACCATGCCAAGCACCAATCACATAGGGGGGGGGGGGTGACAAGACAGTAACAGCAGAGCTGGAGTGGAAAAGGGGGTGGTTGCCAAGGGGGGGAAGGCGGCGGGGCGATGAGACAGCGGCAAGGCAATCGTAGGAAGGCTAGGAATCAAGTAAATCCGAGGCGATGGCTTTCTTTCTAACACATAGAATATCACTCATATCTTGGCGTGCACTCAATCACGGCCACGCCCGTCCAAGTTCCTCCATAGTAAATAATATCGCCATGATCCAGTAGTGATGCATGCTAGAGGAGAGGAAGTCTAGTACTGCCCGGCTGCACCTTCCGTCCTTGAGCAGGTGGTCCCGGGTCTGAGTTCGGTACCCGCGCCACCAGCACTGCGGGGTGGCCCGGTTCTTCGTCCAGTGGAGGTACTGCCCAGATAAGCAGTGCCCCCTCTTAAGTTGGTAGAACCGCGAGGCAAGCCTCTTGGTGCTGCCGGCCACCGTTGGGCTTCTGGCTCTTTGGCATGCGGTACTTTGTTTTGGAGGTCCGGCCTCCAGCCCACTGCCCACTTCTTCTCCGAGATCGCGCGCTTAAGGTTTGCGAGGGATTGTGGGAGTGGCACGAGGTGCTCCACCCCGCGGGTTCCAGGCTTCTCCGCCGCAGCCTTTTCCCACTCGTTGCCTGTGAGCCGGGCACCACCGGATCTCGATGGTGATACCTGGCCTGGCCCTGCGCAGGTCAGCGATGGCTCTGCTGTTACTGTCTCGTCGCCCCGCTTCGATCGTTTCGCGTTGCATCCATCGTCGCGATGCTGCTCTTGACATGACTAGCACAGTTCAGTGAATCAGATACATCGGGTAACAGGTGCAATATGACGCGGCTAGTAGATAGGTGGCGAGCTTCGTGACGCGCCGCTCTCAGAAGGCGTGTAAGACGCAACGACCTCATGGCGATATTATGCACAGTCCTTTTCCCGTTCACCGTCCGCAATTAAAGAGACCGAAGAAACAGTAACCGTAAAGACAGGTGAGGAGAGAAAAGGAAATGAGGAGAAACACGATAGGAAACCCCTCCCACTTCCTCGTCTTCTTTCCCCGGATCCCCACCCTGCTCCCACCTTCGTGGTGCGCAAAAATCTAGAATTGCATGGGTGCACCGCTCGTCTGCGAGAAGGTCGTGGATCGTAAAGCGGTTCCTCCCTCTTCCTGTCTCCTTTCGCACCTCCGCCCACAGGGTCTTCTGCTGCGGTCTCTTGTATTGACACCACCAGCAAGGCGGCTCGTTGTGGCTCCCCTTCCTCTCCGCCCTGGTCTGCCCTCCAGGATGATAGTTCATGACCGAAGTTTGTGAGCCGCGGTTTTACCTCTCACAACACACTGCAAACCTCGGAGGAGATCGAGGACGGGCGAGGAAGACAAGGAAGAGAGGGGGACCTGTGGCGGGGGTCGGTCGAAGCAGGGCAACGAGACAATGACAGAGGGCTGAGGCGGGTGGAGCTAGCAGGCTGAAGATGTTCCCAGGGTAACGCAGTCCGGGGAGACATGGTGAGGATCGGTATCACGAGTGGGTGGCTAGCTCCACAGTACCGCGGGGGTTTGGATAGGAGGGAGGTTCTAGGGTCACAGGTCCACGGGTACCCGGGAAGTGTCACGGCACCTGTCACGGCACCTGTCACGGAACGGCACCTGTCAAAGAAAAGTGTCGGCGCTTGTCGGAATGCGGGAGGATGGAATGCCGGATGAAGGGAAGGAATGTGGGATGAAGGGAATTGCTTGTGAAATGACCGGAATTGCTTTAGCGCGGGGCAACGGAATTCTCTATAAAGATCGTTGCCCACTCTTTCTTTCTTTCTTTCCTTCTTTCTTCTTTCTTTCTTCTTCACGCAACAACTTGTTTCCTCAAGAAAAAGTTGTTGCGTCTGGCGGATGGGAAAGATGGGAGCCCCATGGGGGTGGTATGGCGTGGAGGAGTGCATATAGTCTGTAGTACTGAAGCACAATGGAATTAACTGCCACTTGTATATCTCGCTCTCCCCTAGCGATAGAACTTGTCACGACTCTGTTGCGGTGCACTCGCTAGCACTCGTTTTTGTGGAGGAAAGTGGAGTGATTGGGGTGGTGTCGGCGCTGCTAGCTTTTTCTTTGGTCGTCTAGTTCTTTTCCTTCTTTCTTTTACATAGTCTTCGT
>Ga0307516_10008781_pt1 | contig 11358 bp, 11 predicted proteins | sample 19_EM_MG_FD_203310 | JGI IMG/M metagenome (GOLD analysis project Ga0307516, IMG submission 203310) | Populus trichocarpa ectomycorrhiza microbial communities from riparian zone in the Pacific Northwest, United States - 19_EM | ecosystem: Host-associated > Plants > Roots > Unclassified | place...
GCGAGCGAAAATCTGTTGCTGGTGAAAGTGGCGTCAGTCTCACGCAAAAATACGGCGTGTGTCAGAAAGTTGCAATAGGAAAAGGCGCAACCTCGGTCGTGCGGCTCGCGCACAAATGGGATAGGACTGAGGAGAAGCTGTATGCCGTCAAGGTGAGCCCTGCACGTTCGTGCCTATCCCCCCCCCTTTCCCTGGATACTACTCCATGGGTCCAAGTATGCTTATCACTCTTCCCCATCCCTTAGGAGTTCCGGAAGCGTCGCAAGAACGAATCTGAAAAAGAATACGTCAAGAAGCTTACGGCAGAGTTTTGCATCTCCTCCACATTGCATCATGTCAACATCGTCGAGACCGTTGATCTTGTCCAGGACGAGAACAAGGCGTGGTGCGAGGTCATGGAGTTTTGCCCTGGCGGGGACCTATATGCTGCGATCAAGAAAGGGCACATGTCACCGAGCGAAGTCGAGTGCTGTTTCAAGCAAATATTGACCGGAGTGTCGTATTTGCACAGTCAAGGCGTCGCACATAGGGATATCAAACCGGAGAACTTGTTCTTTGACACGCAGGGTCATCTCAAGGTGTGCCTTATTTCCCCCCTCTCTCACCAACGATCAGCTGAATGATGGATTGATGGCTTATACTTAGATCGGCGATTATGGCGCTTCGACGGTGTACCGTCTTCCGTGGGAGTCAACAGTGCATATGTCGACCGGGCTGTGTGGGAGCGAGCCGTACATCGCACCAGAGCAGTTTTTGGGAAAACGTAAGCCCCTTTTTGCACCACTGTCACACCTCGGATTCCGCGATCCTGATGTTTGTTCATTCTCCTTGGTGTGTACGATCCAGCGTATGACGCCCGTCTAGTCGATATCTGGGCATGTGGGATCGTCTACTATTGTCTCCATTTTCAAGAAATGCCATGGCGCGTCGCGCAGACGTCCGACACACTCTACGCGGCATACGCCCAGGCATGCACATCCCACCCGCTCAAAGACGCACACTCGCACATCGTCAAAGACACACACTCCGTCTCTAGCTCTACGACGTACTCCAGCAGCAAAGACCACACCAAGGAACCGCATACATCCACATCGTCGCTGTCCTCTTCCCACGAGCGCGAACGGGAGCGCGAAAGGGAGAAGGACATGTTTTACCCTGCCACGAATAGTAACCTCTCGCCGCGTGCATGTCGCTCGCTCATTCGCAGAATGCTCGAGCCTGACCCGAAATATCGAAGAGGTGGTGGCGCATTCCTGGGTGGAGGGGATTGAAGTGTGTCATTCGATGGAGGAGCTGAAGCATGTGCACTCGCATGCGGTTGCGCAGGCGCAGGCGCAGTTGGGGTTGGGGTTGGGGGGCCGTGATTTTTGAGTGTGGTGGTGGCTGACCACACTGCACAGTGACAGGAATGCGAAAAGGAGAAAGATTATTGCAGGAATGAAGACACCCACCGTTGGGCAGTGTATCCCTTAGTCCTCCCTATTCATGGCCAGTACGTATCTGTTGCGCAGTGAGCCAGCACTTATACTAACACCAATTTGTTTGAACTTTGTCAGTAACCCTTCCAGCTCCCATTCACCACTCCCATTACATGCATATGCTCTGGCGAGCTTCGTGCTAACCAGTCTTGTAGGTATTGCAGGTTGGTCAAATGAGCCCTCCATCTCAGGTATACCAGCATGGCGGGGCACGATAGCCTCTGTCAGTGGTGGGATTGTCTCTCGGAAACCAGACAGAGTGCATCGGGTGAGACATACATCGTGGGTTGAGAGTCCTAGTATATCGATCATTGGTACGTGCATTTGAGAGACATTCTGAAACTGCGTTCGGCAGGATCAATTTCTTCAAGACTCGTGTCTGGTTGAGCGACTCACTCACAGATTCGACAGTCCGTCCTGTCTTGCCCAACAGCTCCAACACTATCGATTCTCGCTGTGAAACTATCTGCCAGAAGCGCATTGAATGGGAGCATAGGCACCCAGTATCAACTTTGGAATTGAGCGTCCATACCATGTTGTTCAGCGCCGCCCATTTGAGGTACACGTGGACGAATACAATCACCGAAGAATATCGGGATAACTAGGATGCAGCTCAGCATGACGATGGTGCGAGTGGGGCAGGGGCACTATGTCACAGGTGCGTTCCGCACTGCACTTGATACATTCAAGGCTGAACGTGGTGAAATCAACCACAAGAATCGGCAAACCAGACATGCATCTTACATCCATGGATGGGAACCCATTGCAGGAAGCGCAGTAGCAGGGGGTGCAATCTCACCATTAACTCACAGTCTATTGAATAGTTGATATGACCGCTACTAACGTACAGTAATATACCGACATAGATCCAATATTGATACTCGCAAGCACCTCTACTAGTTTGCCTATAGTCATGCAAAATTCGCTCTGGGGGATATACGTTTTGTCTAAGGGTGCAGACAGTAAATTACTTGTCCTGGGACATACTTACTGTCCTAGATGGGTGATTGGGCATCCATCCCAGTTCTTGCAGTCCCAGATGTGACATCCCCCACCCGTGATCTGATATCGACCTGTAACTCATGGCCAGGAAGTCCGAAACACGGTCGTACTTGGCTTTTTACGTGGAGCGAGTACGACGAGCCAACTAGCCTTCGTACTTAATTCCCATGGTACTACTCATACATCTGCCACGACATCCATTGTGTTGTACACCCTAGCGAGGAGCGGTCGCGAACTTGAAAAAAGCACCGCCGAAGATCAGGGAGCTGGCTGTACGGTACATGCAAGTGAGAACGCTGAATTCTCTGCTGCTTTCTTCTGTCAAAGTTGGGTACATAACGCTGGAACGATGGGCGTGCAGAGTAGGGGCCCCCAGGGGCACTCATCGATCGGTGAGCATGTCGCTGGATTCGAGAATATTCGAGCTGTTAACGTGATGGGTCTGTGGAAGGAATGTAGAGGGGTGACGAGTCATGACGGAAATGAGACCACATAAGACTCAGAGGAGTTGTGCCATGGCTCAGGAGGGCGACGGACCGGAATCGGACTGGACCACATGGATGTGGTGAACGTGGCTGTGGAGTTGCAGTTCGTTGCCTTCTCCTGTTAATTGTGAACCAAACCATCCCCACAACGTGTAGTAGCACCAGAGATGCCAAAGAAAATTGCAGACAGCCAACCCGACCAACACAGGGTATGCGAATTCCACTGCACATTCTGGTGGCAAGGGAGTGACTGATGTCATTCCAGAGTTCTCCTTACCCGTCTCCCTCTGCCCCTGGGCGCCCGAGTGTCTTGGTCATGTCCCAGCGCAGACGGCAACAAGAGGCTGAGGGGCCACCGCGATCGTACGAGCCATTTGTGGCTAACTCTACCGCTTCATTGGGGATCGAAGCGCCATTTGCTGTATTCGAAGAGGTAGGACGTTAGCGCCACATCCGCGAACTGGATCTGAAGGGTTTATATGCAACGAACCACACCCAGCCCATGGAAATTGACTTCAGGGCCGTCGTACTCAAACCTTCCATTGCTACTGGTCCTGGAGAAGCCACAGGAAAAGAACGCGCCGCTGCTACCTATGAGGTCCGTGTACATGCAGTCACATGCATCGCCGATGCTCATGGATTCCATCAGGTGCTAGGCGACATCCAACCTGTTCCGATCGTACTCGGCAACACACAGGTCGCACATATGGACTCCATTCCTGGCTCAGTGCAAATTGCAATCGGTCTTGTAGACACTGCAATGACCCAGTTAGATACCATCAACACTGGATACCGCCAAACCCTTAGCACTTTTAGTACAGTCGTCAATGGCATCACTCAAGTTTGTCATCCCAATTGAAGACGGTCAAACTTGACTGATAATCACGCATAGATCCATCCATACGCTCAGATGGCCTTGAGTACATTGAACAGAGCCTCCAAGGTATGCATCGATCACGCCCGATGTCCTCGATTAACAGAAATCCGCATAGCTGATCCTGTCGCAAGCGGGTTTTGACACATCGATCTGGGACCTCGTCACTGGAATCGAACGAACTTACGAGCTCATCCTGGAAAACAGGTCTTCATCAAAGATCAATGCCAATAAAGACGTCCTAGTGGAAATCGCCCAAGTCGTACAGGAATGCGCGCAGTTCATCACAAAGTACTCGGAAACCAAAACTTTCTGTACGCCACATATTCCTGTGGCCTTCGTGAGATTCACCTTTTTTCATAGGGTCTTGCCTCGGGAGGAGCGTTTTCTTGGAGACAAAAACAAAGGTCGCCAACTATAACCGTGAGTTAGAGAAGCTGATGCAAGAGCTTCGAGATCGGCCAATTCCAGACATCCAATATGGCATCAAACAAATCTACGAAGATCGTAGTTCGAACTGCTTGGCTTGTGCGGACAGAGCCGGACTGAATGAGGCAAAGAAGTGTCTAGATGGCACGAGAATTGAGGTCTTGAATGAAATCGTTGACTGGGTCAACGACACAAACGCTGCTACACCGCAAATCCTCTGGCTTTACGGACAGGCTGGCAAGGGAAAATCGGCCATCGCGCACACAATTGCTCTGCAAGCCCAGAATCTTGGCATGCTTGGATCGTGCTTCTGTTTCAGTCGCGTTAGACAGCACGAGCAGCTCCATACAAAGCTCTTCCCGACCATCGCGCGTGACTTGGCTGATCGCGACATCCGTTTGCGGCCGCTTCTGGTCGAGGTGACGGCCAAAAACCATTCATTGAGGGACACGGCAGATGTAGTAGCACAGTGGAAAGAGCTCATTTCTGAACCCCTTTCCAAATTGAAAGGTCCCCCTACTGGAAATGTTCTGGTGGTCATTGATGCTTTGGATGAGAGTGGTGCGGTGGGCACGAGGGCGACTGTTCTTAAAGTCCTTGCTGCACACTGTGGGAAACTCCCAGCGAACATCCGGATTCTCCTGACTTCTCGGCCGCTCGTGGACATTGGCGAAGCATTAAACCCCATTCCCCATATCCGTGCCAGGTCACTCGATGCCACTGATACGGAGGTCACCATGCGCGACATTCGTCTCTATGTTTCTACTCGTCTGAACAGTCTCCGTGACACGTTCTCCGACAAACATTTCCAACAGCTCGCTGCAAAATCAGGTGGTGTGTTCGAGTGGGCACGTTTGGCATGTGACTTCATCTCTCCCCGGATCGGAGCGATCCCAAAGGACTGTTTCCATGAAATCATGTCTCATGCTCCTGGCGATGGAAGGACTCTCCTCGATGAAATGTATACCACATTTTTGAAGGACCTTTTCAGAGGGTCCGATGAGCGCCAGGTATTTTGTTCGGTCATGCGGCAGATCCTGTGGTTGAAGGAGCCACTCCCTATCAGTGCATTGGATTTTATGCGTGACAGGTTCCCTCGGAAGGATGACTGCTATCCTGTAGGATTTGTCCTCAACTTCATGGCACCACTACTTGCTGGTGCCAGTGAGGTATCCATTCCTGTCCGCCCCCTGCATGCTTCATTCTATGACTTTTTGCTTGATGAGAAGCGAAGTGGAGAGTTCTTTATTGAGCAGGGTGATGCACATCGTGATCTTGCTGTTGCCTCGCTTTCTGTCATGCAAGATGGCCTTCATTTTAATATGTGTGGACTGGAAACATCATACATATTTAACTCGGAGGTGGCAGACTTGGGAAAGAAGGTCCAAGAAAACATTCCACCACATTTGTTGTATTCATGTCAATTCTGGGCAACCCACCTCCAAGGTGCAGCATTTGATCCAGACCTGGCACATTTAGTGAGGGGGCTTGTCACAGGTGAACAGATATTATTTTGGTTGGAGGCCCTTGGTGTATCAAAGTTGATTGGGGAGGCCTATTGGGCCCTGATCTCTGCTGAGGGATGGTTTCAGGTGAGTTTATTCATGTAGAACATGGGATGTCATCCCAGTAACATTGAATTAGCAGAGAAGGATGGAGTATGAAGAACTCCTGATGTTCATCAAGGATGGAATCAAATTTGTGCAGAACTTTTCTGGGATCATTGACAAGAGCACCCCACACCTGTACTTGTCAGCATTGCCATTTTCACCATTAAAGTCAATATTGGCAAGATCTGTGATGAAAAGCTTTGCAGGAATTGCCAAAGTTGCTGTAGGACAACTGGATGACTGGTGCAGGAATCAACACATTCTTCAAGGGTTGAGCATAGTCTGGTCAGTTGCATTCTCACCAGATGGAAGGTACATTGTGTCAAGTTCAAAGGATAACACAATTCAGCTTTGGGATGCACAGACAGGTGGCCATGTGAGTGACCCCCTGCAAGGGCACACAGACTCAGTCTTGTCAGTTGCATTCTCACCAGATGGGAGGCACATTGTGTCAGGTTCTGGGGATGCCACAATCCGGCTTTGGGATGTACAGACAGGTGGCCAGGTGGGTGAATCCCTCCAAGGGCACACAGACTCAGTCTTGTCAGTTGCATTCTCACCAGATGGAAGGCACATTGTGTCTGGTTCTTGGGATATGACAATCCGAGTTTGGGATGCACAGACAGGTGGCCAGGTGGGCAACCCTCTCCAACAACACACCTCCTCAGTTGAGTCAGTTGCATTCTCACCAGATGGAAGGTACATTGTGTCTGGTTCAAGGGATAAGACAATCCAGCTTTGGGATGCACAGACAGATAGCCAGGTGGTGAATCCCCTCAAAGGACATACCTCCCCAGTTTCATCAGTTGCATTCTCACCAGATGGAAGGTGCATTGTGTCAGGTTCTTGGGATAAGACAATCCGACTTTGGAATGCAAAAACAGGTGGCCAGATGGGCAACCCCCTCCAAGGGCACACCTCCTCAGTTGAGTCAGTTGCATTTTCACCAGATGGAAGGTACATTGTGTCAGGTTCTTGGGATAAGACAATCCGACTATGGGATGCACAGACAGGTGACCAGGTGGGCAACCCCCTCCAAGGGCACACTTCAGTTGAGTCAGTTGCATTCTCACCAGATGGAAGACACATTGTGTCAGGTTCAGAGGATATGACAATCCAAGTTTGGGATGAACAAACAGGTGGTCAGGTGGGCAATGCTCTTACAGAACAAACTAGTACAAGTTTCCTCTCATGTACACTCTCACCAATCCACTTCTCATCTTCAGTTGCACATGCACTGCAAGATGCTTGGAGTCTTTTCAATGACATCTCTAAAGGGGACTGTCGAGACCTGGTTCATTTGCAGGATGATGGCTGGATTGTGGGCCCAAATGGGAAACTGTTGCTGTGGGTGCCCCACTCATACCATAAAATTTTTCTGTATACTCCATGGACACATTTTGTAATCCCAAGGGGTAGTCCTGAGCTTGATTTGAGCAAGATGGCCCATGGCCCTTTTTGGCATAAATGCTACACACCTGTTCAAAATACTAATTAGATATTTGAGGGTGCTGATGATTTTCCCTCATTCTCATTATGTCCATAATTCAAAGTTTTACTGGTACAGTTTCATTTTTCCACATCTCATTTTCTTTGTGTCACAAATAAATCAACTGGTGTCAAACAAATGAATAGTATGTTAGAAATATGCAAACTGGGGTATCATATTTAGCCTGATTACAACACTCTTGTAACTTAGCTGCATCCATATTGCAACCACATCTCAATTATGAGAAGATAAGTCATAATATCAACCCCATTGCCACAATGCACCCCTTATAGGCACTGCCTTCCAAGGCACCAGGTGATCTTTCAACCTTGCTTGCAATTACCTGCTGGCAGTTGGGAGATACTTTCATTAGGTAAGTGAATAACCTCACCATATCTATGAGGTCCAACAAGTCCAATGTAGTCTTTTTTTTTTTGGAAAAACCAGGCCACATCTGCCAGTCTTGAAAATTCCTGGATTCACACATGACCAGACCAAACTAATCATCAGCAAATCCACAAAAATGTGCCAGAGTATGACAGATTTCTACAGAGTCTGTAATATTCCCACAGTAGTCTACAGCATCCCAGAAGCTCTAGAGAGTCCCAGTTCTCCACTAATTTACTCTCACAGCACTACAAAACAAACAAAACACAACACATTCTAATTGATACTATGTATTTTTGGTAATCAATACTACTTAACACCACACTTTTTTGGTGATCAACACTGCATCACAAATTGACCAAACCTAATCATGATTACCCTACTTAACCTTATCACACAACAATACAAACACTACACAACACTTGCAAATCAACACTCCACTTTTGGTACACTTTTGATACACTTTTTGTAATGAACCAACTTTTTATCTTATCTAATCTGCGATTAGATAGCATTTATCTTATCTTAGTGTACAGCTGTATCTTATCTACCTAGTCTAGACCTGTGCCTCATGCTGTACACGCTGCCTCCCTTGATGTCATTCTGCATAGCCTTAGCTCCACTATGACATCACTAACATAGCTTTGCACAGTACGTAGCCTCATGGATAGCCTTGCATAGCCCTCATGTATATACAGTGCAATCCAGCACCCAGAGGCTCTCCATTCAAGCTCATCTTGGGTATTTGCCCTTCTCCATTCAAGCTCATCTTGGGTCTTTGCCCTAGTCTCTCACATCCTATCCTCTCAGAGTTCCAGCATGTAGTTGGGTCCTTGGTGTTTTTGCCTAGGGTCGCCTCACTTTTACTACACTTATTGTCAACAAGAAAGTATGATCTTATCTAATCTAATCTTGGAGATTTCCAGAGATCACAGTTACATGTGATTCGGAGTAGTGTCAACTGGATTACCAGTAGATCACATGACCGGCTCTACAAGATAGCTGGAACTATCACATGCAAGGCATGTGTTTAACACATGCTGATGCATGTTGCAGGCATGTTTCCAGATAACTATGTTTATGGAAAATGCACATACTACATATGGGAATATGGTGAAATAGGCAAGAATAATACTTATCTATGCACAGACCATGTACCACAGGTATATATACCCTGTAGGATACCCTGTAGTTCCTTAGTTCAATACAGTCTCAACTGTTCTCTCATAACTCGCTACTCAAACACTCAACTTATAAAAGAATCAGCTACTTGCTACTAAAGGTACACTTGCATCCTCTCCATTGCTGTTGCCTGGTTTTGTTGCTTTAGGTTATGAGCCCTGTTTAAGGCCATAGCTGAACACACACGACAGTACTGTCTTCGTCACTGTGTTTGGTCATGAACCTTAGACAGCTTGTAGCTGAAGTTCTTCACAAGTTACCTTTTGTTTTTGCCGTGATATCTCTTACAATATATTCTTCATTCATGTTTTGGTTTGAACACTGGAGATACAACTACATTGCCACACTCTTTGTGTGCTATGCAGTTCGTCTCATTGTTACCTCACAGCCACATCCTGCTGCTCCTCCTCCCATTGTTAATGTGGGATTTCCTCCCAATGTTGGCAACCCTCTTGGTGGTGACAATGAAATTGTCATCGTTGATACCACAGCACCTCCTAGTGTTCACCAGATGGTGGATTTTTATTGGAGAGAAGCTATGCAGAACTACCGCATGTATCAGCCAAGAGATAACCATGAAGCCGACAGGTTTAGTGGAAATATGGGACATATTAGAAGGCCTTTGCCATTTAGTATGGAGGAGCAACTCACCCTTATCAATCATGACCATTTTTATGGTTATATTGACAGTCACATTCTGGTCCCTGATCCTCGGTGGGCATTGCCCTACCAGTTTTGAGTCTTGTTCAGACATTGGCAATCTGTTATCATCAAATCTCTTCCGTATGATGAAGAGATATTCATTGATAATGTTACAGATGCCAATTACCTTTGAACAGACATCCAACTCCGACTCAAGGAATTCGCAAGGGAGCAGGCCCAGGCCGATCTCCAGGCGGAACTCATCTCGAGACAACTCACCGATCTACATTCCTGCGCCTCTGGCCAGGAGCGAAAGTGAGCTATGGATGCAGGAAAGAGGAAGGGCGGAACAGGGAAGGAGGATTGTAAGGATTGGTAATTGTCGAGTGGTACAACTGCAATGAGGCCCCACTCCACCTCCTACCTATGCTGCTGACCGCCAAAAAGCTCTTCAAGAGCATTGGTGACATCATGCAGATGTGATTGCTGAAGGTGAAGTTGCTGCTGACATTCAGCCTGATCTGGAGGAAAATGGTCCACCCTCTACTGGAGGTGTTTGGACACAGTATGTGCAGGGAGTATCGGAGGAGTACTACACTGAGCTATGGCGAGGTGTAGGTCATGCTGCTCACCTAGAAAGCCATCCTTCTGAGGAGTTTGATGGTCGGGTTTTGCAGGGAGTTGTACCGGCTTTCTGGCGACAACTAGATGACACCCCATTCCCTCTGATTGCAAACCCACATTCTGAACCAGAAGAAGGTCAGGTCAGAGGATGTATTGGCGAGGAGAATGCCATCATTTACCCAGAGAACCTGATAGTCCACTGGGCTTTCCACAGGTCTTATTATCTCCCCTCTGCTAAGCTTCATGCTTACTTGACGCCACACGCCTGAGCTAACTTCATAGGAGTAGACTATCCATTGCTCTATTATGAAGATGATGCTCTTGCGACCATCCCAGCCTTCTGGATCAATGCCGCACCAGAGATATACCAGCCAGCCAGCAGATGGCGGCATCCTCTCTACTCTGCACAGCAATTTTCCAGAGCTATCCCAACTCTTCGGGACTGGCATGACTGGCTCAAGGTTAACTTCAGGTACACCTGGAAGCAGAGAGTGTGCCGAGCACAGTACTCGATTCCCGCGTGCATGGAGCGACCCAGTGTCCTCTTTGAGGAAACCAGGGATCTCTGGGTGGCTCACACCACTCTCATCCATCTTGATATGGTGGACTACCAAAATGGAGCATTTTCGTTCCATGGATTCCAGCCCCATTGGCCATCAAGTCAGGATTGATGTGACAATCTTGCACTCCTGCATGATAGGCACGAGGCTGGATGAGAAGGTGATGAAGCTCTCAATGCTAATGCAGAACAGTCAGATTCCGGGATTCCTGGAGGAGCCCTTGATTAGGTGCTACCCGAGTCCCTACTGGCACCCTATTCCTTACTCAGGGAAGGGTAGACCGCTATGGAAATCTGACAAAGGACTTCTTAAGTCCGTCTCTGCTTACATCTTGTACAATAAGGCTCTGGTTGTTCTTTTTACACCTTACAAACTTTTTTCACAGTCTATGCTTACTTTTGAGTATTGGTCTTTGGACGGTGTGCGCCTAAGTGAGGGAAGAGGTCAGAACAACCAACAACCAACACCAAATGACAACAAAAAGCAAGTGGTGGTATTCCTCTGCGGTTCTGGTAGATGATCTCCACAGGGGGATGTGCTGCAAGCCTTCAGGTAAGGTGCAGGAGGGAAGGGAAGGGCTTCTGATGGGGAAGGAA
>Ga0307516_10008782_pt1 | contig 11356 bp, 9 predicted proteins | sample 19_EM_MG_FD_203310 | JGI IMG/M metagenome (GOLD analysis project Ga0307516, IMG submission 203310) | Populus trichocarpa ectomycorrhiza microbial communities from riparian zone in the Pacific Northwest, United States - 19_EM | ecosystem: Host-associated > Plants > Roots > Unclassified | place...
ATCCTGCATTCCCGAATCCTTCCGTGGCGTTACGTTCCCCCACCTCCGTGGTCCGGCGCGGCGACATGTGGTTCGGCATGTGATCCGGCGTGGTCCGGCGGCATGTGATTCGGGCGCCGTGACAGTATAGGTCCGAAGGATTCGCACAGGAGTGGTTGGGAAAATACTTATAGTTTTGTACATTCAAAATATCACTAAAGAGTTGATCACAGAAACAATGCTATATTGTAAAGGCTCAACTTCTGACTGATCATTGCTGATGCCTCTCTACACTGGAAACTTGACGCTCTATATACGCCGTGCCGACTCGGAGACGTGTGATAGTACCTTGGTATTACACAACAGTAATCTCACCCCACGGGGTTAGATAGGATTGATAGGGACGTGGCACTGGTTAATAGGTATGGAACGAGAAGACCTTCGATCTAGGCGCTTGCGAACGATGTTCGTTTGCATCCTTTGTTTATTGCCGTTAATCCCGTGCACCTGTTTGCAGCCCTTACTGGCTATATGCTTCACAGGTGCCTCCAGGGTATGCAATCTAATAATCTAGATGCTTCCAGGAATTCTTGGTGACGTCGGTACAAGTGCCACAGCAATCGCAGTTAACTGGTGAATAAGTCTCAGTAAATCAACGAGTTATGATCCGATCTTCTTCAAACAACTGACAGGTGGTCTGGCTCCCATCAAATACCCACCGGACCCTTTCCACCTCGCGCGTACTGCAGGACCGTTCGGGAGTTATATTTGGTATAGAAAAAGTATCTCTTTTTGCGGGTAACCGGCAACTAGTAGCTTATTATATGGGACTTGTGGAGGATAACCCTGATGCCTCCCAAGGATGTGTCTGAACCTCCTCCTAAGGTTCCCACTCATCTCTTGGTGCGTTGGTAACCTCTTGTTACCCCTATGGCTGTAGTTTGGTCGGTTCTCCTCTCCTTATTGAGAGCTCGCCCCAGCCAGTGACTTTCACTCATGAAAAATCACTCGGCCTCAATCCACAGATTGAGTCAAGCTATTGCTAGTCATGGTACTTGGTGTGCCTTGGGTGTGTGTCCAGCGCGCTGGGTGTAACACCATGTCTCTGTCCTTGTCTCTGTCCTTGTCTCTGTCCTTGTCGCTGTCCTTGTCTCGTGCCCTCGCCTCCGTCCTGGCCTCACCCACCGCTACGCTCTACCACTCGCACGCCACAGGGCTCTACCACTCAGCCGCCGCCATGCTCTACCGCTTGCTAACCGCCACTCACTACCACTCACCCACCGCCGAGCTCTACCGCCCGCCCGCCACTACCTGGAGCCCTGCCTGTTAAGATCCTATCTCGCTAGTCCATTCAGCTCGACAGGCAACGTAGACTTGGTCTCTCCACGGTATCATTCATGCCTGGCATGGTCTGCGTTGCGGGTCTCATGGTCTTTGCGGTATCCTTCATGCCTGGTGTGGTCTGCGTCACGGGTCTCGTAGTCTTTGCAGTATCCTTCACGCCTGCCGTAGTCTACGTCGTGGGTCTCATTGTCTTCACCGTTTCCTTCACACCCAGCGTGGTCTGCGTCACGGGTTTCATTGTCTCCGTGTTATTCTTCACGACTGGCATAGTCTGCGTCGCAGGTCTCGTTGTCTTTGCGGTATCCTTCACGTCTGGTATGGTCTGTATCACAGGTCTCGTTTTCTTTTCGGTATCCTTCACGCCTGGCATGGTCTACGTCATGGGTCTCGTTGTCTTTGCGGTATCCTTCACGCCTAGCGTGGTCTTCGTCGCGGGTCACATGGGTTTTCAGTCGCAGCGCTGGTTTTACGGATGTTGAGAGATAGGTCGGTGGAGAGAGATAATAGGCCTTTTAATTCTCTAGTGCTTCAGAACTTCAGTCTACATGTACTCCTCTATGTCATACCACCCCCTTGGGGCTTCCATCTTTCCAAACCACCAAATAGAAAATTTGCACCTGCAAAAAAGCAAAACAGAAAGCAAAATGTATGTGACAATGAACAAGCAGAGCGGGGGTACTGGGCAGGTAGAACAAAAGAAAGACCTCCACTTCCTGACCACCCCATTGTCCGTTCATCTTTTGTTATTTTTATCTTTCAAAGGCACCAAAGTTTGGCTCGGGTGAATCCGAATCCGAATCTTCGTCCTTTTGTGAGGGTGTTGTCTGTCTTCCATAACGGATGTCCACGGTGTGGCCAAGCCCAGTAGCTTGTAGGAAGTGTCGAAGGCCCAGCCAGTTTGTTAGTTTTGTCAGGAAGTCACGATATTGAAGGTCGCCACTATTTGTGAGCTTCATCTCGGCACAGCGCTGGGTGAGGAGGGTACAATATCATAACAGATGGTGGGAGGTGTGTAGATCTTGTCCACAAGGGCACAGGTCGGCAGTTTTGTTCGGGTGTGGATCGGAGGGAGACCTGTTGCAGAAAACACGCCAGAGTGCACGTGTATCTGCCCAGTCAACTCTGTGTAGATGGGTTGGAAAGGTAAACGAAGGATTGGAGAGGGGAAGATCCTGTTTCCAACGCTGCAGTAGTTGAGCTCGTACCTGTGCCTGGAGCCAGATCTTGGTGATAAGGGTATATTGGCATGGGATTGGATGGGAGGTTCGCAGTTTTGCGACTGTATCTGCGTGTTTGTTCCCAAAAAAAATGTAGTGGGAGGGGCACCAAACTGTGCTGATCTTCCAGCACAGTAGTCAAAGTTGTACGGCGGATTTGAGGGCGTGTCGGATGTACTCGTGATTATCTCGGTTGAATTGAAGTGTCTCGATTGCAGCTTGGTTGTCAATTCAGATGAAAATCGAGGAGCGTAGGATGGTGGTGGTGAGAAGTGCTGAAATGACTTCTTCTACAGCATGTAGTTCCGCGTCGTAGACCTCAGACTGACTGCCTAGATGGGAGCTTCCTTCTTTGATCCGAAAAAGCTGTTGGTTCCCAATGTTGAAGATCACCCATCCACATCCAGTCACCCCACTTTCCATCTTAGAGCCATCACTGTATATGACAATGGTGTGGTCAGGAAGTGAGTGGATCCATTTTCCATGTAGTTGTGGGGGGGATGTTGTTTTGTCGGGGTTGGGAGAGGTTATTTTGGATATTCCATCCACAGTGGGGGTAGTCGTACAGTCTTCAAGCTTTCCCATGATCAGGTGCTTGCTGAGATCGTAGAGACAGTGGAGACCAGGGAGGTGGTTGTTTGTTGTTTGGTCTGGACGAGGTAGGCCAAGGGTGTGATGTGCAGGTAGGAAGTGGAGTCAAATTGCGAAGCGTAGGGACAGGTAGTCTAGGTATGCCTCCATCGGAGGTAGGTGTGCTAGGGTGAGGATGTTGGGAAGTCAGGTATTGTATGGTAGGCCGGTAATCCATCGTGCTATCGTGTTATAGGTGAGTTTGAGTGTGGATATTAAGATTGGGGTCCCAGTCCACCATGCAGGAGATACCCAAAACATTGCAGGCAGTATGGCCGTCAATGCCAGGTGGTGTGCAATATGTGTAGGGATACTGTGTGACCAGTCTCATAGGAATCTAAACTGCCGAGTACTCGGCTTCCTTGACTGGCAGCCATGGATGCATGGTAGAGGAAGCTGAGTGATTCATCAATGTAAACACCCAGATACTTGATCTGTCGTTTTGGCATGATAGTTGTATTCATGACTCTGAGGGGAGGATGGGAGGAAAGGCTGATGTTTTTGTGTTTGCTGTTAAGGGGGAGGCAGTAGAGGAGTTCCGATTTGCCTGGTGCAAAGGTAAGTCCAAGGTGCTGGCCGTGGTGGAGATGTTGTTCAGTTCTATCTTTGAGTCGAGTGTTGGCTTCGGCTATACTTTGTGACATCTGTACCATACGGACATCATCAACGTACGATGTATCAGTAGCGTCTATTGGATAATCTTCTTTTTCAAGCATCGCATTACTGAAGATGAGGAAATGTATGGGTGAGACTGGGGAACCTTGTGGGAGACCACATTGGAAAGGTTGGGGATCTTGAGACTGCTGATCGAAACCGAAGGTGATTTTCCGATCTGTATTGAATGCTATAACTCAGTTGGTCAGATACATTGGCATGCATCTTTGGTGCATAACCTCTCGCAATGTTGATGGATGGACCTGAATGAAGGCACCTTCAATGTCATGCGTAAGCACAGCTGGCTGTGGTGTACCTTGTTTTGTTTTCTTCTTGCTGATGGCTGTGGCAATCAGAGTAATAGTACGGAGTAGTGCATCCATAGCCGAATTTTCTGGCTGTACACCCATCTGTGTGGGATGGGTGGCACCACATCTGAGTGCAGCACTACTCAGGCGTTTGGCCACGATTGACTCCAGTAGTTTACCGAAACAAGATTGCAAGGAGATAGGCCAGTATGACTTCGGTTGGGTGTAGGAAGATTTGTCTGGTTTCGCAATAATAACACAGTTGGCCACCTTCCACTCTGGTGGGTGGACCGAATGCACTAAGCAAGCATCAAAAAGGAGGGGCAGGGTTCTTGGTGTTGATTCGTGGAGGTGACGGAGTATGGTGTAGGTAATCCCATCATGACCAACTGAGATACCATACTTCAGGTGCGTAATAGCAAGGGACACTTCAAGGGTGGTGATTGGATGGGTTTGTTAGTACATGTCAAGTTTTGAGGTGAGAAAATTTGGTGGGAGGTGTTGATGGGGGAGGTTGTTGACCACGGGGAAGAAAGCGTTACGTAGTAACGCGCATTTTGCCTTAAAATCTGTCTGACCTTCCAGTGGTGGAATGGGGAGATGGTGTGTATTATGGTGACAGATAGTTTTCCAAATGGTCTTCGTATTCACGGATTGTAGCTGCTTGATACGGTATACGGTCTTGGCAGCCCGTACCATAGCTGTCCAGTGTTGGTGCTTCTTTTGACTGTCTTCTCTGTTCTCTGCAGTGGGGTACAGTCTGGCCCATTTACTGGCCCTCTTGACAGACCGTTTTGCAAGTGTTAAACTGTGATTCCACCAGGGACTTCAGGTTTCTGTGAAACACTTGAGGGAACTGCAGCGTTGATGGCCTTGTGTAGTATGGTTGTAATACTGGTGACAGCTCGCAGCGTATCTTCTCTTCCTTGCAGGTTGGTCAGGTCGATACCAGTGAAGCAGATGTGTTCTATGAAAGTTTCCCAGTTTGCTTTGTGGCAGTTATGCCAGACAGAAGGAGCAGGCCTAGAGGAAGGGAGAGCTAGCCTGACTGTGATTGAGCTGTGGTCTGAGGTGGTATTGTGGTTGGTGGCGAGAGAAAGAATCGAGACGGAAATATCTCTGCAAGAGAGACAGAGATTGATCGTTGACTGGGTAGTTCCATTTCTAGGATGATGGGTCGGTAGTCCAGGTTCATTATGTAGTTGAAAGTTGTTGGATTCGAGCCATTCTGCGAGACTGTGGCTTGCTTTTGAGGTGTGGGCAGTCTGCGGGAGAGGACCTTGCCACCATAGATGGTGTGCATTGAGATCTCCCATCAGAATACATTCTTTCGGAACTGGAATAGTGGGGAGTAGTCTGGCAATTGTCTCTGCCCGGCCTGGGGAGTAGAAGTTAAACAAGGTGAAGGTGGTAGTTTTTGAATTCTGGGTTAAGGTAATGGTGATTCCCAGAAAAGAATCCTGAGCCATGAATGTTGTAGTTGCGGTGAGACCAGGTGTGCGACGAACATATGTGACATTTGGGCTTGAGGGGTATTGGGGAGAAGGTATCAAAATCTGGTAATGCGGGAGGATGACCATATCTGTCGATCCACAGTTCTTGTAGTAGACAGATGAGGTTTTAGTTTTTTCAGGCAAAATCCTGTAATGCTGAAATAGTTGTTGCTTGGCCTTGCGTACAGTTCAGCAGCTGTACGGACCCAACGGATGCATGGAGGGCCATCTAATTGGCCACTCCCGCCATGGGGGCATTTCCCTGGTTGGCTACTGCTGTAGCTTTGTTGAAGGTTCAAAGCTTAATCCGTTCCGGGCAGTTTGGGTCGCTAGCATTCTGTTCAGTACCACAGTTGGCACAACGAATTGGTGGATGGGTGCAGGTGGGACCCTTCTTGCAAGTTGGAAGGGTGCATGGATGCTCTCGAGTCTCATGGGGTTCAGCACAGACAGCACAGCACGGGTCATTATGGCAGAGGGCAGCAGGGTGCCCATAAGCCTGACACTTGTGGTACTGGGTACTCCGCCCGAATGAAATGTAGTCGTCCAACTGGCACTTACAATTGCCAACAATCAGGTTCTGACGGCCAATATCAGCCTTTTTAACATTGCCCGTGAGTGTGATGACAATTGTGGAGTTAGCTTTGTGTTCGCGACAATCTGCAGGTGTGAGCCACCGTGGAGTCTGTCCTTGTATCAACTGTGGGTAGTTTGTTTTAATGCTGTCGGAAATCTCGGGTATAGAGAGGTGGGTGGGAATGCCATATAGAAGAAATCGGCTGAATCGCTTTCCGATCTCTACCTTTTCACATTTTCCATAGTAAGTGAGGGCATCTATGATGATTGAGATATAATCCTCATAGACCAGATTGCTGTTGTGGTAACCGGTGGTGAAAACAATCGAACCACGTGTAGTAACTCGGGCTCGGATAAATGAGGGCACCAGTACGTCCTTGTTATCAACAAAGGCAGAGTTGATCTGCTGAAGTGTGACGTCGGCCAGTATCTGTCGTTCGGTGTACATTTTCTCCAGTAGGGTTGTTGCGCCATTCACATCAATGTGATCAAAGTGGCAGGTCACCTCACATTTCGTTTGCGGGTATTTAGTGGGAATGAGTTTTGGCATAGCAGTGGGTTTCTTCTTTTTCCCTCCACTCTGGACGGTTTCCCATCCACGGGTATTGGCAGTTAGCATCTGCACTGTGGTTGATACTACCTTGAGAGTGGTATCCCTAGGAGCCGGTGCAGTCCTGGCTGTATCGTCACCAGTGTTCTTCTTTGAGAGCTTCAATTTGAGCACCTTCTGGACTGGAACCATAGCGGGGACAGCCTTAGGGGGTTGGGTTGAATGTTGCTTTGTGAAGACTTTCTGTTGCAACTGGGTAACACGCATACCCAGTGAGAGGATATGGCTTTGCAGTTGGTCGGTGGTTTGCTGGAAAGCCATCATGCTATCGGCAGCAGATTTCTTCATGTCCCTGGTGATCCTGAGATAGAGTCGATCCATAGCCATCTGAGTGATTGTTTCCAAGTCAGAACGGAGGGCAGCATGTTCTACGTTCAGGGGGGGAGGCAGGTGTGGGGTGCTGCAGTTGGGATTTCCATTTCTATCACCAATGTCACCAGCTTGTTGGTAGTCCATCCTGGTCATATTGCCGTCGGTGTCGTCACGGTCGGACTCTGAATCACTCTCTTCTCGAGCACGTTTGAGAGGCAAGTGGGCTTGAGTATTGAACACCAGGCAGGTGGACATCATGGTTGCCATCGGTTACGCAAGATCCGAGATCACCACAGTGGGGTTGAAGGAGGTGGTCCAAACAGGAATACAAGGGATCCGACTTTCCTGTTAACAAGGCTGGGGGCCAGGTCTCAGCGATCAATTTGAGGCTGCTTTTGACTTGTTTGATGGCGGGAAAAATGTTGGTGGTCGAAAAAGCTGGAGTGGGGGTCGAGAGAGGATATGCAACTTCGATCTATTGTGTGTAGCACTATAGGCTATCTACACTCCTCCTCGTCATACCACCCCCATGGGGTTCCCATCTTTCCCAACCGCCAACAAGTAACCGCACCAAGGACATCTTTTGCAAAAAGCAAGTAACAAAGCAACCACGATGCGAAAAGCAGTGAAGGAGAATCACACAGGCAAAACAGAAAAAGAAAAAGAAAAGAAAACTCCTCCCTCCATCTGCCCTTTTCCCCCCCATCTGTGCCAATCTTCGTGTCATAATCAAGGTTCGAATGCGCCAAAGTCCGGTTCAGGTGAGTCTGAACTGGTGTCATCGTTGTCATTCATCGCAGAGTCGTTGCTTCTATTGTCGAAGCAGAGGTGGGTCGAATGGCCTAAGCCAGTAGCTCGGAGGAAACGGCGGATCGGTTGGGTGTTCCTGGGTGCTGTAAGGAAGCTTGCGGTCTGGATATCACCGGTGGTGGATTGTAGGAGTTCGGTACGGTGCTTGGTCAGCAGTACACACTCTTGCAGCAGGTGATGTGATGAGTTCAGACTCAGCCCACAAGGACATGGGTCGGCAGTGATGTTGGGTGGGGGGTCGGAGGGTGACCGGTTGCAGAAGACTCGCCACATTGCCCGTGTGTCGGTCCAGTCGACACCGTGCAGATGGCTGGGAAATTTGAATGAAGGGTTAGAGAGTGGGAGCTCCTTCTTCCATCGTTCGAGGAAACCTTTCCTGGCCTGAGCCAGCAGCCAGTACTTCGTTGTGAGGGCAAATCGACAGGGTACAGTAGCTGACGCTGCCATCTTTGCGAGATTGTCGGCTTTCTCATTGCCGGGGATGTTGCAGTGGGAGGGGCACCATACGGTGGAGATCTGCCATCCTAGGAGTTGTAAACGTGAGATGACTTCCAGCGCGCGGCGTGCGAATTCGTGGTTGGATTCGTTGTGATGGAGTGTATCGATAGCGGCTTGGTTGTCGATGCAGATGTACACTGCTGACCGTGAAATTGTGGTGGTGAGTAGGGTAGTAACGGCTTCCTGTACCGCGTGAAGTTCGGCGTCGTAAACTTCAGCCCTCCGGCCAAGGTGGCAGCGCCCTTCAGTTAGCTGGTGAAGCTGTTGGTTTCTACAGTGATAGATCACCCATCCGCAGCCGACTGATCCATCTGCCAGTTTGGAGCCGTCGGTGTAGATCGTGACTGTATGCTCGGCCAGTGTGGTCAACCATTTTTCGTGGAGTCGTCTCGGTTGTGTCGTTTTATCTGGGTTGGGAGAAGTGGTCTTCGCCACCCCCTCAACTGTTGAGGTGGTTGTGCGATCTTCCAGCTTCCCTTGTACGAGATTTTTGCTAAGGTTGTAGAGGTAGTGCAATCCTGGGAGGTTGGGGTGGGTCTCCGGTTGCGCCCGTGGAGGACCGAGGGCGTGGAAGGTGGGGAGGAAATGAAGTCGAATTGCATACCGTAAGGATAGGTAGTCCAGATATGCTTCCATTGGTGGTAGGTGCGCGAGGGTGATGAGGTTTGTTGTACGGGTGTTGAGTGGTAAGCCAGTAATCCAGCGTGCGATCGAGTTATATGTCACTTTGAGCGTGGTAATCACCATCGGCGTAGCAGCCCACCATGCTGGGGATGCCCAGAACATCGCAGGGAGGATTGCTGTCATTGCCAGGTGGTGGCTGATATATGCCGGAATACCACGGGATCGGTGCCGCAAAAAGCCTAAACTTCCCAGGATCTTATGTCCCCGGGCAGCTGCCATTGTAGCGTGGTGTATGAACGTGAGTGACTCGTCAATAAATACACCCAGGTATTTAATTTGTCGTTTGGCGAGGATGGTGGTGTCAAGTATTCGGAGGGGGGAGTGTGAGGAGAGGCTCTTGTTCTTATCCTTACTGTTCAGGGGGAGGCAGTAAAGCAGTTCTGTCTTGGGTGATGCAAAGGTGAGTCCAAGGCGTACACCATTCTTCAGGTACTGTTCAGTTCTTTCTGCAAGGACTGTGTTGGCCCGTGATACTGTATGCGACAGCTGTACCATACAGACGTCGTCCACATAGGAGGTGTCGATGGCGTCTGCGGAGTAATGCTCCCTTTCCAGCATGGCATTAGAGTAGATGAGGAAGAGGATTGGTGACATTGGCGACCCTTGTGGCAGGCCGCACCGGTATGGCTGTGGCGTTTCGGATTGGTGGTCAAACCCAAAGGCGATTTCTCGATCAGTGTTGAACGCTGCCACCCACTTGGTGAGGTATAGCGGCATCTGGCGTTGGTGAAGGACCTCCAGAAGAGTCGACGGGTGGACCTGGTTGAAAGCTCCTTCAATATCGTGTGTGAGTACTGCTGGCCTTGCAGGGCGTGTATTGGAGGTTTTCTTCTTGCTGATGGAGTTGGCAATGGGAGTGATTGTGCGAACCAAGGCATCGATTGCAGAGTTCTTGGAGTGTGCACCCATCTGTGAAGGATGGGTCGCCCCACACATCAGGGCTGAGTGGGAGAGACGCTTGGCTACGATTGATTCCAGCAATTTTCCGAAGCATGATTGAAGGGAGATTGGACGGTAAGATTTCGGGTCTGAGTACGATTTCTTGCCGGGTTTGGGAACAACAACACAGTTTGCCGTTTTCCATTCCAGTGGGTGGACAGCATATGTGAGACATGCCGTGAAGAGGCTGGGAAAGACGTTTGGGAGGGACTCGTTGAACCGTCGTAGTGTATCATATGTGATGTTGTCAGGTCCGACTGAACTGCCATATTTCAAGCGCGTGATGGTTCGACGGATTTCGGATGCAGTAACTGGTCTTGACTGTTGACTTAGATCTTTGGTGGAGGGGAGGAGGTTGGGGGGGAGGGGGGTTCTTGGGACTGTATTGACCGCAGGGAAGAGCGCATTCTGTAGGCTGTCACACTTTCCTTGGAAGTTGGATTTTTCGTCAAGTGGGGGGATTGGTTTATGATGTGTATTGTGGTGTTGAATGGTCTTCCATACCATTCGGGTAGATGCAGCCTCGAGCTGTTGGATGCGGTAGGCTGTTTTGACATTACGTACCATTGCGTTCCATTTATGGCGTTTATATTGGCTATCGTCAAGGTTTGTCGTGGTAGGTTCCAGCCGGGCTCGTCGATCGGCTCGTTTAACACTCTGCTTTGCCAATGTGAGGCTGTGGGTCCACCATGGTGCTTCCGTTTTTCGTGGCCTCCTCATGGGGACGGCTTCGTTGATTGCCTGTTGGATGAGTTGTGTGACGTTGGAGATGGCGTGGAGGGTATCATTGGGTCCCTGGAGCTGCGAAAGGTCCATTTTTGCAGCATGGATTTTGGAGTTGAAGATCCCCCAATCTGCCTTATGCCAACATCGACGGGGCGCAACCAGTACCACGGTCTTGGGTAGGGACATCGTGAGGGTGATGGTACTATGGTCAGATGTCGTATCATGATCAACAGAAAGTGACAGAATTGACTGGGTTGTTGATCCTTTGGAGAAGCATAGGTCAATGGTAGAGGGATTGCCACCATTCCTCGGGTGGTGTGTGGGGACGGCTGGCTCATTGTGCAGTACAAAGTTGTTTTCTTCGAACCAGTTTGCAATCGTGTGGCTGGCGTGGGATGTGCGGATGGTTTGTGGACGGGGCCCTTGCCACCATGGATGATGTGCATTCGTATCTCCCATGATAAGGCAGTCGGCGGGTGGCTTGAAAGTTGGGAGGATAGCAGCCAGTGGTTCCGGTCGGCCAGGGGAGTAGAAATTGAAGAGGGTGAACTTTTCCTGTTTTTGTGGCATGGTGAC
>Ga0307516_10008783_pt1 | contig 11356 bp, 9 predicted proteins | sample 19_EM_MG_FD_203310 | JGI IMG/M metagenome (GOLD analysis project Ga0307516, IMG submission 203310) | Populus trichocarpa ectomycorrhiza microbial communities from riparian zone in the Pacific Northwest, United States - 19_EM | ecosystem: Host-associated > Plants > Roots > Unclassified | place...
ACATCACCCTTGGCGAGTTCCCTTTGTTCGAAACTCAAAATTACCGGGCATTTACGTCCCAGTGCACACAGATCGATCACTACATCTTCACCTCTTCCTTCACGCGAGGAGCCTCCTCTCCGCAGCCGTAAGGCTGAACACGATTGGGCCGTATGCATCACAGCAGCTCCTCCTGCATGTTGTCCGCCCTATTGTGGATGTGGAGTTCGACAACGTGAAACGGTTGCGGGCCCACCCGAGCGATGAAATAACACCAGATGGGAGTGGGGTTGATGGACCAGCGACAACCTGGCCACTAGGAGAGATTGTAGCATCTAGACACGACTTCCAACATTCACGAATATTCAATAGTTGATACAGTCATTCATTCCTGGCGGAGATGGGAGTACAAACAACTACACGAGAATCACGTAAATTTTAGGACGTTGCAGCGAGCGCAAGACGGGATGAAATCTCGGCCTGGGATCGTACTAAGTTCGCCAGATACGATACCATGAGCGTGTCCTAAGTTCATGCGATTTGTAAGCTGCTCGCGGCAAAAATGGGGCGCGATTAATTTACCTGCAGACTGGCGTTGAAGCCACCTTTTTCCAGATCGTCCGTGCTCGCGGCAAACGTGTCCAAGAGGTACCTGCCCACGGCCGGGTCCCCCTGGACTTCGCCGGCCAAGACCGAGCGTACGTAGCCCAATACACGATCTAGCATCGCAGTCACCGATTTGATGGATTGCTCAAGGGCCTCGAGATCGGATATCGGTTGCGTCACTCCAGGACCCGCAGCCGCCGACGATGCAGAGGCCAGGAGGTCCACTACAATGGAGATTTAATATCAAATATTCATTGCTGGAGATTGAGACTCACGTCCGCTCTTCTCAGTTTCACGAAACCTGAGTTCTACCGGAACGGGTACGAACACGCAGTTTTCAGGTTTAGGGGAGATGCCAACCGGAGAGCTGTTGTGAAATGAGGAGGCGTACGGCAGTATGGTAAAATGGACCAACCTGATATATGCCTTAACACCGGCACCCTTCCCACTCTCTTCTAATCCCGTGTCAATTGCCAGGTGAACGGCCTGCAACGGGGTGGTTTCTTGCGAGTAGAGGTTTTGGATCAACGCGGAGTTGGCGTTGAGGTTTGACCCAGTGGAATACCTGCGCCTCGGTGTTTAAATGGAAGTGAAACAGTCCGAGGCAATTTAACGCACCATCCAACCACAACTTCTTTGGGGTTTATTCTATGATGCAGTTCATACATTGTGCGATGGTGGTCCCCATCAATCGCAACTTGCTGCTCGCTCTCGCTGTGAGGTACGGCGAAGGAGGAGCGAACCTCTACTTCTCCAGAATCTGAAACTGTTCCAAGAAGTGTCCCAATGACTCTCGCCTGTTCATCCTTTCTTCGAAGATAGTGATCAAGGATCGAGAAAAGGGCAACTGGATGAACGGTGACCGACGAAACCTCGGTCCTAGAAACCGGCATCTGGTTAATGTGGTTCAGTGAGCGGACCCCCAAACTCACGCATGGTTAGGTGTTGAGCTCAAGGCTTGCTGGTGGGTGTACACTGCGGATGATCGTCCGAAAGACATTTTTTGTGGATTTGGGTGGGATCGGATCGGCAAATTCCGATCAGACTTTGTTCCTCGTCACCATCCGCCAGCTCCCTACCCAGAATGCCTTCCGAAGAGAACAAGGTGTGCCCCCTCACCGAGGTAGTACTACGACGCGACACTGACGTGGGCCCTCTTGTTCCGCGGACCCAGGAAAGAATCATCCGCGTCGTCGAGTTCGGTCGCGTACGCCTACGTGGTCACCCCCAGCAGCCTGGTACTGACTCAACCGAACCGACAGGTCGTGCTTCATTACGGATGGATCCCTTTCATCATTTACGTTGGCTATACGAGGAGCAACCCGCAACCCTCGCTCATAAAGTGAGTAAACCTCCACCGGTCTTCGGTACGCGCCTCGAGTTGCTGACCTGAATTGTAGACTCATCAGCCCGCTTGCGTGAGGGGCCAACGCAACCACTAATGTATGCGTCATCCTACTACACCTATAGAATCCATTAATCTGCCCAACTCCGTTTCGTCATTGAGCAACTGTGATGGGATTAAGGTGAGGCCCGTTTATTTCGCCGACCCCGCCAGGATTATATTCCGTGGTGGTGCTTCTCGCACCCCGAAGCCGGTCACCTATAGCCACCCCCGTGGAAGGTTTAAGGGTCGGTCGATGTCGACAATCAGAGGCCAGATATGAGCGCTCCGGGTCTTACGTCAAGTTATCAGCCTCGCATACTGATGCTCCTTTCATTAAGGTCCTTCCGTATCTCTTCTAGGGTTGGGTATACAGTGCCGGGCACCACCATACTCCCGGGAGATCATGTGTCAGTCCACGAGACCGTAAAATATACATACCGTAGTTATGCAGCCTAGTCGGATGTTGTTGACGTCCGTTGTGCTCGTGCCTTCCCTCGTGCATCCTCGTTCAAAAGTCAAAGTTGCAGCGAAGCTGTCGAGTGGATCTCCCCCGATACCGTCATGCAATCTGTCATTCCCCTTCCCATCCTGGTTAGATCTGAGGCAGAGGGAAGCATTCCGACCAGCACCTCGAACAATGGTCCGCATTCGATCGCGGATCAGACTGGGAGGCCTCATCAATCCGACGGCTGTGCTCAATGGCATGTTTATGTGGATGTTCTCTCTCACTAGGACCACCACTTAAATGCTCACCAGTGCCACGGATGGACACCAAAAGCGAGAAGAGGACATAGCACTCTTGGCAAGGTTCGTACAACGCGTATCAGTCGTATTCTCGCATCTCAGTTTGGCAGGCTCGTCTCGAGCGCACTCAAGGACACCGTTGCGGAGCTGCGGAAAGACGAGGAGGCGAGATTATCTCAGTGCGTTCCACCCCCAACCCTTTTAGAGTGGCGGCCATTAACCCCCCACTGTGATAGGTTAACTAGAGAAGTTTCCGCGTTACGTGAAGGCGAGGAAACCCGGGTTGACCGGTTAGTTTTCCCCTCAAGTCTTTGGCGGAGCCTGTTCGGACCGAATCAGCTCTATCCCGTACTAGGTTGGAGAAGGCGATCGCGAACTGGAAACCTACAAGGATCAAGACCGACCCTACCACAAACTTCTGGACCGTCTACAAGAAAGTCGCTGATGAACACGACAACGACTTGGTCTCGAAATATGTCGGAGACCTGGATACATCCCTGCTCTTTGTAAGCGCGTTTACGTCCCTCGCGCGTCCTATTCGCCTAAACCAGACTCTTTTTGTGTTTCAGGCGGGTTTGTTTTCGGCGGTTACTTCCGCGTTTATTGTCCAAATTGTTCCAGAGCTCCAGCCAGACCCCACCGACCTGACAAACGTCCTGCTGCTCCGAATATTGCAGCAGAACACGTCCTTCAACGGTATCAACCCTCTGACACCCGTCTCGAGCATACCCACCGGTGTCGTCAAAGCTCAGTCCATCCTCTTTGCCAGTTTATCCGTCACGTTGTTCGTGGCCTTTATCGCGGTATTGGGGAAACAGTGGATCCTGTATTACACCCGAGTTACAACGTGGGGGAATATCGCCGATCGAGGGAAGGAGCACCAGGTCAAACTCGTGGGACTGCAGAAGTGGGGATTGCACCTGATCATGGAGTCTTTGCCCGTCATGTTACAGCTTGCCCTCCTCCTTTTCGGTGTCGCCCTTTCCGTCTACCTATGGGATCTGAATGTTTCCATTGCCCAAGCGGTGTTGGTGGTCACCACTATCGGCCTCACCTTCTACATCTCCATCACCCTGTTCGCGGCGACATTCAGTGATTGTCCATTCCAGACACCCTTCTCCATCCTACTCCCAAAAGTCCCGCTGCTGTGGAAAGAGCTAGCCGCGATTGCTCGTGTTCGGTCGTGGCGAAGTATCTCGCGAGTTATCTCCTCACTCCGATCCTACATCGAACGCGTGGTAGAGCGCGGCTTCCTGAGGAGTTCCATCGATTGCATACTCAGAACCCCCACCAGTGGGACGAATACACCGAATCATGTTGTCGAAGATATATCCCGCAACGACTACCCCATGACGCTTTCAAATCCCACGTTTTGGCGGACCAGCCCGCTTTTCGCTTCCCCAATCCGGAAGGATATCGCCGCCTCTGCGGGGTTCTGGTTGCTGGAGAACTCTACGGATTTTTCGGCTGCCTCCGCCGTCGCCGCGGTATTTTCTGAACTCCAATGGCCGTCTCACTACCGCTCCACAACCGCGCTGATTCGACTCCGCGACACGTACATGGAGTGTTTCAGAGCGCCCGAGTTCAAGAAATCCACCCGTCTCAAGGCCCTGCAGTCCGCTGCCGCTTACTACGTTCTCTATCATACGCAACTCATTTGGAGCACCTCAAACAGCCTCGAGGTTGAGGTGGGGGGACTTACCCCTGATCTCCCTCCTGATCTTCTCCTCCACCTACACAGCGACAAATGGGAGGGTGACGACGTGTTCGAACACCTTCTCCGCACCGAAGATCGCACAGAGTCTGTGACATCGGCCCGGTTCCTATCCTACCTTGCTCCTTATTGGTTTTGCGGTGATTCAGATTCTGCCATCAGGTTTCGACCGAGTCGTTTACAGACCCTGTACGAGCTCATCGAAGTATTGGAAAACAACCGGGCGTTTAACCCCGTGACTCTCACGGACTGCCTTCTCTGCGCAGGAGCGGCGATGGACTTTCCTTTGCATCCAGAGGATTTGATCCGGACTGACAAGAGGTGTGTCCCGCTCCCCTGTATGCTGACAGTGGCATTGATTGGAGATAGTGATTACGTTGGACCGACTTTCAAACTTGTGGTCGAACATGTTCACGGCCTGATCTTGGCTCGGGGCCGTCGGCGTCGACATACCAAAACGGCATTGGAGATTATTCTTACCCTCGTCAGGAAGACAACACTCTCGCTCGTCGATGCCTCATGGATAAATGGACTTCTGAAAAGCGCCTCGAGGGGAAACATGGGCGATGACACGTTTACCTTGTTCCTCAGGTTGAGCGCGCGAAGAAAGGAAGAGGACGCAACAGTGGATGTGGAATCGCCAGCCGTCCAAGATTGGACCCATGTCCATCCAGGTGAAATGGACCCACAGTCCCCCAGGACAATCGTGTCACCAGAAATCATCACCCCGGAGTCTTCGCTTTTCATCAAGATTCTGCAGAACGTCCAGAATTGTGGCGAGAAGGATAATGGTTGGCAAGACGAAGCCGTGTATGGCGGCCTAATCGCAATGAAGGATATCCCCCGACTGGGATCCTTCTTCCCTGACAGTAACTCCCTTGGGACGCTGTTCAAAGCGATGGAGAAGACCCAGCCCTTCCGCGTTAGGAAAGCGGCTTACGATGTCATACTGGTTGCGCGAGAAGGGTGGCTCAGGTCAGCGGACTTGCGCCCGGTTCTCGAGGATCTCGACTTCCCCAAGCAATTACACAGTGTCGTAATCGAGACCGGTCGTTCCGACCACCAGCGTTCATTCCTCATGATGATGGAAATATTGTCAGAGGACAGGTATTGGCACCCATACCTCAGGGGAGCTATGGATATTTGGCTGCCTTTCCGTCACGAAGGACCGGACCAGGTCATTCGCATCCTGACCCGTGTTGGCGAACTGCCACTCCGGGAGTACGACGGTTCCCCCCTCGACAAGTTCTTGGAACAGCTTGTGGAAAACGAGTGGGCGGCAGTCCCAGGGCGTGCTCTGATGGACCTCACTGCCGATCGGCTGGAGCCACTCGTGGAGATCACGACGCAGTTCAAGGAACTACTGTTCACCGAAATCGATCGAAAGGTGGTCCTGGCTGTGGTCGAACTGGTTGTTCCAGGTTTGGAGAAGCGGCGCGAGGACGGTTACGAAGGTCCAGGAGAGGATATCCGTGAAATGGTGGAGGCCCTGATAGGGTTCTTACAGATACCCATCCAGTCGACCAGCCGTAGATCCACTTATTGGTAGATTAAATCGTCATCTTCTATATGTACCATACCATGTAAAACACGCATATACCCGTCATGCAATGATATCTACGGCTTATGGTAAGGGAGCCAGCTGCCGTTAATGGCAGTGGCGACGACGGAAGTGGATCAAAGGCTTGGAACTCGATCGGTGGCAGTGCTCCTCCACTGTTGGTTCATCCCCACCGAACCTCGAGAAACCTTAACAAGATGAAAGAACAGCGATGATCCCCTAAACGTCGTGGGGTATCCAGCGGTGGGTTGCCTGCGGATCCCTTGGGCGGTGGGCTCGGTTGTGACAATCAAGAGGGTTTTTTTCTTTGTTTTGCCCTGCTGTCATTTCCGTCTCCATCGCCCAAGTACAGCCGGGGCCTCCAAGGGATATCACAGGCATTGCAAACATCAAGGGTTGGGTATTGAACATTGAATAGCGACTCCAACGCGCGATGCCGGGTCTCCTTGACGAGTTTTTCCCGAGTTGTCTGTGCGTGGACGTAACCTCCCTCACGGCCTTTGTCATAGTCACAGGCAACAAGCCCATCACATTTTAGGGGGACGACTGCCACCCCGCGTCCGAAACTGAGGGGCGCGACCACGAATACTACTCGGTGACTTGCCCCCATAATTCGAGATCATTTGCACCAAACGCCCATCGATGAACTGACGCTTGGGTGACTGAAGGCCTACCAAATAGCGGATGGTCAATATGGTCGACGTCTCGACACTGCCTCGGCTTCAGCGGGTTTCCGAAACACACGCGAATAAAGCCCGACCCGTCTGCAGATGAGCGACTCTCCTGCTTTGAAAGCGCCCGCTTCTCTCCAGGATTGCGCTCCCACACATACGTGGGCACCCTGGCACGCTCACATCTCATGTTAGAGCCGCCCAATAGTCGCTTAGGCGCCCCAGCTGCACTCCTGAGCGGCTCTCACGCGGGTCGCCGCTGGGAAATGGGGTTCGGGGGTCTCTCGGAGCACTCCGTTAAAACATGAGATATGGCGAACTCTTGGCATCGCAGTCCGTGCTATCGCTTATTCTCCTTGCGCCTTGTTAGCTTAGAAAATGGGCGGGGGAGTCCGGGACGGTGTCTCAACCGGCGTGCCCGATATACCCACCGGTCCCCTTCAAGCTCCTAGAGTTTCAAGGTCGACTCGACGAGGTCACCTTCCGCATAGTTTCCGCTCTCTATTGGCAATCCCAACGATTTTGCACGATTCCAAGATGACCCGACGCTCAGATGTGAATCAGGGCTTAGTGGACACTTCTATCATTTGGTTCTCACGGTTGATGTTCAGTGTTGGTTCAAACGTTCAAATCTTCGAGTTCCAGAGTATATTCCGACACGGAGGAAGGCTTTGCCGCAGCAGAGAAGCTTGTCCTACTATCCAAATGATAATCCTCCCTTCCGAGTCGGCCCTGGATGCGAGTGTCCCAGCCGTGCTCTTGAGAATTGGGTATCCCCGGGGTGGCTACTGGCCTTCTCTGAGACATCCCTCGACTACTACGCACCTGGTGGGCGATACAGGGTACCCGTGTTCATTGAATTTGCGTGGCGTAAGACTAGAGTGGCGTTACGTTTGATGTCCCGTGAGCATTCGAGTCCATTGCTGGCGTTGGCCTGTCAATCAAAGCAAGTATATCACCACGAGGCGAAATAGAATAACCTTCCGCGTCGCGTTACCAAGTAAAGCCCTCTCAGCTGAGGTTGGAATCATTGTGTATCATGTCCCCCAGTCAAGCCGCCCGTCGCGGCTAGGAATGAACTTCTCACACCTGAACATTTCCACGATCAACTCTACGGGCTTCCCAGCTGATGCATCCTGTGCCATACGATGAACGCCAAGACCGTCTGGTACTACGCACCCTAGGTCAAAGTGGTGGCCCTACACCGTTGGTGCTGTGGTGTGGAGAAAGGCGACTCGGAACTGCGGATCCCTGTGGCCGAGCTTCCAGGCACGGTGGCCTATTGTGCCTTTGATATACGGTAGCGTGTCAAGCTGATTGTTCAAGTTCACAGGGGTGACGTGATGGCGCTCTCCTCTCCATTCTGGGAAGGAGAGGCACGGAACCACCTTGTCAAAGCACGCAGCTCCCACTCATTCACTCCGAGCATGAATTGAGTCCGTGACTCGGAGCTGGGTAGGCCGGTTAAATATCTGTACCGCAGGTTATTCCCACAGGGAGTAGAGAGACACACCGTGAGAGCATCAACAAATTGTGCCACGTCTGAGCACGGGGCGTAGGCTTAGGGCTGGGAAGTGGACGATCATCCTGAGGCGCTGAGAACCGTGTACTATGGAGGATACCACCGGGTGGCCGGTAGCGGGCACCGGTACAAACCGTTTCCTTTCCGGTGTCCCTGGTGCCCAGTCGTTGCATCGTCGCAATTATGTAGCCTTCGGTAGGCCTACCTCAGTACCTGAAGCCCTTGAACCAACACCAGAGCAATTCAAAAGGGGGGATGGTTCATTCACGTGACGGGTTAACCTGTTTGGTATGGATCTATGATGTATAGGTGGGGAAAGCGTCTATCCTTTATCTCCTTTCCACGCCGTACACACAGATATCTGTCTCAAAGCATAACCACCATGGCTCAGGTCGCGAGAATCGACATCGCCGCTACGGGACGGACGATCGAGCTTCCAACTGGATTGTTCATCAACAACGAATTCGTACCTTCTGTAGACTCACAGGAGACGCTTAGGTGCTCTCTCTCGGGTTGGTTCGGCGGTTGTCAGTGTGCCCTGACCCATCGGTACCAAACAGCGCTATTAACCCCGCGACGGAAGAGGAGATATGCAAAGTCGTGGCTGGTTTGTTACCCCGCCTCTTTGGAGATAGTCGCAAACTCACTGTTCCGTGTCCCCTAGCATCCAAAAAGGACATCGATGCTGCTGTGAATGCTGCACGCGTGGCTTTCAAGACTACCTGGGGCAAAAATGTCACGGGTTTCGAGAGGTCGCGACTCTTGAACAAGCTTGCAGACTTGATTGAACGTGACCAACAAGAACGTTCGTAGAGCCTAGCTTTTTGGGCGTTAGGGTCGCTCACTCCGTTCACGCGACAGTCGCCGAGCTTGAGACTTTGAATAACGGCAAGCCGGTCAAGGTCGCCAGGGACTTCGACATCGGAGACTCAATTCAGTGCCTCCGGTACTATGCCGGTGCGCCCCGACGACTCACCGTCCACAAACGCGATATGTACGTTAAGCTGTGGCAATAGGTTGGGCAGACAAGATACTCGGAGAGGTTTGTACCCTCAGGCCTTCCACCTCGTTCTACCTGGGCTGACCTCAGCGCCAGACCATCGAAGTGGACAACAAGACCAAGTTGGCGTTCACGAAACAAGAACCCATCGGGGTTTGCGGCCAGATGTAAGTCATGGAACGATGAGATCTTGCGACCCGCTAACGCACGACATCCCAAGTATTCCCTGGAATTACCCCATCATGATGTGGTAAGCAGAGTGGAGCGAGCGAAACGCTAAGTCCTTCTGAAGGTCTTCAGGGCTTGGAAGGTTGCACCCGCATTAGCGGTTGGGTGCACGGTCGTGATGAAGCCGTCGGAGTTGACACCCTTGACTGCCTTGGTTCGGTGTTTCATCGAGCTGTATCAGTCCCTGTTATCCTCATCGGTCGATTCCCTCAGAGACTGTCCCAACTCGTCAAGGAGGCAGGGTGTGTATTGAGAAGCTGACAGCGTAGTGACGACCGCTAAAGAGATATTAGGTTCCCCCCCGGTGTTGTGAACACAGTTCCTTCCCTCGGTACCGTCGGTGGTGCGGCGTTGTCGGCGCACATGGACGTAGATAAGGTCGCGTTCACGGGATCAACTGTTACAGGACGAAAAATCATGGAGGCTGCCGCGAAGAGCAACCTGAAGAAGGTGCGCGACCCTTCTTGAGGCGCGGACTCGACGGGAAGGTGTTTATTCCCGTGCTCAGGTCTCGTTGGAGCTCGGCGGCAAATCGCCAAACATCGTTTTCGAATCTGCAGATCTGGAACAAGGTGGGTTCCCCAAACAGGATGCCGTAAGATGTGGGGCCCCCATAACTCATAGCGCATCATTTCGTGATTCAGCGGCTACATGGGCAGCGCTAGGAATATTGTACAATACCGGTAAGGGTCGAGTTCAGCGCTTGTAAATGGAACGATTGTTTGATGAGGGCACTTCTAGGAGAGGACTGTACTGCGGGCTCCAGGGTCTACGTGCAAGACAGCGTGTATGACAAATTTGTGGGTCATCTTATCGAGAAGGTCAAATCAACCCCAATTGGAGACGGTTTCGATGAGGCGGTCACCTGTGGGCCAATCGTAAGCGATCGCGCGAGTTCGTTCCGCGATCTGCGGTACCTTATCCAGAATTTCGACAGATCTCGAAGGCTCAATTCGATAAGGTTTGGGGCTACATCGATTCCGGGAAACGTGAAGGTGCCAAAATTTTGGTTGGCGGAGAGAGGCGTGGTGGCAAAGGTTACTTCGTGGATCCTACAGGTAGAGCTGCCCGCGCTTACTTCGTCAATCGTGACTTACCCGAGGTGCTTATTCACTTGGGAAAGTCTTCGCCGATGTTCAACAAGACATGAAAATCGTGAGTCAGCCGTACCGCCTCTCAGCGTCTGCTGACAAGATCACTTTTTGACTGTTGGAATTGTGTGACAGGTTAAGGACGAGGTAAGTGTCCCACCTCCCGAGGTTCTATTTTTGGATGGTTCTCACTCTGGAGGGCCGCTGCCAGATCTTTGGGCCCGTTCTTGCCCTGGGGAGGTTCAGCACCGAGGAAGAAGCCATTGAGTTGGCGAACAACACATCATATGGCCTCGGCGCTGGCTTACATTCAAGTGGGTCTCGGGTTCCGTCTCAACAATGTTGTAGACGTAAGCTCTTAATGTGCACCTTTTATTTCTTTAGCGGACGCGAACCAATGTATGCGCGTTTCATCGGCATTGGAGTCTGGTACTGTGAGTGATCCGGCTGTGACCCTCTTCGATTCATCGAGATGCTCACCGCCGAGACGGTGATCCGACTGATTTCCATTCTTCTGCGCTAGGTCTGGGTGAACCAATACAATATTTTGCACACGAATGTCCCATTTGGAGGGAAGAGGCAGAGCGGAATAGGTATGAAATTCGACCCCTTTGACCCGACGGCATTCCGTTTTGATTGACGGGCGGTTTCATCGAAAGGTCGCGAACTTGGGAAACAGGCATTGGACGAGTATATCTCTGTGAAGGCCGTGCACTGGAACTTTGGAGAGAAAGGGTCTTGGCCCCTTTAAGTTACTGGAAGGATCGCCGAGACGCGAATGTGTAACAAAAGCGCTCCCTACAAGCTTCGCACCTCAAAATAACCATACGTTCTCACAAAGGCGTTTCCTCAG
>Ga0307516_10008784_pt1 | contig 11356 bp, 8 predicted proteins | sample 19_EM_MG_FD_203310 | JGI IMG/M metagenome (GOLD analysis project Ga0307516, IMG submission 203310) | Populus trichocarpa ectomycorrhiza microbial communities from riparian zone in the Pacific Northwest, United States - 19_EM | ecosystem: Host-associated > Plants > Roots > Unclassified | place...
CGGCGGCGAGCGCGAGCGCGACGGCGAGCGGGCCGAACCGGTCGGGGGGGCGTGACATGCAGCGAGCTATCGACCGGCCGCGCGGCCGGTTGCGCGCCGTCGGTGGCGCCGGGAGTGCCGCGTTTTGCGCCGAGCTCACGACCGGCGGCGCGCTTCGGGCATCTCTCGCAAGCCTTCCGCAGGCCCATTCTCACGCTGTGCGCGCGCGGCGACATCGGCGGCTTGGGGCGGTTGCCCGCGGTCGATGCTTGCCGCCGGGAGTGCAGCTCTTTACGATGGTCGACGAACCTCATGCGCGCCGGCTGCTCGGTTGGTCTCCTTGGCATCGCTGGTCTCGTCGGCGGCGTCGTCGCCGCGCTGGGCCGCCCCGCCGGCGCCGGCACCGTGGCAGGCCGGCTGGAGCTACCGCCCGCCCCCGAGCGCGGCGCGGTCGTCGCCCGCGGGTTTCTCGACCGCGTCGAGAACCCGCTGATCGAGATCAAGAAGCCCAACCTCGCGCCGTACTACGTGGTGGCGCTCGAGGGCGACGCCCGGCCCGGCGGCGCGCCGCCGGAGATCACCTGGGACCTCGTCGGCGAGTCGTTCGCGCGGCCGGTGATCGCCGTGCCGGTCGGCGCCGAGGTCGTGATCCGCAACCAGACCAAGGTGCCGCGCACGCTGGCCGCGGCCGAGGACAAGAAGCTGCTCATCGGGCCGCTGAACCCCAAGGGGACCAAGTCGTTCCGCGCGACCGAGCCGGCGATCTACACGATCGGCGACGGCGAGGCGCCGCACCTGCGCGGCAAGCTCGTCGTGGTCGCGACGCCGCACGTCGCCACGCTCGATGACGCCGGCCGGTTCGAGCTGCCCAACGTGCCCGACGGCAGCTACAAGCTGCGGGTGTTCTACTTCGACGCCGCCGCCGAGGCGCGCGGCGGCACGTCGGACTGGGTGTTCACGGCCGACGTCACGGTCGCGACGCGCGGCAAGGCGAGCCGGGTCGAGGTCAACGGCAAGCTGCCGCCGATCGCGCGGACCGCTGCCGCCGGCAAGCAGGAAAGGAAGTAACCAGGAGTGTTCTGGTCCAAGATCTGGTTCTTCGTGGTCGCGCTCGCGGCGGCGGTGGCCGTCACGGTCGCGCTGCTGCTGCCGCGTCCGGCCGAGCGCGCGCTGGTCCGCGGCGAGGCCAACCGGCTACAGACCGCGTGCGGGGTGATCCACATCCTCTTGGCCGACGACGCGCGCAACCGCGTCGAGCTGGCCGGCGCGTTCGCGCGATCGCCCGAGATCATGGCGGCGCTCGAGGCCGCGAGCGCGACCGAGGCGCTCGATGAGGGCCGCATGAAGCAGGTCCGCGGCGTCGGCGAGTCGGTCATGCAGGCGATCCAGGGCAGCCGCAAGCCCGACTTCGCGATGCTGATCGACCGGCGGGGCCGGGTCGTGGCGCGGGTCCGGATCGACGAGGCCGAGTTCGGCGATGTCGCCGCGGGCCGCCCGCTGATCGACGACGCGCTCGCCGGGTATCTGCGCGACGATCTGTGGGCGCAGAACGGCACCATGTACTTCGTGTCGGCGGCGCCGGTCGTCAAGCAGGGCGGCTACGTCGGGGCCGTCGTGCTCGGTCACCAGGTCACCAACGAGCTCGCCGGCCGGCTCGTCAAGTCGCTCGCGGTCGATATGGGGTTCCAGCTCGGCGCCGACGGCGTCGCCGGCAGCAAGACGATCGCGTTCGACCACGCGGCGATGCAGGCCCAGCTCGCCAAGCTCGGCCCCGAAATCGCGACCGACTGCGAGGCCGTGAAGCCGCTCGAGGTCCGCGCCGGCGCCGACGACTACACCGCGATCGTCGCGCGGCTGCCCGGCGAGGCCGGCGTCAAGCACGCCTACTACTCGGTGATCATCAAGCGGCCCGAGGGGCTCGGGTTACTCGCCACGCTGAAGGCGATCAAGCAGAACGACCTGGCGTTCGGCAACTTCCCCTGGCTCGTGGTCGGCGGTGGCTTTGTGGTCGCGCTGGCGCTCGGCGTCGGCCTGATGTTCATCGAGGCCGATCGGCCGGTGCGCCGGCTCACCGGCGATGCGGTCCGGCTCGCCAAGGGCGAGATCGACCGGCTCGGCGAGACCCACGCGGGCAAGCTCGGCTCGGTCGCGCGCAGCGTGAACATCCACATCGACAAGATCGGCCGCGAGGCCAAATCGGCGAAGCAGGATCTCGATCAGCTGCTCGGGCCGGCGCCCGAGGGCGGCCTCGGGACGATCGATCTGCTGGCGACCTCGCTGCCGGCGCCGCGGTCGTTCAGCGCCCCGATCGCGCCCACCGCGCTGGGGTCGCTCGGATCGATGACCGCGCTGGGCTCGCTGCCGGCGCCCGGCGCCCTGGGCTCGATGAGCTCCGGGCCCGCGATGCCGCCGCCGTCGGAGTTCCGGTTCCAGGACCCAGGGCCGCCGCCGGCGCCGGGCCCGGGGCGCAAGCCCGCGGCGCCGAGCCGGGGCAACACGCCACCGCCGTTTCGCGCCGCCGCGGCTTCCGGCCCCGGATCGGGGGCTTCGATGGTGCCGCCGCCACCGCCCGTGGTGAGCCCGCCGCCGATGCGGATCTCGACGCCGCAGACCGCGCCGCTGCCGCCGGCCAACCCGTTCGCCAGCCAGCCGCCGATGAACCTCGACGACGATATCCTCGGCCGCGGCTCGGAGCCGCCGCCCATGCGGGTCGAGTCGTCCGCCGCGCACGGCGACGCGTACTTCCGCCAGGTGTTCGACCAGTTCGTGTCGACCAAGCGGCGCTGCAACGAGCCTACCGGGGGCCTCGCCTACGAGCGGTTCGCCGAGAAGCTCGTGAAGAACCGCGAGGACTTGATGATCAAGACCGGCTGTCGCGAAGTGCGGTTCACGGTCTACGTCAAGGACGGCAAGGCCGCGCTCAAGGCCACCCCGGTCAAAGACGAGGCGTGAGGCCGCCCGCCGTGCGGCGCGAAAGCCTCGCCCTGCGTCGACGGCGCGGTCACGGGGTGTCGCACAGAGCGAGTCGACGACCGGCGATCGCCGCGTGATACGGTGACCGCGATCCGACGCAGTCGTCGGACGTGAGGTCTTCGCATGCATCGGCTCGTTCTCGGTTTTTCGCTCGCAGGCGCCGCGCTCGCGGCGTGCTCCAGGCCCGCACCGCCCGCCGCGCCGGTCGCGCCGCCGCCGGCCGCCGTGTCCGAGCCGCCGGCCGCTGCGCCGCCTCCGGCACCGGCGCCGGCCGCGCCCGCGGTGGCGTCGGTCGACGACCGCCGCAAGCAGCTCGACGCGCTGCTCGCCGAGCAGTGGGAGTACACGATGAAGTACGCGCCCGAGTTCGCCAGCATCCTCGGCGACCGGCGCTACAACGACCGGTGGACCGACGCCTCGCCCGAGGCGTTCGCCGCCGACCTCGTCCAGACCAAGCAGTTCCTCGATCGGTTTGACGCGATCGACACCACCGGGTTCGCCGAGCAAGACGCGCTGAACCAGCAGCTGATGGCGCGCTCGCTGCGCACCAAGCTCGAGGGCGCGAAGTTCGAGCGCTGGCTGATGCCGGTCGACCAGTTCTTCGGCGCCCACCTCGTGCTCGCGCAGCTGGTCGCGCAGCTGCCGTTCGAGACCGTCAAGGACTACGACGACTACATCGTACGGCTCACCAAGGTCCCCCAGGTGTTCGACCAGACGATCGGGCTCATGAAGCTCGGGCTGGCCAAGCAGCTGATGCCGCCCAGGTTCCTGCTCGAGCAGTGCGTCGGCCAGGCCCAGGGGCTGGCCCAGTCGGGCGGCGAGCACAGCCCGTTCGCGCAGCCGCTGACCAAGTTTCCCAAGGCGATCTCGAGGGCGGATCAGGCGCGGATCCGCACCGCGGTGCTCGCGGCGATCCGCGATCAGGTCCAGCCGGCGTACGCGGCGCTGACCACGTACCTGCGCGACGAGTACGTGCCGCACGGCCGCACCGAGGTCGGCCTGTGGTCGCTGCCCGACGGCGTCGCGCGCTACGCGTTCCAGGTCAAGGAGAACACCACCACGGATCTCACCGCCGAGCAGATCCACCAGATCGGGCTCGACGAGGTCACCCGGATCGAGCACGAGCAAGCGGAGATCGGCAAGCGGCTCGGGTTCGCCGAGTTCGCCGCGTTCAAGCAGCACGTGCGGAGCAACCGCAAGCTGTACGCGAAGAGCCGCGAGGACATCCTCGCGCGCTACCGCAAGTACACCGACCAGATGTACAGCAAGCTGCCCGAGCTGTTCGGCCGAATGCCGCAAGGCCGGATGAAGATCGAGTCGGTCGAGCCGTTCCGCGAGAAGGAGGCCGCCGGCGCCGATTACACCCAGGGCGCCAAGGATGGCTCGCGACCCGGCGCGGTGCACGTCAACACGTACGAGCCGACCAAGCGCTTGACGATCGATATGGAGTCGACTGCGTATCACGAAGGCGTGCCGGGCCATCACATGCAGATCGCCATCCAGCAGGAGCTCGGCGAGCTGCCGCCGTTCCGCCAGCAGGGCGGCTACACCGCCTACCAGGAGGGCTGGGCGCTCTACGCCGAGCGGCTCGGCAAGGAAGTCGGGTTCTACCAGGATCCGTACAACGACTACGGCCGGCTGCAGGACGAGATGCTGCGCGCGATCCGGCTGGTCGTCGATACCGGGCTGCACGCCAAGCACTGGTCGCGCGACCAGGTCGTGCAGTTCTTCCACGACCACTCGACGATCGACGAGCCGTCGGTGCAGGCCGAGACCAACCGCTACATCGTGATCCCCGGCCAGGCGCTGGGCTACAAGATCGGCCAGTTGACGATCTCGCGGCTGCGCGAGAAGGCGCGCGCGGCGCTCGGCAAGGCGTTCGACATCCGCGGCTTCCATGACGAGGTGCTCGGCGCCGGCGCGTTGCCGCTCGACGTCCTCGAGCGCCGCATCGACGCCTGGATCGGCCGCCAGCCCCACTGATCGCTGCGGGGCGACGCGGTTACTGTCCGCCGCCCGAGGCCGCGGCAGGGCGCGTCGGGGCGGGCGTGGCGGCGACCGGGTCCGGCACCTTGTGCTTGACCGGCGGCAACGCCTTGACGAACGCGGCGACCGCGTGGAGGTCCTTGTCGTCGAGCGCGCTCCACCCGGTCTGCAGCACCAGCATCGGACCGCGGATCATCACGCCGCCGGGCTTGGTCATCGTCTTCATCACGGTGAACACCTGGTCCTCGGTCCATCCGCCGATCCCGGTCTCGGAGTCCGACGTGATGTTGCGCGCGAACACGGTGCCGGAGCCCGGCGGGAACTCCATCGGCAGGCCGCCCGAGAACATCTGATCGGGCCCGGCCGGCGCCATGGTCTGGTCCGGGGTCCAGTGGCAGTGGCTACACAGCATGATCGCGGCGAGGTATTTGCCGTGCGCGACCGGATCGCTGGCGTTGTCCGGCAGGTTGGCCGGTTGCGGCGCGGCCAGCTTGGCCATCTTGAGCTCGGTCGTCCGCGCGACCATGCGCTCGACCGGCGGCACGCTGCGCAGGAACGCGACCACCGCCTTCACGTCGGCGTCGGTCATCCCGTTGAAGTTCATGTACGGCATGATCGAAAATAGCTGGCTGCCGTCGGGCCGCAGGCCCTGGCGGATCGCCGCCGCGATCTGATCGTCGGTCCACGCGCCGATGCCGGTCTTGACGTCGGGCGTGATGTTGGGGCTGCGCCAGGTCCCGAAGGCTTCACGCATCTCGAGCCCACCGGCGAACGGGTGCTTGAGGTCGGGGCCCTCGGGCCCGGCCGCGGTGTGGCAGAGCACGCAGTTGGCCGCCTTCACCAGATAGGCGCCGCGCTCGATCAGCGCCGCCGCGGCCGCCGCCTCGGGCTTCGCCGGGACCCCGAGCGGTTCCGCCGCCGAACCGGTCGCCTCGTGGCTCGCGGGCTCGCGCTTGCTACACCCCGCGACTGCAAACATTGCCAGCAGGGCGAGCTGGCGACTCCACACGATCGAAACTCGATGATTGAACGAAGTCATATACTCCGCACCACAGAGATCCGCGGTGCCGAGCGGTCGCACGGCAACACTGGCAATTCGCGGGTGATCGCGATTACCGCCCGGTGGCGATGGTTATGTGTGGCGCTCGCTCGGCGATCAGGCGGCGCGTGCGTGTCAGGTCAGGGCGCCGGCGGCGATGACGCGCTCGCGCAGCCGCTGCGACTCGGCCATCGCCTGTCCGGCCGTCGGACGCTTCGCCGGATCGGGATCGCCGAGCTTCATGATGTGGTGCTGGATCTCGTCGGCCAGGCCCGGCGCCGGCGCGAACACCTGCGGCGGCAGCCGGAAATCGTCGGCGCTGCGGGCGCCGCCCATCACGGTCTCGCGGCCCCACGGGGTGCGCCCGGTGAACATCTCGAACAGCACGACCGCGCTGGCGTAGATATCGGTCGCCGGCGTGACCTGGCCGCGGCGCTGCTCGGGCGCCATGTAGGCCAGGGTGCCGACCGCCTCGGGCCGCGCGGCGACCCGGGCCTGGCCGCTGGCGTCGGGCAGGTGCGCCACGCCGAAGTCGCCGAGCATGATCTCGACGCCCGGCAGGTCCGAGCTGCGCCGGAACATCAGGTTGGCCGGCTTGAGATCGCAGTGCACGATGCCGCGCCGGTGGGCGGCGGCGAGCGCGCTCAGCACCTGGCCGTGGCGCTCGATCGCGCGGCGCAGCGTGCGCGGGCCGGCGTCGCGCTGGACGTCGCGCAGCGTGCCGCCCGCCGCGAGCTCCATGACGATCCGGCGCGACGCCTCGTCGAGATCGAGCACGGCCACGACGTTGGGGTGGCGCAGCGACGCCATCACGCGGGCCTCGTGGAAGAACCGGGCGAGCGCGTCGGCGCGCGCGGTGCCCGCGAGGTGCGGGTGGAGCAGCTTGATCGCGACGTCGCGATCGAGCTCGACGTCGCGCGCCAGGTAGACCACGCCGGTCGCGCCGCGCCCGAGCTCGCGGACCAGGCGGTAGCGCGCGCCGGCCTGGACCCCGGCGATGTCGCCGGCCGCCATGGTCTCGCCGGCGACCGGCGCGGCGCGGCCGGTGAGCTGGCGCAGCCGATCGACGCGGGCGCGCACGTTGGGGTAGTCGACGTCGTGGCCGAGCACCGCCTCGTAGTGGCGCAGCGCGCGCTCGTGGTCGCCGTGCTTGCGCGCGTGCTCGGCCAGCAGGTAGTGCGCGCGCAGCGCGTGGCGATCGTCGGCGGTCAGCCGCTCGAGGTGGGCCAGCGCGGCGTCGAGCTCGCCGCGCTGCTCGTAGCGCTCGACCAGGGCGGCGCGCAGCGCGGCGGTCGACGCCGCCGGCACCTCGGGCACCGAGAGCAGCTTCTCCATCCACTCGATCGCGAGCCGCTCGTGGCCCGACGTCCACAGGCCGTCGACGTGGTGGAGCACCTCGACGCCGGTGAGCTCCTGGCGCCGCTTGCCCTCGGCGAGGTCGGCGACCAGCTTGCCGAGGAACGCCTCCTCGGCGCTGCCGAGGTGCTGCGGCTCGACGGCCGGGGCGGGCGGCTCGGGGGGCACGGGGCGGCGCCCGAACAGCACCTGCCAGAACGATCGCCGGTCGTCGCTCACTCGATGTCGATCTCGTCGCCGTCGACGCGCACCCGATCGCCGCGGATCAGCTGGACGCGCACATCGGCGAGCGGCTCGTCGTTGAAGGTCACCGTGCGCGCGGCGCCGCGCCCGAGCAGCGGGCGGCCGTGCTGGAACACGATCTCGAACGGCAGGCCGAGCGGCGCCAGGTCGAGCGGTCGGCCCTCGGCGCCGGCGATCAGCGCGACGCCGCGATCGAGCCCGCCGCGGACCCGCAGCACGAGGATGCCGCCGGCGACCTCGAAGTCGATCGCGCACTCGTCGCCGAGCCCGAGCTGGCCGGCGACGACCAGCGGGACCCGGCCGGCGAGCGGCAGCCCCGCGATCGTCGTGCCGTTGCGCGAGTCGAGGTCGCGCAGCATGAAGCCCTCGCCGGCGTGCTCGATCTCGGCGTGCTGGCGCGACACGCCGCCGGCGCGCAGCGCGAGGTCGCACAGCGGATCGCGGCCGAGCACGATCTTGGGCGCGGCGCACGCGACGATCAGCGGCTTGCCGGTGCGCTTGAGCTGCGCCTTGCCCGCGATCAGCAGCGAGGTATCGAGCTGATCGAGCAGCCGGCGGTACTCGGCGGCGGCGTTGGCGGCGGCGACCGCGCGCGCCAGCTCGTTCCGGGCGTCGTCGCGCCGGCCGAGCCGCATCGCCGTCTGGTAGCCCGCGAACGCGTCGGTCTCCTCGTGGGCGGCGTGGAGGGTGGCGTCGTCCTTGGCCAGCGCCTGCTCCATCTTCTCGACGAGCCCGCCGGCCGAGTAGGCGTTGGCGGCGGCCAGGTGATCGTGGATCGTCTCGAGCGCCTCGCCGGCGAGCGCGTGGTTGTCGCCGATCACGAGCAGCCCCGCCGCCTCGCGGACCTTGGCGCGGTCGCGCTCGGTGGCGATCCCCTCGGCGCGCACCGCCTCCCACAGCGCCTTGCCGAGCGCCGCGGCCGCCTGCCGGCGCAGCGCCGGATCATCGCCGGCCCACCGCATGGCGTCGCGCAATGCGCCGAGCTCGCCGAGCCGGGTCGGCGCGCGGGCGGCGCGCGCCAGGTGCATGCGGACCGCGCCGCCGTAGTCGCCCGACAGCGCGTAGCGCTCCGCGGCCAGCTCGACGTCGCCCGCCGCTTCGGCCGCGACCGCGGCGCGGTAGTCGGCGGAGAACATCCGGCGCATGAAGCTCACGCTGCGAGTATACGGCGAGGCGGGCCGGACGACGCGGTCCCGGCGCGGTCCCGGCGCGCGGTCTGGAAGGTTCGACCAGGTCCAGAACGTCCGGCGCGCTCCGCCTATTGTGCCGCCGGCAGCGGCTGGCCGAACTTGGCGGCGTACGCCGCCGCGAGCTGGTCGAGCTCCGGCTTGTTGCCGCCGCGGGCGTAGGCCTTGGCCAGCGTGCGCCACGCCTGGGCGAGGTCCGGATCGGCCTCGATCGCGGCCTTGAGCTTTTCGATCCCGGCGCCCGTGGTCCCGGCGTCGCGCAGCAGCATCACGCCGAGCAGGTAGAGCGCCCACGACTCGTTGGGATCGGCCGCCAGCGCCCGCCTGCACGTGGCCTGCGCGACCTCGATCTGCCCCGAGCGGAACGCCAGGTCGCAGCGCGCCGCGATCACGCCGGGCGCGCCGGGCCAGCGCTTGTCCGCGGTCGCCAGCGCGCGCGCGGCCTCGCCGAACTTGTTGGCGTAGATGAGGTTCAGCGCCGCGCGGATCGCCGACACCAGGGCGACCTCCTGGTCGGGTGGGACGAACTTGGCGCCGCGCGGGATGCCGTAGCGCGCGCGGGTCATCGCGGCCTGGGCCACGGTGGGGTCCTTGGCGAGCTTGGCCTTCGCCGCGGCGTCCTCGGTCCAGGTCAGCGAGCCCAGGCCGGCGTAGATCGCGATCAGCCGCCGCCACGCCTCGGCGGCGCCGGTCGTCAGGTTGGGGATCTTGTCCTCGGCCTTGGCGAGCTCGGCGTGCCCACCCGCGACGTCGCCGGCGCGGATCAGCGCCTCGCCGACCGCGAAGTGCACCGTGGGATCGCCGGGCGCCGCCTCGCTGACCTTGGCGCACGCCGCGCGCGTGGCCGGCTCGGCGATCCCCGGCTTGCCGATCAGGATCTCGCAGCGCAGCTCGAGCATCTGCGCGTTGCCGGGGTAGGCGGTCAACAGGTTGTCGAGCTCGGCGAGCGCCCCGGCGGTCTCGCCGCGCTTGGCGAGATCGGAGATCCGCTTGTACTCGTCGTACGCGCCGGCCGGCACCTCGGCGAACCCCTTGCCCGCGCGGTCGGCGTCGATCACGTTGCGCAGCGTCGCGACCACCTCGTCGTGCGAGGTCGGGATCCAGCCGCCCCAGTCCGACTTCTCGATCGACGCCATCAGCTTGCGCGCGATCTCCTGGTCCTCGTCGCCGCCCAGCCGGGCGTCGATCGCGAGCTGGAGCAGATCGCGCGTCCGGTTGGCGAACGTGTTCTGCGTCGGCGAGTACGACACGTGCTGGATCCACGCCTTGTCGACCTCGGCGATCGCGCCGAGCGTGGTCGCCAGCATGTGGAGCAGCACCACGGTCTGCTTGTGGCGGCGGTGGGCGCTGATCACCTCGGCGCGATCCGGCGAGCTGGCGTCGGGCAGCCGGGCGGCGAGCGCCTGGAGCTCCGGCGCCTCGGCCCACGCGCGCACCATCGCGTAGCGGCCGAGCGGCTGGGCGTCGCCGAGCTCGGACATCGCCGTGCTGGCGGCGTCGCCCGGCGCGACGTAGCCGATCACCCAGGTCACATCGCTGGCCTTGTCGAGCGCGGCGAGCTCGCGCAGCGCGCCGTGCGGATCGCCGGCGCGATCCCAGTCCTTGATCGATTCGATCGCGAGCTTGAGGCCGATCAACGGCTGCAGCAGCTGGCTCGCATAATCCACTTGATCCGTGAGGTCTTCCTTCCAGTGCGGGAGCGCGCGGACCTGCGCATCTGCATAGATCCTGAGTCTTGCAGTACGCGGCTCCCCGGCCCTGGCGTGCGTCGCCTCCAGCGTGGCCGGCAGGTACTTCATCGCCGCGACCGCCGCCATCTCCGATCGCGAACCGCCACATGTTGCCAGCAGCGCGACGAACGCGACGGCGGTCATGTACGCGAGGACAGCCGATGCGCAGCGCATGCCTTGAACTTTCCCCGGTGGACCGCCGCTGCGCAAGCACCGCGGCGGCGATGACGCTACGATGCCGCGATGTTACTGCTCGACGAGCGGATCACCGCCGATGGCAACCACGCGCGCACCTGGGCGAGCTGGTCGATCAACGATGGCGAGCGCTTGCAAATCCGCGATGACGATGGGCCGATCGGAGCGATCTCCCTCGTGGCGGTCGATCGCGTGATGCGGCGCTACGGCCGCCCGCTGGACCCGGACGTCGCGCCCGATGGCCAATCGCTGCGCTGTGCACATTACAGGCTGAGTCGGTTGCGGCATCACGCGGTGGTCGATGCCGAGGCTCGCGATTATCTGGTGTGGCAGGCGCTGGACGGCGAACCGGTCGCATGTGTCGCCGCGACAGCGACGGCGGCGCTCCGTCATCTCGTCGCCAGGATCTCAGGAATCTGAGCTTGTGGACAGCGCATAATTCGTACGCACCACGCTTATTCGTTGCCTTGCGATACGTGCTTGTGGCGGGCATGCCGACTGCTACAAAATGGCCAAAAGTCATGGTGTGGCGTCTGCTCCTGCTGATCGTCGCGATGGAATGCTCCCTCGCTGCGGCCCAGCCCGGTCCCCGGGGCTCGCCGGCCCCGATGGCCGCCCTCGCGGTGGGGACCGCGGAGTCCCACGCGAAGGCCGCGGAGCGCCGACTT
>Ga0307516_10008785_pt1 | contig 11355 bp, 11 predicted proteins | sample 19_EM_MG_FD_203310 | JGI IMG/M metagenome (GOLD analysis project Ga0307516, IMG submission 203310) | Populus trichocarpa ectomycorrhiza microbial communities from riparian zone in the Pacific Northwest, United States - 19_EM | ecosystem: Host-associated > Plants > Roots > Unclassified | place...
ATGAATCAACTCTGGAGCGCGAAATCGCCAATTCCCCCCCTCCATGTCCTCCAAATCCTCCGAGGCCGGATGTTCGTGGTCGGGACTAGATATGGATCCAAAGCCTGAAAGACACGCGCGAGGCGGTGAACCATTTGAAATCATGATATTACTCTAGTTTCGTGTTAGAGACGTTTGGTTGAGCAGTGATGAGAATACCAACACCTTTGATACCCCCGTGGACAAGATTGGAATCGTGCATATACTTCAGGCCTTGAGCTACTCCGTGCAACTAGGTCAACCCAGTTCAAGATTAAGCAAAGTAAGACGTCTGAAACTGTGCAGACCAGTTCTAGCCGATTTGCGTTGGCCGTCTTGGTGTATTTCATGATGGTATCGTGTATCATCCACTCCGATACTGTGGAAAAATTAAACGTGTCGATGCTCCCAAGCACTCCGGTGAGCTTGAGGATATTCGGATGAGACAAGGAATTCCAGAGGATAACCTCTCTGCAAAATCGCTAAACAGAGTATCTCAACAACGTCGATAACGAAAAGGGGAATTTCCAACTTACTTCTCTTATCTTCTCAACGTCGGTGGTCGTAGTGATCCTTGGCGTCTTGATTGCGATCGCGGAATTGTTCAAGGTCCCACGCCGTACATCCCAAAACCCACCCGATGTGTGCACGTTCTCTTCAGCCATAGTCTTCTCGGTGATCATGATGGAATCAGGGAGTCTTCTGCGGCGTTTGACCGACTCGGTGAGTACGATAAGGAAAGATTGCCTCGTGGGTTGGTCAAATGAGTGTCTTGTCAGTCCCTGTGGTATAGTTTCAGTGGGTGAAGCCAAAATACGATGGAATGTAGCTCCGCACACGGTCCAGGAGCTCAGCACATAGACCAGCTTCCCCACGTTCCAAGTTGTTGAGAAACTCTCGACCTCCGGGAGATAGCGAGATTTGGGCCAAGATCCGGACGGCCTCGTCCACAGACGCGAGAGCATCCCCCCAGGATTTTTGAAACTCTTGAACCATCGGGAAGCAGATGATGCGACGGCCACGAAGTACCCTGGTGGTTACTGACCACGAGCATTGCAGGTTGGTTTCGGCAAAACCCGAGCGGACATACAAACCCCTGCCGAGGCACGCGGATAGGGGCCTGATTGCGATGTCTCATGTGTGCCATGGCTGGAGGGAGTCACTCAAAGCACGTCCCTCCTTGCAAGTTGTGGGTCTGGCGAGCACCGTCAAAAATTGCGCGTTTAATTCGAACGTTCGAAGCCGTCACCGTCCTCGACACCGCGCTTTCCAACAGCGAGCAATCGTCGTTATGCTTTCCGAACTTGGCCGGAATCATGTTACACTTACTCTGGAAGAATCTGTCGAAACTCACCACATTCGAACTTTCCCATGTCCCGGAAGACAAAATCTCCATCACGCAACTTCTCGATTTCTTCGAGGACGCCAATCGCCTCAGACACCATTTTTCGTCATTCGATCCCGACCTCATCCAACGCATCCCCTGGACAAGTGGTATCCCTACATCTATGCGGACCCGATCCACTCAGTCGTCCTCATGCTATTAGTAGTGTAAAACATACCACCCCCTGCCGGCTGTCAACCACAGTCGATCCCACTAAAGTCTAAACGCGGCACGAAACGGACACGAATTAGGCTGGTAATGCTCGATTTTCGAACGGAGCATTGCCAGCTCACCCTCTCCTCCCGGGTGGTGGGCGCCGGTAATAATCCCGTTGCCATGCATGCTATAGGTACGCAGTAGTTTAGATCTGCAGTGAGACTGATCTATCGATATAGGCGAAGCTTTTTGAGCCAATTTGGGCTTGTCCTACGCGACTTTCGACCTCTCCTGTCGAGGGGTCATAATAGCAAAAATCGCAATTGCGCCTGATTGCGGCACGCCGTTTCTTCGCCCTATGAGGCACTCGTTCTAGTACGCATTGGTGGTGGGATCATACCCTTCCCGGATCGCTTCGTTCACGTTCGTCGTGTCAGCGGTTGTGGGACATTCCCTCCCCTTTCCCGCCGCCACTCCTGGTACGTCGTTGTCCACCCTTACCAGTTACCTGGTGGGTCGGGCTCTCACGCGAATCTCCCTTTCCGTCGGTAGCGTTGAACCGCAACCCGTGAGGAATGCCCTCCTCTCGCCTAAAAGTCACCACCGTAGGTTTCTTTACCATCTGGTGTCTCGAAACCGCTCCGCTTGGCCCGGCCATGCTGATGGAAGCCATGACTTCCCTGAAACCGAGCGGTTTCCTCGGCTGTTTCACTTTGGGGTCCCCTCGTTTAGGGGGTTTCCCTTTTCGGTGTCTTTTCTTGCTGGGCTTCGGGCTCGGACCGGAGCCCTAGGCCCACTTTCACCATTACCACTTTCACCATTACGGACCCCTTCCGTGGAACCATGATTTTCGTGCGCGTCATCACCATCATCTCCGAACCACTCGGGGAAATATTTATTTTCGTTGGTACTAGTCTGGGACCCGGTGCCCAAACCATCCTCCACCTTGGAGGAATCCGACAATTCAATAAGCTCTCCTCGCTTTCGCTTAACACGCTTCCACTCGTTCGTGTTAGCCCGGGCTCCCGGAGTCTCCTGCTCCGACCGCTCCATTCGGATGCTATCTTCCGAAGCGTATGATAACTGATTCTCGAGGCTGGGTTACTCCATCTGGCCCGCCAGATTGGTTCTCGACCTCGTGTCTGCCGATCACTTTTTTTTTTTTTTTTTTTTGAATCAAGGCTTATCCCGCTACAGCTACCTAGTACAAGGGCAAGGCGCGGCTGGTTTTAGAGAATCTAGAACCGGTATATGAATAAATAGAGAGATAGATAGAAGGTGAATTGGGTAGTGGAGGAGGGAGGCAGGATACGCTCAGCGAACCGAGGGGGATGGCCCAGGATATGGTCTATGCTACTAAACAAAGATCACGCAAGTGGTTTGATTCGCGGATGAGACATCGAATGAGAATGCGCTTTAGTCGGGTTTCGGGTCGGGGCGGGGAGCTCCGGATTTGGTGAATGCGCCGGACCTGTGCATGAACTGGATCAAGTTGGGTAAGCCATTGCGGGGGTCAAAAAGATGGCGAAGGGAATAGTTGTTAGCATGGAGGTTAGGATGGTTCTTCCTGAGGATATTGCGGTAGGCCTCGTATCGAGGGCAATCACATATGATATGCTGTCGGGTCTGGAGGATTGGATCAGTGACTTCATCCGAGTACGAGCACCAGGGGGACTCGGATGGAACAAAGCGTTGGTAGTACTCGCCGGTGAAGCCGTGCCCGGTCAGAGTCTGGACAACTCTCCCGAAGAGCTCGCGGGGGGTGGAACGGAAGATCGCGTTAGGCGCAATCGACGGGGGGACGGTGTCCGCCAGCGCGAAGCTGCCTGTCTTCGGGGTGTTTTCTGCCCACTGTCTTCTCCAGAGGAGTTGGGCCCTCATTCGTGCACGGTGTATGAGGTGTGAGTAGGTAGAGTTGCGCGTCAGGGGTTTGAGTTTCGTGCCCTGTTTGGCCAGGGTGTCTGCCTCCTCGTTGCCGATCACACCGCTGTGACCAGGAGACCACTTCGCCCTAATAACTAGCGACGGGTGACGTTTGAGCATGCCGATGACGTTCTTACGGAACAGTAGTGAGCACTGTTGACCTGGGTGGGTGGAGGGGTCAAAGGTTGACGAGAGAGCTGATGAGGAATCGGAGTAGAAGAAGACTTCACCGATGTGGGGTTTGTCCAGGACGAAGGCCGAGACCTTCGAACTGGCGTGCGCGAGCGCGAAAAGTTCCGCGTCATAAACAGTGGCTCGGGGACCGAGCCCGATCGACCGGGTGAAGATCTTCCTCCCCATGTAGTAGCCCGCTATCCCATATCCTGTTCGTTTCTTGCCGCCGTCCACCCGCATCCGGGACCCGTCACAGTATATCAAGAGGGTGTTGGGCCTGTTGCTGGAGGTATGAAGTTGGCGGTTAAGTTCGTTCTTTAGGGCGAGCACTTCGTCCGGGCTGCAGGGGGTGGAAATGATGGATAGACGTGGAGCGAGGGATAGCTCCGTGGTGTGATGTGGGGCATTGTCGGGGTGAAATGGTTCAAGTTTCTCTGTCTTGTGTGAGGACAGGCTTGATAAGTGCTCGATGATCGTGTGCTTCGTGGGGTTGGTATTGACCAGGGAGAAGGGAGTGGAGAAGGGAGTGGGTGCGGTGGGGTATTCCCCCCCACGCCACACGGCTGGGAGTCTTTGAACAACTGGGGACAACGTGGGGAGTTTGGCGAATCTCGCGGCCGCTGATTCCGAGAGACGCCGAAGTAGGTGTATCACGGGGGGGATGTGGGATAGGGATCGGAGTGCATGGCACTGCGTTGTGCGGAAGGTGCCACAGATTAGTCTGAGAGCCCTGTTTTGCGCGGTGTCCAGGATTTTCAGTAGTCCCTTCTGACGCTTGTCTTCTCGGAACCAGACCGCCGAGGCATAGGAGAGAATGGGGAAGGCGCACGTCCTGTAGAGGAGGCGGAGGTTGGACTGGGATAACCCTCTGACCGTGTTGGCAAGGCAGCGGAGGCCGTTGACAACCGAAGATGTCCTTGTTGAACTCGGAGAGTTCTACTCGGAGTCCGTGACCCGACCGGACTTATGGTCCGACGTGTGTGGCGCCTATACGGCAGCCTCCGAAGTGATGGCGCCTGTACGGCGGCCTTATTAGTAGGGCGCTCTTAGTAAGCGGCCCGGTACATCGTGGCGCCGTCCCGGCAGCCTGATTATACCCGCACCCTTAAGGTGCCAAGCACGACCAAACAGGTCCGTGCGCATTATGCCTTCTGTATAAATAGACGTATGTACCCATGCACAATTTCACACGCTTCTCTTCTCTCTCCCACCACCACCTCAAGCAACTAACTCACCCTAAGGTAAGTGTAGGGCAGTATGGCAGTAGACTAGAATAGAACTGCGCCTGCTCAACAGTCCTGTTTGCCATGATCCTTACGTGGTCGTGGAAGGTGAGCTTATGGTCCAGGTAGATCCCGAGCCACCTCATTGTTGCTGCAGGGGTGATGGTGATCTCCTCGCCATACAGGGTGATCCTTAGGGTGGGGGACGAGTTGTCCTTCCTCCTTCGTGAAAAGTGTTGGATCTCCAATTTTGAGACGTCTATTGACATCCCGATGGAGCGAAGTTTGCGGGAGACTACGAGGAGTCCTTTGCGGAGGGTATCAACGTTGTCTTCGAGCGTGTCGGCCATGGCTAAGAGGCCGAGATCATCGACGAACGACTTTGGTGAGGTGGGGATGCCGATAGGCGTGACGAGGAAGCCATGGTCCCTCACAGTGATGATGAGCGCAGCACTGTATAGGACCGAGAGGACTGGGGAGCAGGGAGACCCCTGGGGGGAGCCGATATCGATCGGTGACATGGGGGAGGTGTAGTCGTCAAGTCTGATGGAGGCGCATCTGTTGGATAGGAATGATTCTACCCACCGGACCTCTGGGAGGGGGAATCCCGCTTCCCAGAGTACCTTGATCATGCGCCTGTGGTTGATGTTGTCAAAGAACCCCTTGATGTCGATTGCCAGAAACAAGGCCACTTTACCGTTCTTCCAGGCGAGTTCTATGTCATGCACCAGTAATAACCCTGCATCGATGCAGGATGCGGCTGATCTACCCCCAAACTGTTCGAATGGGACAAGCTCGTACTTGCCAATGTCGAATGTGAAACGCTTTGCTACTATTTTCTCAAGGAGCTTGCCGAGGCATTCAAGAAGTTGGATTGGGCGGTAAGCACGTGGGTTGGAGTAACTGGGCTTGTTCGGTTTGGTCAATACAACTGTGATCGCTGACTTCCACTGCTGGTTGTGGACTCCAAGGTGAAGGGACCACTTCAAGACAAAGTGGATCTCTTCTGAGGCTACAGCCCACGCCCACTTGAGTGCTCGGTACGAGACACTGGACGGACCCGGCGCCAATGTGTTGGAGGTAGAGCGGAGTGCCCGGTCGACTTCGTCCCTTGTGATATCGATGAACTCTCTTGTGGATGGGTGCGGAGCGTGTGTATTAGCTGCCGTTTCTGAGTGATTCAATGGAGGGGGTGAACTAAAGAAGGTTTCCTTCAAAAGGTTACACTTATCTTCTGGGGTCACAGCTTTTCGGCCGTCTGGGTGAACCAGCGGGGGGGAGTGATGCCTGCGTGACCCCTTGTACCAGTTTGTGAGCTTCCAGACATCCTTGGTTTCGATTTTTGCCGCAAAGTCCATCGCCCAGTCCCTCTTGGCCTTCCGGATCAACTTCGAGAGGATTTTGCAGTGATCAATGTAGATCGCCAGGTCAGCCTTGTACACGTGTGATTGCCCCCAGTGGGTATTGTGCCTAGCGAGTGCCTTGTGCGCCTCGCGCATATCAGTAAGTGCGTCAGAGACCTTCTTCGTGAACCAGGCACTTGATTTGGGGTGGAAGTGGGCGCGTTTCGTGGTGGTCTCAGATGCTTTGGTCAGTGAGGACATTAGTGCTTCGGTGGCATCAGCAAGCTGCTCTTTCGATATATCTTCTAAGGGGAGAAAGGCCCTTGGGAAAGACTCGGACATGCATGCGAGGAACTCTTTCTGCCACGGATCTCTGCTGTCCTCCTTGAAGACAAAGGGAGTCTGCAAAGGAAGGAGAACATCGTTCGGTGAGTGGTGTACCTCCCAGGAAAGGGGAACGTGGTCTGAGCCGAAGACGAGGTCTTCCCGCACCCTCCAGTTTGAGAGGAGACCTGATTGAAGCAACTTGCGGTTGGCCCACGAGAGGTCCAGGACTGACTGGGTACTGCGGCGGAAGTACGTTACCTCCCCCTTGCGGTTCAGGAGGGAGAAGCCACTGTGGGTGAACCATTCTAGCATCTGTTCGGCCTTGGGTGAGTTTGAGACGAATTTCTTCGTCGAAGACCAAAGGTCGTGCCTGGTGTTGAAGTCGCCAGTGATGAGGGTGGGCATGTCTGGGAAGTTAATGTTGTCCATGAGGGAGACTGCGGTGTTATTCTCATCATTATAAAGATTGACGAGGAGCAAGGGAGGGCCATCTGAAGTGGTGAGCTCAAGGATCAGGACATCAGGGTGTTCAATCAGGTCAGACCGTTGAACGACTGAGAAGTCATTCCTCGCCTTGGAGACGTAGGCAACTACACGGGCAACCCTGTCCTGGCCAGCGTTCACCAGCACTGGGATGAACTGGGTCCAGGAGTGTTGTTGGGGGCCTCCATAAATGTCAACTCTGCCAGATGCAGTATCGGATCTACCCGTGCCAATGCGTCCCCTCCAAGGCTCCTGTAGGAGGAGGAGATCAAAGTGGTTAGTGCATGAGTTAAGGAGAGCGTGGGTAATGATGTTGGAGCGATGGACATTGTTCTGAAGGAATCGAATGGGGGGAATGGTGCTATGCGGTGATTGGGGGGATGGATCTACATCAAATACAGAAGGGAGGAATGAAATGGGCAAGGGTGAAGAAGACTGTGAGGGGGTATTGGGAGAAGAGTTCGGCATAATGTTTGATGGGGTTGTAGTAATCATAGATAGGTATAGAAAGAGGGATACTTAGCGCCGGCTGCGGGCTGAGCCCGCACCACCAGATGGCCTCTGGTATCTGGCAATGTTGCGGTTCCGTTGAATCCTGACAAATTCGGATCGTGCTCGGCAGTCACCATTATCCGCAGCATGAGTGGCGTTGCAATTGGCGCATGAGAAATGGATGCAGCTCTTACCATCTGCGGCCCACCCCTCCTTCTCGCACTGAGGGCAGTGGGCCTGATGTTCATCTTCGAGGTGTCCTTTTTTCGCACAGTAGCGGCACTTCTGGCCACAGTCCACATGTGAGGGTCCTAGCTTCCAGCAACGCTCGCATTGGGAGACGTGGACCCTCTCCTTCCACACCCTCATAGGGCACCTCTCATTGAAGAGGTACATCGGCCTAGAGAACAGTTCGCTTGTGAACTCAGAGTGAGGGTCTTCGAACAAGAAAGCAATGTTGGCATGCGTATGGCCCTCCAAGGCATCAGGGGAGCTGGTCCAGTCCGGTTTCTGGGTCACATGTAGCTGTCGGTAGAGGGGGTTAATCCTCATCTGTTCATCAAGGTCCGAAGGGGACCAAAATGCTTCTACCTCCTCATTCTCATGCATGAGCTCATCCAAGACCTCCCCACCTTCCAGGAAGGAAGGGTGAGCCTTTCTGCAGGGCACATTCATGACAACAACCTTCACCCATTGGACATTTCGGGTAAGAGTGGCTCCCATCATTCCGTGCACGAGGCAGTTGAGAATCTTGGAGTGGTGGATATCAATCGCCCGTTCCGTAGTCTGGGCAGTGAAATGAAGCATAATGCAATTGCCGTTGCCCCCTTGGGACCAGTTCGCGGTGACCACATCAAAGGACCAACCCCTCCTGTCTATCGAGTTGACAGCCGTGTGCATCTGACTGGGAGACATTCGGTGTGCAGGGGGGTTGCCGTTGAAGTGGAGAATCCAGAGCTGTGAATCGTCCACCACCTTGGGTCTGACTGGGGAGGCGGTGGGCTTAGCGGGAGTTGTGTTCTTCATCTGGACCGTGCCCTTATGGTTTTTTACCGCACCTCTCTTCGCAACTGTATTCCATCCAGTCGGCGCAGCCTCCTTGGGGTATGAGTCAGCATCCAGCATTACCGCGTCCATCCTTCGGATCTGGGAGTCTGAGAGACCAGTGGGGCCACCCCCAGAGTCGGAGTTATCATCTAGAACCGAGCGGGGTATCGTGTCCGCATGGGCGGTAGCCGGCCTGGGTAGGGGGTTCTTCCGGGGAGGGGAGGATTCGTGCACATGGCGGGTGAAGAGTTTGACCTCCTCCGACAAGGAGGAGATGGTGTTCTGCATCACTGCCATGCCACTGGACAACTGTTGCACCTCCCGTTGTGCCTTGGCTGCCTCAATGCGGGCTTGCTGAGTTGCCCTTTCCAGTCCCGCCATTGTGTTTGTGAAGTCATCGAAGGCACAATGCGCCTCGATCAAGGCGCGGTTGGTGATATACATGAACTTGTACATGTCAGCCATAAACTTATGCATCATGTCCTTATTCTCTCAGAGATCCCCCCAGGTAGGCGGTCTGATGTCACCAAATGAGGCACTGTCAATGTCGCCAATGGGATGGTCGGGGTGTCGGGATCCTTGCTCCGAGGTCCATGGGGAGGGTTCAGCCGAAAGACGGTCGTCGGAGAAGAATGGGTCCCCCTGGTCGTGCCGATCCTGGTTGTCCTCTTGTTTGGCAGACGGCAGGGCTGTTGCATAAGAAAGCCCAGACTCCAATCTGGGGGTAACATGGGTATGGGTGTGTTCACTAACTTCCATGGCAGAGACACCTGGAGTGGAGCCTTCTTGAGATAGGTCGGTGACACTTGGGAAATCAGCAGAGTATTCTGCGCCGAGCGCGATGGGGGGGGCTGAGATGGCGTCATGAGACAAACAGGGTGGGAGGACCGAGCGTTCCCTGTGGTGGCAGCCAGAACATCCTGGTCCGGTGAGCGTGGACTGGAGGGCCGGGCCCTCGGTGTGGGTTGTGCCATCTGAGGTAAAAGGGGACGGGGTCGAGCTTCCGTCGTGGGAAGTGCGGGTGAGGCGTGGAGGGGCCGGGGAGTTAGCGATGTGGCCCATTCCTTTTCCTTCTTGGACTCGCGCACAGCGGTTTGATTCCGACGTCCTCTGGACGCCAGTAGGGTTGTTGCGATTCGACATCAGGTGGCGACAGAGGGTAGAAAAAAACGGGGGGTGTGTGTTAAATGGATGTGGGTGTGGGGGGAATGGGAAGTGGAAGGTGGTGTAGGTATGGGACTGAAAAGGACGGAAAGAGAAGGAGAAACGTATGGGATGGGGGATTCGACAAGGATTCTGATTAAGCGCCGAAGTGATGCTGGAGGTCGCGGACGAAGCTGACTGGTCTGCCGATCACCGTCTGCCCATGCAAATTGATCCAGCTCCGGTACTACTAACTCACCCGAATTTTCCATGCCCCAACGGGCTCCCACACCCCTTTCCGTGGTCAAGAAGTTGAGAGAGAGAGAGTTCCGTGAGAGTGCAAAAAGTTTGCTCTTTACTTAGAAATCGCTCGCGTGTAGTGAGATGTCTACAAGCCTCGCCGGGCTTCGCCTCGGCACAAAGTCTAGACCTGAATGAAGTACTACCTATGAGAATCAGAGAAAATGAAGGGTGTTACTTATGTACAGGCCGATCGCTGACCCGGGGCCCTTGGCTCCTCGTTCGTCCCACAGTACACACTTATCCCGTGACTTTTATTTAAGCCCCAGGTGAATACTGTGAATTTTATCAGGCGCGTGTAATCCTATTTTACAAAAAGAAAGAGCCCGGGCCGGCACCATGTCTAAGGGTGAAACACGGCTGCTCACAGGCTACTTTGCGCAGCCTCGCAGTCCTCGACAAAAAAAATCCCGAGCGGAAGAGGAGAGGTTGACTGGTGTCAACAAAGCCAAACCTCACTGGAGCGGGTTCCAATTGAGTAACAACCCAAAGTCCAGCGTGCCGCTTGAATGGCCGGTGCATATTATACTTTCCCGCCCCATAACCAACGGGGGGTCGGTGAAGGCGGGATGACACCTCAAGCGTACACACCCTCGGAAAAAAAAAAGAGAGGCCACGCACCCGCTGACGGGAGCAGGACCTACCTCTGAGCAATTTCCTGGAATACCTAAAACTCAATGATTGTTCACGGAGGATCTTGGAGGACGGTCCCCAAAATACCCGAGGTTGCCAGAGATGTTGCTGCAGCGGAGCCGGATAGAACACGCAAGTGCTCTCTGGAGCGAGGGTCGGGCCAGCATTCCCAATAACTCCGAACGGAGGCACCTGTGCCACACCAACAAGTGGTTGGGGGTGCTACAGTGTGGTGGTTGCCAATACAAAGCAATTCAGATCGAAACCTATGTTGCTGCAGTTAGCGGTGAGCGCAGTACTGCGCCTTTCAAGCATATCAATGTACCTCCGGATTACGCGTCCACGCGAGCCTCGAAACCGACATCCGGCCATTACGTTCTGCTCCATGAATTGATACAAAAGTCCCCGTGCTTTTTGCTGATCCGTGCTTACGCTCAGCCAAAAACGTCAATAAAAATGCAATTTATGTGCTCAACAAAATGTCCCTATGCTTTACATCACCGTGCTTTACTCGCTTTACGTGTCAGAATGCGCTTGACGTGCTGATTCCAGCACGATCAGCATTTTTGTAAATTCGCTGATGCCGCCTTCTAACACTGGGGGCAGGGGTTGGTTTACCAAGCCAGTAAACTGCAAGTAAACTGTGAGTAAATGGAATATTTACCAGCCCATTTACCTACCCAGTTTGCGCCAAGTAAATTTATAATTT
>Ga0307516_10008786_pt1 | contig 11355 bp, 11 predicted proteins | sample 19_EM_MG_FD_203310 | JGI IMG/M metagenome (GOLD analysis project Ga0307516, IMG submission 203310) | Populus trichocarpa ectomycorrhiza microbial communities from riparian zone in the Pacific Northwest, United States - 19_EM | ecosystem: Host-associated > Plants > Roots > Unclassified | place...
GTGACCTGGAGATGGGGTGTGTGGATGTGGAGCAGCAGCGGGGGTATTCCGAGCTTGGGGAGGCTGTTGCCAAGCAGCCGGCGTTTGTCGCTGGCGGTGCTGTCTGCTGACGGAGGTGTTGCCGGTCGTCGTCGTCGGAGCGTCGTCGGCGTCGCGGCGGTCTAGGTGAGAGTTGGGGGGAGACGGTGTCGTCTCAACCGCTTCCCGCAAAGCAACGCAAGGCCAAGTGATGGCGATGGCGACGATGAGGCAGACGGACGCACGGCACGGCGACAGACGCACGACACACAATACAACACAGCACACCAGGCACACACGGCGCGCGCACACACACACACCCTCGGCCACGCTATTCCTTCTCTCCTTCTCGCTCGGCGGCCTTCAGAGGGGACACCTGACGCCGGCAAGACTCTTCCGACCAAGGGAAACCACGGGCGCCGCCTCGTCGCTACGTGATCGAATCAAACACTACGACGTAGCTCGACCGGGCTCTATCTTCTATTTCTCCCTCACGTTTCGTCGCTGATGCTCGATGCGCTGCGTGGCTGCTGCTGCTGCTGCTGCTGCTGCTGCTGCTGGCGATCGCGGTTCTTTCTCTCTCTCTCTCTCTCTCTCTCTCTCTCTCTCTTTTGTTGTTGCTCTTGTCTGGGGCTCTTTGCGACCGACCGCGAACCGATCGTCGCTACTTTTCGTCCAGCGCGCGGCAATGTCCGTCCGTCTCTTCCACTTTTCCGCGGGCACGAACGGTGATTGTGGCTGATTGGGCGGTATCGGTATCGGTATGCAGTGCGGACGGAGTCGGGGCGGTGTTGAAGCTCGTTTGGGTTCTCTCTCTCTCTTTCTCTCTCTCGGAGTCTCGAGGCGCGAGTGGAGGTTGAGTGAAGTGTCGGCTGGGTGGGAAGGAAGGCAGAGGCAGGTTAGGTTGGCTGGGCGTCTTAGCGTGAGAGCGAGACCCCGACGGGGGGGGGACGCAAGTCGCGGTCGACGGCTAACGAGTGCGATGGACGGGAGAAGTCGTCTGCGGGCGGCTCCAGCTGGCGGTGGTGAAGGAGCGTGGAGAGGGCGAGCGGTGGAGGAGTGCGGTGGACAGCGAGGGCGCTGGGTTTGGAGGTCCGGGGAGCTGGCGGCAGGCTGTGTGGTGGTGGGTGGTGGTGGTGGTGGTGGTGGTGGTGGTGGTGGTGGTGGAGGTGGTGGGTGGTTGCAGCGTGACAAGACGGACAAGAACGGCATCCGCCCAACCTATGGTGGCGGGTGCTAGTACGCTGCGCTAGATAGATGCTATGTGCTTAGTGGGTTGTTACCTGAGCACGTCGAGGGCGACGGTGTGGCGCACGCCCGCGTTCTTGTTCTCGTCCCGTCCCGCTGCCTCCGCCGGCCGCCGGCATCCACCTCGTGCGCACCCGCCACCCACCAGCCACAAGTGGCTTCGTCGTGCCAACCATCCACTCCCGTTCGCGTTCCTCTCCTCCCTTCGTTCTCCTTCCTCGCCACCCTCCCCCCCCCCCCCAAAGTCCCCGCCGCCAGCCCCACTAGCAGAAAGCAAGCACCGGCGCAGAATAGTACATACATAATATCATCTGCGACCTCCACCCACACCACCCCGACGCAGGGTGACGAACGGAAATGCAGATTTTTTTTCCCTTTCAATTGACACACAGCCAGACCCGCTCCTCGCCTCCTCTTTCGCTATCACTCGCCCAGGGAGAGAAGCGTGGTGGTGGTCGGGCGGGCCAAGCAGCTGCCATCAGACCACTCGCAGACGTCCGAGGAAGGGCGGCGGACAAGGAGGGAAGCGACGTGCGACCAATGGCGGTTGGATGGGGTTAGAGTGGGACAAGTTTTCTTTCTTTCTTTCTTTCTTTCTTTCCTTCTTTCTTTCTTTCTCCCTCCCTGCACAGAGCATGCACGTTTCGGTACATACAGCATCTCTAACTCTTCAACGCGCGAAAGGACAAAGATGGCGGCGACGACAACGACGACAACGACGACAACGACGACAGCGACAAAGAACCCCACGGCACAGCATCCGCAGCGAGCGAGGTGTGCAGTCGCAGAACCGCAACCGCGAAATGCCGGCGTCTGGATATGTAGATACTCCCCCGATCTTCTCCCGGGTATCTACTAAGCCCGCCCTACCCACTCCACTCCACGCTTCGATTTCCGGTCGAGCTACGTGCAACTCGAGGCTTCCGTCAGCTGCAAACAACGGCGGCCGAAAACTCCAGCAGCTCTGCCTCGCATGTGGAATGCTGCATCTGCTGCTGCTGCGTATGTATCTTGAGCAAGTGCATAGGTAGGCAGCGTGGCATGCAACTGGATATCGGAACACCGCCCCATCCCGGCCCGGATCCACGGACGAGAAAGTCGGCAGGGCCTAGACGGAAGTCTGATGAGACTGCTAGATACGTAGAGTACATACTGGTACCAGTACACGCTGTATCTAGTGCAATTAGCCATATATCTATCTACTTGATTAAGCAGCACTTCATGTCGGAAAATACTCTTTTTTTTTCTGCCCCCCCAGCCAGAACTGCAACCGAAAACGAAGTCAACATGCACGCAGATGGAGGTTATTACCGTGATCCGCGGCAACGGATCGAGAAGGCGGTGGCGGAGGAGGAACAAAAGAGAGAGGGGCCAGAGCGATGGGGAATGGTGAGACGGGGCGATCCTCAGGCATCAATAGGTGGTGATAGAGCAGTGGCCGTGAAAGCGGTTGGCCGTTGCGAAAAGCTCCAGCACGAAGCAAGAGAAATGACTGGGTGCGGACCGACAAGGCGCACGCTGTATGTATTCGATTCGATTCCAACAACGCGAAGGGAACTCTGCATTTGCGCCGGAGTCCACTCGGTTGTTGTCTCTCCGAAACACGACTCCTGCAAGAGCCACCTCCGCACGTACCGATACGAGAGAGGAAGAGCCATCCCAGGCTTCCCTGTTTCAACTGCGGCTGGATATATCCACTATTAATAGCCTGTCGTCAGATAGACTTCAATCGTGGTTCACACGTGTCTTGGCGCGGTGTTGCGTCACGTCTTCCCCAGCTTTGAATGGGCTCCGCGCAGATCGCACAATCACCATAAACTCCCGCTCCACCATCAACGCAACCATGGGCTCTGACGACGAATACGGTGCCTTCCCCGACGAGACGTTCACCGCCGCTCTCGCAGCCGCCGAGCGTCTCCAACGCACTGCTCCTCTGCCGCCCGCAAAAGCCACCCCAGCTGCCCCAGCAGCCGCGCCGAACGCAAAGCCGCCTCCTCCAAAGGCCGCCGCACCAGTGCAACCGCGACCCCGCAAAGTCGGCGGCAGCGGCAAGGGATCCGCCATAATAGTCTCGCCCCGGCAGGTACATCGCGTCCCTCCCTCCCCCGCCCTCCCCCCCGCCACCGACTGACCCCCCCCCCCTCCCCCGCAGAAAGGCAATCCGCTTCTCTCGCACATCCGCTCGTGTCCGTGGGAATACGGGCCCTCGACGCTATCCGCCGACTACCTCGTGGGCGCGTCGACGGCAGCACTGTTCCTGTCGCTGAAGTACCACAAGCTGCACCCAGACTACGTCCACACGCGGCTGGCGGCTCTCGGGACGGCGCACGGCCTGCGCGTGCTGCTGGTGCTGGTGGACGTCGACGAGCACGCGGAGCCGCTGCGGGCGCTGACGAAGGCGTGTCTCCTCGCGGGGGCGTCGCTGCTGCTGGCGTGGAGCGCGGCGGAGGCCGCGCGCTACCTGGAGCTGTTCAAGACGCAGGAGCACACGGCGCCGACGGCGATCCGCGAGAAGGTCGCCGAAGACTTCGGCAGCCGGCTGGTCGACGTGTTCACCAAGATCCGCGGCGTGAACAAGACCGACGCCGTCAGGCTCGTGTCGACGTTCGGCAGCATCCGCCGCGCCGTCAACGCCAGTCCCGAAGAGGTGCTCATGATCTCCGGGTGGGGCCAGCAGAAGGTCGCGAGGCTCGAGAGCGCCGTCGGCGACGGCTTCACGGCGGGGAAGAGGAAGGCGGTGCGGACGGACGACGGCGGGAAGAAGAAGAGGACCGCGAAGAGCGGCGCCGATGCGGATGGCGTCGCCGCGAGATTGGGCATCGGCTCCGTCGCCGCTGCGACGCCCAGCGTCCCCCAGGCTTGGGTTATCGAGGACGATGACGATGCGCTGGCAGCGGTGGCGGAGTACGAGGCTGCCGAGGCGGCGGCGGCAAGGCAGAGGAGAAGCATCGTCAGAGAAGGGGCCGGCCGGCCCACTGATGGAGGGGAGGAGAAGAAGCATGTGGATGTGGATGTGGATCCGGATGTACTGGATGTTGATGATGATGGCGTTGGCGCGGGAATCATGGAGGCTCTGGCGAAGTTGAGGGAAAAGAAAGGTTGAGGTGGTGGGAGCTGAATCGAACGAGGTCTGTCCCTGCCTTCCCGCGCCCCACCCAGTTGCGGACTTGCCGGCTGTGTAGACGTCCGAAGGGGAGCACGCAAGATCGTAGCTACAGAGTATCCACGAATCGATATATCTCGTGAGGAACCGCTCCACGAGGCAACATCTTCAACTCATCCTGCTGGACAGAAGGACCTCCGAACTATATCGGAGCCTTAGCCAACTCAAGCATCATGGGCGAAGTGTACTTTCCCCCACACGCGCTTCGTTACCTCGAAATTCTGCAAATTACCGTATCACCGTGAGACGTGCTGCATCCCATGTAGACTAAGCAAAAATAAGCACATACATACTCTTCTTCACGGTCTCCCCTACTCTAGACTACAGGGAAGTACCACGCAACCCACCATCTCACATCTACCCACCGACAGAGACAGAGCCTGTGCAGGTGTGCTCTCGCCGATAACTGGACGCGAATAAGCCACACAAATCAAGAGCAAACAAATCACCGAAAAGAGAGAAGACAAGTGGGGGAAGAAAAAAAAAAGGCGCACTTTATCCGAGAAAAATAGCGACCTTCCCGGTTTGCAAAGATTAAAAAAAAAAAAAAAAAAACTCCAACGAAAGAAAAACCCCCTAACCCACCAACCCATAAAACTCGTCGTCTTCGCTGCTAAACACCTTTGCGGGACTCCCACCTCCCTTGTCTTCTCCATTCTTGCACTTGGGGTTCGGTTTTTCCTTGCCGACGGCGGGGACAGGTGTGGAGTCTGAAGCGAAGATCTTGGCGGGGACGGGCGCAGGGACAGGTACAGGAGTCGGATCTGAGCTCTGAACCGGATCCTGGGCCGCTCTTGGTGCTTTCCACGCCCTGGCAGCCGCCAGATTTGCACTAACCACCATGAAGTGCTGTTCTCCGAGAAGATGGTTGGCCGTTTCAGTCTCCGCTACAACTGACCTACAGATCGCGCAGGTCCACAGCTTCTGGATTGGCTTGGGCCGTTGCATGACCTCCACCATTTTGCTCAGCTGTCGAACCCTAGACTGGTGGGGGCCACCCGTGAGATGACTTTCCTTGTTCCGAACCTCAATCGAGATCTGACAGACGTCGCAACTCCATCTTGTGGTTGTCACCGGGTAAGAAGGGTGGGACATGAAACCGTATGGAATGGCGCGCTGAGACCCCCATTCCTCGGTCGATGGATACCACTGTCGTTGGAAAAAGTGTTTTCGTGGATCAATGTTCGCCACGGCATGCCTCCTATGGTCCCAGGTCGTTGGAGATTCGTAGGGATTATGCTCCTGCGGAATTGGTGTATATCGCTGGCGTTGTACCGGTTGGTTAGAACTCAGTTGGGGGACACGGGCTGAATCATGCTGAGGATGGCCCGACGTGTTTGGCGAACAAGGTGGCTGGAATAGTGAGTGTACCTGTTGTTGCCGGTGGTGCGGAAACCTCATTTGCTGGGGAAAAATCGGTTGCGGTGTTATGTGCGCCCCCTCGAAAATGTAGGCAGGCCGCCCGACCACCCGATTCCGCTCGCCGTAAAGAAGGTGAACAGGGTATTTCTCGACGCCAGGACAGTAGCCTTGCTGTGCTCCGAAGGCCACATTTTCGAAATGTTGGAATGGTTGAGGCTGCGTAAGGACGCTTTGCAGTTCGTAACCCGATGGCTGCATAGGGTGATATCCGTCATTACCTCTCGCCTGATGCCTAAATCTACCACTTGGTGGATTATTAGCCTTTCCAATACTCTGGCTGCCGGCTTCGCTATTGTTGTGACTTGCGAGCTGTTGGGCATGCATTACGGAATCCAGATGAATATCCTTATGATCGAACCGGTATCTGCAGACTTCGCAATAGAAACCCTCTTTAGACAGCCTATTGGAAGGAGAGTAATTGTGTAACGTATTAATTGGCAGTGGCGTTTTGACCTCCTCGACTAGGGACAAACTCGGTTTTTCCTCAGATGGATCCTTTGGCTTGACCCGTCGATTGCCCATGTGAACCCGCTGAGATGCATCACTGTTGTTTTGGTTCTCCGGAGGCAACGCGGAGAGACCCCAGGGAACGCTCGGTGGTAGGGGCAGTTGTTGCGGCGGTTGTGCGACTTGATGCTGAACAACTCTGGAATGGGAAACCCCAGACAAGTGTTCTATCTTATTGTGCATCATCATGGTGCGATTGCATGGCTCACACCGCCAGTGATTTAATCTAGCCGATGGACGACTCTCTTGTTTCTGGCCGTTCGCCGTATCCACAGGAGTGGCCCCAATTCTGGGCGACGGCTGCCATCCTACAAGTGCGTGAGGCCCCCTTCTTGGTTCATGGGGCTTGCCTCTCGGTTGCTGGAGGGATCCTCTCGGTCTCCAAGATTGCCCCCTTGATCCCTGAGAGTGATCTGTCGCTCCTTGGGATTGATCCCTTGGATCTTGGGATGTTCCAAGCGCCGGCACGTTTTCTTCCCGGGATTCACCTCTCTGGTCGATCATCATGGTACCGCGGGCCTGGTCAAAAGGCGCAGGCAGCTCTTTGGGTCGCATTGAAGTGCCGTTCTCCTGAGCTGCCTTTAGCTTAGTCAGTTTTATGCTACCGACTTCTGAGTAAGTATCGGGGTGTGCTACCTTAGTTTCCCTCTTGAGGACCGGGGGGTTTTCGATCCATTGCGTCTTCCGCATGATTGGAAGCGCTGGAGGCAAGACCTTGCGTACCGAAGCCTTAGCGGGCTTAGATTTGGGTGGGTCGGCCTCTAGAAGCTGTTGAATCTTCTCGACTTGCTTCTCGATCGAAGCTTTCATCGGTTTCACGGTTTTGTTGGGCTGATTGATTGTTGAAGATTGTTCTTTGGGCTGCACAAGATCAGGGGGCCTGCCGGATTCCTTCTCTATCTGCTCTCCTGAACCCCCAAACTGCTCAGAAGCTAGAGACTTTCCCTTGGACTGCATATGCTGCGACGTAGACTTCTCGGATTTGAGGGGATCTTGGAGAGCTTGAGGCTGATATTTCGACTGCGGAGTCGCTATCTTATTTCCACTCTCCTTACCGGACTTCCGGGCATATCCCACTTGCTGTAGCTCTTGAGATGGCTTCTTGCTCGCTGATGTATTCTGTCGAATCTCTGGCTGTTTCACTTTTGGCTTTCTAGCGTTCCGCCTCTTCTTGGAGGATGGAAGCGGGCTAGTGGGTGGCGCAGGCTTGGATGTCTGCCCAGCGGCCGAGTGGGGTTTGTTCGTCTTGGGGAGCTCTTCGATCTTGTCTGTGTGATTGATTGCTGGAGACGGAGACACGGATAACGGCTCCAATTTCCCGGCCCTTCCAGTCCTCTTCCTCTTGGCCTGGGTAGCCACCACGTCCACGGTATTAGCCTTCTGCTCGTACCCCGCATTGGGCCCGCCCGTCTTAGACCTATTCTCCTCTCTATCGTTCTTCCGTTCGTCGTCCGGCTGAGCGGCAATCCGGGGATTTTGCGGTTTCCGTCCCTGCAGTTTCTGATTCTCTTCCTGCCTTCTGTCGTTCGCCGCCTTCATGCGTAGATGACCATTCCCGGCAAGGTGGGATGCTTTTTGGTCAATGAAAACGCTGCGGCTGCATAACTCGCAAGTCCAACGCTGCCGGTAGGGGCCACTGCGGAAGGGTGGATTCGCAAGTCGGTTCTGTGCGCTTGAGCCTGTAGGCGCCCCAGGAGGCGGAGACAACGCGGAAGGAATAAAATTCGTCATGTTTTCACGGTGGACCAGTCCGGGGCGAGGATGCCGCCGTGGAGGGAGAGAGGGTGGTGGAGGCGGCTGAGGGAGAGCGGGAGCGGGAACAGGAGCGGGAGGGTTAGGACGTGGAGGGCTATTCGGAGGCTGCAGAAGCCGTGGAGGGAAAGACGACATGACAAGAGCAGTAAGAGGATGTGTGACTTTGGAGCGTATCAGGAGAGAAGAAGTTGTTCCGATTGAGTGAGGAAGGGGGATGAAGTGGTTGTGGTTCAGGAAAATAAAGGAGAAGTGGTGATGAGTACAGAGGTGAGATTGTGATTCGCTAGGAAGCGAGCTAGGCGAGTGGAGTTTGCCGTGTCGCCTTTGTATTTTTATGTTTCATGCGTCATCCCGCTGTCAGTTGCCAGATATTCAGGAGCGCTCATACATAATCACTCGAGCCGGATACGATCAACAAAATACAGTCATGTCACCGTATTCACGTCAGGAAGACGGGGAGAGCCTATTAAGAGCGTCGCTACAGCTTTTGATACTTTTGTTGGACGCGCTCTTCATCTCTGGTGGTGGGTCGAAAAGTGATTCTTGCCTACTTCGCACCTAGCTTAGATTCCGTACACCAAGTCGATTCCATGACACTAGTAGATCATGCAATGAAGAAAATACATCCAGAAAGACTTGCTTTAATGGTGAGAATCCTAATGGCAATAATACATCCTAGGAACCGAGGAGGTAGAGCAGCGGAGTTGGCACATAGGGGCGACGACGCAACGTGAACGCTTCTGCGCTGGGGTTTCTTGCTACCGAGTGTGCTAGAAGAGGCGGCGTTCACCGCACGACGGCCGGTCTGCAGCCTGCAAGTTATATCACGGCTCAGACTGCTTCTTCGGATATCGGCACACTACATACATACGCTGGGCGGAATCAATCGAGAACTGCAAATCTTGGAGGACAGATTCTCAATCGAGCTCTGGCCGTCCGGCATGGTTTGGTATCCGGATACACAAAGGGTTGTGCTTGCCGCTTTGGTGATTTCGGCACGTTTTCTTGGCATGGCATAAACGGTGCTCTGGACCTCAATCGTCACCGAAACCGAACAGCTCCTCGTTACGCACCCCAGCCTTTGCGCCAGACGGTCGTGGCTTTTGGTACGCAATCCAGGGTTCGTAGTAGTGATGTAACTGCAGGGTGGCATAGTTTCGGTCGGAGACGGCAATGAGAGCCTGCGCAACCTGACAAACTACCACAGTACCGCCACTATTAATACCTGCCCTCGGAGACGTGAGTACACTTAGCCCAAGGATCGGACCGCAACAGCTTCATGTCAGACCGCCAGGTGAAAATCGTCCTCGACGGGGAGGTGCGGGAGGCGAACCCAGTGGACACGGAAATCCCTCAGAGATCCCCAGCGGCACCGGTCTTCTTCACCACGTACCTGTCGGGCACCTTCGATGAGGTGAAGAGGGCAGTCCCAGGCATTAGTGGGCTATCCTTTGTGGACGATATTGGATGGTGAGCGGACGGGAAGGATGGCGAGGCAGCAGTGGCATCCATTGGGCAGCAAACAACGGAGTGGCCTTCGACCACGGAAAAACAGAGGCGGCAATCTTTCGCAGGAGGAAGACCCCTCCCGCTGCGGTGGTGAAGGCTAGCACCAACACCACCCCATTCAACAAAGAGGCGATGCGGTGGCTTGGGGTCGGCTGGACTCCCAGCTCACGCTCAAGGACCATCACGCCATCCGGACGAAGAACGGGAAGAACACGATGGCACGGCTTAGCCGGCTCACAGGGCAGGCCAGCCAACTGCAGGAAGGCCATGACGGCGTGCGCCCAGTCAGTCGCCATGTTCGGCTCAGAGCTGTGGTGAAAGGGCGACCAAACCCGGGGTACCATCGGCCAGGTGAACGAGTTGCAACTTCTGTCAACCGAGAGGCACGAGCGACCACAGGTTGCTTTCGGACAACCGGCCTGCGGGCCCTGTTGATGGAGTCAGGACTCAGAGCAGGCAGCACTGCTGGAGAACAGAAAGCGACGGTTCGGAGCACGGTTACTCAGCCTACCGCAGGGTGACCAGGCTAGGGAGATTGGCTCCAAGCAAGAAAGCACATCGCAGTGCTACGGAGGGCCAGGCCTGACGCCACCATCAAGATCCGGTAGTGCCCGGCGCACAAAGTAGTCCCAGGAAACGAGAAGGCCGACCAACGGGCCAAGCTCGCGGCGGAGGAACCAGATGCCCGCGGAGTCGAGTGGCTAGGGTACTCAGACTGGGCGGAGCCACACATGATGCCGCTCCCCAGGTCCCTCGCGCACCTCAAGCAAGAGATCTGCTTGCCTCGAGGTTTTACCAGCTGAAGACAGGGCACTGCCTCACCGGGCAGTACCTACACTGGGCAAAGATCGGCCCACCGCCCATGCTGGTGGTGTCGATGTCAGACGCAAACACAGGATCACCTCTTTAAGGTGTGTTCTGAGTGGAAGGGCTGGCAGAAGATTCTATGGGCAGAGGTGCTGAAGGAGAGCGGGAGGAGGAAGAGCCGGCGCAGGATCCAGGACCTCCTTACCGACGGGGTGTGGCCAGGCGGTACTAGACTTCCTCTCCACCATGGATGTGGGAAGGCTGGTCCCGGCTGAGGAAGACGTGGGGAGTGAGGCGCCAGAATGGGAGCTTCGGGAGCGCCGAGAGCAGGAAGAGGAGAGGAGAGCGGAAGGGGGAGCTTGCAACATGCCGCCTTAGGCGGACAGCAGACGGGAAACCCGGTTTAAACATTGCGCCGCCATAGTCTAGAAAGGCGGTATGCGAGTATGAATAAACCAAAAAAAAGGACTGGGCCGCAAAAAGGTATGTCACTCACAAAGTTGCACATCGCGTCATTGGCAATGCTGGGCCGCACTAATTGCCTTCGCGCGCACGCGGAGTTCGACCCGATGTCAATAAAGTTCTGCGCAAGCTACTCTTCGTTGGCCCTTGTTCTTTTCAGCGTATATTTTTCTACCACACATACGGTATACCGTATTATCTCACTTATAAGGTCCCCCCTATAAATGCTAGTAATATAGGTAGTGACGCGCTGGCGCGCGCTAGAGCGCATAAGGTTAGCGCGCCGAGCCTTTTTGCAACGTCAGGTGATGAGCCCAGCTCAGCTGAATAGGGGGTGTACAGCGGCAGTATCACCAACTACACGGTATCTACAGTGGGTAAGAAAAATGCGGCTATCCATCATCGACGAACAAAAATCAAGCTCCACACAGCCGGTAGAACTCCTTGCAGCAATCTTCTCGCAA
>Ga0307516_10008787_pt1 | contig 11352 bp, 4 predicted proteins | sample 19_EM_MG_FD_203310 | JGI IMG/M metagenome (GOLD analysis project Ga0307516, IMG submission 203310) | Populus trichocarpa ectomycorrhiza microbial communities from riparian zone in the Pacific Northwest, United States - 19_EM | ecosystem: Host-associated > Plants > Roots > Unclassified | place...
TATTTTTCTGTGGTTTAGGGACATTATAACATTGCAATGTGTTAAAACATTGAGAGGACCCTTTAACTCATCCAGAATACGATCCGAATTTGTAGTTGAAGGCTGGAGAAACCGGTGGACCTGATAATAATCGGGTTTATGGTATCTCTATGACTATGGCCCAAGATATATATATGAGATTAGGTTGTAGTGTCTCGACTCTAGACACCCCACAATTCAGCCGGAGTCAACCATCACTAACCGTTGAGGAGTTGGTTGAACAACGAGTTGGTACTCTGACGGCTAAAATGAAAGCAAAGTATGAAGCACAAGAAAAAAATCTGGAGGAGATCATGACAAGGTATGAAGCATACTTTTCCGGTCATTACCCTCTCTTCTACAAACCTCCACGAGATCCCCCCACCTCCACCTCCACCTCCACCTCTACCTTTGAGCTTGTAATTGATTTGTATATATATTTGCAATTGATTTTTACATTATATAAATTTTGTAATTCAATTTCATTGATTTTTATAGCTATATTTAATTTTTTTACATTATATAAAATTTATTTTTCAATTTAAATTAGTTATTTGATGTTGTTTAATTCCATTGTGAAATTGTTTTATAGCATTTAAAAAAAACATCTTGTTTAAATACCAACATAATTTTTGTCAGAAAATGCTCAATCTTTTCATTAGAGAATTACAAAGAATTATTAATTGTTTTGACCCATCTCGATGGGAACACCGAAGCAATATGCCATCGATGTTCTATCGGTAAAACCGTTTATGAGACAGAAGTATCCATTGGTAATATTTACCAACAAAATTGACGACTGATGTTGGTCGGCTCCTTTTTCAAGGACCGATGACAATAATTCGTTGCTATATTTATTGGTATAAAAATCAACGGCAAAATTACCGACAAGTATGGATCATTGAAGAGATATTTCTTAATAACACGTTTCCAACAATAAAATCATCAGTGATGTGATTTTTACATCGACAAAATTAGTGTGTTTACAGTACCGACAGAATATTCCTCAAGTGTTTTAAGATTTTCTGGTTGTGATTATATTTTCCCGTGGTAGTTAGTGCGTTGCTATGTTTGCTTGAGATAAAAATGCTTCATGTGCGGTCTCCCTACGATTCATCTAGCTATGTATGGCCTGTACTTCATGACGCCCATCTAACACTGAAATGGACTTTCTTTGATGGAAACATCTATCTTGGTTAGCTTTATCAGCAAGCACTGTTGTTAATGATCTTACATAGATGACAAACATGGTTAAGCTTTATGTTGGCTAGCTACGACTGTTCTTTCACAAGTAGGTTGCGCCATTGGTAATTCGACCAACTGAAAAAACTTCCATTAAGATTTGATAGTGCAAGCTAGCTAATCAATCCATTGCATTTATATGGTCAACAGTAGCAACGCTAGCACTCGAACAAAAAGTCTAAACATATTCTTAAGCGACAGTAATCTGCCAACATCTCAAGATATTTGAATATTCAAGATGAAAGTGATTTTACTGAAGGAAGAATATAGCAAGCTTAACTTCCATTTTCTAACCTGATCATCATAAGGTGAAAAACTGGCTAAGAATTGACCTAAAACTATGCATAAAGCAAGCCATTGTTTCTGGCGTTTACAGTCTTTGTTACTCCAATATTGCCAGGGATGTGTGTGGAAGCAGTATAGATGAAAACTCTCCTTGTTGCTGAAAATGGAAGTCTGTTTTACCAAAAACAGAAAATGCATGGAAGGAATCTGGGCAATGCCATGCCAAAAAAAAGTGGGATATCATTATTTAAGTAGGGACGCGAAGGAAATTGGCTTTGACTGCACTCTAGAGTTGTTACTGAGCTGAAAACATCTACAGAGACACATCTGGTTCATGAGGCTTGTTCTAGTTTTCTTTTCATTTTTAAACTTTATAATTTCTGCACCTAATCATCGAAACAACCCTCCTTCAACTCTCTCTATATATACTGGTTTCCGAGCTTTGATGTGCACACAGTCCCAAAAAAGAACGGCTTCTTTCTTCTAGCCTGCTCCAAAAGAAGAAACATATCAGAAAAATGGGTGCCTCTCTTCTTCCTCCACCAGCATTTCTGGCAGTGTTTCTCTTCTCATTTGTCACTTTGTCTGTCAATCCTGAGCCTGCACTTGCCATTACTAGGCACTACAAATTTGATGTATGGGTTACATGTGAAATGTCGTTGGCAAAGCACCTAAAATTGTTCAAATATTCTCTCTTCTTGTTTTTTTTTCTTCTTAGTCGAATGAGTTCTGCACTTTATTTTTTGACAGTATAGAAAATAAAATTTTACAGGTTATGCTGCAAAATGTGACACGCCTTTGCCATACCAAGAGCATGGTTACAGTCAATGGGAAGTTCCCGGGGCCTCGCATTGTAGCTAGAGAGGGTGATCGTCTTGTTATTACAGTGGTCAACCATGTCCAAAACAACATCTCTATTCACTGGTACAAGGACGAGCTCCTTCAATTTTCACCAAGTATAATGGTCCTTCTTGTATAGAAAAGGCTGTGTCTAAATCTCAGTTTATGTTTTCATTGATCCATGCAGGCATGGGATTCGACAGCTTCGCAGCGGGTGGGCCGATGGACCAGCATACGTAACTCAGTGCCCTATACAAACTGGACAAAGCTATGTGTACAACTACACCATTGTAGGACAGAGAGGCACTCTTTGGTGGCATGCCCATATTTCATGGTTAAGATCAACTCTCTTTGGTCCCATAATCCTTCTTCCCAAACTCGGAACTCCTTACCCATTTGCTAAACCTTACAAGGAGGTTCCAATCATCTTTGGTAATCAACTACAAGAAATCAAGCTACTTTGAGGAGCTAATTGAAATTTACGTTGACTTTTTTTTCCTGTTGAGGGAGTCTATGTCTGCTAACACAAACCATAATACAAATAAATTGCAGGGGAGTGGTTTAATGCAGATCCAGAGGCGATCATTAACCAGGCAATGCAAACTGGTGGAGGCCCAAATGTCTCTGATGCTTATACTATCAATGGACTTCCAGGGCCACTGTATAACTGCTCTGCCAAAGGTAAAATATTTTTGCTGAGTCGGCCTTCTACGACAATACTGAACCTTCTTCTGTTTTTTTTGCCTTTTTCCTCCCTCGTTTAACTTGTGTACATGGTACCTGGCAGATACTTTCAAGCTGAAGGTAAAGCCAGGGAAGACGTACCTTCTTCGCATGATCAATGCCGCACTCAATGACGAGCTCTTCTTCAGCATAGCAAACCACACAGTCACAGTTGTTGATGTTGATGCTGTTTATGTCAAGCCATTTGATGCCGAGACACTTCTCATTACCCCTGGACAAACCACAAACGTTCTTCTGAAAACCAAACCCGACTACCCAAATGCCCAATTTTTCATGTCTGCTAGACCTTACGCGACTGGTCAAGGAACTTTCGATAATTCAACTGTTGCTGGCATTTTAGAATATGAAGTGCCAAACAAAACCAGTCAATCAAACCACTCCACCAAGAAACTCCCACTCTATAAGCCAAATCTACCACCACTAAACGACACTTCATTTGCTACAAACTTTTCTAGCAAGCTCCGCAGCTTAGCCAGTGCAGACTTCCCTGCCAATGTTCCTCAAAAGGTTGACAGACAATTTGTCTTCACTGTAGGCCTTGGAACAAACCCATGCTCTAAAAACCAAACCTGCCAGGGACCAAACGGAACGAGGTTTGCTGCTTCAGTCAATAATGTATCATTTGTAATGCCATCCACAGCTCTACTCCAAGCCCACCATTTTGGTCAATCAAGGGGTGTTTACAGTCCTTATTTCCCAATCAGTCCACTGATCCCTTTTAACTATACTGGCACACCACCGAACAATACTATGGTGAGCAATGGAACAAAGCTAGTTGTTCTTCCTTTCAACACAAGCGTGGAGCTCATCATGCAGGACACCAGCATACTTGGTGCAGAGAGCCACCCTCTTCATTTGCATGGTTTCAATTTCTTTGTTGTCGGTCAAGGTTTTGGGAACTTTGATCCAAGCAAGGATCCCGCAAATTTCAATCTTGTTGACCCCGTTGAAAGGAATACTGTGGGAGTGCCCTCTGGAGGCTGGGTTGCTATACGGTTTCTAGCAGACAATCCAGGTTGGTAATTAATCATCATTAGTATATGCAATACATGCAAATTAACATCCTATCTTTATCTTAGATGATTAAGTTTATGAACGTAGCATCTTCGTTTGCTGACATGTTATCATTTGTGGATGATGGCCATCACCCAGGCGTATGGTTCATGCATTGCCATCTAGAAGTGCACACAAGCTGGGGCTTGAAGATGGCTTGGGTTGTCTTGGATGGAAAGCTTCCCAATCAGAAGCTGCTTCCTCCACCAGCTGATCTTCCCAAGTGTTAACTTTCAAGGCTTCAAGCTGCTTTTCATCACCTACATTGAGACCAGAAACTTCCCCAATTAATTTTTTTTTCTTCGGGTTTTCTTTGTAACAGGCTTGTTTATTTCTTTTCGGTGTTTTTTCTCTCATGAGCTTTAGTTTCCGAGATTATTTTGGTTACCATTGTTGGAGTTGAGGAAGGAAACGAATATCGTCGAACCTTTTGATTATTTAATTTGCAAGCAACATTTCTCTATTATTTATTACTTTTATATTCATAAAAGGGCATGGAGATCAACCTTTAAACTGAATTCTGAACACGAGAAGACTCTTACAGCTTCGTCAACAACCACCATGCTATATATGAAAGCAATTGTTCATGCTTTCTCCTTCAAGGCAACTTCTTGTGCTTTTATCTCTCAATTTGGTTCCTGAATTCATTAACTACACATTTCAAGTCAGCCCCCTCCACTTGTAAAATTAAAAGCACTCAAATGGTAAAAATAAATTGAAATTTCCATGCATAATTGATAAGAAAAAAATAATTTTGCGTAACACTAAAGATGTTTACTTATACTATTTTTATTTTGTTTTTTTTTATTTGATTTTATCATCAAGAATATACTCACAGATGACATTCGGTGGCTTGTCAAATAATATTTCAAAATGGATTTTCTATTTGATTTCCACATTTTCTAAATGGATTTATTAACCGAAGAAGTGTAAATCAAAATTAATGAGTAATATTTCAACTACTAGAATTAAAAACAAATTCTCCATAAAGTGTAAATAATAATAATAATAATAATAAAAGCAATATTTATTCAAGATATCATTGTACCTACTGTCAAAAACATCAGTTCAAATTTCATAAATTGGTGAATCTAGCCGGTCAAGAAAACAGGAAAAAAAAATGGCTCTCTTCTTCCATCACCAGCATTTTTGACAGGTTTTTTTTTCCCCTTATCATTCCTTATCTCGGGTCTCCATCCTGAGCATACTCTTGGCATTACAAAGCAATATACGCACTACGGGTGAAATTGAAAACTTTTAACCGGATAAACATCTTAAATATGATTAAATTTTAAAAAGTTTGTAATTTATAAAAATTTAAATCGGTCCTATCAAGAAGTTTATTATAAATTAATTTAAAAATATAAATTTTCATAACTTATCAAAGCAAAAAAAAAAAAAGAACAAATCAAACACATGACCTACTAGAACATGAAATTGGGATGATCTTATAAATAAGAAAGCAAAAACATACTGTAAAAAAAAATATTAAAAAAATGCTATAAAGAAAGACAGAAGTCGACTCGGACTAATCTTTCAGATCTATTAATCGAGTCATGGACCAGGGTGACCCCATTAAAGGCAAATCCTAAAAAAAAATAAGCAAGATTCTTAATCAAACAAATATTGAGGGATGAAATTAAAAAAAAAAACAATGCAAAACAAAAACAAATAGCAATTAAAAGAATTAGGACTAAATTCAACATAAAAATTAAATGAGATTAAATGTTTAGATAAAAATCAAATCAAATTAAATTTTTAGGGATGGAATTGTAAAAAACAAATCCATTTAGAAAATAATTAAAAAAATAGCAATTAAAAGAATTAGGATCAAATTTGATATAAAAATTAAATGAAGATAAATACCTAGAGGTGGGAATTGGAAAAAAAAACAAATCAATCAAGAAAATGATTCAAAACAAAACATATTGCAATTAAAAGAATGTGAACCAAATCTGAAAACAAATAAAAAAAATCAAATGACCAGGGATGAAATCAAAAATAAAATCCAATTAGAAATAATCATTGTAAACAAAACAATTGCAAATAAGAGAAGAGAGACTAGATCAAAAGAAAAAATAAATTGAAGGACTGGTATGACTTTTTGCATGACCAACACGCAATCCGAGAAAGAACAAGAAAAGAAAGAAAGAATAGAAAAGCAATTTTGGGCCGAATAACGCCGAACCACCATACACGCGCCACTCAAAGAGAAAGAGGACACCAAGACAAATAAAATGATGCGGATGACTCACAATTACTACAACTAGAGCCAGCCGCACATACCGCCAGAAGGCGACTGAGGCACTGATGCATGCCTTGTGCAACAACTTTTTCAGTTTTTTTTTATTTGTACAAAACCAAAAATGCCCTTAGAACTAAACAATAATAACAAACAAATTATGATGAAATTACAACCAAACCCCTGAAACCAAGGCTAAAAAATTCAAATGGTAAGGATAATGTAGTAATTATATTGTTTTATCAAATATGAAAATATAAAAACACCTTTGTGCTAAAGGTATTATATTATTTTATTCAATTGTTACATTAATAATTTTACCGTGGATGAAAAAACACAATTACCAAAATAACCTTATTCACTTCTCAAAAGACTATTTATATTATGGTGAAAAATTCACAAAACTCTCAAAGCAAAAGTAAAAGATAAAATGACTAAGGAATAAAATAATTATTATTATATTATAATGAATTGTAATTTATGTCTCGAATCAATTGGATAGGGGATCGATTAGTTTTTCTAGGTAATGTATGTGTTTAGTGTTCTTTAACTCAAAAATTGTCGAGCTAATATTGTCACACACATCAAATTGAACTTCCATGGGAGAAAAAAAAGTCAATTCTTTGTTTTTAACATTAATTATCAAGAACTTAGTTTATGAGGAATCAAATTTTGCAGGTTATGTTACACAATATGACATCCCTTTACCACATCAAGAACACTGTAACAGTCGAAGCAAGTTCCCAAGTCAGTCATTGTAGCTAGGGAGTGGTATGTACAAAACAATATCTCAATCCATTGGTACGTTGTGCTGGTAATTAAATCAAGGCTATAAAAACATTGAGCATTTTTCTCATCTGCTTTATACAAATGGCACCTGAATGTTAAGGCTGGAAAGACTTGCCTTCTTCACCTGATCAATGCTGCACTCAATGATGAAATAGCAAAGCATACACTTATAGTTGTTGAAGCTAATGCTGAATGAAATAAAAGGTTTGTTACGAATTAAAATCCTCGACCACTAAAAACATTATACTATTGAAAGATAATTAAAATATTTAGTTTTTATTTATCCAAGTTTCTCCATATTGAAAGGAACTCGTGCTCAAGTTCAGATCTCGGTCAAAAACCATAATCCACAATGAATATCTTTTTATACATATCATTTCATCATGAGTTCCTAACACAATATCTTTTGTACAGGTTGCCTCATCGTGAATCCTTAACACAATACTTTTGTGCATGTTGTCTCGTCATAGATCCCACCATTGAAATTTCTAATAATAGCAAATGACACATATGGAAACAATATACTAGTTTTGAGATGTTTTTTTTTCAAGAGGGAGCCTCATCATCCTCTCTGACACGAGCACGTCCAGTTTTGTGACTTCTTCCAACATTATTCAATAGAACACAATAATTAACCACTAGGAATCGTTGAGCTTTGATACTAACTGATGCGGGCGAAAACACAACAAGGGCAACAACAAGTACAAAAACACATAAAATATGATGAAATAGGGTTAAAACACAAAAAAAAAAAACTTGAAACCTTTTTTTTTCTGAAATATTAATTAGAAGGTTAAAAATGTCTTTAAATAGGCTAAAAAATCAACCTATACTAAAAAAATGGGATCAAAATCCTAAAATACGAAGGAAAATAACATAAATTCCGAAACAACATAAGAAAATCAAAATATTCAAGGAAAATTAGCAAAATAAGAACTTTCAGGAAATCCTTTTAGCGAATGTACCATCAAATGCCTAATAAATATTGTTATATAGGGATTTTTTCTAAACAGATTATGTGGATAATCTAACAAGTGTTTTTATAAACTAGTGGGACATAGCTAAGCCTAAGAGGAGATTTAGTAATGTCAAACTAACATAATGGCTTAAAACAATAATAATTTTTTATTTGATTGTTGAGTCGAGCTCAAACTTTTACTAGAGATTCTTAAGGATCAGTTTCATAAGGAAGCTTCTTCGGCAATCCATCCACTACACAAATTTTTTAAAATTTGGCTTCAAATATATTTTTTTGTTATTTTTCTGGATTTTTTGTATTATTTTGAATTTTATGTTATTTTCCCTTATATTTTATGATTTTGATTTCATTACCTACTTCAGGTAGGTTTTTAGCCTATTTAAAGACGCTGTGAACCTTGTTGAGAGACAAACTTTGTCAGATTAATAAAGATTTTAGAGCTTATTTTTGTTTTATCCCTGTTTCGGCCTTTATCGTGTCTTTTTATGCTTGCTTGTGTCCTTGTTGAGCTTCTGCATGCATGAATAGACAAGGAACCTGTTACAATTCAAGAATTGCTGGCATTTTGGAATATGAATTATCACCCCCAAACCTTTCAGTCAAACCACTCGATTACGAAACTCGCACTCTATAAACCAAATCTACCACCTCTAAATTACACTTTATTTGCTACAAATTTTACAAGCAAACTTCGTAGCTTAGCTAATGCTGGATTCCCTGCCAATGTGCCTCAAAAGGTCGATACGCATTTTCTTCACAGGAGGTCTGGTACAAACCAATGCCCTAAAAACCAGACCTGTGAGGGACCAAATGGACCTGTGATGATGTTGATTGTATGTGAACAGGTTTATGGTTCATGCAAAGCCATCTAGGAGGGCACACATGTTCGAGGATGGCTTGGGCTGTCCTCGATGGCAAACTTCCAGATCAGAAGCTGCTTCCTCCATCAGCTGATCTTCCCAAATGCCAACATTAAAGGCTTAAATTTACTTCTCAGTAACAGTCAGACCATAAACTGTTCTGATGAAATTCTAGTTTTACTCATCGGCCCTTTTCCAGATTTGTTCTCTCTGAGCAATTTGATCTTTAGAGATTACTTTTATTACCCATGTCAGAGTTGAGGAAAGCAAAATAATGCAGGGATTTTATATCAAATATTTTGTTGCTGAAAGTACGAAATGATACTGACACAAGTGAAGATTAATTATCTGTTTCCCGCATCATTCCTTTGCCCTATCTACAGTCTATACCATGGAGAAGACGGCAGAGTCCATGCAGTAACAGGGGTGCACCATATGGCATCAACGCCTAGCCTACATGGTGTCCATTTAACATCGTGGGAGATCAGACCAAAGTCTGATAGTCATGGGTCCAAATCTCTACCAAAGTGTTGAAGTATGAGAGAGAATGGTTTAAATCACAAAGGATGAGTTGAAAATTCACCACTCATCTCTGATGCAAACTAGTAAATCACAACTTGTACTTCATTACAACACAGGAATTTGAGAAGGATCGTTGAGCCACTAATTCCATTTATTTAAAAGGCTCGGATAAACAACATAAATAAACTGAGAGGGTTTATAACTAAAAATAAACAAACAAACAAAACCAAACCAAACACTTCAGTTATTCCCACTTCTATTATGATGCAGGCAACTCATCAACTGTATGCAAAATGCTGCATGATAGTTCACTGAACTTGGTAAACAGAAAGGAGAAGAAATCAACATAATAAATGAACCTATAAAGAATACTATGGCACTATCTGACTATAATATTAGAAAATGGCTAGTGAAACCAATAACCAGCGTCTTACTTGATTTCCCTTTCCCCTGAACCTGTATATTTAACACACAGACAACTAATCCACCTTATAATCTAACCTCTGGCATAGTTAGTATTGAACTAAGACAAGTTTTGCTCACGCATCAAAGTTTCTATCTTTTCAACATCTTCTGGAATGTCGACACCATGCGCCTCATGGTCAACTTTTATGACCTGCACAATTTATATACATTTCTAAATATTGAAATTTCAGCAAGCACAACCTGAATTCTTATTGAAAAGGAAACTAAAAATCTAATTTTTAGTCGATAAAAATTGGAAATACATGCAGAAATCTTAGGATGTGAATGCTACAATAGAAAATAAAACAAGTTGGGGGGAAGGCAAATTGGCTTACAATTTCATCGACTCAGTTTCATTCCAAATTTCCTTCCATATTAACCTATTTTCCGCTGTCCATAATGCTAAATAGGATGATTTCAAAATAAAATTGGCTTTACTTTTTTATCCAAACAATTTTTTTATGGGAGAAGAATGGCAAAATGGGAAAGATTCTCCCATCGCAATGGGTCATCCAGAAATACCCAAAAGAAATAATTTTCTTTCATTAAAAAAACAGCCTCATCTGGGGCCTAGGCCATTTTGTAAAAGAAATTTTCAGCACTCCAGAAAAAGGTGCTCAAAATGCACACAAGAGCTAGAAGTTCTTGCAATGTGAAACCAATTAAGCAAGAAGTTTAGGATAGAACAAGCCAGTCAAAGGGAAGAGACAATGGAAATTTAAAATATTACCTTCATTTTATAACCATTTTCCAGGACCTTAAGCTGTTCTAGATCCTCTTCCAGTTGCAGTGGAGTTGGTTGAAGCTCAGGATATATCTTCAGAAACTTTGCATCATAACTCTGGTTGGACATGAGATGATATGCAGTGTTGTTAATGTGCAGGATGGATAACAACAATGTGGCTGAAAAACAGAAGCCAGACAGACAACCCAGCAACCACTCAAAAAATGAGGAGAAAACTTAAAAAAAAAGATGCTGTTTTCGCACCTGAATTCCAAGATGAAGCAAATATGGAAATTGTGGATTGACCTTCCCCGATCTGTGTCAAGTGGGAATATAATTGTTAACAGTCCAACTAAAAAGAGTTACAAAGAAAATGAGGACAGCCCACGTGTATTTGATAAACTCACTTGTTGTAAGGAATTAATCCCCTTGAAAAATAGATAGCGTAACCTTGATTGTCCACCACACATTTCACTCGATTGGGATCAAATGCATCTTCAGGCTTCAAAGAGGTTACAGCTGTGCTAAACACAGCATCCGGGGCTGCCTGTATCCATATGCATAATAGAAACCTTCAACGAAGCTCAAA
>Ga0307516_10008788_pt1 | contig 11352 bp, 15 predicted proteins | sample 19_EM_MG_FD_203310 | JGI IMG/M metagenome (GOLD analysis project Ga0307516, IMG submission 203310) | Populus trichocarpa ectomycorrhiza microbial communities from riparian zone in the Pacific Northwest, United States - 19_EM | ecosystem: Host-associated > Plants > Roots > Unclassified | place...
CGCTAATTACATAAGCTAACTACCCTTTAACTACTCTACTACTGTACTATCACCTACCCTCAATATAACACAGGTCGTGTTCATTGAGGGTGTGACTATCAGTTATCAGAGCCAGCAACCACTTACACTTGTTTGACGATAAAATTAGACAAAGTTCAAAAGGCGATGAGGGAGATGTATGGGGCAAGCTTACCCGTCAACAGGTGTATGATTGTTTGCCCCCTGGCACTCTAGCAGAAGGTCTCACAACGTGGGCTCGGATGTGGCCTGCTATTGGACGACTCTCTGAAGAACTAAAGTCACATTTACGCGAAGTGGCAGCAGCGAAAGAGACAGCTAGGAAAATAAAACAGTGGGAAGCAGATGCCAAATATCAGGCCAAGCAGCGTGCAGCACGACGCGTGGAAAGGAACACCATCAATGGAATCGTGCATGTCGATCCAGAAGAACCTTTCCGGAGCCCTCATACTTGCGGGGAATATTTGTCGATTCCTACCGACGAGGAAAAGCGTGCCCGCATTGCAGCATTTATAGATTCCACAGGAAATGATGCACTGAGTCGCAGAGTTTGCATTGTATGTGCACAAGAGCTCATGCGAGCAGAAGGTAAATGAGTCTGTTGAAAGCATCTACCACATAAGTTGAAAAAGGTGCAGGACAAATGGAGGAAGTTCTAGGTTTACCAAACGTGCGACGATTGCTGGCCCCGACAAACATACATCCAGCCCAAGAACTGTGGCATGGACTGAATATTTTGAAGACCCATATCAATGTAGATGGACATGCATGGGTATGCCATGAGTGTGCTCGGGCTATCCGAGCAGACCGTCTGCCTAAATTCGCGCTGAACAACAATATGTGGTTAGGAGATCCTCCTCTACAGCTTCGCAAACTCACCTTTGTCGAAAACCTACTGATCGCCCGCCATCACACACGCTGTTATGTATTCAAATTATATCCCAAGGATGGCTCGCGTGGGCATCATCCGGCGCATCTTCAACGTGCCATGGCGGGGAACATGACCTTATATGAAATGAATACTTCAGCTGTAGCATCTATGCTCGAAGGTCAATTGTTGCCACAGGGTGTGGGAACCCTCAGCAGCATTTTGGCAATAACTTTCATCGGTACATGGAAATTGCCAAGTGATTGGTTGTCACGAACTTTCAGAGTCTGACGACAAGCAGTCCATGAAGCTTTGCAGTGGTTGCACGAACACAACGAGATGTATTTTGACATCAACATATCACACGCTCGATTGGCACTTTTGCCAGAGGACCAGGTTCCAGAGGAAATAGAGGCTGTCATTCGGTACGAAGAAGATGACACAGCAGCTATAAAGGAGCGGGAAGGTTATGCAATGGAAAATATGCATTGGGCAGATGAAGAAGAGGGGGGTGAGCATTTCACATTTTGACATTGGCAAACTCACTCACTGGCATGTAACCATTAGTAGAGACTGAAAGTTTGGTCGATCACATGAAACAGCTCGAACGAGATATGGTTGCAGATGAAATGGTGACTCCTGACACAGATGAAGTGGAGGAAGGTAGGAAGCGAGAGGCAGAAGCACTTGCCAGTATGGAACAACTGACATGCAAATTCCAGGGGCCGATGTCGTTCCAATTCATGTCCTGGGTGCAATGGATATGGAATTAAGCAGAGTGTCCACGTCGGAGCTCATGAACTACGCACTCGCAAATATTTTTGATGCATCGAAGGAGGGCAGCTATGCTGTCAGACATAGCATGCAGCCAATCAACGATTTCAGCGAAAATGCCCGTCAGACAGGCAACATGAATCCGCTTGCAGCAGCCTTCCCTATTCTCTTTCCATACGGATTCGGGGGCATCGAAGCTGAACGGCAAACAAAAGTCAACTTAAGAGATCATGCTCGATGGGCTCTGCAATATTATGATCGCTGATTTGCCACGCACCACTCCTTTCCGTTTGTTGCATTTGCATTGATACAGAAGTGGGAAGCCATGCGATCAGCACGATTGCAGATGCGCAGGAAAGATTTCGAAAAAGATGCTCTTGCATTATGTTCAATCACGGTGAAGGATTTGAAGCAAGCTGAAGCAGAAGAGAGAAGAAAAGAGTCGATTAGTAATCCAAGGGTGCGAGCATTGCGGAAGCATGTCATTGCTGCAAATGGCAAAGTCATTGGGTCAGACAATGCATGGGCGCAGTATCGAGGTATGATTTGGGGGACATGCCTTTTTCACGCAGGGCCAACAATTTGGATCACAATCAATCCTGCAGACATCCACGACCCCATAGCTCAGGTGTTCACTGGAGAAAATATTGAGATGGACAAGTTCAATAGTCTATTAGGTCCCGACAGCCAGCACCGAGCCGAAAACATTGCTTCTAATCCTTATGCAGCCGCACGGTATTTTGACTTCATTGTTCGTACAACATTACAAACTCTAATGGGCATCACGAATCATGGCTCACGCGTGACATGTGAAAAGGGAATTTTAGGACAAGCGACGGCGTACTTCGGCGTTGTGGAAGCACAGGGACGAGGGACTTTACACTTGCACATGCTCATGTGGCTGGCAGGTACGCCAAACAGCAAAGAAATGGAAGAGGCATTGAAGAGCGGGACATTTCGAGAGAAAGTGCGACAATATATTCAAACGAACGTCCACGCTCACCTCGATGATTTAATGGAGAAAGATATCAAGACTATGGTGAGACAGCCTCAACTAGCATATTCACGACCCCCCGATCCACGTCACGAAGGTTGGGGTGAAAGTAACCACGAATTCAAACGCCAGTTGGCACAGTCACAGCAAGTACACACCTGTTCACGCACCTCGTGCCTTCGACTTACGAAGGGAAAATGGATGTGCAAGCGAAGAGCTCCGTGGACACTGAGCGAAGACGATTATGTTGACGAAAGAGGGAACTGGAGTCCGAAGAGAACCTATGGATATATCAACAGCTACTGTCCAACGGTTTTGACCAGTCTGCGCTGTAACAACGATATCAAAATCAATACAAACGGCTCTGACACCAAAGACGTGGCATTCTACATCACAGTGTATGCTATGAAGAAACAGAAAAAAACTCATAACCTGTCTGCTTTGATGGCAACAGCCCTTCCTTATCATAATGATCACCCTTGCTATGAAGACATTCGTGAACGAAACCGGCTGCTCGTCTATCGTTGCCTCAATGTAATCAATCGTGAAATGGAATTGTCAGGACCACAAGTGGCTGCGTATTTAATGGGCTATGGCGATACATACACATCACACCATTACACCCCTCTTTTCACCAGTCTTTTTTTTGGCACGCTCAAACGCATGTTTCCATCTATTGTAGGCGACAAAGGGCAGAGCAGGTGAGATAGCACAGTCTCTATTTGCACAACCACCAAATTCAATTTTTGCAGAGCCATGACCAAACCTCTGGAGTTGCACAGTGCATGCAAGGAAGCGAGTGATGAGTCAAGTGCACTGGTAAGCTAGAAAATAGGTTCCGCAAATGGATAATCAATGTTTACTGCAGGTGGACAATGAAATGGTCACATTGCTGGCGAATACAAAAGGCGAACTGTATACATGCTCACAGTTGCAAGATTATGTGTTTCGAGGACAGGAGATGGAACATTGCTGTCTCCTGGCATTCGTCATAGACTCTTGGGAAGAAACTTATAAAGGGGAGGAAGTAAAGGGACAAGAGGAAGCGAGTGAAACGAGGGCCGGACACCCAGCACACGTGCGTGCTCAGTACATGCCAGATCATCCCAAGATGCGCACACATCGTCAAGTGTACCGTGCCAAGGGCCACAACACATTGCCTCAAATAGCTGGACCGTGGTTTCCACGTAGCGATGACCCATCCATTTACGATTTTTATTGCGCCTGTATATTGGCACTGCTGAAGCCGTGGCGGAGGGCCCATGATCTAAAGAATGAGAACGAAGAGTGGGAGGAAACTTTTGCCAGGTTTGAGAACAATGCCTCACCAGAGCATAAGTGCATTATAGCCGGCATCCAATATTATTATGAATCGAAAACAGCCTGCGATTCAAATACACCAGAGGTCGACGAACCGTGGCATGGACGGCTTGGCAGCCAGCAAAGAGGAAACAATTTGGAGCAATCTGATGCAATGAACTCAGCCATGGAAGAAACAATGATAGCACTTATGGAAGAAGATCTCCAAGTATTTCGTAGAGATCAAGTTTCCCCCCGAGAGGAATCACACGCCGAGATCACGATACAAATAGCCATCATGCGTGGAGTGTTTGACCCATTGCTCAATCCACCATCCAATTCTGCTGCAAGTTCCATCGCCAGCTACTGTATTGCCACAGGAGATGACAACAGGCACCTGCTGGAATGGTTGAACTCAATGCGAGAAATGACAGCATCTATCGAGAGTTCTGGTCCAGAGCTTCCCACACCAACTACTGGCGACAGCTCAAACGTGTCTGAACTGAGCCAAGCGCTGTTCGGCAGTGACACAGGACATACGTGTTTGTTGGCAAACTTGGCTGATGAAGCACACTCTCTGACCGCCGCATCACCAGACGAGTTATTAGAAGACCAGCACCATGCATATGACATCATCGATTGGCATCTGCATCAATATCTTGCAGGTAAATGTCCCCGACAAATGCGAATGATAATTCCAGGTGAAGCCGGCGTGGGGAAATTGAAGACAATCCAGACAATCACCGTGAATTTTGTGGCACGGGGAGTGGGAAACATACTGGTTAAGGCTGCGTACACAGGCCTCACAGCATCAGTTATCGACGGAAAAACACTTCATCACGTCGCAATGCTACCATTACATGGGGCCAAGCAATCTGCGAAAACAATTAAAGCCCTTGAAACATACTGGCAAGACAAACATTACTTGATTATAGACGAAATCTCCATGGTATCATGGGAGATGTTTGCAAAACTGTCTAGGATCATCAGTAGAGCCAAAGAGCATCAAGGGAAAACTACCGACGAACCGTTCGGGGGACTCAACGTCATCGTCGTAGGCGACTTCCACCAGTTTCCGCCAGTGGCAGCCAAACCCACTGCTCCACTTTACTGCCCCTGTGATGCAGAAAAAGATAGTGACATCGACATGTTGGGAAGGAAATTGTACGAACAATTCAACCAGGTGGTGCGGCTGAAGACACAGGTCCGTGTGACCGATTCGGAATGGTTGGACTTGCTACAGCATGTGCGGTACGGCAGCTGCACAGAAGCGCATCTCAGCATGCTCCGCGAACTTGTGCTCACACACGAGGGCTGTCCATCTACAGATTTCGGATCCCCACCATGGAGCGAAGCTCATTTGATTACACCGAGACATGCGGTACGAATGAAATGGAATTCCATGACTGTCAAAGTGCGCTGCATCGCACGGGGCGTAACGCTTATCAAATGTCCTGCATTTGACACCATTCAAGGGCGAAAACTAACCTTGGAAGAGAAGTTTGCGGTAGCGGCTAAACCAAAGTCTGGGCATGGGAGAAATCATCGTGAACATGCAGGACTTGCAGATGAAGTGGAAATAGCCATAGGCATGGAAGTCATGGTGACGTTCAATGTCTCCATGGATCTTGATGTCGCCAACGGTGCGCGTGGACACATAGTGGATATCGTTCTCGATCCTTGAGAAGAACTCAGTAATATCCCTTCAAACTCCATTGAATTGCAATACTCACCTATCTATGTTCTCGTGGCAATGATACGTACCAAAGCTGTAGCGCTTCAAAGTTTGGCCACCGGAGTGTTACCAATCACACCTCTCGTGAAGACGTTTAGTGTGGTCACAGCCAGTGGCAATAAAATCACAGTCGCCAGGGAACAACTTCCCGTGACACCTGCATATGCTTTCACCGACTATCGTTCCCAGGCACAGACAATTGAACACTGTATAGTTGATCTTGGCACACCTCCGACTGGCAAATTGACTCCTTTCAACGCATACGTAGCCTTATCGCGAAGTCGTGGAAGAAACAGCATTCGCCTTTTGCGCGATTTTGATGAACGTTTGTTTACCCACCATCCTAGCGAGTACTTACGGTTGGAAGATGAACGACTTGGCATACTCGATCGTAGAACAAAAGAGATGTGGACTTCATCTAGGAATGCACATATGTAATATACGAAAACACGCTATCCTAGTAAATACTTACGGTTACAAGATGAACGACTTGGCATACTCGATGGTAAAACAAAAGAGATATGGATATCATCTAGGAATGCATCGGAGCTTGGATTCTCAGCCACTGCGGAGATTCAAAAAAACTCGACGGATTTCCAGTTGCAGTGACCTTGTTAAACAAGGTGACAGCTGTAATTGGATAATAGCATGGCTTGGTTACGGGCAACAAGGACTTGAACCCCGCAGACGCCAACTGCAGTGCGAATGCTTTGCCAATGTCATCGGAAAGCGCCAGTAACGACTGAAGGAATGGTAAGGATGGAATTCGTGCAGCCAGAGCAATCGAAGAACCTGCCCAGGCACCTTTGCCTGCACCATGGACGATGATGCTGAGTGCAGCAACACCCATCGCTCTTCTCACCATCTTGCATGTGGCCGACGACAACAATATTCCAGCGTGTTTGGCTGACAATTTCTACGGAATATTTGGTCAACGGTCGCTCTTCAAACTCTCCGATGTCGCCTGCCTCGTCCTCGTCCCAGCCTCTTCGGATGGGGGCTCGTTCATTCCTCTGTACTCCTATCAGCAACAGCTCGTCTGGATCCAGGAATCATCCGTTGACGACTCTCTCCGCACTCTCGAATACGAATCCGAAGTCGCTCAGTTCCTCTGCCAGTTCCACGGGGCCCATGAATCTATCTCCACGGGTCCACAGACTACTTTTCTCGACCATAGCGCGTCTCTCATCCATCGCAGCGATCACTTTGTTATCCTCGCCGTTCCTGACGAACGCGCTGCAGATGCCCTGACCGCGTATCTTCCTCGTTTCTGGAAAGCAGCTCCGATCCCCGCATCTCCGGTGTCGTTCCTCCCCGTCCCAGAACCGCTGTGAAACGCGTTCACGACCTCCTTGCATTGCTTCGCTTCGATACGCTCGTTGCAGGCATCATAGGTGGAGCAGCTGCGCAAGGATATATGCTTCCTTACTAACGAGGACGGAGAGTCAGGCATCGTGTCGAGGCACTCGTTTCACGAAGGTTCGAGGATCGCTGCCACGTGGATCAAGCAACAGTTCGAGCAAACCGGTGCAACATGCAGGTTGGTGGCATTCGAGGACTTTGCCCCAAATGTGATCTGGTGAGGCTTTCAGTCTTGACGGCACACTTGTCTGATACATATATAGTCGATACAATGCCACGACAGATACGTCGAAGGTTCGGGGCACCATGACTCACGGGGCTCATTTGGCTCAGAGCGGGCGAGTTCAAACGGCTACATATACTTTAGGCTGCGCTCGCTGACACATTGAATGCATATATGTAGGCGCCTGGCCGAAACGACGATGGCTCGGGAACGATCTCGATTCTCAGCATTGCACGGCGCATCAAGCAAACCGGGATTACCTTCAGGAGCAATGTTGAACTGGTCGCGTTCGCAGGAGAAGAGCAGGGCCTGGTTGGATCCAGGGCATATGCGAGTATGTTCGTCCATACTCGGATGACGCATTATCTGACAATGTCATTCTGCTGCAGAGGAGCTGCGCGAAAAAGGTGCCAACATTACACTGATGATTCAGGCAGATATGTTGGCATACCGTGTGTCGCGGGAGCCTCCACAGCTGGGGCTCCCAAAATCGTGGGTGACAGGTTCATGTACGAACAGCACGCTCACCCTTATTTGCCTCTTTAGCATAGGCACACCCGAAGTCGCGCAGCTTGCTGCCAATATTTCGGCCATCTATAGTCCGGAGCTCAACGTTGGCTTTACTCCAGCATGCTGTAGTGACCATCAGGTGTGTGCCCGCCTTCCTTTTTGCTGTTTGTTGCTATGTGTATGTACGGACTCACGACCACCTATTATTTCAGTCGTTCCACGAGCAGGGGTTCCCTGCAACGCATTTCTACGAGCGTGCAGGGAGGAGTGAGATTCCCTTTCCGTTGTAGATAAACCTATCAACTGACTAGTGCTCTTTCCAGTCGCTGATCCCATGTACCACAACAGCGGTGGGTTACCCTTAACCATACCTCCATAAGGATTTAACAGAACGTTATGGCAAGCGACATTAGCGACAGGCCAGGGTACGATTTATTCCAGGTCCGCTCCATCTGCAAGGTGCAGGTACGTCCTGTTTTCTTTGTCACCTGGCTTGTTATGATGCTGATGGCGGATGCCTCCATCCAGTTTGCCGCGCTCCTCCATGCTGCTGGCTTTGATCTCCCCACCGGGACTAGTCTTGAGGATCTGGATTGATCCTAGGTGTGACGATTGTGATCAAGCTTTGCACGTTCTGATATCCCTGAGTCAACATGGGAGGGGTAATCTTATGTTGTATATAACACCGAGGTATTGTCGAGAATTTATATTTATAGAAACACAGACTAGCCTACAGTGCTATAGAGATGCTTCGTGTCGAGCCTGGTCATGATGCCCCCACACTATACGACCTCCGCTACACTTGTCTCCCTTATCGCCTTTCTATTTACTGAAGTTGCATCTGACCCAGCCTCCTTGTGTTCTCTATCTATGTTTGGCACTGGTCGAGTGAATCAATGCACGCCCCCATACACAGGGAAGTAGTACCATGCAAGTGAACACCACCCAGGACGACTACGGTGTAGGTCAAAGAAGTAACATTTGCACCAGGGGATGTGGGGAACATGAAAATGATGGTCATGAACGTCATGAACGCCACACGATGAAGCCAATGGGTAAACTCTGCGGAAATATTGTCAGCGCCGACGCCAAGAGCAAGTGAGGAAAGGGGGAGGGGACCTACAAAGACACCTAGGTTGAATGGCCCGGGCTTGAAGTCGTTCTCAAACACGAAACGTGCCACGATAGGTATCGCGTATGAAACGTAGAGAGCCGCGATCGATACCGCAAACACGGCGTTCGTCGCCTGGGCGCCCGGAAACGTGAGTGCGCCGAAAAGAGCCGCCATCAAGACGGAGAACCAGACGGTGTTGACTGGCGTTCTGGTGTAGCTGTTCATACGGTAAAGGATGCTCGAGAAGGGGAGTGCGCCGTCCCGCGAGAAGGCAAAGCATTGACGCGAGGTTGCGAGGACCTGCCAGAGGAAGAGTTGGTCATGTTAGTATGACGTTGCTCTAGTTGGCACAGACTAGGAGACATCACCATGCTAGATCCCATCATGTACCTAGTGGGAAGGTGAGAAGAAGGGACATACAAGGAATGGAAGAATAGACGTACTGTGCTGCGACTACGAACGACCAGAGTGCCAGGGTGCCTTGCTCCCCAAAGCTGTTGAAGAAGATCTGGGCCATCGGTTGGCCAATCGGGCTGCTTAACAAGTACTCGATATCCGTGCCCATGCAGAATGCAAGAGCGATATTAATGGCTGAGGTGCAAGACAAGTGAAAAAGGTGCGCGATAACAGGAAACTTGGACGGAGGGGACACACCTACTCCGAGGACGCCAGAAATGGCAATGGAGCCGACCTGTGGATGGTCAGCGTCGTGTGGGAAGTAATGGACGCGGGACGTACAATTGCCCATGGGACAGCGATGGCAGCGTTTAAGGCTTCCTCACTGATATGCACAGCAGAGTCGAACAAACCTGCAGATAGTAGTCAGCATCAGAGACCACGCCGAAACACGTCTGCATATACGTACAAATTGTTCAAAGGGGGCCATGAAGGATATGATAAGCATAAAGCCATTTGGCCAACCATCAACTATGCAGGGGGTGAGACCGTTCATTTGCACGACATTTAATACGGGAGAAGACGTACGGTTCGTAAAATTTCAGAGGGCATAGCTGGCGGTGTTCTTGTATTCTTTCGGCGTTGCTGCTGGGAGAAATGGACGGGAGGAAGTCAATAATGCTGAAGGACACCCCGAACACCTACGAGTGTCCCATGAGCAATTGAGTCTCGGCTGTCGACTGGCACCTGAGAGATGGAGAGGACGCACCTCTAATGGAGTGAATGCGCGTTTGAACTCTTGCTTATATCCAAGCTGAGCAATGAGTGCTTCATCTCCCCACGCGATCGCCTCTCTGGAGGTCATCCTGGGCGAGGCCAGTAGGAGACTGCAACGCGAGCTCGGAAGAAGCCTGGTGGGTATATAAAGGCAGACGGGCTATGGGAGAACGGTGATACATCGATGGTTCGAATAGCAAGGAAGCTGAACTGCGATCAGATCAGAATATGTCTAACCAGTACTTGCATCGCGATCGCCGTAAACACGAGTGTTCCATATTCAAGTAAGCTGGTCGCCAGTCCTCGTGAGTCTCAGGTTGATCAAAAGATTCGTAACAATGTATAGTAACTGATAGGGAAATGTGTGTATTGCACGGATGGGTGGGAAAACGAAGTGACATCTCCGTCAGGCTTTGGAGACCACTGAGGAACTAGTGAGCGGGAGTAGCAGTAAATGCTGAGTGACCAGGGTACTGAACGCATCCATGATGGAGGAGGGGCACAACGATAGTGGCAGGATATGACCCACTTTGTGAGTCGTACAGGATAGTACAATATGAAGGCAGCAAGCGCAGGGATGTGGGGGACAAGGCCGTGCTGGTCCAATTGGGGAGGGAAACAGACTAGGAGAACGCAGGTGAGCGTGAGGAACAAAGGCGGAGGGGTGCATGAAATATTCCAGTGAGTGGGGCGAAGGACGATGTGCTTGGGACGAGTGACTGACGAGACCAGCTGTAGCTGCGACCAGTAGTTGTTACTATGGACGACGATACACTAAGATCTCAGTGCACAATTGCCAGACTAAAATCTGTTATTGAGAGAGAGACCGAAGGGAAATTTTACAGCGGAGCGACTACTTATAATACGAGGCGGGAATACTCGGAACGATATATTGTATGGCGACATACGTGTGAGGGCCGAACGTCCTCTCATGACAGTTTGGCCGAGTCTGAATGATTGAATGTCTCGTTCGTCACATACCCCCCTTCAAGGGTACTCAGTACCCTTCACTCCGTCTAGTCCGCTCGCCCCTTTCCCTTCTGGTTGGCCTTAGCGGCCTGCCCCTTGATCGAAATTCCGCTGCCAGGAGAGCCTTCTTCGTCCCTCATGTGAACGTCTCCCTTCTCTTTGGCGGGAGGCCGAGTACTGGGGCCGGGTTCTCCATATTCAGAGCCTTCATGAGTGGGCGCAGGAGATGGTGAGAAGGAACGACGATCGCTGCGCGCAGAGGTGTAGCGTGAGTCGGGGGACGCCGACCGTCGGTAATGATCCCGAAGGAGTT
>Ga0307516_10008790_pt1 | contig 11351 bp, 7 predicted proteins | sample 19_EM_MG_FD_203310 | JGI IMG/M metagenome (GOLD analysis project Ga0307516, IMG submission 203310) | Populus trichocarpa ectomycorrhiza microbial communities from riparian zone in the Pacific Northwest, United States - 19_EM | ecosystem: Host-associated > Plants > Roots > Unclassified | place...
TGCATCTACTGCTTCGCGCGCCCCACGCACAGCTATCTCAACCTCTCGCCGGGCCTCGATTTCGAGACGCGGATCATCGCCAAGGTCAACGCGGCCGAGCGGCTGCGCGAGACCCTGTCCAAGCCCGGCTATGTGCCGTCCCACATCAATATCGGATCGGCCACCGACGCCTACCAGCCGGTCGAGCGCCGGCTGGGCATCACGCGCGCGGTCATCGAGGTGCTGGCCGAGACTCGGCACGGCTTCGCGATCGTCACCAAGTCGTCGGGCGTCGAGCGCGACCTGGACCTCGTGGGCGAGATGGGTCGTGCGGGCCTGGCCGTGGTCTACATGTCGGTCACCACGCTGGACAGCCAGCTGTCGCGCATCATGGAGCCACGTGCGACCGCGCCGCATCGCCGGCTGCGCACGATCGAGGCCCTCGCGCGCGCGGGCGTGCCCGTGGGCGTGAGCGCATCGCCGATGATCCCCTTCATCAACGAGCCCGAGCTCGAGCGCATCCTCGCGGCGGCGCGCGACGCGGGCGCGACGAGTGCGTTCTGCACGGTGCTGCGGCTACCGTGGGAGGTGAACCCGCTGTTCCAGCAGTGGCTGGAGACGCACTTTCCGGATCGCGCGGCGCGCGTGATGGCGCGCGTGCGCGACATGCGCGGGGGCAAGGACTACGACGCCACGTTCGGCCAGCGCATGCGCGGCACCGGGCCATGGGCGCAGATGCTGCGTGATCGCTTCAACCTCGCGGTGACGCGGCTGGGCTTCAGTCGCGAACGCTATCCGCTGGACATGACGCAGTTCGTGCGTCCGCCGTCGCCACCGCGCACCCGTGCGACATCACACGAGGCCGATTTGGCCGCGGCCGGCAACGGCCAGGGGAGTCTCTTTTGAATCGAATCGACGAGTTGCAACGCACCGCCATCGTCCGACGACCGTGGCCGTTTTACGCGGCGCTGCCCGAGGCGGCTGCCTTGTCGGCGCCGACCGGCGCGGCGGCGTCGCCTGGCGTGCCATCGCGGGCGCGCAGCGCGAGACCGCCCGATTGCCGCCCGTTGTCGCCGGCGATCGGCACCACGGGCGGTCCGCCGGCGTAGCGCTGCTTCAGCTCGTCGGCCATGCCCATCAGGTCGTTGGCGTCGGCAATCTTCTCGGCGTGACGCTGAAGCACCATGCGGGCCATGTCGATCAGCTTGGCATTCATCGTGCGGGCGCCGGCAGTGAGCAGCGCCTTGGCGGCCGCGCGCGGCTCGCCCGCGAGACTGTGAGACATCGCCTGCTCGGCGAGCGCGGTGACGGCGTTGTGTTGCTCGCGGATGCGTGTGGCGAAGGGCTCGTGCGCCTGGCCGGCGCGCGCGAGCAGTTCCGACAGGCTGCGCGTCGTGCAAAAGCGCAGCGCGAGCGTGTCGATCCAGCCTTCCGCGGCGTCGAGCTGCAGTTCGGCCGCGGTCAAGTAAGCCAGCATGGCCACCATGTTGGAAGCGGACTCGAAGTCGAAGTCGCCTTCCTTGATGTCCCCGGCCATCTCGCGCACCTTGGCCACCACCTGTGCGACCTGGCGTTGAAGCATCAGGTTGAAGATGGTGACGATGCTCGAGAAGCGTTGCAGGCGGATGCTCCCGGGCGCCTTCTCCCGCGCGTGGTTCAGGTTGTCCAGGCAGCGCTGCAGGCCCTTGGGGTCGCGGTCGGTGAAGCGCGTCACCGCGAGCAGCACGATCGTCTGGAAGTCGAACATCTTCGAGCTGATGCCCATCAGCGTCGCGCGTTCCAGCGCCTTCCTGGCTTCGTCGTTCTCGCCGAGATAGAACGCCAGCATGCCTTGGCGCTGCAGGCGGGTGATCGAGCCGGGCGTCAGCTGCGTGGCGGTGCGATAGGTGGCCAGTGCCTCGGCGAACTGCCCTTGGTCGACCTGCACGCGACCCATCACGTCGTAGGCGTCGGCGAAGCCGGGCTGGTCGGTGATCAGGCTTTCCAGTGTGCGCTTGCCGGCGGGACCGGCGCCCGATTCGATCTGCGCGCGCGCCACGCCCAGCCGCGCCCACGGCAGCGCCTGCGTCGCGATCACGGCCTCGTACAGCACGCGCGCCTGGTCATGCTGGCCCACGCGCAGCAGCAGTTCGGCACCGATGCGGGCGGCATAGAGCCAGTAGGCGCCCTTGACTTCGAATCGGCGCACGCACAGCCGCGCCGCGAGGTCGAACTGGCCGTCGTCGATGGCGATGAAGATATCCTTGAGGATCTTCTTGCGCTGGCGCGACTGCTGGATCCGCTGCGACAACGCATGCGCGGTATGCGGCTTGAGCAGGTAGCTGTCGAGCGCCGACTCGGCCGCCTCGGCGACGGCCGAGTAGCTGGCCTCCGAGGTCACCATCACGAAGACGGTGGAGAACGGCAGCAACTGGGCGCGGCGCAGGTCGTTGAGCAGATCCTGGCCGGAGTAGTCGCCGCCGTGGAAGGTCTGCTCGCACAACACGATGTCGAACTCGCGCGCCTCGAGCTGGCGCCGCGCGTCGTGCACGCGGCCGCACTGGACGATGGTGCCCACGCCGAGGTCGCGCAACTGCGCGGCCTGGATGCTGCGGGCGGTCGGGTTGGCGTCGATCACCAGTGCGCGGCAATTGACCATGTCCGGGTCGAAGCCGCCCGCCGCCCGCCCGAGGGCCGCAGGCGAGGCAGGTTTGATCTCCGGCTGGACACTCTTCATGACACGAACCACCCACTCCAGAGCGTCGATGGACGCCCGCCCTGTGGGTATCGACGCCTTGAGTGGGGAACTTTAAACAAGGCCTGTCGGTGGTTTCTCGGGCCACGCCGTCGCCGTGAAGGCGGCCGTCCAGCCATGTCATTGCGCGCGTCGTCGCGGAATCCACCCTTGTGGCGACGTCATTGGCCGGTGTGGATCCTGCGACTTCGCGCAGGATGACGAGGCGCGCCATCCTTGCAGATCGGCGAAGACCCGAGAAAAAGGCCGCCCGGGGCGGCCTTTCGGCGATTACTTGAACAGATCCTTGACGCGATCCGTCCAGCTCTTGGAGTTGGGCGAGTGCTTGTCGCCACCCTTGCGCAGGGACTCGTCCAGTTCCTTGAACAGCTTGCGCTGGTGCTCGGTGAGCTTGATCGGCGTCTCGAGCGTGATGTGGCAGTACAGGTCGCCCGGGTAGCTCGAGCGGATGCCCTTGATGCCCTTGCCGCGCAGGCGGAACGTCTTGCCGTGCTGCGTGCCTTCGGGCAGCTCGATCTCCACCTTGCCGCTGAGCGTCGGCACCTCGATCGTGCCGCCGAGCGCGGCCTGCGTCATCGGCACCGGCACGGTGCAGTGCAGGTCGTCGCCGTCGCGCTCGAAGATGTCATGCTGCTTGATGCGGATCTCGATGTAGAGATCGCCCGACGGCCCGCCATTGGGGCCCGGCTCGCCGTTGCCCGACGAGCGGATGCGCATGCCTTCGTTGATGCCGGCCGGGATCTTGACTTCCAGCGTCTTGGTCTTCTTGATGCGCCCCTGGCCGCTGCACGTGGGGCAGGGCTCGGGGATGATCTTGCCGGTGCCGTGGCAGTTGGGGCAGGTCTGCTGGATCGAGAAGAAGCCCTGGCGCATGTGCACCGTGCCGGCGCCCGAACACGTGGTGCAGGTCTTGGGCGAGGTCCCCGGCTTGGCGCCCGAGCCCTTGCAGGTTTCACAGTTTTCCCAGCTCGGCACGCGGATCTGCGTGTCCTTGCCGGCCGCCGCCTCCTCCAGCGTGATCTCCATCGCGTAGCTGAGGTCGTTGCCGCGATAGACCTGCTTGCCGCCGCCCGCGCCGCGGCGCTGGCCGCCGGCGCCGCCGAAGATGTCGCCGAAGATGTCGCCGAACGCCTCGGCGAAGCCGCCGAAGCCTTCGCCGCCCGCGCCGTGGCCCATGCTGGGGTCGACCCCGGCGTGGCCGTACTGGTCGTAGGCCGCCTTCTTCTGCGGATCCGAGAGCATCTCGTAGGCCTCCTTGGCCTCCTTGAACTTCTCCTCGGACACCTTGGCGCTGTCACCCTGGTTGCGGTCGGGGTGATGCTTCATCGCGAGCTTGCGATAGGCCTTCTTGATGTCGTCGTCGGACGCACCCTTCGTCAGGCCAAGGACGTCGTAGTAATCGCGTTTGCTCATGGGGCAATTGTCTTTTCAGAGCGCGGACAAACCGGGCAGGGTGCGCGCCGGATGTGTGTAAGAACGCATCCGGATCGGCTTTATCTAGCGAGAAAGGCCGGGGGCCTGCAAGAGCGTCTGACGCCCTTGCAAGTCACCGGCCGGTTGCCGAAGCGAAGCTTCAGCTCTTCTTGACTTCCTTGAAATCGGCATCGACGACGTTGTCGTCGGCGGCGTGGGCCGCTTCCGGCTCGGCCTGTGCCTGGGCGCCCGCGCCCGCGGCACCGGCGGCAGCCTGCGCCGCCTGCTGGTCGGCATACACCTTCTCGCCCAGCTTCTGGCTGGCCGTCATCAGGGCTTCCGTCTTGGCTTCGATGGCGGCCTTGTCGTCGCCCTTGATCGATTCCTCGACGTCCTTCAGGGCGGTCTCGATGGCTTCCTTGTCGGCCGCTTCCAGCTTTTCGCCATGCTCGGTCAGGCTCTTGCGAACCGAGTGCACCATCGCATCGCCCTGGTTGCGCGCCTGGACGAGTTCCACCTTCTTGGCGTCTTCGGTGGCGTTGGCTTCGGCGTCACGCACCATCTTCTGGATCTCGTCCTCGGTCAGGCCCGAGTTCGCCTTGATGGTGATCTTGTTTTCCTTGCCGGTGGCCTTGTCCTTCGCGCCGACGTGCAGGATGCCGTTGGCGTCGATGTCGAAGGTCACTTCGATCTGCGGCGTGCCGCGGGCCGACGGCGGGATGCCTTCGAGGTTGAACTCGCCCAGGCTCTTGTTGCCCGTGGCCAGCTCGCGCTCGCCCTGATAGACCTTGATCGTGACGGCCGGCTGGTTGTCGTCGGCGGTCGAGAACACCTGGCTGAACTTGGTCGGGATCGTGGTGTTCTTCTTGATCATCTTGGTCATCACGCCGCCAAGGGTCTCGATGCCCAGCGACAGCGGGGTGACGTCGAGCAGCAGCACGTCCTTGCGGTCGCCAGAGAGCACCTGGCCCTGGATGGCGGCGCCGACGGCCACGGCTTCGTCCGGGTTCACGTCCTTGCGCGGTTCCTTGCCGAACAGCGCCTTGACCTTGTCCTGCACCTTGGGCATGCGGGTCATGCCGCCGACCAGGATGATGTCGTCGATTTCGGAGACCTTGACGCCGGCGTCCTTGATGGCCGTCTGGCAGGGCGCCATCGTGCGGTCGATCAGCTCCTCCACCAGCGACTCCAGCTTGGCGCGGGTCAGCTTGATGTTCAGGTGCTTCGGGCCCGACGCGTCGGCCGTGATGTAGGGCAGGTTGATGTCGGTCTGGGTCTGGCTCGACAGCTCGATCTTGGCCTTTTCCGCGGCTTCCTTCAGGCGTTGCAGCGCCAGGACGTCCTTGGTCAGGTCGACGCCTTGTTCCTTCTTGAACTCGGCAACGATGAAGTCGATGATGCGCTGGTCGAAGTCTTCGCCGCCCAGGAACGTGTCGCCATTGGTGGACAGCACCTCGAACTGCATCTCGCCGTCGACGTCGGCGATCTCGATGATGGAGATGTCGAACGTGCCGCCGCCCAGGTCATAGACGGCGATCTTGCGGTCGCCCTTGCCGTGCTTGTCCAGGCCGAACGCGAGCGCCGCGGCGGTCGGTTCGTTGATGATGCGCTTGACGTCCAGGCCAGCGATGCGGCCGGCGTCCTTGGTGGCCTGGCGCTGGCTGTCGTTGAAGTAGGCCGGCACCGTGATGACGGCCTCGGTCACTTCCTCGCCGAGGTAGTCCTCGGCCGTCTTCTTCATCTTGCGCAGCACTTCGGCGCTGACCTGTTGCGGCGCGTACTTCTTGCCGCGCACGCCGACCCAGGCGTCGCCGTTGTCGGCCGCCAGGATCTCGTAGGGCATCAGGTTGATGTCCTTTTGCACTTCCTTCTCGGTGAACTTGCGACCGATCAGGCGCTTGACCGCATACAGGGTGTTCTTCGGGTTGGTGACGGACTGGCGCTTGGCGGACGCGCCGACCAGCACTTCGCCGTCTTCCTGGTAGGCGATGATCGACGGCGTGGTGCGCGCACCTTCCGAGTTCTCGATCACCTTGGTGGTGTTGCCTTCCATGACCGACACGCACGAGTTCGTGGTGCCCAGGTCAATGCCGATGATTCGTCCCATGATTGGTTTCTCCTGAAAGCTGTTGAAGCTGAATTTGGTGTTGTGTTCGAGATGCGGCTGGCAGGGCCCAATTCAAGGGTGGAATGCGCTTTCCGCAGCGTTTTCACCCCGAAACCGGTGCCCGAGGGCCGGATTCGCGCTATTTCGGGGCGGCGACCGTGACGAGCGCCGGACGCAGCACGCGGTCGGCGATCAGGTAGCCCTTCTGCAGGACGTTGACGATCGTGTTGGACTCCTGCTCGGCCGGCACCATCGAGATGGCCTGGTGCTGGTGCGGGTCGAACTTGGTGCCCGCCGGCGGATTGATCTGGCTCACCTTGTTGCGCTCCAGGGCTGCCACGAGCTGGCGCAGGGTCGCGTGCACGCCCTCGAGCACCTGCTCCACGGCGGCACCAGGGGTGGCGATCGCGGCCTCCAGGCTGTCCTTGACGGGCAGCAGGCTGTCGGCGAAGGCTTCGACGGCGTACTTGCGGGCCTTGGCGACTTCCTCGTCGGCGCGGCGACGCGCGTTTTCGGTCTCGGCCTTGGCGCGCAGGTGCGAATCACTCAGATCGGCCACCTTGGCCTCGAGTTCGGCGATGCGGGCGGCGTCGCCACCGAGTCCGACGTCCAGGTCGGGGGCGCCGTTGTCGACCGGCGTTTGCAGCGGAGCTTGCGGGATTTGGTCTTCCGGATTCATGGTTGTCGTAGGTTTTGCGATCGCATTGCGCGGGGACATGGAGGCGGCGACCCGGGTTTCAAGAGGCCGTGCGAAACATTTCTTGACCGGAGGACTCTCCGGCCGCTTCGGGCTAATCGGTGTCGTCGACCGAAGCGCTCCAGCGCTGCCAGTCGACCAGCTCGCGCCGGTCGCGCTTGGTCGGGCGTCCGAGCTCCTGCGCATTGGCCGGTTCGACGCCGAACTTGCGCGCCTCCGCGGCCTGTTGCTGCGCCCGGATGCTGGCTTCGGTCTCCTGGTACAGCGTGCGGGCCACCGTCGCCGGCCCCCGCATCGCGCCGAGTCCGAGGACCAGCAATTCGCGGACCGAGCCGGGTTGGCGGATCTCGATCAGGTCGTTGACGCGCACCGAGCGCGCCGGCTTGGCGGCCTGGCCGTTGACCTGCACGCGACCCTTGTCCACCTCGTCGGCGGCGAGGCCGCGCGTCTTGAAGAAGCGCGCCACCCACAACCACTTGTCGAGCCGCATGTCGGCGGCGGCGGCAGGGGCGACGGACGGGTTGGCGGCGTGGCGGGACATCAGTGTCGTGCGTTGGATGGTCGATGGGGTCTGGATCGGCGGGAATGTCCAGCTCACGACACCTTATTCGGAGGCGCCGTGCGCGATCGCGCGGGCCTGGCGTTGCTTGAGTGCTTCCTTCGAGATGGGGGTGGTGTCCCATCCCTGCAAGTGGCGCACTGCGATCCCGCTCAGCGCCTTCATGCCTTCCGGGCTGTTGTTGAGGCAGGGGATGTAGTGGAAGGTCTTGCCGCCGGCCGACAGGAAGGCCGCGCGCGCCTCGATCGCGATCTCCTCGAGCGTTTCGAGGCAATCGGCCGCGAAGCCCGGGCAGATCACGTCCACGCCCTCGTCGCCGGCCTTCGCGAGCGCCGTGAGCGTGGGCTCCGTGTAGGGCTGCAGCCACTCGGCGCGGCCGAAGCGGCTCTGGAACGTGACGCGCCAGTCGTCCGCCTCGAGCTTGAGCTTGTCGGCCAGCAGGCGGCCGGTCTTGAGGCACTCGCAGTGGTACGGGTCGCCCAGGTGCAGCGTGCGCTTGGGCATGCCGTGGAAGCTCATCACCAGCTTGCGGCCGCGGCCTTCGCGCTGCCAGTGCTTGCGCACCTGGGCGGCCAGCGCGTCGATGTAGGCCGCGTCGTCGTGGTAGTGGTTGATGAAGCGCAGCTCGGGCACGCGGCGCGTGCGGCGCACCCAGTCGCCGACATCGTCGAGCACGCTCGCGGTGGTGGCGGCCGAGTACTGCGGATAGGCCGGGAACACCAGGATGCGCGTGGCGCCGTCGGCGCACAGGGCGTCGAGCTCGGTGGCGATCGCGGGCTGGCCGTAGCGCATCGCCCAGCGCACCTCCACCAGCGGGCCGCGCTCGCCGATGTAGCTGCGCAGCATGTTGGCCTGGCGGGCCGTCCACACGGCCAGCGGTGAGCCGTCGCGCGCCCAGATCTTCTTGTACTTGCGCGCGGAGGCGCCCGGGCGCAGGCGCAGGATGAAACCGTGCAGTATCAGCCACCACAGCGCGCGCGGGATCTCGACGACGCGCGGGTCGGACAGGAATTGCGCCAGGTAGCGGCGCAGCGCGGGCGCCGTGGGCGCGTCGGGCGTGCCGAGGTTGACGAGCAGGACGCCCACCTTCTCGGCACCGCCGTGCGCGTGGTCGCGAGGCAAGGGGCTCATCGCCGCGACGGCGTCGGGGCGGGACTCAGCAGGTCGTACTCGTCGTCGCGCCGGACCGGCGCGTGCAGCACTTCGAACTGCATCGCGGCGACGCCGGGATCCTCCGGCGAGCCGCTGAGGCCCACTTCGCCGCTGCCGTGCAGCGTGCAGCTGCCGCGGCGCAGGCTGACCACCTCGTCCTCGCTGGAGAAGCGCACGAAGGTGCCGTTGATGCTGAGGTCGGACAGCTGGAACGTGGCGCCGATCCAGTCGATGCGGCAGTGCGCACGCGACACGCGCGCGTCGTCCACCTGCATGTCGGATGCCGCCGCGCGGCCGATCACGATGGGCATGTTGGCCGCGGTGAAGCGGCGCACCTTGTTGCCCCACGTCAGGATGACGGCCTCCGGGCCGACAAGGCCCATCGCGGGGCCACCGCCGACCAGCGTGGGCGCGGTGTCCATGCCGCGCCGCGACAGCAGGTGCACTTCCACCGGTTCCACGCGCCCGCGCAGGCGCACGAGGTCGAGGCTGCGAAACATGTCGCGCGAATCGATGGGCAGGGCGCGCAGCACCTCCACCGTGACGAGCGTCTCGTTGTCGCCGGCATGGTCGAGCAGTCGCGCGGCCACGTTGACAGCGTCCCCGAAGTAGTCGCCGCTGACCTCCACGGTCTCGCCGAGCGCGATGCAGACCTGCAACTGGAGACGCGCCTCGATGAAGCCGGTCAGCGCATCGCGCCGCCGCATCACGATGTCGATTTCCTCGTGCATCTGGTCGGCCGCCTCGACCGCCTGGGCGGCCGTCGGGAACACCGCCATCAGGCCGTCACCCAGCGTCTTGACGACCACGCCGCCGGTGGCGGGCACCCGGCGGGCGATCGCGTCCACCGTCTCGGTGACGATCTGGGACGCGTCGGTGTTGCCGAGCAGTTCGTACAGCGCGGTGCTGCCACGAAGGTCGGCGAAGACGACGGCACGACGCTGGATGGCGGACATGCGGGCCTTGCTCCCCTCAGGCCAGCGCGCGGCCGCCCGGAGCGGCCTGAGCGCCCCTCGGGGGCCGGGAGTGAAACGACCTGGGGGCTGTCATTTCTTTAGAGGTTGTCCAGGTAGGTGCGCAGCTTGTCCGAACGGCTCGGGTGCTTGAGCTTGCGGATCGCCTTCGCCTCGATCTGGCGGATGCGCTCGCGCGTCACGTCGAACTGCTTGCCCACTTCTTCCAGCGTGTGGTCGGTGGACATCTCGATGCCGAAGCGCATGCGCAGCACCTTGGCCTCGCGCGGCGTCAGGCTGTCGAGGATGTCCTTGACCACGTCGCGCAGGCCGGCGTGCATCGCGGCCTCGACCGGTGCGAGGTTGTTGGTGTCCTCGATGAAGTCGCCCAGGTGGGAGTCGTCGTCGTCCCCGATCGGCGTTTCCATGGAGATCGGCTCCTTGGCGATCTTCATGATCTTGCGGATCTTGTCCTCGGGCATCTCCATCTTCTCGGCGAGCGTCGGCGCGTCCGGCTCGAAGCCGAATTCCTGCAGATGCTGGCGCGAGATGCGGTTCATCTTGTTGATCGTCTCGATCATGTGCACCGGGATGCGGATCGTGCGGGCCTGGTCGGCGATCGAGCGCGTGATGGCCTGGCGGATCCACCACGTGGCGTACGTCGAGAACTTGTAGCCGCGGCGATATTCGAACTTGTCCACCGCCTTCATCAGGCCGATGTTGCCTTCCTGGATCAGGTCGAGGAACTGCAGGCCGCGGTTGGTGTACTTCTTGGCGATGGAGATCACGAGGCGCAGGTTGGCCTCGATCATTTCCTTCTTCGCGTCGCGCGAGGCCTTCTCGCCCTCGTTCATCTTGCGGTTGATCTCCTTCAGGTGCTCGATGGGCACCACGGCGCGCGCCTGGAGGTCGATCAGCTTTTGCTGGAGTTCCTGGATCGCGGGCAGGTTGCGGCCCATGATCACGCTGTACGAACGGTTGCCGGCGATTTCCTTCTCGGCCCAGTGCAGGTTCAGCGAGTTCGTGGGGAACGTCTTGATGAAGTGTTCCTGCGGCATGCCGCACTTGTCGACGACGATCTTGCGGATCTCGCGCTCGTAGCGGCGCACGTCGTCCACCTGGCCGCGCAGGATCTGGCACAGGCGCTCGATGGTCTTGACCGTGAAGCGGATCTTCATCAGGTCGTCGGTGAGCGCGGACTGGGCCTTGTCGTAGGAGGGCGAGCGGTAGCCGTCCTTCTCGAATGCCTTGCGCATCTTGTCGAAGTGCGTGTTGAGCTCGGCGAACTTGGTCAGTGCCTGCGATTTCAGCTCTTCGAGCTTCTTGGTCAGGGCCTTGGAGCCGCCGGCGCCGTCGTCGTCGTCTTCCTCGTCGAATTCGTCGAAGTCTTCTTCCGCGACGTAGTCGTCCGCCTCGTTGGTGGACACGAAGCCGTCGACGGCCTCGGAGATCTGCATCTCGCCCTTGGCGATGCGATCGGCCACCGACAGGATCTCGGCGATGGTCGTGGGCGAGGCCGAGATGGCCTGCATCATCGACTGCAGGCCGCCTTCGATGCGCTTGGCGATCTCGATTTCGCCTTCGCGGGTCAGCAGCTCGACCGAGCCCATCTCGCGCATGTACATGCGCACGGGGTCGGTGGTGCGGCCGAACTCGGAGTCGACGGTGGACAGCGCGGCCTCGGCCGCCTCTTCCGCTTCCTCTTCCGTCGCGCCGGACTGGGTCTGGCCGGAGATCAGCAGCGTGGCGGCGTCGGG
>Ga0307516_10008791_pt1 | contig 11350 bp, 11 predicted proteins | sample 19_EM_MG_FD_203310 | JGI IMG/M metagenome (GOLD analysis project Ga0307516, IMG submission 203310) | Populus trichocarpa ectomycorrhiza microbial communities from riparian zone in the Pacific Northwest, United States - 19_EM | ecosystem: Host-associated > Plants > Roots > Unclassified | place...
TAGAATTTCCTTCTCGTGGTAGGAATGCTCCTGGGAGTCGTGAAACCACCGACAACAGGGAGTCCTCGCCGTTCTTGGAGGGTGTAATCACAGGTGTACCGTCTGGAAGATCGGGGTACACAATGATACCGAAGTAACCGCGGAAGATGAGAACAAGGTACACCCACTTTTCGTCTGGAAGCTCCTCGTCCCGTACTTTGTAGAATGCAGAGCGGTAGAGGTCACGGATGTGTTCTTGGTCGGGGTACTCTTTGAAGAGTTTTTCGATGAAGGTGATGTCTTGATTGCAGATGAAATCAGACTTTCCGGATATGCGAAACTTAGACCGAATGTAGGCAGCGGCCAGAATAGCCTCGTCCGTAATCTGGGTAGCCACGTCGGCTCTGTAGATCAGTATTTGTATGTTCTGGGGGTCGGGAATCTGAAAGACTTCCCGTCGGAATGGGTACAGGCAGTCTGCTGGTGGATTGTTCTCGGGAGGAGTCCACTACTTATGCCACCTACACCCAGTTGCTGTTGCTTCTCGCACTTCGGTTGTCCCAAACAGATCCTGCCGCTGCGTATCGTATTTGTACACCCCGAGGTCGTTCGGCGTTTGTGTAGGTTCGATGGTTCTCCGAGTTTGGACCCACAACTGGCGTCCCTCTGCTCAGAGCAACCCAATAGGTGGTGAAAGTTGGACAGGGTCGTAAGAAGAATCCACAACAACAGCTGGCTCCCTGCCGTGGTCACCAGTGTTGGGGAGCCAAGAGAATGGGCACTGTGTGAGATTCTTCTGCGGGTAAAGGAAGGGCAAAACCCAACCAAAAGCGTGTATTATTCGTAGAGAAAGGGGGGTCAGAACGTGAAGAGAAGGTATGAATTCGTCGTAGGCTGCTCCTCTAACAACACAAGAAGAAACTATTTTATACCTGGGGCAAAATTCCCTCCCACACACTAGCACTGCCCTAAACACCTCAACCCCATCTTTTCCAACCCTTGCCCTTTCCCTCATTCATCTTTACTCACTCCAACTTCAATTTTTCTCCACTCTCACTCCATTTTTCATCTCTCACTCAACTCCTCCAAATCCCACTGTAACACCGGTTTCGTTTCTGAGTTCCCACCACCCTGCAGGGATGCCATCGTTCCTGGGGATCTTCCTGGTTGGCCGGCTTCAGCCGGGCTTCCGATGAAGGGCCCGAGAAGCGGGTCTTTTCTGAGTGGTTGTACGATGAAGTCCTCCAGCCCCTTCATCCCTACTACTGCTCATGCTTCGGCGGGCCCTTTTATGGACATCCTGCTTAGGTGTCGGTGAGCCGATAGTCCCTCAGCGCGTCTGGGTTTCGTTGGTGAAACTCTCGGAGTTTCTCCAGACCGCCTACCGAAAAGTTGTCAAATGGTTCCTCGGTCCAGTCTTTGCGCTCCGGATAATCGAGCCATTGGACGAGGTATAGAACGCGCCGTCCGTGGTTTCGGGATGACATAATTCTTTCGACGTCGTATTCCTCCGATTGCTCAATGTCGTCCGCCTCCCGTAGCACCTTTGACGGGTCTGGGGGTTGCCGATGTTCGCTCGTCCGGTATGGCTCGAGCAGGGAGACATGAAAGACGTTGTGGATTTTCCATTTTCTGGGTAGCGTTAACTGTACCGCGAGTGGGGAGATAACCTTCTCGATTTGGAAGGGCCCATGATTCTTGTGATCCATTTTTCGAGAAGGTCGGCGTGTTTTGATGTTGCGACCATTGAGCATTACCAGGTCCCCTACCTGGTAGGCTGGTGGCGGCTTTCGGTCTGGGTCGGTGTATCGGCGCATTCTTTCCTGAGCGGCCTCCAGCCCCTTTCGTGCGGTGTCATGGACTGTGGCCATCCAGTGACCGTACGCCATGCTGACCGGGTTAACTGGTTTGTCGTTCTCGCTGGGGGGGTTCACGGCTCGGAGATAGAATCCGTAATTCGCGTAGAAGGGCGAAATCCCATTACCCGTGGTGACCGAGTTGTTCTAGGCAAACTCTGCCATGGGGAGCAGTCATACCCAGTTATTCTGTTCGTGCCCGACAAACGCTCATAGGAAGGCTTCGATTGTTTGGTTAAGGCGCTCGGTTTGTCCATCCATTTGTGGGTGGAACGCGGTCGACATTCGGGGCCGAACTTCTAGGAGGCGTAGGAATTCTTTCCATGTCTCCGACGTGAAGCGGGAGTCCCTGTCCGATATGATATCCGTGGGGCTACCGTGGAATCACCACATCTCTTTTGCAAACCGAACGGCCAAGTGTGCCGCCATCTTCTCGTTTTGCGGTAGCGGGATGAAGTGTGCCATTTTGGAAAATCGGTCGACGACTACCCAAAGTTGATTACAATTTTCCGAGACCGGGAGCTCCGTTATGAAGTCCATTGCGATGGACTGCCATGGGGCGTATGTAACTCCAATGGTGAGGAGAGTCTATAGGGTGCGTGGCGTGCTGATTTATTCTTTTGGCATTCTGCACAGCTCCTGACGTAGTCGATGATTCGTTCGTTCATCCTTGGCCACCAGAAATTTCTTCGGATTATTTCAATAGTTTTGTCCTGGCCCATGTGTCCCGCGACCTTGGTGTCGTGTTCCGATTCCAACACGCTCCGGATGGCCCCTTCCGGAATCCATAGCTTTCCTTTTCTGTAGAGAAGGTCGTCCTGTAACCTTATCTCGCTGTCCTCTTTCCCTTCCCTGTCCTTTCGGACCTTCGGCGCTGATTCCACCAGCCCTGATTCCTTTCGCTTTCTTGTCTCCCCATACTCCTGGTCCCTCTTTCCTTCCCTAACAATGGTTGCCAGAAACTCCTTCGACCATTTCCTGTTTGGGAGAGATGCCAATCTAGCCGACGAGCAAATTAGTGAGTGGCCTTGTCTTCCACCAAAGTGGCCTTCTTGCAGGATTGTTGAGATTGGCTGGTTTTCTATCCCCCCCTTTTCCGGGCGGTACTCCGAACGCCTTGACAGTGCATCGGGCTTTCCATTCTGGGACCCTGGCCAGTAGTAGATTCTGAAATCGACCCTGGCGAGCTCTTGTGCCCAACATGCTTGTCGACGGTTGAGTACTTTCGTCGTCGTAAAGTATTCCAGATTTTGGTGGTCTGAGAACACCTGTACCTGGTGCTTCGCTCCCTCGCAATATCGTCACCAGTGTTTGAATGGGTCCACCACGGTGAGAAGTTCCTTGTCGTGGATTTCGTAATTAATTTCTGCCGAAGAGAATTTCCTTTAATGGAATGCTATTGGGTGCAGGCGATTCTCTTCGTCGCGTTGTGACAGAACTGCTCCGATCGCAAAATCCGAAGCGTCTGTTTCGATGATGACTGGTTTTGCAGGGTCGAAGTGTTCTAGTACCGGGGCCGTGGTGAAACGGTTCTTTAGATCGTTAAACGCCGTTTCCGCTTCTTTTCCCCAGGCCCATTTTTCGGTTTTCTTGGTGAGCTCTGTCAAAGGCCTAGCAATCCTGGAGTAATCCTTAATGAAACGCCTGTAGAAGTTGGCAAATCCTAGGAAGGACTGAACTTCTGTTAGCGACCCTGGAGTCTTCCACCCTAGGACCGCCTCCACCTTTCCTGTAGACATTCTGATGCCGTTGCGGCCTATCATGTAGCCTAGAAATTCCACTTCCTTGGCTTTACATACGCACTTGTCGGGGGAGACCGCCAGTCCGTTTTGTTGTAGTCTTCCCAGCACTTCTTTGACCAGGCGGTCATGTTCTTCCTCGGTTTGGGCGTACATTAGGATGTCGTCCATGTACGCTATTATCCCGACATCCAGTACGTTGGAGAGGACGTGGTTCATCATGTCCTGAAAGGTGGACGGTGCATTCGTTAGTCCGAAGGGCATGACCTGGAATTCGTACAGTCCGTAGCGTGTTTGAAAAGCTGTTTTCCATTCGTCGCCCTCCCGGATGCGGATGAGGTTAAACCCGTTTTTTAAATCCATTTTTGTGAACCACTGCGCACCCTGCACCCGATCTTGCAATTCTTGCATTAGCGGAAGCGGGTAGCGGTTAGGGATGGTTACCGCATTTAATCCTCGATAGTCAACGTATAGCCTCAGTCCTCGCCTGTTTGGTTTTGGAACGAATAGGATTGGGGAACCGGCTGGGGACGTAGATCTTCTTATCTTCCCTGTCTTCTCCATATCTTTTAGCCATTCGCACATGGTGCGGAGTTCTTCTTCTGATAGCGGGTAAATGGGTCCCCATGGTACCGTGGTTCCTTCTTTGAGCTCGATTTTGCAGTCGTACGGCCGGTGCTCTGGGAGCCGATCGGCAGCTTCTTGGCTCATAATTCCCAGGTATTGCCGGAATTCCAGGGGTATGTTCCCCAGAAGGTCCTCAGAGACCGCGGCCACGTATCCTATGGTCTGAGCCCCCGGCTCTGTTGCCACCGATTCGTCCCAGGTTAGGGAGAATTCTGCCGTTTCGTATTTGGTACACTTCTCCAAACATGACAGGCTGTTGAACCGAACCTCCTCCGTAGTCCAGGCCCCTTGTGGTGGATGTTGTTCGATCCAGCTAAATGGGAGGAATATGTCGATGCTTTCCTCCATTGGGGATACTTCAAAGATTCCCTTCGAGAAGTGTTTTCTGTGTTGTAGGCGCAGTGGTTCCGTCCGGTACTGTCCGGCGCCTTGGACAATTGTCCCGGTATAATTTTCAATTGCTCGTCTTTGCGTGTTCCGTATGCTTCGGAGCCCTAGTCGGTTGACGGTCTGTTGGTTTATTATGGCTGTTGAGCATCCTGTGTCCAGTAGCACTTGCACCCGATATTTGCTTACTCCATTGTGAAGTAGCATGGTGATTATGGGTCGTGTTCTTCGGGGCTTTTTGCTCTGCCCTGGCTCAACCTCGCCTTTTTCTAGTTTTCTTTTGGCGCTGCATACTAGGTTCCTCCACTCGGCGCCAGAGCGGAGGTTTTTTAAAAATCCGAGTCGTCGTTGTCGGCCCATAGGTCGGTGGGTTCCATTAACTCGGCCGCGGCCACCTTCTGAAGCTTTGCTGTGGGGAGGCTCTCGGGTTCTTCCTCCCTCCCTCTTTTTCCTGTGTTGATTCCTTCGGGTTCCGTCACGGCCGTGACTTTCCACAGGGCTGGTGGCAGCGAGGTTCCTTTCACCGTTTGGAAGGTACAGCAGTCGTACGTCCTATGTCCCGTCCGTCCACAACGCCAACAACCGTCCGGGGTTTTTTTGTGTTGGTCGATTTCCGCCTGGGGAACTCCCTTCAGGGCTGTGCCGGTGGTTTCCCATTCGTCCTTTCGGCCGGATCGGCCCTCGTTTGGCTTGGACGGCTTTTTCTCTCCCTTTTGTCGATCTTCTCTCCTTCTGTCCTCCTTTTTCCTCTCCTCCATCTTCTGGGTTCTCGCCCCCTCTCATGCTTTTTCCAAGGCCTTCATTCGTTCCACCTGCAAGCCGGCTTGATATGTGGCTTGAAGAAAGCCTTCATCGTCCGCGAATTCCTCCAGGTAGTGAGCGAACCTCATTTTGAGGATCTCGGTTGTCATTGCGAGGTCCACTTTTTCTCTTAGCGCCCCCCCTGTTGCTCGAGCAAAGATGTTGAGTGCCCAGAACTCTGTTAAGTATCCTCGAATTGACCCTTGATAGCGGAGCTGTCCCAGCTTGAGCTGGGCGTCTGCCGCCTCTCTTTCGTTTCGATATTCTACTCGGATGGCCACCTAGTAGTTGGACCAGGTGTCGTTGTCCCGCAGCTCCCAGTAGCGGTGGAGGTGCTAGACCAGGGCGGTGTCTGACAGCAGAGTCCCAATCCAGGCGATTTTTTGTCGATCGATTGTCTCCGGGTAAAATCCCAAGTACATTGTTACCGACTCCCACCATTGGTTGAAGGCGGTTGTGCTCTTCCCATCAAACTTCTCCGGGTTTTCCATTTTCAGCCGGGACGTCCTAACCGTTTCTGGTCGGGCCTGCTTGGCTCGCTCTACCCCTTCTGCTACTAGTCGGACGAGGTCCTGGGTGGTGATGGTTGGCACCGGGTCTCTTGGGGGCGAAGGAGAGCGGAACCGTCGGAACGGGGGTCTGGGAGGTTCCGAGGGTGGTATCGAAGACGGTCCCGAGGATGACCCAGGTGGGGTCGACGGGGGGGGGGCCGCCTGAGGCTCCGCAGGCCCGGCCGGCGCGGGTGGTGGTGGTGACGCTACGTGCCTAAGCTGGGCAAGCCGTTGCCGCATGTCCGGCGTGGTTGGCACCGCAGGGGGGCGATGTCGTTGAAATGGGGGGGGTGGTTGCAGTCTCAAGGGGCTCCCCAAGGCGGGCTGCGATGGGGTGGCCGAGGGGGCGCTGGTGCTAGTTGGGCGAACGGGACTTCTCCATGTGGGCGGTCCTGTCGGAGCGGGGCGAGTAGGTGTTGGTGGCACTGGGATTCTGGCCACCACCTGCTGAATCTCCGCTCGTGCCTCCTGGAGCTGGGTTTCCAGGATGGTTACTCGATCTTGGTGTGCCGCAGCCCATAACTCCACGTTACCTTGAAATTCGGCCAGGTGCTGAGTCCGCGCTGTGTTGGCTTCGGCTAAAAATGACAAAGCGTCGTTTACTCGGGCTAGCTGGGTGGCCTGATATATTTGTTGCTCATTGGCTTCGTTGGTTCGCTCGATGATGGCTTGCCATACGTTCTGGGCGAGGGATTGATACGCATTTGCGGCTACCGCCAGCTCGGTGTGTATCCAGTTTTCCGCTATTTTCTCGTTAGCGTGTACTCGGTCATATACATACCTAGTGCCTTCTGCCAAAGTCTGGTATGCTTGCTCTATCCGCTGCATTCGTCGGTCTGTTCTGTCATAGGCTCTGCCGCATAGCTCGGTGAGTTGCCGTATGTCGTTCTCAGTCTGTTGTTGCTGGCGTACCAGGGTTCTTACCCAGACCGCTGGGTTGGTGAGTTCCACAGTCTGCTCGGGTCCTGGCATCCCATCGGTGATTTGGAGGAGGTTGCGCGGGGCCTCAAGCCGGAGCATGTTGAAGTCCGAGGAGGTTGTCATTGTGATTCCTCAGTACAGGTCCAGGAAGTGTCCAGTGTAAATTGTTTCGTCGTAGTCGCCAAAAGCGTAGTCGCAAATGTCGCGGAATTCGTATCCGTCAAGGTCGGCGCAGAGGTTATTGATTGCGCAGTTGAACCAGTACTGGGTATACCAGTTTTCGGGTGTGCAATTGATTGCCTCTGATGGAAATGGACCGTCGATGTGTTCTTCCCACAGCTCGTGTTTTGCGATTTCGTCGTCTATTGAGGAGAATGTGTAGTCGAGCAAATATTGTGTTGTTGGCTCGAATATGGTGGACAGTTCCAGAAGATAGTGATGGTCTTGTTCAAAGGAGGGCATGTGCTGGTCTCCTTTGAGAAAGTAGGGTGATTTTGGATCGAAGATTATTGTGTGACACTGGGGTTGTAGCGTAACCGGAGTGTAAGAGAATCAAAAGGTAATCAGGCTACTTTCGATAATTCACAACGGAATAATCTTAGATCTTGTGTGTGGTTTCAGTGGTAGTGTTGGAGGTGGTGTTCGTGCTGATTTCCCTTCCGTTAGGGCAAGAAATCACTTTCTTTTATATAGAGAAAGCCGGTGTGAGATCTGATGACTTTTAGCGTAAGAAGTGGTGACTCGGGTTTGGATTCCCCCGAGGTGCATAGACCCCGTAGGTGATCCGTTGGTCATAGCTGGGGTGTAGATAAGGGAGATGAGCTCTTCATGCGCCCGGGTGGGGTACTAACCCCAGACCGCGTGTACGTGGCCTCTCCTGTAGGGACCCAGGCCCACCCGTACGTGGTTCCCCTCTTTCGAGAGCCCAACCAGGGTCTGCTTAGTTTGTCCACTCGTTTGCACGTCGACCCGTCATCCTGGAGTTTACCCCTTACGGCCGGTCTCGGCCGTAAGCTAACTCCGTTCCTTTATCTCCGGCCTAGACTCTGGGATCATTATCTGTCACCCGCCCGTCTCGTGCTTACTCGTCCGCTACACTGTCATCCGTCCGTCCCGTGCTTACTCATCTGCTACGTACCCTAAATACTCAGGTGTAACAGTCTGACAGGTAGGGAAGAATCACATCCAAACAAATGAAGGGAGCAGTTAACAATATGAACAGTGCTGCAACAGGCCTGCCATCTGCAGGTGCCTTATCGAATCATACAAATACCCCACTGGATATATCGCTAGCCACTGCTCCTTCAGTACACCCACCTACCACCCAGCGACCTACATACCCTGTGCCTTGGTTGGGCAGCAAATCTGTGTCCAGAAAGCATGGAAAATGGTGTGTATGAGGATGTAGATACACTTTACTGGTTGGCAGATTGTTGACGGTGGAGACGAGTGGAGATCCCAAATGCAGCATTCCACCATCGCCTTGAAATGACAGAGTGTATAGAGGGCACATGGCCAAAGAAAGGGCTTGATTGTATAATCCAATTTTTTTTTCTCCTGGTGATGTGTTCTAACCCAATTGACGCGGCCTATGCCATTCAGTGATTATAGAAATTCTGATATCCAGCCATAAAGTTGCTATTCCGCAAACAGGGCATTATTGTAATACGCATTCGAGGGGTCCGAGCGATGCCCAGAGACTAAGTGTAAGTGTCGAGATGCCACACGATCAGAAAGAACAGGAAAATGGATGTATAGAAATACATTGGTCAAAATGGTGGACGCTTGGAGATTGCTCTGCGGATATGGAGGGGTTCGGGACGGGGGTCTCTCTTCGGGTCTGCTGGCGTGTCCCTGAAGCAGTTTGGATATAGAGAGATTTCTCCACGCCGAGGCACAGCATCCTCATCTAACCCACACTAACTGGTAACCATACCACCCTATCCGACATGAGGAAACCAGAAACCGGAAGACTATCCTCCACACTGTATTTGCTGTCATTGCCGATCCTTAGCTACTAGATCAGCTGATCCCTGTTGAAAGGTTGGAAAAAAAGGATAGATTGAGATGAAGGTGGTGAATTGGTGTAAAGATACATAGTCGAAGGCACAGCATTCTATCTTTATACAGTGGGCCTCAGGGGCTTGTGAGTGGAAAGGACGGAAGAATTCTTACGTAGCTCAATGTCACCGCTGTCTCTGAGAAGGTCCGGGAGCCGTCTAGTGTCTTCCGGATGTCTGAATCTGATGATACACTGGCACACAGTAGTCGTGTAGGGTTTGTCTGGCGCTCTCTGCTGTGAGCTACAAGCCATCCGTTAGCATGAATAAGGTTCTCATGTTCTGTGTTCTGCAAAAAGCTGTTGATATCGTCAAGCTCAAACACTAAGGGGTAGAAAGACTGCATGCAGCCAGAACGCATAATGGCACTACTTCGCCCACTGCCCTTTCCCTCCATCTCCAATCAGGTACTGACAGTGAACCTTCCGCCTCGAACGCCATCCGCTGACGGAGCGTGGAATACCGAACCGCAGCACCTGCCACTTCTAGCGTATACAAAGCTGCAACCAAAGGCATGAGCGAAAAGAAAAGGGGTGCTAAGCATCCTGACTCGACGCAATTCTGCTGATACTACCATGGCGGCGACTGTTCAAGGAGGAAACGACCTGTTGTAACATACAAAAAGCTATTAAGATCTTTATCTAGCATCGAAACCGTTACATATAGCGATCATCCAATGAGGCATGCGTAGTCTACTACGTGCAGTTGCGTCGACGGGAATAGTGTCGCAAGTATGTGGGGACACCTCTGGAAGACATAATGTGGCGGAGGTGGTGAAGATGGTACGGAGGAACAGCAATGGGTGTGAAGGAGAACGGATTATGCAGGGAATTTATTTGTTGCGAGATGTTTACTAGTCATGCTCAAATATAAGCAACAGAATTTTGATCTATCCATCAAACATATTTGACAGTTTGCAGTATAAATGAAGGCGTCCTGTTGTGGCTTCATCAGGGTACCCAACAAGATGATAGTGTTGGAATATAGGGATCGATAGAGACGAAGATAGTGAACTGATTGATTGATACAACGTTGAAGGAAAAACATTCTCTCTATATACAACGCACCTGAGCGACTTGCCAAGGGGAAAGGACGGAAGACTGTCTCCCGAGCCGGTGCTCGGAGACTAAGGCTGCTGTCATCTCCGGACATGTTGCCTCTGGTCGATCATCTCCGGACGCTGTCTCCGGTCTGTCATCTCCGGACGCCCCTTATTGTCACACTTCCACTCGTATGGAAGATGCAAAGGAACGCAGGAGAGAAGGAGAAAACGAAACCGCCAGTATAGCAACAAACAGTTGCAGAGAAAAGTAACAAAAACAGTGAAATCCAGTATCCTCGGATGCCTCGTTAAAACTCATAACCGTGTAAAAAACCTCATGGGAAAACCACGGACATAGGAGAAAGAGTGCATCCACCAAAGAAAGAAAGGAGAGGGAAAGAAACCTGTTTAACCACCTGCACGTGCTTCACCGGAAGCTTCCCCTGGATACCAGGCCGATCCGCAGGCCGATCCGTTGGATAATCTGTCCATTTGTCAGCATTGAGAGTACACAGCAGCTCCGGTATGGGGCACCACAGCAGCTCCGGCATCACCGAGCGCGCACACAGCTCCGTCATCACTGGACGCGTACAGCAGCTCCATCAACATCAAACGCGGATAGCAGCTCCGGTATGGAACACCACTGCAGCTCCAGCATTACCAAGCGCGCACAGCAGTTCCGTCATCACTGGGCGCGTACAGCAGCTCCACCAACTTCGAACGCGGACAGCAGCTCTGGTATCAGGCGCCACTGCAGCTCCAGCATCACCAAGCGCGCACAGCAGTTCCGTCATCACTGGGTGCGTACAGCAGCTCCATCAACATCGAACGCAGACAGCAGCTCTGGTATGGGGCACCACAGCAGCTCCAGCATCACCAAGCGCGCACACAGCTCCGCCTGAACATTTGGGGCTCAGAAAACATACCTGCAATCGGCTATAAGCCGTGAACCACAACCTCACTCGGGCAGTCCCCAAAGTTCACCCGGGCAGTCTGTGTAGAGGCTTTCTGAGACCACCTTTCTTTTCTGAGTCGTTCTACGTCTTGCTTCAACTGACAGCTGGCTTCCTTGTGCCCTTCTCGTGTGTCAGATTTGGACGTCCGGACTCTGTACGGCGGAGGTAGGTGGTGCCGACGGAGGATGAGAGGCGCCGACGGGGATGAGAGGCGCCGATGGATGAAGGATATCCCGACGGGGAAACTAGGTCCCGCGGGATCGCGGATCTCATTTGTATATATAGAGGTTCCGTATTATTGTACGAACAAATCAAGCAACCAATCATCTAAATTATTTTGACAGGTTATGAGCCCGGGTTGACGCTCTCTCAATCCTCAACCTATCGATATTCGCACCTCCGTACCTGACCGATCGTCACCCAAAAACACC
>Ga0307516_10008792_pt1 | contig 11350 bp, 10 predicted proteins | sample 19_EM_MG_FD_203310 | JGI IMG/M metagenome (GOLD analysis project Ga0307516, IMG submission 203310) | Populus trichocarpa ectomycorrhiza microbial communities from riparian zone in the Pacific Northwest, United States - 19_EM | ecosystem: Host-associated > Plants > Roots > Unclassified | place...
GCCAGGACGAACTCTCCCGCATGCACCGCAACTTCTACGGCTTCGACCCCAGCTACCACGTGGCCCGCTATCACTTCGTCCACAAGCTGCCCCACGCCTGGACGCCGCGCCACCTGGCCCTGCACCGCGAGCCCGCGAACCGACGGAAGGCCACGCCATGAGCCCCGCGCTCGCGCTGCCGGCGGTGCTGGTGGTCGACGACGAGGTGCGCTCGCAGGACGCGATGCGCCGCACTCTCGACGAAGACTTCACCGTGCTCACCGCGACCGATGCCGACGAGGCGCGCGTGCACCTGGAGCGCCACGACGTGAGCGTGATCCTGTGCGACCAGCGCATGCCCGGCCTCACCGGTGTGGCCTTCCTGAAGGAGGTGCGCGAGCGCTGGCCCGACACCGTGCGCATCGTGATCTCGGGCTACACCGATTCGGAAGACATCATCGCGGGCATCAACGACGCCGGCATCTACCAGTACGTGCTCAAGCCCTGGGTGCCCGACCACCTGCTGGGCACCGTGCGCAACGCCGCCGAGGCCCGCACCCTGCAGCGCGACATGCACCGGCTCGACCTCGAGCTGCGCACCAGCACGCCGGTGCTGCGCCAGCGTGCGGCGCACAAGCTGGAGCGCGCTCGCAGCGTGTTCGATTTCGACCGCATCGAGCGCGCGCCCGGCAGCCCGCTCGACGCCATCTGCGAGCTGGCCGCGCGCGTGTCGCGCTACGACCTGAGCGTGCTGGTGCTGGGCGAGTCGGGCACGGGCAAGGAGCTGCTGGCGCGGGCCATGCACTACGCGAGTCCGCGTGCCTCGGGCGCGTTCGTGGTGGAGAACTGCGCGGCGCTGACCGACACGCTGCTCGAGTCCGAGCTGTTCGGCCACAAACGCGGCTCGTTCACCGGCGCCTACGAAGACCATGTGGGCCTGTTCCAGCGTGCCGATGGCGGCACCGTCTTTCTCGACGAGATCGGCGAGACCTCGCCGGCCTTCCAGCTGCGCCTGCTGCGCGTGCTGCAGGAGGGCGAGGTGCGGCCGGTGGGTGCCACGCGCACCGTTCCGGTGGACGTGCGCGTGATCGCCGCCACCCACCGCGACCTGGAGCAGCGCGTCGCCGAGGGCGCGTTCCGCGAAGACCTGTACTACCGTATTGCCTGCGTGACCATCACCGTGCCCCCGTTGCGCGAGCGTGGTGGGGACATCGAGCCCATCGCGCGCCGCCTGGTCAGCGAGGTGGGCGCGGCGCTGGGCCGGCCCGAGGCCATGCTCGGCGACGAGGCGCTGGCCTGCCTGATGGCCTACCCGTGGCCGGGCAACATCCGCGAGCTGCGCAACGAGATTTCGCGGGCCGTGGCGCTGAGCCCCGGCACCGAGATCGAAGGGCAGGCCTTCTCCACGCGTGTGCTGCAGGGCCAGGCCGGCCGCAGCGCCAGCGCACAGTCGCTGGCCCTGCCGGCCAGTGGAACCCTGGCCGAGCGGCTCGACTCCATCGAGGCCATGGTGTTGCGCGAGACGCTGCTGCGGCATCGGTGGAACAAGACGCGGGCTGCGAAGGAACTCGGGTTGTCCCGCGTGGGACTGCGCGGCAAGATGTTGCGCTTCGGATTGGAAGGCTGAAATGACGACCCCCACGCTCACTTCGTTCGCTGCCCCCCAAGGGGGCGAAGGCTTTCCTTGGGACGGCCCGGCGGGAGGCCTGTGATGTTCAATGTCTTGTGGCTCCAATCCGGCGGCTGCGGCGGCTGCAGCATGTCGCTGCTCTGCGCCGACACCACCGACTTCCACGGCCAGCTGCGCGATGCCGGCATCAACCTCCTGTGGCATCCCTCGCTGTCGCTGGAGAGCGGCACCGACGTGACCGCGATGCTCGAGGCCGTGCGTGATGGTTCGCTGCGGGTCGACGCGCTGTGCATCGAGGGCTCGCTGCTGCGCGGCCCGAACAACACCGGCCGATTCCACGTGCTGGCCGGCACCGGCATCCCGATGATCCACTGGGTGTCGCAACTCGCCGCCAAGGCACGCCACGTGGTGGCCGTGGGCAGCTGCGCCGCGTGGGGCGGCGTGACGGCCGGCGGCAGCAACCCGACCGACGCCTGTGGTTTGCAGTACGAAGACGACCGCAAGGGCGGTTTGCTGGGTGCCGACTTCCGCTCGGGCAGCGGCCTGCCGGTCATCAACATCGCCGGCTGCCCCACGCACCCTGGCTGGGTCATCGACAGCCTGATGGCGCTGGCCGCCGACACGCTGGCCGCCGCAGACCTCGACACGCTGGGCCGCCCGCGCTTCTACGCCGACCAGCTGGTACACCATGGCTGCACGCGCAACGAGTACTACGAGTTCAAGGCCAGTGCCGAGAAGCCCTCGGACCTGGGCTGCATGATGGAGCACATGGGCTGCAAGGGCACGCAGGTGCACGCCGACTGCAACACCCGACTGTGGAACGGCGAGGGCTCGTGCACCCGCGGCGGCTATGCCTGCATCGCCTGCACCGAGCCCGGCTTCCAGGAGCCCGGTCACCCCTTCCACGAGACGCCCAAGATCGCCGGCATTCCCATCGGCCTGCCCACCGACATGCCCAAGGCCTGGTTCGTGGCGCTGGCCTCGCTGTCGAAGTCGGCGACGCCACGGCGCGTCAAGCTCAACGCCACGGCCGACCACCTGGTGGTGACGCCGGCCGCGCGCAAGACGCGGCTGAAGTAGCGCATGGCCCGCTTGCTGGTCGGCCCGTTCAACCGCGTCGAGGGCGACCTCGAAGTCATGCTCGACATCGATGGCGGGCGAGTCACGTCTGCGCACGTGAATTCGCCGATGTACCGCGGCTTCGAGCAGATCCTGCAGGGCAAGAAGCCGCACGACGCGCTGGTGTTCGTGCCACGCATCTGCGGCATCTGCTCGGTGTCGCAGTCGGTGGCCTCGGCGCGTGCACTGGCCGACCTGGGCGGCATCGTCATGCCACCCAACGGCCAGCACGTGACCAACGTGATCCTTGCCACCGAGAACCTGGCCGACCACCTGACGCACTTCTACCTGTTCTTCATGCCCGACTTCAGCCGCGCGGTGTACGCCGCGCAACCCTGGCATGCCGAGGCCGTGCGCCGCTTCGACCCGCAGGCTGGCGAACAGGTGCGCGGCGCCATCGCCGCCCGCCAGCGGTGGTTCGAACTGCTGGGCACCCTGGCCGGCAAATGGCCGCACACGCAGAGCATCGAGCCGGGCGGCTCGACGCGTGCGGTGGAACCCGCCGAGCGCACGCGCCTGCTCGCGCGGGTGCGCGAGTTCCGCAGCTTCCTGGAGCGTCAGCTGTTCGCCGCCAAGCTGGAAGAGATCGGCGCACTGGCGAGCGAGGCCGAGCTGTGGGCCTGGCATGCGCAGGACCCGTGGCGCGGCGACTTCCGGCTGTTCCTGAGCATGGTCGGTGACGTGTCGCTGGCGGCCCTCGGCCCCGGGCCCGGGCGCTACCTCAGCTATGGTGCCTATCCGCAGCCCGCAGGCGGCTTCGCGCTCGACCGCGGCGTGTGGCATGCGGCAGAGAACGCCTTGCGCGAAGTCGATGAAAGCGCGATCCGCGAGGACGCGACCCACGCCTGGCTGGCCGATGCCGGCGGCCCGCAGCACCCACGCACCGGCCTCACCGTGCCCGACATCGACAAGCCCGGTGCCTACACCTGGAACAAGGCGCCGCGCCTGGCGGGGCAGGTGGTCGAGACGGGTGCCATCGCGCGCCAGCTCGCCTCGGCCCACCCACTGGTGCGCGATGCCGTCAGCCGGCATGGTGGCACCGTCTACACGCGCGTTCTGGCGCGCGTGCTCGAACTCGCGCGTGTGGTGCCGATGATGGAGCAGTGGCTGCAGGCGCTGCGGCCCAACGAGGCCTACTGCGTCGAGAGCCCGCTGCCCGACGAAGGCCTGGGCGTGGGCCTGAGCGAAGCCGCGCGCGGCAGCCTGGGCCACTGGGTGATCGCACAGCGCGGTCGCATTGCCAACTACCAGATCGTGGCGCCCACCACCTGGAACTTCTCGCCACGAGACGCCGCCGGCACGCCCGGCGCGCTCGAGCAGGCGCTCGTCGACGCGCCGGTGCGCGAGGGCGAGACCACGCCCGTGGCGGTACAGCACATCGTGCGCTCCTTCGACCCGTGCATGGTCTGCACGGTGCATTGAAGGAGACATGGCCGTGCCGAACCGATCGCTGCCGACCCGCCCGCCGGAGCTGAGTGTGCTCACGAGTGAGCAAGGCGCCGGCGCGCCGCTGGCCGGCATCGATGACTCCACCTGGATGGACGTGATCCAGAAGATGGACGAGGTCTACTCGCAGCTGGTGCAGGACGAGATCGAGCTGGAGGCCAAGAACTCCGAACTGGAGCAGTCGCAGCAGTTCATCTTCAGCGTGCTGTCGGCCATGTCGGACGTGCTCGTGGTCTGCAACGAACGCGGAGCGATCGAGGAGACCAACGCAGCGCTGTGCGAATTGGTGGGCCGCAGCGACAACGAGCTGCGCGGCACCTCGCTGTTCGACCTGCTGGCCGACGAGAGCAGCATCGCGCGTGCACAAGCGGTGGTGAACAACGCCAGCCCAACGCGCCGCGGCGAGGCCGTCGAACTGAACCTGCGCGGTGCCCGTGGCGAGAGCGTGCCGGTCGATGCCAACTGCACGCCGCGCATCGCTGCGTCACAGCGACGCGTGGGCACGGTGTTCGTGGCTCGGCCCACGGCGGAGCTGAAGCGGGCTTACCAGGACTTGCGCGCCGCACACGAGGCGCTGAAGAAGACGCAGCAGCAACTGCTGCACTCCGAGAAGATGGCCTCGCTGGGCCGCCTGGTGGCCGGCGTGGCGCACGAACTCAACAACCCGATCAGCTTCGTGCTGGGCAACGTGCATGCGCTCAGCCGCTACAGCGAACGCCTTCGCACCTACCTGGCCGCCATCCATGCGGGGCAGACGGCGGACGAGGTAGTGAGCCTGCGGGCCAAGCTGCGCATCGAGCACCTGCTGGACGACCTGCCGTCGCTGATCGAAGGCACGCTGGAAGGGGCTCAGCGCACGGCCAACATCGTTCATGGCCTGAAGCGTTTCTCGGCGGTGGACTCGGAGGAGCGCAAGCCCGTCGACCTGAACCAGGTGGTTGAACGCGCAGTGCTGTGGGTCACCAAGGGTGCCGCCCAGCCCTTCAAGCTCGACTGGCAGCCCGGCACGCCCTGCATCGTCAACGGGAGCGCGGGCCAGTTGCAGCAGGTGGTGATGAACCTCGTGCAGAACGCGCTGGACGCCGTCACCGCCGAGCCGGGCCGCGAGCCGGCGTTGGCCATCGTCATCGATGTGCGCGATGGCCAGGCCGTGCTGCGCTTGCAGGACAACGGCCCCGGCATCGCACCCGAGAACCTGTCTCGCATCTTCGACCCTTTCTTCACCACCAAGCCGGTGGGCAAGGGAACGGGCCTGGGCCTGTCGATCAGCTATGGCATCGTCGAGCAGCACGGTGGCCGGCTGTACGCGCTCAACCGTCCAGAGGGCGGCGCGGAGTTTCTTGTCGAACTGCCGCTGGCCTGACGAGGCTGCAGCGCCCTCCTGGCGCTTCATGCTTCATTACAGACGCGGCACGCTTCTTCACACCGCGGTGACACGCGCTTGCCACCATCGCGTGCCCTCATCTCCCATGCTTCATCGTGCCCCTACTCAGTACCGCGGGCAGTGCGCCGGCCTTGTCATCGCTGCCGCGCTCGAATCGAACTGCCTCGGCCCGCCAGGCCGCGGCCCCTTTTCTGGCGCTGTGCCTGACACTGTTTTTAGCGGGTGCGTTTCAACCGGCGCACGCAGTGCAGACCACATCGAAGCCGGCGACCTTGACGCTGAATTTCCCCGACACCGAGCTGGATGCGGTGGCGCGCGCGATGGCCTCCATCCTCGGGCGCCAGATCGCCGTCGACCCGCGTGCAAAAGGCAAGATGACGCTGTATGCCGAGCAGCCGGTGACGCCTGCGCAGGCCTACGCGTTGTTCACTGCAGCCTTGCGCGGCCTGGGTTGCGCGATCGTTGAATCGAACGGGCTGCTCAAGGTCGTGCCCGAGGCCGACGCCAAGCTGCAGACAGGCCCGGTGACCGCCGGGCCGGCGGGGGCCCAGGGCGACCCCGTCATCACGCAGGTCATCCACATCGTTCACGAGAACGCGACCAACCTGATCGCGGTGCTGCGCCCGCTCATCAGCCCGAACAACATCATCAACGCCAACCCCGGCAACAACACGCTGGTCATCACCGACTACGCCAGCAACCTTGCGCGGCTCGGCACGATCATCAGCGCGCTCGACACACCGAGCGCCACCGATGTCGAAGTGATGCCGCTGCGGTACGCGCTCGCGTCCGACCTGGCCGTGACGGTACAGCGCCTGAGTGAGGGCGCCGCGCAGTCGTCGACTGCGGGCACGGCCGGCGCGGTGGCGGGCGGTGCTGCCGCGCCCGCTGCCACGGCCGCGTCCAGCGGCAGCTCGACCTCGATCCTGGCCGACACCAAGCTCAACGCGCTGCTGGTGCGCGCGCCCAACCGGGCGCGGCTGGCCGCCATCCGCGCGCTGGTGGCGCAGCTCGACCAAGCAGGCGCCAGCGGCGCCGGTGGCAGCAGCATCCACGTGATCTACCTGCAGCATGCCGAAGCGACGCGGCTGGCCGCAGTGCTCAGGGCCGCGGTGCCGGCCTCCGACGCGGCGCGCGCGGGCGGGTCGAGCGCCGGCAGCTCCGTGGGCGGCGGCGCGGCACTCTCATCGAACCTCGGCAGCGCCAGCAGCAGTGGTGCGGGCAGCGGGCAGGCGACGGCCTCGGTGTCCGGCGCCGCGCAGCCGTCGACCGGCGGCTACATCCAGGCCGACCCGGCCAGCAACTCGCTGATCATCACGGCGCCGGATGCGCTGTTCCGCGACCTGCGCGCGATCGTCGACCAGCTCGACACGCGGCGTGCGCAGCTTTACGTCGAGTCGCTCGTGGTCGAGGTCGACGCCAGCAAGTCGCTCGACGTGGGCCTGCAGTGGAAGCAGATCTTCAACATCAGCAGCTCCACCGAACTCACGCTCGGCACGGTGGCCACGGCGCTGGAGACGATGACGGGCACCAACATCCTGTCCACGGCCAACATCGTGACGCTCGACAACGAAGAGGCGAAGATCGTGGTGGGCCAGAACGTGCCCTTCGTGACCGGCTCCTACACCAGCACGAGCAGCAGCTCGACCAGCCCGTTCCAGACCATCGAGCGCAAGGACGTGGGCCTCACGCTGCGCATCCGGCCGCAGATCGGCAAGAACGGCGCCATCCGCATGACGATCCAGCAGGAGTCGTCGTCGGTCGACAGCATCAGCACGAGTTCGGGGCCGACCACCAACAAGCGCTCGATCGAGTCCACCGTGATGGTCAACGACGGCAAGATCATCGTGCTCGGCGGCCTGATCGAAAACAAGTACGCGAGCGAGGCGAACCAGATTCCGTGGCTCGGCCAGCTGCCCTACATCGGAGGCCTGTTTCGCAGCCTGCAGCGCGAACGCAAGAAGACCAATCTGGTGGTGTTCTTGCGGCCGCTCGTGATGCGCGACGAAGCGGCGGTGGACGAACTCTCGCTCGACCGATACGACTACATCCGCGCACGCCAGCGCGAGTTGCCGCGTGATGTGCGCCAGGTGCTCCCGGAGAACGACACCCCGCAGCTGCCGCCGCGGCTGTCACCCTTGAGCGAGCGGGAGGGCGGTGCCGAGGCGATGGTCGTCCAGCCCGGTTAGCGCGCTGTTGATCCAGCAGACCGGTCAGGCTGCGCTTGAACTCAGGCGAACGTAGTGGTTGTCGAACTCGGTCTGCTCGACCAGCTGGAAGCCGTGGCGCGTGTAGAAGCGATTGGAATCGCTTTCGCGCAGCGCACCCACCCGGATGGCGAGCCCCTGGGCCGATGCTTCCTCGATGACATCGGCAAGAACCGCGGCGCCGATGCCCTGGCCTTGGCTCGTTGGATGGATATAGAGGTGGTCGAGAAGCAGGTAATCGGCCTGGGGCTTGACCACCACGAACCCGGCTCTTCGTCCCTCGACTTCGATGTGGCGTGTGTGCTCAGGCGAGAAGCCCGACAGGAACCGCTCGCGTGCACGAAGCGGGTCGAACCGGCCGATGCGCTCCAGGCTGTCTCGCATCGCTTCGATGCGAAGCTGCACAAGCGCTTCGGCGTCGCTCGCCTCTACCGGCGTCAACGACACCTTCAGTTGGCGCGAAGGCTTCGCCGTGCCGCTCACGTGGGGTCCTTGTCGAATGCCACCGTACCCGGCGGCAACTGCACCCACGGGTGCCTGCGGCAGTCGTAGATCGAAAGCTTCGGTGCCGGGAAGCTCGGGTCTGCGAATGCGCCCACGGCCACGCCCACGCCGCCCGCTTCTCCCTCTTCGGTGTGGAAGAGGTTGGTGCCGCAGACGGGGCAGAACCGGAAGATGAACCTCGCACCCTGGTCACCGGTGCGAACGTATTCGGTGGCGGTGCCCGTGACCTTGTAGGGCGCGGCAAAGCTGGCCAGCGCCGCGAACACGCTGCCGGTTCTCTGCTGGCAGGCGAGGCAGTGGCAGATGCCGACGCCACGCGGTTCGCCCTGCACTTCAATGCGCAGGTGGCCGCAGGTGCAAGAGGCGGTGCGTGTGCTCATGGCCTATCGAAGCTTTTCAAGTGCGCCGCTTTGCTTCAGGTCCGCGAGCACCGTCTCGGCGAAGGTGCCGGTGTAGAAAGAATCGAAACTCGCGGCGGTGCGAGGGAATCGGTACGCACGCGCAAATTCACCGACGGTATTGACGCTCGTGCCGCTGGCGCCGGGCTGGCGGTCGCCTTTGGGTTCGAGGCGCATCACCGCGACATCGAAGCGGAAGTACTTTCCGGCACTGTCTTCGTCGACCGTGTGAGACACCTGCAGCAGGCGATTGCATCGGTTCTGTGCAAGCGCTGCGAGCACGACCTGTTGGTTGCTGGCGGCGTCCACGGTGGGCACGAGGATTTTGACGGTCTTGTATTGGCCGAGCACCAGCCGATCATGAAGCTCGGTGGTGACCGAGGCATTCACCTTGTCCCAGAAGGCAGCGATCTTCGGGTCGTCGAACTTGCTGCCGATGGCACCACCGGCGACCACCGCACAGCCGGTGGCTGCCGTGAGGTAGGCCGTCGTGTTGCCCTTTTCCGGGCTTGGTGCGGCGGCTGGCCCACCGGTGGGCGTTGAGCAGGCCGTGAGGAAGGCGAGGAGGGCCGCGAGGGCGGGAAGGGCATGGAAGGTCGCTGCACGCATGGTTCGATTCGGAAGTTTCTTGGCGGCTGAAGACCCGAAAGGTTACGCCTCGGCGATGCCCGCAATGGAGACCTTGAGACCCGGGATGCGCGCAGGCAGCTTGGCGCCCTGTCGCGCTGGGGGGTTGGCAGGGAACCAGCGGAGCCATTCCTCGTTCATGCCGGCGAAGTCGTCTTCGTCCGCCAGCACGACGGTGACGCTGACGAGCTTGTCCAGCGAGCTGCCCGCCTCTTCGAGGATGGCCTGGATGTTGGTCAGGCACTGCCGGGTCTGCTCTTGAATGGTCGTGCCCTTGATGGCACCGGTGACCGGGTCCGCGGGAGCGGTGCCGGAGACGAACACCAGGCCAGCGGCTTTGACCGCCTGGCTGTACGCAGGCGGCGGCTTGGCCGCCTTGGACGTGAAGACGATGTGACGGGCCATGTTGATTCCTTGGAATGTTGGCGAGGTGAATCGAATGAGGTCACAGCCACTCAGGGCGGCAACGGCCAATCGCGTGGCGCGTGCTCATCGCACTTCTTGCATGCCAGCGTGCGCCCGAGTGTGGCCTGCCGCCCTTCGGGTGTCGTCACCCAGGGGCGGTTGGTCCAAGGCGGGTTGTGGCGAACGTGCTGGTTGTGACCGCACTCCAGCTCGGCGACCCAATCTTGTTGGTCGTCCAGGTGAAAGCCGACGATGCGCTGATTCATTGGGTCAGGTCCTGACGTTGCTCACGTCATGCGCGCGCATCTGGCGTGCCGAGCACGCCGCCTCAGGCCAGTGTTCATGCCGCACTCTGCTACCTGCGCTGTGCATGCAGTGCCTTTGCCGCCTGCTCCCAATTCGCACCATCGAACTGACGCAATGGGATGGAAGAAAGGTCCACGCCATCGATGCAACGAATGTTGACCGCCCACCGGCTCGGGTCAAGGCGTGGCCTGCAGAAGGGATGAACGCCACAGACCCGGCAAGCGTAGTGCTTGGCCGTCATCGTGTTGAACTGGTACAGCGTCAGTTCACTCTGACCCGCGGTGATGCGAAGGCTCTCATCTGATGCACCGTGCCACAGAGCCCCTACGCGTCGGCACAGAGAGCAGCTGCACGCCATGACGTAGTCCAGCGTTGCGTCGAGTTCAAAGGCAACTCGGCCGCAGTGACAGGAGCCTTGATGGGTGAGTCGTGTACTCATTGGTGCCTGCCAGACCGTGGGAACTTCCGGCCAACATTCAGCATGGTTGCGTTCAGGGGCTACTTGCCCTTGATTTCTACCGTCGCCTTGAGGGTAAGCGGTACGCCGTTGCGCAGGGAGTAAACCCCTATGACCGAACGAGCGTGCAACCCTGAAGGGCCAAAGATCTCCGCCAGAAGATCGGATGCACCATCCAAGACTCTCGCGTGATCTTCGAACTCTGAAGTGGTACAGAGCGAACCATGAAGTTCAACTACTCGAGCGACCTTCTCCAAAGAACCAATCGCACTCTTCATCGTGGCAAGCAGGTCGATGCACGCAGAGCGTGCAAACGCATAGCCTTCAGCCGTTGAATATTCGCTTCCCAAGCGCCCCTTGGGCATCTTGCCGTCGATCGGAAGCGGGGCCTTGCCCGACAGAAAAAGCAAATTTCCTGATTGAACGGCTGTCGCGTAGTTTCCGGCTGGGCCGCTTCCGGTCGGAAGTTGTATGCCAAGTTCCTTGATTCGTTGATCTGCATTCATGTCGTGCTACTCCTGCTGCGGCACTCTCTAGGCGCCCGCTCGCGCCGGGCCTGACCGATTATTCATGGCAACGTCTCATGGACGCCTGGCCTTGATTCTGATCCGCGTGAGGGCGTTCACCCAACCGAAGGTTTGGCCCGCGCATTCCGCTCAAACTCCGGCATGAACGGAATGTCGGTGCTTCCGATGTCGAGACCCATTGTGAGAGCAAGGTCGTGACCTGGCAGTGGACCCCCGGCCAGTCCAGCGGATCAAGGTCCGCCTCGTCTCCTAGACCGAGTGCGTGGCTGGGTCATTCGGATGTGAAAGACGACGGTGATCTATACCCCTGTGCTTAGCCGCTCGGGCGCGGCATCGGAGCCCGTTCGATCACATCTGACCG
>Ga0307516_10008793_pt1 | contig 11347 bp, 21 predicted proteins | sample 19_EM_MG_FD_203310 | JGI IMG/M metagenome (GOLD analysis project Ga0307516, IMG submission 203310) | Populus trichocarpa ectomycorrhiza microbial communities from riparian zone in the Pacific Northwest, United States - 19_EM | ecosystem: Host-associated > Plants > Roots > Unclassified | place...
CACACACCGTCCTATCAAAATCGTGTCAGACGCGAATCAGCAAGCGTACGGCCAAAGCTAACCTTCGTAGAGAGGCCGAGATGGACTGCAAGCAAGTCCCTCTCAACCTCCCGTCTCTTTGTCTTCCGCTCAAGCAAGCTTGTCGTTCTCTGCGGTTGTGCGTCCATGTCAGTGGTGATCTTGTCGAAGTTCTGCAACAACCGAATGATGAAGAAAGACATCTAGTTGTAGGCGAACTAAGCGATCGCGTCGGATGTGCGAGGTCAGTGCGTGGGGTCGATGAGGAATTGGACAGAAGGCGTACTTGCTGACCAAGGCAAACCCTTGGACCGGCGGTGGAGGGTAGGAAGATATAAGGGTTTGGAACAAGGTACTTCACTCGATCATCGATGAACCGGTCGGGGTCGAACTCGTCAGCTGGTGGACAGCTCGTCCGCGTCAGGACCTGTGGGAAGTACCGGCCGAACTCCATGGACGCATACCATCGGGACCCCAGAGGTCTTTCCTACGGTGCATAATGATGGGCGAGTACGTGACCCTGGGTTTGAGTTAGTCGTTGTTGTTGAGAATAGGGGTGATATCTCCTTACAATGTTCACGCCGGAACGTAGACGGGACTTCCGTCCTTTCCACCCTCTGGCAGGGTGGTCTCATAGAGCTCCTACCGCCGATGGGACTGCGGGAGTGGCGTTTGATTCGTTGGTCATCAGATTTTCCTAAGGAGAGAGGACTTACACCGGTGGGTAGAGACGAAGAGTTTCCGTTCAGTGTAAGTTAAAACCACATTCATCGTTCGGTGGAGAAGGCGGCTGGCCGTTCAGAACTGCGCGGAGGTACTTCATCTCCCGTACGTGTTCGTAGCCCGGTCGTTTCGTGGGACCAACCACTTCGAGCACTTCACCCCTGAGACGTTGCAGCACCTCTGGGTGGAGCGAGAGGAGGAATACCACAAATGTGAGGGTGGAGGGGGTCTGTGGGGATGGTTCAGTGGTATTGTCCGGAAGGGGAAGATGAAGACGCACTGTACCACCTCCAGCAACGAGCGTGTTTAAGATCCCATCTCGGAGGGTATTCCTGTCTGCGCTGTTTCAGTCTGATGGCTCACGGTACGGCTTTGAAGCAATCAACCTGTCGTCTCTCGCAAGAGAGAGTCTAGCAATGTCTCCTCCCGACTTTAGTTCTCGCGGCGTGCCTGGCCAAGCCTTCTTCAAGGATCGGGTTCAGGAACCCGTTGATAACTTCCATGTGCGAATCAGTCCTATCCTTGAAGAATTCTACCAGAAGCCACGGAGGTCCCATATACACTCTATCAGACCTAACCGTCTGTGCGTCGATGATCGCCCGAAAGAAGGCTTCCTCTCGAGTGATTCCCTTGGTCGGCAGTTTTCGATCACCCGAGCGGTGTTGGGTGTGAGGGTAGAGGAACTCAGAGTCCAGGGTTCCCAAGGTCGTCTCGAAAAGGAATTCGCAGGCGGAGTCGAAAGTGAAACGGTAGATCATATCCTAGGTCCGCGTTTGTTCCGTTAGGTCTTCAAAGGGACAATCTGGGCAAAACCCACCTCAAAGTTGAGCGCGTGGACTTCGTCGAACCGTTGTTTCATTTTGTCGATCGCCTTCATTGAGTACTTGTCGAATATCTCGAAATCCTTGATACGATCCTGAACGAAAAACGGACGCGTGATAGACCTATGCATACTGTATAACCCTCAGCGAGAGTTGGGCAGCAGGTACCGGCATTCGACTCACTTCCACAAATCCCCTGGATAATGTTAGCGCACATTAGCGATGACAGTAAATGGGAACTCACCGTTAGTGTTGAAAACACCCTCTCCAAGCACGGACTCCATGGCTTCGCGATCGAAGGAACCTAATCAAGGGCACGGTCAAGGAATGCCACATTAGAATGCGATTTTGCGTACCCTTCTCGAAGTTGTCGAATTCCGTAGCGAGAACCGCCTTGACATTCCCCGGATCCGCGGTTGATATAAAGTACCCGCAGCACCAAACGTCCCAGATCCAGCCTTCTCATGCTGAGCCGCAAACCATTCACCTATTGAATGGAGAGTGTTACGTTCAACGGATCGATATGCGGCTCACATCCTAAATATACGAGCTCACCAATGAATCCATTCTTGTTTATCTCCTGGATCTCCCGCAAAACATCTAAATTGCCGAACAACGTCTGGCGCGATTCGGGAGCGGTAACGGCGCCGAGTGCCCTGGCTCTGCGCGTTCTGTGCCAACCTTCGAACCCAGCCCCAAGCGAGATTTTGATTGGCCAGCCGACGGCGATGCCACACAGAACCAGGAAAGGTTTGTGTGCAAGGCCAAACCGCGGGGCCAGATAGTAGACGGTGGACCCAATAATTGTCGGGGCCAAAATGGTCTTGCAAATGTAGCGCAGGGCCTGGACCCTCCTCCTAATGTGAGGAGCCACCATTGTCCTGATTGGTCTTGTTAAGGAGTTAACGTCCCCAGGTGAGATTTAGAGGCTCTAATCGTCCGGGGTGGAGGTTAAAGATGAACGTCAGTGAGGTCCTGATAAAGGGGTTGCGGATTGGGGGGTCTTGGACCTGGCGGTGCAGGATCCAAACTCAATACCGGCAACATTATTTGGGGATTAGCTCCCGGTCCATGCCGCAGGGCGCCGGATGATCGATGATCGCGATATGCAGAGGTTATTCCACCCTGCTGTGTACCTAGGCCGCAGGTCAATCTGGGGACCCCAAATCCAGAAACAGATACTGATTTCATCTCGGGTCAATGACTTGAACTGTATGCTTGTACGGGAGGACCGCACCTGTGCCATCCAGTGTACGCGCATCACGATAATTTTCGGTCCAGCCAGCGAGCCGCCGAAGGATGGATGGCTTCTTTGGTAAGCGCGGCCTCATCCGTTCCGCACAGAACCGGGATGAAGAACATCCTGCGGCTTGGAGGTATGGATTGTTAGGCGAAGGGGACACGGCAGAGAGAATGGCAGGGGCGGATGAGACGACCGAATCAGTCGGGGTGAATTCCGCCGCCGGAGGGCGGGAGAAGTGGATCATGGGTCCGGCGTCTAGGTCGGTCGTCCGCGTTTTCCGGCGCTCGCCTCGGTTGCGTGCGTTGTACGTTTAGCTACGGCGTCGTTCCACGCACCGTATGCTGGAGCCGTCGTTCGAACGCTCTAACGATTCATCGTCGTCCCAACCGTCTCGGGCTCCGGCACTTGTTCAATGGCTATGGTTCGACCTATCTGCGTCCAAGAATCAGGTCACTGGACAAACTCGATGGGAAACCCTTTCCTTCCGGTCGTGGGGGTGAGAATACCAATATGAATCCTCAACGTTGCAACCTGCAGGCTATCGCGTAAACACCCACCACACATGTCGTCCTTCCCCCAGCCGCACACCGAGCAACCAGGTCCAACCCCCCTATCCACCATGCCCTCGTATGACTCTGTAGGCATCTTCTGGGACTACGGTCAGCTCATTATCGCCTACCATGCATTCCTGAGCTGAAACCCAGACAGAGAACTGCGCACCTCCCATCAGTGCCTCCGGCCACAACATCGCCAACAACATCCGCATCATATCAAACCAGTTCGGGGCAGTCAAAACCTTCAAGGCATATCTCCAGCTCCCAGACAGATCCTCTCCGAGACAATCAACCTTCCGATCCGAACTTCAGTCCTCCGGATTGTCCCTGACAGGTCCGTCAGCCGCACATCACCTGTCCCATTTCGCTCATTTTTCACTCCAGACTGCCCGCACAACGGGAAGAACTCGGTGGACTTTATGATAACGGGTAAGCTGCTTTCATCTTGTAGGAAACTGCGCTGATCTTGCTCAGTGGACATTATGGCTTTTATCAATGACAATCCACCTCCAGCAACAGTTGTCCTTATCTCCGGCGATCGTGATTTCGCTTATTTGCTGTCCACGGTTCGGTGGAGAAAGCACAACGTCGTGCTCATCAGCAACTCTTCCATGACCCACGAGAGCCTGATTGCCCAAGCCTCCGTCACGTACGATTGGAAATCTGACATATTGAAGGCACAGCCTCCACCCAAACCACCGTTATTCAGATATCAGACTTTGCTCTCTTTTGCGACTCCAATCATCCCTCGAAAGTCGGAGAACTTGTCCAACGCCCACCCCATTTGCCTTCCGAATGGATGCGTCTCTCCCGTTACCCAATGTTTGACTCTGCCTCCTCGTCCAGCCAGTGCAACCACTGTCGATACAACTCCGCCTAGACGCGCATCCCTACTATCGAACCCTCCGTTCGTGGAGTCAGAGGTCGTGCCCATGCCCCCAAAGGCGGGAACTCCCACCGAAGCTGCACCGGACAGTATTCCGCCGAACCTTACACCCGACGACTGGATCGAGGCCGGTTTGGTAGGTGGATCCGTCACGGTAAATGTCCATATCACAGTAATACATCCTATTCTAATAGGATCTTGCCTCACCCGAAACAATTGATCTGGTTGAAGGGGATGTCCGCTCTCTCGTGAGCATGTGTGCCAGAGTGTATCCCTACTCGGCTGCTAATCCTAGGACATCAGAGTTCCCCGGGAACATCTCTGTTCAGGGGTGAGGACGATATTCCCTCTTCCCCAGGACCCCCACCTCTCATCAGTGAGGAAAGTCCTGTCGACCCCAGCATTCATGGTGTCGGGTACATGGGTCTATCGGATACCATCGAGCCTGTTTCACAAGTTTGCGAGGGCAATATCTGCTCGAGCCCATCCGCCCTCGCATCTCAGACCCCAGCCCAGGGGATCGGGAGCGGCCACCCGGTTGAACCCACCCTTTGGTATGGAGCTTTGCCGTCACACTGCGCACTCTGTACTCAATGCGTTCCGTTGTTAGTAACCCACCTCCATTACCGCATGTGGTTCCACCCCCAGAACCACCCCCAGTCCACGAGGTTCCTCTGAACCCCCTCGCCCCAACATTTGTTCCGAACGAACCCCACCTTTCCCAGGTCGATGTCGCAAAATCCTCTTTAGAGACCGACACGGATCGTGATTTCGAAGATTTGATCGTCGTTTTGAGCGAACTATCCGCGACGGGGGACTCAACGCCTCGACTTTCGACCGTTTTCTCGTTGTGGAAGGACAGGAAACCGGACGCGTTCGAAACAGCCGAGGCCACCCAGTTTAAGGCTCATCTTCAACTTGCCAAGTCAGCTGGGATCGTCGCTGTCGAACAACCTCAAGACGGGGATGAATGGATTACCCTCCGTCCCCAACGGGATTCCAACTCCAATAGCACCCCACAACACACCTCATCACAACAGACCATATCACGATTCCGTGATCTCATCGAGATCCTGAACGACTTACGGCTCACGGGAGACTACGAACCTCGGTTCTTCACTGTTGGTGCCCGGCTGCGAAGAAAGAATCCTTCCATCTATAAGGACGCAGGCGTGACGAAGTTCGAGGAGTACGTTCGAGTCGCAGAGGAAGCAGGTGTTGTTGCTATTCGCGGAGGGAGGAACGGTGATGCCTCGCTCGACCTACGCCCGGCTTACTGTAGTTCCCCTGTGTGCTCTTCGACACCCACGAGGGCTGCCAGCACTCCACCGATATTCGTGGCCAGCACCGCTCCTCCCTTCGCCCCACTGGTTGACTTCTTGAAATCCGAACAATCGACGAGCAGTCAACCGATTTCCTCCTCCCGTGTTTTTGTCCACCTTGTCTCGACCCTCGGCTACTCCGGTTTCGTTTCCTTGTGCACTAGCGCCCCTGGTGTGACGACCTTTGGCCAATATATCGAAGCAGCGAGTGATTCCGGAGCCATTTTACTGGCTGGGGGGACGACAACCTCTGGAAGTACGCTGGTTTCTCCCAGCGACGCAGGTCAAGCTTGTGATGTGGGGCTGCGCTTACCGGATAACCCATCCCACTCGGCTCAACCAGGTGTCTCCACGACACCTCTACTCTCCTCCCCTTCCTCCAAAGAGATTGCCGTTTCCCCGCCGCTCGTAAACGCCATGTCAAGCTCAAGCTCTTTTTTGGCCCTCGTCTTGGTCCTGAGAGAGCTTCAAGCGTCGACAGGGGAATCGGTGTTTTGGTTTTCTAGCGTGATCCCAATACTTCTGGAGACGAACCCTGACGCTTACGGGTCTGTCGGTGTCAAGAGCTTTGCGGAATACATCACCCTTGCGATGGAGAATGGTGTAGTCGGGGTTGGATGGATCGATCAAGCTGATGGCTGGGTGATGCTTGTCGACTTAGGACCCGGCAGGTTGGCCGTTTCCCCGTCGGGGATCGTCACGGCTCTATTCAGCCCGTTCGCTAGTTCGACGGGGGGCTGGGTTGACCCAAGGTTCGTGGACCTGGTAGGGATATTGGGGGGGCTATGGAAGAAAGGGTACGAGCGACCACTTTTGTCCCACGTTGGATTTGAGCTATTCAAGGTTGGGTGGAGGACGCCAATGCTAAACGCCTGCGGCGCCAGCGACTTCCAGGCCTATGCAGAACTCGCGAAGGATGCGGGAATCGTCGAGATCCGCGGGTGGAGACTCGGGGGGAAGCAGACAATGGAACTGGATCCGACGATTCGAGCGACGGCTGGCTTCACCTGAATTGATGAAGGGTCCAGTTTCGCCGGCTCCTATGCTTGAATATGGGCCACGTAGTTTCTTGACTATGATCATTATTGCATTGTATTAGGTGTTTTTAACGTATAGTACTCTCGCACAACGTATCTTCGTACTGTTCTATTCGATCTCCAGGGCGTGTGACATTAGAGCGAACCTCCTTTTGATTTCTTTTCAGCAGGGTGCTTGACGTTCGGGGTAATATGGCGATACCGACAGCACAACGATTCGTCACAGGATCAGACTACGGCGCGGGCTTGGTATTCATCTCGCTGATCTCGAGTTGTCGTACAATATCTTCTGTAGTGTTTCTCAGATTTCCCGTACGTCCTCCCCGTTACCCGAATAAAATCAGGCTATTTGTCCATAGACGCCTCAAGTCAGTTCGGAACGTGGTGTATCGGTATTATTCGGGGAGCGTGCGATGTGCGTTATCGATGGTGATCTTGGGTCATCGGGGCTATGGATCAATGGACTTGTAAGTAGTTTTCCCACGTCAATAAACTTCTCCTTCACCTCAATGCACTTCCAAACACTTCTGCTGTCGATTTTCCCACCCGTTATTTAACAGACATACCTCCTCGAGCTTGCCTTGTTCTCAGAATGGGCATAACACCACGTTCCCGCCGCTTTGCTGGCATTACAAAGGCGGGAGCTGGCTCTTGATCTGATCTGGCGGCCCCACGATATACGGCGCGTGTACCAAGCGAGGCTCGGTCTTTCATATCGATGCTTCTATCGATGGCTGGGTGACTACCGTGGCGGAGCATCACCCTATTACTCGTGTATGTAACACGGACAATGGGCAGGCGTTTCTCATCGCCTCATCTGATTCGTTCGCTTCGGTGAAACGAGGACGTGGCGTTCATCGTTAAAAATTCCTATAGGTTCGCCGATGAATTGGATACCAATGCCTGTGACTCCTTGTGTTGGGAGGAGGCGAGTAGGTTTAACACCGGTGCCGTTGTCGCGAGGGGTTCTCGTATAAAATCCTCATCTCTCGTTGTTGAAAAGCGGCCATCCTCCCCCGCCTCTCCATTCTGTTTGTTCGGGTTCTCCAATCCCTTGCGTTGCTCGTTTCTATTTGTTTGGTGCTGTGCTGCTTGCCGCATGTTCAAGATGTCCGTCCGTTCAACGGTTCGCCTGGAACGCCAACTTCGATATGCACACGGCTTAACCGAAGGCTCAACACCGTCCTCAAAGACCTCTGGATTGTTTTTCACTCAATCAACGTCGCAAATGCCCCGGGGAGGCAAATCTACATATCAAGGTATTTCCGGTATAAAATATGGGTATCTGCGTCCTAATAATAATATCTACAGCCATGGGTACAATCTACCTACGGCTGGGGTTTGGGGGTGAAAAACCTGCCCTCACCACCGAATGCTCCTGCGCCAAACGCGAGATATGTGATGGCTAGAATAACCGTGGTAAGTGGTTTATAAATTTCGAGATTAAGACAGTCGACTCACCGTAGAAGAGTACCTGTGGTCTTGACCATAGGAACCCCGGTTCAGGGAGCCTGAAGAGCAGGGTCATCCGTTCCAGGCTCCTACGGATGGCTGCCCTTCGAGCCTGTTCTCTGATCCTCCTCTTGACCCCAGCATCAGAGGTGTCCAGCCTCTCTGGGTCAACCTCGTTCGAGGGACCGTCCAGAAGGGCGAACTCGTCGTTCACGGCAACCAGCTCGTTCTCGAGTTTGTCCGCAACTGCCGGAAACAGGGTTTTGTCAGCATCGATCTTGTGCGGAGGGAAGTAATTCGCTTACCTCGTTCGAGCGTGTACCGAATGCCTCTCATCTGCCCGCTAAGCGGAGGATGGAGTTCATTGAGGATGCTGGTCAGGTATTGCTCGATATCCCGACTTTGTCGCACCCCCAACTCCTTCGCCACGAGCGGCTAACACCGGATGAACAAATTTGTTAAACGATGATTGCAACCACAGTAAAAAAAGTTACTTACTGAGAGGTAGAGATCTTCTTTGATAAATTTGTTCAGTTCGGCGTAAGCCGTCTCGGGGGTTGTAACCTCCCCGGTAGGTTGATTGGAGCATATTTCGGCCATCTTGGCGCAAACCCGTCTCCTGGTGTTGGGCCAGTTGAAGCCTGGCGGAGGGGCTGCCCTGGGGATACGTTTCCGCTCCCCTTCACCCTCGCCCGTTCCCTTACCCTTCCGTTTCGTACCCTTTATGGACCGCTGAGGTCCGGTAGAAGGTGCGACCTGGGTGGAAGGACCAACGTTTGGGATACCGGCTCCCTGCGAGATCGCGATTAGCGAGATGAATGGCATGGAAATAGGCGGGTTGACTTACCATATGCAGGTTCAAGCCCGGGCCGTAGTCCTGCGATAAATGTGACTGTCGGTATCCCCACACTACCCCGAACGGTAAGCACACTGGAGAGAAGAAATCAAGAGGAGATTTGCTCACTTGTGTTGCCGGGTGATGGTGGGTAGGGGGAGGGGAAATTGGCCGTGGCTCGAGCTTTACCCTTGTCCATGGGTGTTTGATTGGGCCACTCGCCATGCAACTCTGGGGCTGCGAGTGGTTGGTCATACGGGCCCGGGAGATAGTTACCGGGATCCAGGTACGAGACGGAGGGAGGTGAGGGGGCTGATAGTATCGGTAAGCAATTGAATTCTGATCGGAGGTAGAACAAAGACCTACGCCAGGAAAAGATTGGGGCCGGAGGAGAGGTGAATCTGGGGCCAGCAAATGTGGCCGGGGGATGGGAGGGTCGCTGATAGGGGGGGAGGGGGAGGGGGGCCGTGGATGGACCGGCTGTGGATGGACCGGCTGTGGACGGCCCTGCGGGTTCATGCGTGTACATGGTTTGCTGCATGAACCCATCGAAACCGTAAGCATCATCTATGATTGTTGTCAGCATTGAATGCTGTGTTTATGGCCGGCGGTAGGCTAAAATAAGACTCACCCGTGTTCAAACCGTAATCGTATGTTTGTCCGGGCTGTGACCCGAATGTGCCGGCGAGTTCGCCATCGGCAGAACTGAGGAGGGTGCTCCCCGTGTACTGCCCAGCGTCACCCTCCGGTTGGGATGCCAACCACCAGTTTTCGATTTCGACCGCGCTGAAAGCGACATGGTCGAACCCATCGGCCGGGGTTGCGTGGGCGGAAGGTTCGCCGTAGTTTACCTCGGAATCGTAGCCACTGAATCCGAGGTTGTTGTTCTCCGGCGTCGGGTAGCCGAAGTTGGGACCAGAGATGTTGTGGTGGTTAAAGAACATATTGAACGTTGAGAGGATGGGAAAGCACCGAGTGGACGCGAGGGAATGCGAAGTTGGGTGAGTGGAGAACAGTCCTCCCACCTCATAGATGCCAATATTTATATCCCCTGGGCGCGAGGCGGGCTATGTGGCCACCTTCTTTCACTCTTTCAAGAATTCTTGGTGGCAACCTGTCGAACGCCCGTCGCTGGGCATCGGACGTTCCCCCGCCTCGTGTTTCCTTTGTGGTCACCCAGCCGCGGACCGTGGTCTCTGTCAAACCGTCAGCCGAGGTTTACCCGGAGGCTGCGTGTGCCCACAAGTGTGGATAGCCGGACACGAAGGCCCGCCATGGCGTGCCGATCCAATCTTATCGTGGTTCTCCTTTCAAAGTTCGGAGTCCGAATTCAGCCATGGTGTGGGTTGGTTTCCCGGACGGTTTGATTGTAATTTGACTTCCCGAAGGCACCTAGCCATGGCCAATCTGGATCGGCTAATGAATCTGACTAATGGCAAACTCCCCGCGCCCGTCGGAGGGAGCGGCCAACGCAAATAGGAAAGGCCTGAGGGTGTTAAGAGGATCCCTTCTGAGGTTCAACGCACAGGTCGGGCTGGGCTGTCGTGAGGAGGGTGGGGGATCGAACGGATCGTTGAACTTGGACCGTGCCACTGCACACGGGCCGGGAGGGACTCTGATGCCTTTTAGGAACGTTCCCACGGATCTCATCCTTTCGCCACCACAGGGTTCGCTCGAGCCACACTAGACGGGAGAACGCGAGGGGACATGTAGAGGGCCGTGTTCTAGCCCCGTCTTTGCCCGCTTTCCCCCAGTTTCGCTTTCAATCGTCAATCAAGGAACGAGGTGGACGTGCGCTAGGCTGGACTGATTGAACCATGTCGTGGGTACCTTTGTGGGTATCCTCCCATCAATGATCAATAACCGCCATGAGGGTGAAGGTGCCGTGTCTTTCAGCTTTCACCCTCGTCACGCGTTTTAGCGTTCCATTTTCGCGTGTCAGTCAATCACCGGGAGACGAAAACGAGGCTCCTTGTTGGCCTCCACTTTTGGAATTTGCAGCTCAGTCACGATGAGACAAGACAACCGGAATAGCTTGAAGGGAACCACGCGCCGGCGGAGGGGACGGGCTTCATCTGTTCCCCAAAAACTTCATCCGGGACTGGGGCATGGTATTGGTCCCTATCCCCGTACAAAGCGTTGCGGAAGAGAAGGGCGCGCTCTACCGAGACTTGGGGCACACGAGTCATCGTGATTAGAGTGGTGGGAAGCGGTGTGGAAGCGTTTCCGGAGGGAGACGGTCGACAGTCTGGAGGTCCGAATTGACATAGCTAAGGCTGGTCCGGTTTCTCAAGTGGATCCAAGGCAACCTCGTTGCCGCTCAGGGCGGCATACTATCTCCCGTCAATAAGCCATAAGTACGGAGTACCCGTCTTCGGAGGGATGTAGGGCAGATGCCTTTGGAGGCGTCTGAGGCGAACGTGTGGTCCAAGTCCTGGTTCGATACTGAAGTTTGT
>Ga0307516_10008794_pt1 | contig 11347 bp, 10 predicted proteins | sample 19_EM_MG_FD_203310 | JGI IMG/M metagenome (GOLD analysis project Ga0307516, IMG submission 203310) | Populus trichocarpa ectomycorrhiza microbial communities from riparian zone in the Pacific Northwest, United States - 19_EM | ecosystem: Host-associated > Plants > Roots > Unclassified | place...
CGCCGTGGTCTCGGACGCCGCGCCCGCCGACGGCCGGGCCCGGCTCGTGTCCTTCACACAGGTCATGTGGGTGTTGGGCATCGTCGTCGTCATCTTCCTCGGCTACGTCCTGTCGGACACGGGCATGACCGGGGCACGGATCATCACCGGCCATCTGGCCGTCGCCGCGCTGCTCACCTGGCAGCTCCGCGCCCGCCTTGAGCTGGCCGACGAGCCGTCGGACGACGCGATGGAGGCCGAGGCGATGGACGCCGGGGCGATGCAGGCCGAGGCGATGCAGGCCGAGGCGGCCGCGCCGGCCGCCCCGCGCGGCACCGCGCTCAAGAACGTGTGGAACCGTGCCGCGTTGCTGCCGATGGCCGCGACCTTCCTCTACTACGTCACCTGGGGCGTCGGCGCCAACACCTTCGGCCAGTTCGGCACCTATCTGCTGGTCACGGTCAGCGGTGCCTCGCAGAGCCTGGCCACCGGGATCAACCTGGCCTTCCTCCCGATCGCGCTGGTGCTGACGTTCGTCTTCGTCCGGCTCGCCGACACCCCCTGGCGCGACCGGCTGTTCTACGTGTTCACGGTTGTGCAGGTCGTCGCCTTCTCCATCGCCTCCCTCACGGCGGGCGCCCTCGTCGGCATGCTCGTCTTCTTCGTGCTCTACCAGATCTCCAACCCCTTCGCGGGGGAGGCCAGTTACAAGGTGTGGTCTCAGCTCACACTGCCCCCGGACACCCGCGGCACCACCCAGGGCCTGACCTACGCCCTGTCGCGGGGGGTCTTCGCGGGCGTCGCGTTCGTCACGCCCGCCCTGATGGAGTACAGCGTGTCCCTGCTGCTCTGGTCGATCACCCTGTGCATGGCGCTGTCGGGTGTCGCCGGGGTCTACATCGTCCGTGTCCTCATCCGGCGTTCCCCTGACGCCGCCGCCCCGGCGGGTCTGGGGGTGTCCCGGCCTGAATCCGAACCGGACCTGCGAAGGAGCACCGCCCATGGCAACGACCGAACCCACCACCCTGGCCGCTGACCGCGCCGCCGCCCTGCGCGATCTGCTCCCCCCGGTGCCCCGCCGCCGTACCCGGATCGGACTGGTCGCCGGCGGACTCGGCACCTACTGGCCGCAGTTCCCGGATCTTCTGCCGCAGCTGAAGGAGTCGACCCGCTACGTCACCGAGCGGTTGCGGCGACTGGACGCCGAGGTGACCGACGTCGGCTTCATCTCCGACGCCGAGGAAGGGGCGGTCGCCGCCGAGGAGCTCCGGCGGGCGGACTGCGACCTGATCGTGCTGTTTCTGACGACCTATCTGACCTCGTCGATGGTGCTGCCGATCGCCCGGCGCTCGCACACCCCCGTCCTGGTCATCGACCTCCAGCCGTCCGAACGGATGGACCACGGCTCCTTCGACACGGGCGCCTGGCTGGCCTACTGCGGACAGTGCCCGGTGCCCGAGGTCGGCAACGTCTTCCGCCGCGCCGGCATCCCCTTCCGGTCGGTGTCGGGCTGGCTGCGCCAGGAGTCGGCCTGGCGGCGCATCGAGCAGTGGATCCGGGCCGCGCACGTCCGCGCCGCGCTTCGGCACGGCCGGCACGGCCTGATGGGGCATCTGTATCCCGGCATGCTCGACGTGTCCACCGATCTGACGCTGCTTCCGGCGACGTTCGGCTCGCATGTCGAGGTGCTGGAGTTCGACGACCTGCGGCATCGGGTGGAGAAGGTGACCGAGGACGAGACCCGTGAGCGCATGGCTCTCGCCCGGCGCGTCTTCGCCGTCGACGACAGTGTGGCGGACGAGGACTTCGCGTGGGGGGCGACCGTGTCGGTCGCACTGGACCGGCTCGTCGAGGACTTCCGCCTCGACACGCTCGCGTACTACCACCGCGGCCTCGACGGCGAACTGCACGAGCGGCTCGGCGCCGGCCTGATCCTGGGCGCCTCGCTGCTCACCGCCCGGGGTGTGCCCGCCGCCGGTGAGTACGAACTGCGCACCAGCGTCGCCCAGTTGGCCACGCAGTGCATCGGCGCCGGGGGCTCCTTCACCGAGATCCAGGCCCTCGACTTCGAGGACCAGGTCGTGGAGATGGGGCATGACGGGCCCGCCCACCTCGCCGTCAGCGCCCGTGACCCGCTGCTGCGGGGGCTGGGGGTCTTTCACGGCAAGCGCGGCTGGGGCGTCAGCGTGGAGTTCGACGTCCAGCACGGGCCCGTCACCCTCCTCGGTCTCGGCCAGGACGCCGACGGCAGCCTCTCCTTCATCTCCTCCGAGGGCACTGTCGTACCGGGACCTCTGCTGGAGATCGGCAACACCACCAGCCGCGTCGACTTCGGCCGTGATCCGGGTCAGTGGGTCGACGCGTGGAGCGCCACGGGCGTCGGCCACCACTGGTCCCTCGCGGTCGGGCACCACACCGCCGACTTCCGCGCCGCCGCGAGTCTGCTCGGCATCGACCACCGGGAGGTGTGACCGCGGCCGGAACCCGCGGAGCTCGACGCGAGCTCCGCATACCGCGCGGCGCCTCGCCTCCGAGGACGACGCGGCTGGCGCCGAGCGGACTGACGGCACCCCGGGCGGCCGGTCCGATGCGGCGGGCGGCGTGGCGTGCGACATCGCAGGCGGCCGGGCGGAGCGACTTCCGGTCGCCGGGCGGGGACGACTGGTCGGGCGATGTCGTCGTCCGCCTCCATGAGGCCCTCGACGTCCTGCGGGAACGCCCACCCGACGACACCACGAGTCATGAAGTCACCGACGGCACAGCCAAGTTGCGGCCGCGTCCGTGCCAGATCCTCACCCTGCGCCTGCCGCGCCCGCGGGCGGCCGGCGGCACCTGCGCCGGCTGAACGGGCCCGTCACCCGGACGCACCGGGCCCCACCCGCAGGAACTCCGACAGGCCCGCGAGGAGCCGGTCGACGTCCTCGGTGTCGTTGTAGGGCGCGAGACCGACGCGGAGACCGCCGGTGTCCCCGAGGCCTAGGCGGCGGGACGCCTCGAGGGCGTAGAAGGTCCCGGCGGGCGCCTGGACGCCACGGTCCGCCAGAAAGCGGTACGCGTCGGTCGTGCTGCGTCCCTCGAAGGTCATCAGCACGGTGGGGGTGCGGTCGGCGGCCCGGGAGTGCACCGTGACCTGCTCAAGGGCGGACAGTCCCTTGTCGATCCGCGCCCGCAGGATCCGCTCGTGCTCCTCCAGCGCCGCCGACGCGGCGACCAGCCGCTGCCGGCGGGTACCCGCGGCGCTCGTGTCGAGGCCGGCGAGGAAGTCGACCGCGGCGCGGGTACCCGCGAGGAACTCGTAGGGCAGCGTGCCGAGTTCGAAGCGTTCCGGGACCACGTCCGTGGAGGGCAGCAGCTTGTCCGGGTGCAGACTCTCCAGCAACCGCGGCCGGGCGGCGAGGACGCCGTGGTGCGGGCCGAGGAACTTGTACGGGGAGCAGACGAAGAAGTCCGCGCCGAGCTGCTCGACGTCGACCAGGGAATGGGCGGTGTAGTGCACGCCGTCGACGTAGAGCAGCGCCCCCGCCTCGTGCACCGCACGGGACATCGCGGTGGTCGGGGGCCGGGTGCCGATCAGGTTGGAGGCGGCGGTGACAGCGACCAGCCGGGTCCGCTCCGAGAGCACGGCGCGGATGTCCTCGACGGTCAGCTCACCGGTCGCGGGGTCGAAGTCGGCCCACCGCACGACGGCGCCTGCCTGCTCGGCGGCCTGGATCCAGGGGCGGATGTTGGAGTCGTGGTCGAGGCGGGTGACGATCACCTCGTCGCCGGGCGACCAGGTCCTGGCGAGGGTGCGGGAGAAGTCGTAGGTGAGCTGGGTGGCGCTGCGGCCGAAGACGATCCCGGACGGCTGCGCGCCCAGCAGGTCCGCCATGGCCCGGCGGCTCTCGGAGACGACGGTCTCGGCGTTGCGTTCCCCGGGCGTGATGTGGCCCCGGTTCGACAGCGGTTGCGCCAGCACGTCGGCGATGGCCCGGATGACAGGCCTGGGGGTCTGGGTGCCGCCGGGCCCGTCGAAGTGGGCGATCCCGGCGCTCAGGGCGGGGAACTGCGCGCGGAGGGCGGCTACGTCGTACGTCACGGGAAGCTCCTGTCGGTGCTCGGGCGCGGCCGGGGTGGCGGCCGACCGGGACCTCGTCGAGGCGATGACGACGGTAATCGACGACGGCGACGGACCGCGTCGGTGACAGGAGGCGGAGGGAGGAGGCGGGGGCAGGCGACGGGCAGCGGGCAGCGGGCAGCGGGCAGCCGTACGGCATCGAGGGCGATGTGTCGCGTTGCCGCTCGGCTCGGCCCCCGTCTCGTGCCGTGGCCGGCCCGCGGGGCTGCCCGGACGCCCCGCGGGCCACGGACCGCGGGCCACGGACCACGGACCACGGACCACGGACCACGGGCCACGGGCCACGAGCCGCGGGTTCAGCGCAGGGCGCCCTTGGTGGCGTCGGCGATGAAACCGCGGGCGAAGAAGGTGAACACCAGCACCAGCGGGATCACCGACAGCAGCACTCCGGACATCACCATGCTGTAGTCGGTGGAGTGGCCGGCGTACAGCTGTGCCAGTGCCACCTGGAGGGTGAGGTGGTCCGGGTTGACCAGCATCACCAACGGCAGGATGTAGTCGTTCCAGGCGGCGATGAAGGTGTAGATACCGAGGAACGCGAGGGCCGGGCGGACGCACGGCAGCACCACGTGCCAGTACAGGCGGATGAACCCGGCGCCCTCGATCCGGGCGGCGTCCAGCAGCTCGTCGGGGACACTGCTGGTGGTGTACTGGCGCATCCAGAAGATGCCGAAGGCGTTGGCGGCGGCGGGCACGATCAGCGCCTTGAGCGTGCCCAGCCAGCCCAGCTGCACCATGATCTCGTACTGCGGGATGATCGCCAGCTGGGTCGGCAGGATGTACATCGACAGCAGCAGACCGAAGAGGAACTTCTTCGCGGGGAAGTCGTACTTGGCGAAGGCGAAGGCCGCCAGCGAGTCGAAGAACAGCACCAGCAGGGTCGTACACACCGCCACGATCAAGGTGTTGAACATCGACCCGAAGAAATCCATCCTGTCGAACAGGTGCTGGATGTTGGTCAGCAGGTTGTCGCCGAACCACAGCTTCGGCGGATAGCTGTAGATGTCCTGCGAGGTGTTCGTCGCCATGACGACGATCCAGTAGAACGGGAACACGGAGATGACGACACCGGTCATCAGGGCGAGGTGAACGCTCAGCCCTCGGAGCCGGTTGCGGTTCTGGCTGTTCACGGCCGTCGCTCCTTTCGCTGCACCAGGCGCCAGTTGATGAGCACGATGAGCAGGATCACCAGGAAGAAGGCCCAGACGATCGCGGCCCCGTAGCCGAAGTCGTTGTTGTCGAAGGCCTGGTGGTAGAAGTACAGCAGCGTGGTCAGGCCCGCTTGGCCCGGTCCGCCGGAGTTGGGGTTGGTGGCCGCCTCGCTGCCGAACAGCACCTGGGGTTCGGTGAAGCTCTGCAGGCCGGTGACGGTGGAGATCACCACGGTGAACAGGATGATGGGCCGTAGCAGCGGGATCGTGATGGAGAAGAAGATCCGTACCGGGCGGGCCCCGTCCATCTTGGCGGCCTCGTAGAGCTCGGACGGGATCGCCTGCAGGCCGGCCAGATAGATGATGGCGTTGTACCCGGTCCACTGCCAGGTCATCAGCGCCGCGATCACCAGCTTGATGGTCCACTCGTTGCTCATCCATGGCACGGCCGACACATGCAGCGACCTGAGGATGGCGTTGATCAGGCCGAAGTTGTTGCTGAAGATCGCGCCGAAGAAGATCGCGATGGCCACCAGTGAGGTGATGCTGGGGATGAACAGGGCGACCCGGTACAAGGCGGTGAAACGGCGGGTCGAGTTCACCAGCACCGCGAGCACCAGCGCGAGAAAGAGCATCGGCACCGTGGACAGCACCCAGATGACAAGGGTGTTGCGGACGGACAGCCAGAACACCGGGTCGTCCCACAGGAAACGGAACTGCTGGAACCCGACGAACTGCATGTCCCCGATGCCGTCCCACTTCTGGAAGGCCAGATACACCGTGTAGAGCACCGGGAAGAGCATGAAGACCGAGAACAGCACGTAGTACGGCGAGATGGCGAGGTACTGCGGCCAGTACCTGCCGGTCCGCCGCCGCGGCCCGCGTGGCGTCCCGGCCGACACCGGCCGGACCCGGCGGCCGTGCCGTCCCGGACCGCGTCGGCGGCCCGGGGTCGGCCGGTCGGTGGGCCCGGCGTCGGATCCGGGGGTCGGCCCGGTGGGGGCCGGCCCGGCTACCGGGCTTGACGACATGTCACTTCACTCCCTGACGCTCGGCGATCTGCTTGGCCTGGCCGACCGCGTCCTTCCAGGCCTGGTCGGGGTCCTTGCCCTTGGCCTCGATGCTGGTCAGCTCGCTGAAGTAGGGCGCGGAGACCGCAGCGTCGGCGGGAGCCTCGTAGACGCTGTGGATCTTCTGGGCCGCGGGACCGAAGATCTCGATGGTCTTCTGGCCGCCGAAGAAGGCGTCGCCCTCGGTCAGCGCCGGCAGCTTGTACGCGGCCGGGGCGGTCGGGAACAGGGCCGCGTCGGTGAAGCCGCGGGCCTGGTTCTCCGGGCTGAGGATCCAGCTGATGATCTTGAAGGCCTCTTCGGGGTTTCCGCTGGTCGCGGGGATGGCCAGGAAGGACCCGCCGAGGTTGGACGGCCCGCCGGGCAGGCTCGCCACCCGCCAGTCGCCCTTGGTGCCCGGAGCCGCGTTGCTGATGTCCAGCGCGTGCCAGGCGGCGCCAATCTCGGTGGCCAGGGCGCCGTTGCTGATCGCGGCGTTCCAGGTGTTGTCGTTGATCTTGGCGTCGATGCCGAGGGTGTAGGGCTTCACGGCGGTGGTCCAGGCGGTACGGATGTGGTCCTGGTCGCCGATGAACTTGTTGTCCTCGTCGATGAACCGCCGACTGCCCTGGCCGATGATCATCGAGAACACCGAGCCGATGTTGTTGATCAGGTAGGTCTTGGGTATCGCCTTGTGCAGTTCGACGCCGGCCTTGAAGTAGTCGTCCCATGTGGACAGTTCGGAGGAGACCTTGGCCGGGTCGGTGGGCAGTCCCGCCTTCGCGAAGAGGTCCTCGCGGTAGTACGTGGCGCAGGGGCCGATGTCGATCGGGAAGCCGATGAGCTTGCCGTCCTGCGAGGTGGCCTGCTTCAGCTTCCACGACAGGTACTGCGGGACCAGCTTGTCCGCGCCGACGGTCTTCAGATCGATGAAGCGATTGGCGTTGGGCAGGAACGAGGCGATGTCCTCGCCCTTGACGCCGGTGATGTCCGGGGCGGATTGCGCGGCTCTCAGGCCGGTGAGCAGCTTGGTCTTGAAGTCGCCGCCGACCACGGAGGTCTTGAGACTGATGTCGGAGAAGTGCTTCCTGGAGTCCGCGACGACCTTGTCGCTCAGGCCGCCGGACCAGTACCAGAGGGTGAGGTTCTTGCTGTCCTTGCCACCGCTCGACCCGGAGCCGCCACCACAGGCGGCGGTGGCACCGGCCGTGGCGGCCGTCACTACGGCGGCCTGAAGGAATCGTCTGCGGGAAAGGTCCACGATCTTCTCCTAGTTCTCGGCATGTCCGGCAAGGACCCATGAGTCGTGGGACTGCGGCGGGGGCCGGGTGGCTGAAGAGCATCGGCGTGGTGTTGACCTCTTCAGCCACCCGGGGTCTTCGACCGGGTCCTCTCAGACGGTGCCGATGCGTCCGTAGCGGCGGAATGCGCCATTGATCCGCTTCGGCCGACCGGAGTGGGGTCCGGGCCTGGCTCCGAATTACGCAAGAGAGTGCACCCGGTGAGCAGGTTTGACAAGGGTCAAGCATAAATCGAGACATTCATGCACGACTTTGCTTGAGTTTGGCGGGCTGGCGAGTATGGTCTGCGGCATGCTCCCTGACCGCAGACATCAGCTGATCCTGCGTGCCCTGCGCACGGACGGGCCCGCCACGGTCGTCTCCCTGGCCGAGACGGTCGGGGCGAGTCAGGCCACCATCCGGCGCGACCTCGCGCAGCTGGAGGACGAGGGACTGCTCAAGCGGGTCTACGGGGGTGCCGCCCCCGTCGACGACGAGGACGACCCCTTCGCCGACGTGGCCACGGTCCGGGTCGAGGCCAAGGACGCGTTGGCCGCATGGTGCGCAAACCTCGTCAGGGACGGCGAGACCATGCTGCTCGACATCGGCACCACGGCCCACCGGGTGGCCCGCCATCTGCACGGCCGGTCCCTGACGGTGATCACCAGCAATCTCGCCGTCTACGAGGAGCTCCAGGACGACAAGGCCGTCCAGCTGATCCTGCTGGGAGGTGTGGTCCGGCGGGACTACCGCTCGCTGGTGGGCTTCCTCACCGAGGACAACCTGCGGCAGATCCACGCCGACCGGCTGTTCCTCGGCACCAGCGGGATCCGCCCCGACGGCCAGGTGCTGGACACCACCGCCGTCGAGGTCCCCGTCAAACGGGCGATGATCGCGGCCAGCGCCCAGGTGGTCCTGCTGGCGGACGCGGGCAAGTTCCCCGGCACCGGAATGGCCCGGGTCTGCGGGCCCGAGGAACTCGACGTGGTGGTCACCAACGCGTCCGCGGACGAGAAGACCTGTGGCCGACTGCGGGAGGCGGGAGTGGAGGTGGTCGAGGTATGAGACTCACGATCCTGAGCGGCGGTGGCTTCCGGGTTCCGCTGGTCTACCGGGCGCTGCTGGTCTACCACGGCGTAGGACGAGTCAGCGAGGCGCCACCACCGGCGAGCGCGCACCCGCGGTCAAGGCACTGACCATCCACCCGCTGATCGACTCGTACGCCGTCGCCAAGCGCCTGCTGGACGCCTGCCAGCGACACTTCACCGAACTCGGCTACCTGAACCGCTGAACCGACGCGTCCGTCACCGTCGGGCGCGCCTACCCCAGCGCGTTGGGCCACCTCGGCGATGTCCAGGTCTGTCATCCTCTTGAACCTCGAGTACAGGAGGCGATGATGGACAGTGCGCGCAGGAGCACCGACGGACAGGCGGCCCGTTGGAGCGGGCCGGCCGGTAACGCCTGGGTCGAGGCGCAGGCGGTGTTGGACGAGATGCTCAGGCCGTTCGAGGACCTGCTCGTCGAAGCGGTGTCCGCGAAACCCGGGGACCATGTGCTCGACGTCGGCTGCGGCACCGGCGGCACGACGCTGGCCGTCGCGGAGCGGCTCGGTCCGGCGGGCAGCTGCGTCGGCGTCGACATCTCGGAGCCGATGATCGCCGCCGCCCGGAAGCGCGCCGAGCATGCGGACGCACCGGTGTCCTTCGTCCATGCCGACGCCCAGGAGCACTCGTTCGAACCCGCCTCCTTCGACGCCGTCATGTCGCGCTTCGGCGTCATGTTCTTCGAGGATTCGGTCCGGGCCTTCTCGAATCTGCGCCGTGCCGCGAGGGATGAGGCCCGCCTCCGGTTCATCACGTGGCGCGGCCCCGAGGAGAATCCGTTCATGACGACGGCCGAACGCGCCGCGGCACCGTTGCTGCCGGATCTCCCCGCCCGTCGGCCGGACCAGCCGGGTCAGTTCGCCCTCGCGGACTCGGACAGGATCCACCGCATCCTGGTGGAGAGCGGGTGGGCCGGGATCGACATCCGGCCGGTCGACGTGGCGTGCGCTCTACCCGAGAAGGAACTGGTGGGCTACTTCTCCAGGTTCGGTCCTCTCGGCCTGATCCTGCCCGAGGCGGACGAGCGGACCCGCGTACAGCTCGTCGAAACGGTCCGCGCCGCGTTCGACTCCTATGTGCAGGGCACGGAAGTCCGCTTCACCGCGGCCTGTTGGATGGTGGGCGCCCGAGCGTCAGCCGGGTCGGGCGACTCAGCCGGCTGAGCGGGCGGCAGGGTCAGCGCTCGGCGAACTGAACTCGGGTCGGCTGCACGACGTCCGGCCGGAGCGCGATCCCGTCGAGCGTGAGCCGCTCTCCGAAGACGTCGGTGATCCTGATCGCGCCGCCGCACCCGCTGCCGTCGTCGGAGATGAAGTAGTTGTAGTCGGTACGCGGCAGCCGACTCCAGCCGCCGCCGGTCCGGACCTCCAGCCGGGCCACCGGATTTCGGTGACCGATCACCTGGATTCCGCACCAGTAGCGGCTGGACCCGGTCTTGTACCGGATCGACAGCGGGCCGGCGGTGCTGGGGCTCACCAGCTGCCACGTGATCGGGATCCGACCGCGCGAGGGGGCGGCGAGTTCGGCGAAGGCCTGGGCACTGAGGTCGATCTGACCGGGCGCGCACTCCCCCGGGCACTCGTTGGTGATGCGGACCGTGAGGGAGGCACCGTCGGCCGCACGGACCAGCACATACGCCCCGCACGCCCTGGCCGACTCGTAGTCGGTGTGGTTCATCGCCCCGGTCATGACGTCATCACTCGGGTCGTACAGACAGGCGCCCGAGCCGTCCGAGTCGTAGAAGGTGGCGACTCCCCGGTAGGTGGCACCGGGCCGTACGCGTCCAGCCAACGGCGCGGCCGCGGACGGCGTTCGCGGGGTTTTCGTGGCCGGAGACGTCGCCGGCGTGGCGGTCGGGCGGGCGGACTCCTTCCGCGGGGTGTCCTTCGCCGACGGTTTCGCCGATGCGCCGGTGGCACGGGGGGACACGGTCGGGGACCCCGTCGCGGACGGGACGTTCGGCCGGTTTCCGGCCGCGGGCGTGGCCGCGGCGTGCCCGGCGTCGGCCTTGTGGTCGGGGAGGAGCACCACGGTCAGGGAGGTGACGATGAGCGCCACGGCCGCCGCTATGAACAGCCACCGTCTGTGCACCGGACCTCCTCGACGGCCCCGCCTGCTGCCGTGGGTGACAGGAAGCAGCGATCGTGCCAGACCCTGGAGCACGCCGACAAGCCCGGGATCGGGATCGGGGCATGGCCGGGGATCGGGGCATGGCTGGGGATCGGCACACAACCGGGGCCGAGAGCTGTCCTGGCGCGGATGTCAGTCCACGGGCCAGGTGTGCGCGGGCGCGTTCATGTGCATGTAGTCCATATACGTCGTGGTCATCCGCCGCAGCGCCTCCTGCCGGTCGGAGGTGAGGGCCTTCTCCAGATGGTGGACCGTCTCCGCCTGCCACAGAGCGCCGTTGCGAGCGCTGACGCAGCGTTGTTCGATGATGCCCAACAGGGGTTCGCGCCATGCCTCGTCCATGCTGAACAGCTCCAGACCGCGGTGGGCCAGGGGCAGCAGGCGCCGCAACACCAGTTCCGTGACGGGCACTTCGCCCACGCCTGGCCAGTAGAGGCGGGCGTCGATGCCGTCGCGGGCCGCGGTGTGCAGATTCTCCTCGGCCACCGAGAAGGACATCCGCGTCCACACCGGCCGGTCCTCATCGACCAGGGCCCGG
>Ga0307516_10008795_pt1 | contig 11347 bp, 10 predicted proteins | sample 19_EM_MG_FD_203310 | JGI IMG/M metagenome (GOLD analysis project Ga0307516, IMG submission 203310) | Populus trichocarpa ectomycorrhiza microbial communities from riparian zone in the Pacific Northwest, United States - 19_EM | ecosystem: Host-associated > Plants > Roots > Unclassified | place...
CTTCGGCTTCATCACCGTCGACGGCGGGGGTGCTGACGTGTTCGTCCACTTCTCGGCCATCCAGACGAGCGGTTACCGCACTCTGGAAGAGAATCAGCGGGTGGAGTTCGAGATCGCTCAGGGCCAGAAGGGCCCGCAAGCGGAGCAGGTCCGCCCGCTCTGAGACCAATCCGCCGGCGGTGACGTCGGATGCCGACCGCCTGGCGGAGGTCGGCCTGATCAGCCCCGCATCCGCGTCAAGGATGCGGGGCTTCTTTGTGCCCAGTCGGGTCTAGGTCGGGTCGGTCGGGTCTAGGTCGGGTCGGACTTCGACCGGGTGCGGATCCGCATGCCGACGACGATCAGCACCAACCCGACGATGGCCAGGATCGGCCCGATGATGGCGAACGCGGTCACGCCGCTCATCTTGCTGTCCGAGAGCACGTTCAGGCCCTGCAGTGTCCACACCGCACCCAGCAGGATCGCGAGCAGTCCGAGGACCATCGACAGCCAGCCCTTCATCGGGCACTCCTCACCATTTGTCGTGAATCTGCGGGCGGATGAGCTCGTCGTACACCTGGCGGACCGCGTCCAGCGTGGCCGGTGGCAGTGGTGCCAGGTCGGCGGCGGCCGCGTTGCCGCGGGCCTGTTCGGGGTTGCGGGCGCCGGGGATGACCACCGTGACGCCGGGCTGGTCGAGCACCCAGCGCAGGGCGAACTGGGCCATGGTGGCACCGGCCGGCACCAGCGGGCGCAAGCGGCGGACCGCTTCGAGGCCGGTGGCGAAGTCGACGCCGGAGAACGTCTCGCCGACGTCGAAGGCCTCGCCGTGCCGGTTGTAGTTGCGGTGGTCGTCGGCGGCGAACGTGGTGTGCTCGTCGTACCGGCCGGAGAGCAGCCCGCTGGCCAGCGGCACCCGGGCGATGATGCCGACCCCGGCGGATGCGGCGGCCGGCAGGAGGTCGAGCGGCTTGAGCCGGAACGCGTTCAGGATGATCTGCACGCTGGCCACGCCGGGCCGGGCGATGGCGGCCAGCGCCTCGTCGACTCGCTCCACGCTGACGCCGTACGCGGCGATCCGCTTCTCCTGCACCAGCGTGTCGAGCGCGTCGTAGACGGCCGCGGTGGCATAGACCGGGGTCGGCGGGCAGTGCAACTGCACCAGATCGAGCGTCTCGACGCCGAGGTTGGCGCGGGAACGGTCGGTCCAGGCCCGGAAGTTGTCCAGCGAGTAGTTGGCCGGCTCCTGGGGCAGCCGGCGGCCCATCTTGGTGGCGATCGTGATGCCGGGGTGTGTCGTCCGGAACGAGCCGAGGATCTGCTCGCTGCGGCCGTCGCCGTACACGTCGGCGGTGTCGAAGAAGGTGACGCCCGCGTCGAAGGCCGCCTGCAACGTCGCGTGCGCCTGCTCGTCGCTCACGTCGCCCCAGTCGGCGCCCAGTTGCCAGGTACCTAGGCCGATCACGCCGGCGTCGAGTCCGAGCCGGCCGAAGGTGCGATTTTCCACGGGGCGACCTTACGCTCCTCTGCTATCGTCGCTGCAAAACGTACGTACGGTTTGGAGGAAATCTCATGTGGGATCCCACCATTTACCGCCGGTTCGGCAGCGAGCGGTCCCGGCCGTTCGTCGATCTCGTCGCCCGGGTCGGCGCGGAAAAGCCCCGGTCCGTCGTCGACCTGGGCTGCGGTCCCGGTGAGCTGACCGCGACGCTGACCGCCCGCTGGCCGAGCGCGGCGGTCACCGGCATCGACTCGGCACCGGAGATGATCGAACGCGCCGCCGAACTGGACACCCGCGCCGACTTCCGGATCGGCGACGTCCAGGACTGGCATCCCGGCCCGGACGTCGACGTGCTGATCACCAACGCCGTCCTGCAGTGGGTGCCGAGCCACCGGGAGCTGCTCGATCGTTGGGTCGGCGAGTTGCCCGCCGGGGCCTGGCTGGCCATGCAGGTGCCGGGCAACTTCGGTGCACCGTCCCATCGGGCGCTGCGCGAGGTGGCCCGCAGCGAGCCGTTCGCGGCGCTGCTGGGCGATCTGGTACGGGAGGCGCCGGTCGACGATGCGGCCGGCTACGCCACCCGGCTGACCGGGCTCGGGGCCACGGTGGACGCCTGGGAGACTACCTACGTGCACCTGCTGCCCACCGACACCAACGGCGAGCATCCGGTGCTGCGCTGGCTGGAGGGGACAGCGTTGCGGCCGATCAAGGCGGCGCTGGACGGCGCTGCGTGGCAGGCGTTCCGGACGGCGCTTACCGGGAAGCTGACCACCGCGTACCCGGCCCACGGCGGCGTCGTGCCGTTCCCGTTCCGCCGCATATTCGTGGTCGCGAAAACGAAGGAGTGACATGACCGAGCGCACCGAGCTGACCTCGTTCATCGCCGGGCTGCCCAAAGCCGAGCTGCACGTGCACCACGTCGGCTCGGCGTCGCCACGGATCGTCGCCGAGTTGGCCGCCCGGCACGAAGGGAACAGCCCGGTGCCGGCCGACCCGGCCGCGCTCGCCGATTACTTCGCGTTCCGCGACTTCCGGCATTTCATCGACGTCTACCTCAGCGTGGTCGACTTGATCCGGGACGCCGACGACGTCCGCATGCTGACCTTCGAGATCGGCCGGGAGCTGGGCCGCCAGCAGGTCCGGTACGCGGAACTGACGATCACGCCGTACTCCAGCGTGCGGCGCGGGATCCCGGCCCCGGAGTTCTGCGCGGCGATCGAGGACGCCCGGACCGGTGCGGCCGCCGAGTTCGGGGTGGAGCTGCGCTGGTGCTTCGACATCCCCGGCGAGGCGGGGCTGCCGGCCGCCGAGGAGACGCTGCGGATCGCGCTTGAGGAACGCCCGGACGGCCTGGTCAGCTTCGGACTCGGCGGCCCCGAGATCGGCGTGTCGCGGGCCCAGTTCAAGCCGTACTTCGACAAGGCCCGCGCGTCCGGTCTGCACAGCGTCCCGCACGCCGGCGAGACCTCCGGGCCGGAGACGATCTGGGAATCGCTGCGCGACCTGGGCGCCGAGCGCATCGGGCACGGCATCGCCGCCGTCCGGGATCCGGAGCTGATGGCCTACCTGGCCGAGCACCAGATCCCGCTGGAGATCTGCCCGACGTCGAACGTGCGCACCCGGGCCGTACCGAGCCTGGACGCGCACCCGCTGCCCACGCTGGTCGCGGCCGGCGTGCCGGTGACCATCAACTCGGACGACCCGCCGATGTTCGGCACCACGCTGGAGGAGGAGTACGCGATCGCCGCCCGCCTGCTCGACCTGGACCAGGCCGGCCTGGCCAACCTGGCAAAGGCCGCGGTGACCGCGTCGTTCCGGTCACCGGGCGGCAAGGCGACGCTGCTGGCCGAGATCGATGCCTACGCCCGCTGAACGACCGTTAGCCCGCGCGGCACCGGGCGACGGCCGGGCTGGGCGCTAGCTCAGGTGATCCTGCCAGAGGGCGAGCACGGCCAGGATGCCGAGTGTCAGGATCGCCACCCAGCGCACGAGGCGCCGCCGGTTGAACCGGGCCGGCCCATCGTCCGGCTCCAGTGTGGATTCCAGGCTCACGTCGGTGTTGATCATTTGGTGGATCCCCTCCGCCCGGCCGGCCGCCGAGCATGATTAGCGGCGTGCCTCAGCCGGGCACCGCCGTCCAACTCTGGTGCCGTGCGGCGTCGTCGGTGTCCTGCAACGTCAGTACCCGGTGTGCGCCGAACCGCTGGTTGCCGACGCCGGCGACCAGTTCGGCGTCCGCGGTCTTCAGCGTGAAGCCGTTGGCGGACAGCCGGAGCTGCCAGCGCTGCACCGATCCGGGGGTGCAGTCACCCTCGACCAGCGGTACGCCCTCCACCGCGTTGCCGTCCTGCGGCACCACGCACTTGCCGGTGGCTCTCGACTGCAGCGTGAACCCGCCCTCGCCGGCCGGGACCAGCCGCCACTCCTCCTGCGCATCGCCGTCTGACTCGCCGAGCGTCAGCGGGGTGCCGTTCGCGGCGCGCGCCGCGTACAGGTCGGCGGCGCCGCCGGTCAGCGAGTTGGTCAGCACGAACCAGGAGTTCTGCGCGGGGCGAGCCGCCGGTGAGGTCTGCGCCACGGCCTTGGCCAGGTACTTCGCCGTGGCCACCTGCACGGTCACGTGGTAGGTGCCGTCCGGTCGCAGCCCGATCAACTGAGCTCGGGTGGCGACCGTTGTCGCGATCGTCACGCCGTCCACGGCGACCTGATAGACCGCCCTCGGTGCGGCGGCACTCCAGCTCAGCCGGACCGCCGTACTGGTCGCGTCGCGGATCTCCAGCACCGCCTGGACCTGCTGGGCGGCCTGGTTCTCGCGTACGGCGCCGGTCGTTGCGGTGCTGGCTTGGCCGTTGCCGGCGGTCGGCGGCGCGGTGGTGGACGCCGGCACCGGCGAACCCGGTACGTCCGGAATGTCGTCGCCGCCGTCACCGCGGAGCAGGAAGTCGCTCTGTGCCACATTCCAGTTCCGGGCCAGGTAGCTGCCGGGCTTCGGGTTGGTGCTGAAGTAGTCGTCGTGACCGCAGTCGAGGCGGTTCTCGTGCGTTTTCGGGCAGACCGTACGGACGGTCCGGCCCGAGCGGTCCTCGCCGCACATCAGGTCGTAGTCGTCGGTGCAACTGCCGCTGCCGGTCGAGTTGGGCGAGTCGTGCAGCACCGCACCCAGCATCTCGGTCATCTCGTGCGCGGCCATCGACGAGCTCCAGCAGCCCGAGTCGACCCGCCCGTACGACGGACCACCGTTGTTGCGGTTGCCCAGCCCGGGTCGCTGGTCGGCGACGAACGTGCCGATTCCGCAGTACACGTCGGCGTCCGCGAAGATCAGGTACTTGCGGTCGGTCCGGTTGTAGCCCAGTGCCTGCAGCGCGCCGATGTTGCGGCTGAACGAGTCCAGCGCGCCCGCCGGCACCTGCACCTCGGCCACGTCGACCTTGCACTGCGGCGTGGTCACGTACCGGATGTGCCGCGATCCGCCGGTCTCCCCGGCGCTCGCGTCGTAGATCTGGTCCACCCCGGCCGCCCAGGTGCGGATCGAGCCCAGGTAATCGGTGTACCGGCTCGGCGTGCCGAACGCGTGCAGGTACAGCACCTGGACCCGGCGTCCGGACCGTCCGTCGCCCGCGCAGGCCACGTTCTGCGTACCCATGATGAAGTCCGCCTCGCCGGGGGCGGCGTCCGGGATGAGCGCCGGCGCGTTCGGGCTGAGCGCGATGCCGCCCTCGTCGCGGACGATCTCGGCGTCCGGCGGGATGTCGGCCGACTCGCGGACCGGCGCCACCGGCTCGGGTGCCTTCAGGGTCACCGGCGGGACGTCGCGGTGCACGCCGAGACCGGCCGGTGCCGCGTCCGGTCCGTGGGTGCAGGTGGTGGCGTCCAACTGGTACGAACCGGCGCACAGCGAACCCGCGGCGGCCGACCGTAGCCCGTCGTAGACCAGGCCCTGGCCCGGATCGTCCTTGGGCAGCGCGGCGTAGGTGATCCGCTCCCGGTTCGAGCCGACACCGTTGCTGATGACGCTCGGCCCGGCCATCGCGCCGATGCCCAGCACGCCGATGCCCAGGGCCACCGGGAACAGCCGGTACGGGCGCGGATGTGCCCGCCGCCGACCGCGTAGTCCGGTCGCGCGGCGCCGCGGCGGCGACTCATCGCGCAACGCGGGCCGTCGGTGCGCGGACACGGCCTCTCCTCGGGCAGCGGGGGCGCGGTGGGAGGAGGTTATGGGGTGACCGCCTCCCACCGCACGTGAGCTTCGCCGGTTCGAATTGTGGGGACGTGCGCTTGCGGGCTCCGAACCGGGAAGCCGGATGGGATCGGTTGGGATCGTGCCAGGCCACACCCGCGAAAGGAACGCCCTTAATACAGATCTAAGCAAGTGTTGTACCGTCCGGAGTAATTCGCACATTGCGTGCAGGTTCGGGGTAATCAGTGCGGGTCGGTTTGATACGGGTCGGCTGGTTGGCGCGGCCATTTGCCGCGCACCGGATCTCGTTCTCGGGCCAGCCGCCCGACCAGGCCGAAGCGGCTCGCCTGTTTCGGTGGCGCCTCCGCATCGGCCAGCAGCATCACGACGCTGGCACCGCCCATCGCGGCCCGGTCCAGGCTGACCGAGCCGCCGGTCGACTGGGCGGCCCGGCGGGCGATGTCCAGACCGAGGCCCGTGGAGCCCTGGTCGCTCTCGCCGCGGCGCATGGCCTTTTCCGGGTCGTCGATGCCGGGGCCGGCGTCGTCGACCCGGACCGCGACCCAGCCGTCGCGGCGGGAGATGCCCACCTCGAACGCGGTGCCCTGCGGCGTATAGCGGAAGACGTTGCCGAGCACGGCGTCCAGTGCGGCGGCCAGTTCGGCGCGGGCCACCGGGACCGGCATCCGCAGGTTGGCGCCGACCACCCGGTACTGCCGGTTCTGGTCACCGGCCAGCGCCGACCAGAAGACCATCCGGTCGCGGACCACCTCGCTCGCGTCACACAGTCCATCTTCGGGCGCCGCGACCTGCGCGGCGACCGCCTTGCGGGTGGTGTTGATCAGCTGGTCGACCTCGCCCTCCAACGTCACGATGGCCTGCCGGATCCGCCGGATGCCGCGTCGGCGGTCCAGCTCGGCCGCGGAGAACTCGCCGATGTGGGTGTCGTCCGGGTCCAGTGCCTCGGCGTCCAGGCGCAGCACGGTCAGCGGCGTACGCAGCCGGTGCGAGAGATCGGCGACCAGTTCCCGTTCGCTGGTGCGGGAGGTGACCAGGCGGTCCGCCATCCGGTTGAACGCGTACCCGGCCTCGGCCAGCTCGCGCGGCCCGGAGGGCTGGATGCGTACGCCGAGATCGCCGCCGCCGACCGCCATCGCGGCCTGCACCAGGTTGCGCACCGACGCGACCGCTCCGCGGGCCATCCGGTCCACCACGATCACCGAGCCGATCACCAGGCCGAGCGCGATGCCGAGCAGGATGTACCAGTCGCGCAGCGTGCCCTCGCCCAGCTCGGATTCCGGCACGAACGCCTCGACCACCGAGGTACGCCCGGCGACCGTGACCGGTTGCAACCGGACCTGGCCGCCCTTGACGCCGGCCACCACCGGCTTGCCGCTCTGCGCCGCCCGGGTGATGTCGGTGGCTTCGGCCCGGCCGCCGTAGGTGGTGCCCGGCGCGTGCACGACCGGGTCGCCACCGGCGGCGGCGATCGCTGCGTCGATGCCCTTCTTGCCGGCGCCGGCCGAGATCGCCCCGGCCACCGTCGCGTTCTGCAGTTCGGCGACCGACATCGCGGTGTTCCGGTGGTCGGTGCGCACCTGCCAGCCGAGCGGGATGAGGAACGCCAGCGCGGCGATGACGGTGGTGGCGGAGCTGACATAGGCCAGCCGTGCCCTCAGTCCGGCGCCACCAACCGGAATCCGACCCCCCGCACGGTGCGCAGGTAGCGCGGCTTCGCCGCGGATTCGCCCAGTTTCCGACGTAGCCAGTACAGATGCACGTCGATCGTCTGATCCTCGCCCACTGACGGTTGCCGCCATACCTCCTCCAACAGCTCACGACGCGAGACAACCCGGCCCGGGCGGGCGGCCAGGTACGCCAGCAGGTCGAATTCCTTCCGAGTCAACGCCAGCGACGTGGTGCCGAGGCTGGCGCTGCGCTCACCCACGTCCACCCGCAACTCGCCGACCTCGTGTACAGCCGGTTGCGCGGTCCGGCTGGCCCGGCCCACCCGGCGCAGCACGGTGGTGATTCGCGCGTCGAGGTGGGCGCCGGTGAACGGCTTCACCATGTAGTCGTCGGCGCCCGCCCGCAGCAGCCGCACGACGGTCTGCTCGTCGTCGCGCGCGGTGGCGATGATGATCGGCACATCGGTGATCCCGCGCAGCATCCGCAGTGCGTCGGAGCCGTCCAGATCGGGCAGGCCGAGGTCGAGAACCACCAGGTCAGGGGTCTCCGCGGCAACCCGGCGCAGGGCATCGAGAGCGGTACCGACGGCGTGCACGGCGTGCCCCCGATCGGCGAGCGACCGGAGCATGGCGCCGCGCACGACGTGATCGTCTTCGACGAGCAACACCGTGGCCATGCGAAGACCGTACTGCGCTTGGCAAGCCACCCCCTAAACGGTGATGCTGAGGCATCCACCGGTAACGCACAGTTACCGTCGGCGGCCCGCGAGCCCCTGCCGGACCGGCCCGGGCACCCGGATAGCATCGAGTGAGCCCAGCCGCACTCTCGAAGGAGAACCACCGTGCCTGCATCCGCCGACCCCGTCGTCGTACCGGCCGGGACCGCGGCGGCCGACGCGGTGGCCGCCGCCGGCCTTCCGTCGTCGGGCCCGAAGGCGATCGTGGTGGTCCGGGACCCGGGTGGCCGGCTGCGTGACCTCGACTGGGTGCCCGAGCTGGACACCGACGTCACCCCGGTGGCGCTGGACTCGCCGGACGGCCTCAACGTGCTGCGCCACTCGGCCGCGCACGTGCTCGCGCAGGCGGTGCAGGACACGTTTCCCGAGGCCAAGCTCGGCATCGGGCCGCCGATCACGGACGGCTTCTACTACGACTTCGACGTGCCGAAGCCGTTCCAGCCGGACGATCTGGCCAAGCTGGAAAAGCGGATGCAGGAGATCGTCAAGGCCGGCCAGACGTTCCGCCGCCGCGAGTACGCGTCGTTGAACGAGGCCAAGGTCGAGCTGGCCGCCGAGCCGTACAAGCTGGAGCTGGTCGACCTCAAGGGTGACGTGGACGCCGACGAGGTCATGGAGGTCGGCTCCGGCGAGCTCACCCATTACGACAACATCGACAAAGAGGGCAAACGGGTGTGGGGCGACCTGTGCCGCGGCCCGCACCTGCCGTCCACCCGGATGATCCCGGCGTTCAAGCTGATGCGCAGCGCCGCCGCGTACTGGCGAGGCAGCGAGAAGAACCCGCAGCTGCAGCGGATCTATGGCACCGCGTGGCCCAGCCGCGACGAGCTGAAGGCGTACCTGACCCGGCTGGCCGAGGCGGAGCGGCGCGACCACCGCCGGCTCGGCGCCGAGTTGGACCTGTTCTCGTTCCCCGACGAGATCGGCAGCGGCCTGGCCGTGTTCCACCCCAAGGGCGGTGTGATCAAGCGCGAGATGGAGGACTACGTCCGCGCCCGGCACATCGAGGAGGGCTTCCAGTACGTCGGCACCCCGCACATCACCAAGGAAGGCCTGTTCCACACGTCGGGCCACCTGCCGTACTACGCCGACACCATGTTCCCGCCGATGCACATGGAGGGCAGCGACTACTACCTCAAGGCGATGAACTGCCCGATGCACAACTTGATCTTCAAGTCGCGCGGGCGGTCCTACCGCGAGCTGCCGCTGCGGCTGTTCGAGTTCGGCTCGGTCTACCGCTACGAGAAGTCCGGCGTGATACACGGCCTGACCCGGGTGCGCGGCCTGACCCAGGACGACTCGCACTCCTATGTCACCGCCGAGCAGGCGTCCGGCGAGATCAAGCACCTGCTGAACTTCGTGCTCTCGCTGCTGCGCGACTTCGGCCTGGACGACTTCTATCTGGAACTGTCCACCCGCGATCCGAAGAGCGACAAGTTCATCGGCTCCGACGACCAGTGGGCGATCGCCACCAGCGTGCTGGAGCAGGCCGCCAAGGAAACCGGCCTGGAACTGGTGCCCGACCCGGGCGGTGCCGCGTTCTACGGCCCGAAGGTCTCCGTGCAGACCCGGGACGCGATCGGCCGCACCTGGCAGATGTCGACCATCCAGTACGACTTCAACCAGCCGGCCCGCTTCGGCCTGGAGTATCAGGCCGCCGACGGCACCCGCCAGGAACCGGTGATGATCCACTCGGCGAAGTTCGGCTCGATCGAGCGGTTCCTGGGCCTTCTGGTGGAGCACTACGCGGGCGCGTTCCCGGCCTGGTTGGCGCCGATCCAGGTGGTCGGCATCCCGATCCGCGACGAGCACGCCGACTACCTGACCGAGTTCGTCGCGCGGCTGCGCAAGGAAGGCATCCGCGCCGAGGTCGACTACTCCGACGACCGGATGCAAAAGAAGATCCGCACCGCCCAGCAGCAGAAGATCCCGTTCATGGCGATCGCCGGCGACGACGACGTCAACGGTGGCACGGTCTCATTTCGCTATCGCGACGGATCCCAACGCAACGCGGTGCCGCTGGACGAGGCGGTCGCCCACGTCGCCGAGGTGGTGCGCTCCCGGGTCAACTCCGGGCCGTCCGCCCCATAGATCAAATGCGGGGATACGGGCACACCCGTACCCCCGTGCGCCACACCTTCTTCACCTCACCGGCGGCAACCAGCGCGACGCGTCGGTGCTGTCCACGAACGTCGTGCTGCTCGCCACTTGCCGCACCTGCTCCGCGCTCAGATCCGGTGAGCTACGGAAGATCGCCCAGTACGAGCCGGCGTCCACCACCAGACTGTCCATGTTCTCCGGGGGTGGCTTGCTGGCCATCTCGGGAGGCTTGGACGCGATCCAGGCCCGGTGGCCGCGGATCGGTGCCACCGGAGTGGGATCGCCCCAGGGGCCGCCGGCCACCAGTTTGAGTGGGACCTTGTCCTCCGCGCTGACCGAGAGCATCTGGGTCTTGTAGTTCCTCGCCGACGCAAGGGAGAGGGCGGCGACCGTTCGGTCGTACGGTCGCCGGCTCACCGTGGCGGCCACGACCTGTTCGCCGGCCGGTATCCGCGCGATCTGAAACGGCATCAGCAACGGATGCGCAGGTCCTAGATGTGTTGCTGCGGCCAGCGCGATCAGCTTCGCGCGGTCGACGGTGCCGAGATACTGGTTGACTCGCAGTAACACCCCGGAAGGGTCGGTCCACTGGATGGAAGGCAGAGTCTGGCCGCCCCGGGTGGCCGGCGGCGCGGTCACGTACTCGGCCGTGTGACCCGACACGGTGATGCGTTCGAAGCTCGCGTTGGGCGGCCGAAAGCTGACGGCCGCGGCCAACCACGGTTCGTCCGCCTCGACCTGGGCGGAGAACACGATCTTCGATCCGGAATGTTGCTCCAGGTCGATCCGCTGCCGGCTGTCGGCGGCCACCCGGAACACGATCGATTTCTCGAATCCGGCGCCGATACCGAGCGTCATCTCCTGGCTCTGGCGACCGACCGGGACGTGCGGCCGGGGGACTGCCGGGGCGACGGGTGCGGCGTGCAGGCGCCAGGTCACCGGCACCGCCACCGCGGCGGCGACGACCACCGCGGCGGCGGCGGCGATCGCGGCGATCCGGCGCCGGCGGTGGACGCGTACCGCGCCCGCCTGTGCCGCCTCGACCAGGCCGGTGGCGGCCGGCGCCAGCGCGGCGCGCCCCTCCAGGGTCCGTCGCAGATCGTCGAGCGTGGTCATGACGGCACCCCTTCATTCGCGTCGGCGTGGGTGATCTCGATGCGCAGGG
>Ga0307516_10008796_pt1 | contig 11346 bp, 8 predicted proteins | sample 19_EM_MG_FD_203310 | JGI IMG/M metagenome (GOLD analysis project Ga0307516, IMG submission 203310) | Populus trichocarpa ectomycorrhiza microbial communities from riparian zone in the Pacific Northwest, United States - 19_EM | ecosystem: Host-associated > Plants > Roots > Unclassified | place...
TTATGTCTGCTATGCACACGCCAGCGCCTCGATCTTTCCGCTATTTTTGGGCGGCGTGTGCGAGGCTTCTAGTGGTCAAGGACAACCTTTCTTGGCGTGATTGGAGTTTTCTTGGTAGCCCCTCCATTCCATGGCAATGCATGTGTCGTTCTGACTTCTGGTTTGACGCTAATGAACTTTTCTTGTTTTTTTTCTTCTTTACTTTCTCCACCTTAGTTTTTGCACGTGGCACTTTAGAATTCGAAATCAACCCCTCAATTTTTTTTCCTTCAAATTTAATCCCTTTTCTTTTGATTATTATTTTTATTATTTGAGATGGTTTATAGAATTTGATTATTTTTTCAGTTTCATCATCTTTTAATTTTTTATCTATTAAATTTGGTCCTCATTCTTTTGATTGATGTTTATTTTGTTTTAGATAGTTTTTAGAATTAAATTGTTTTTACGATTTCATCCTCCAATTTTTTTCCCATGTGATGTCCTCATTTTTTTTTCAATTCTTTTTTGCTTTGACAATTTTTTTTTTCTTACGATTTCATTCTCAAACATTAAATTGGTTTGAAATTGAACTTTTTGATTAAATCTAGATTTAGGATTTCACGGGTTGCGAGTTTAAATGATTAACCCCGATTTAGGAAATTCGCACGGGTTTGCTTGATTTTTTCTTTTAAGCTAATGTTTTTTTAGTTTCATCCTTCAATATTTATTTATATTTAAAATTTCATCTTCATTCTTTAATCGAATCCAGGGTCAGTTGTGACTTGGTCAAAGCCAAGCCGGAAAGAGAATAAGGGAAGGAAAAAGAAAGAGGCAGATTGTCCAATCGGTTTAATTCGTTATGGTTGTCCATTACCCAAGTCGTTGATTTCGCAAGTTAGCGCGAGTCAATAAAATGTGTTGCCATCTTTTTATTTCACTCTCTAGATTTTTTTGCGATTTAATCCTTCAACAGTCTGTGTCATATTTGATCTAGGTTCAGGTAGGAGTTAAAATGACGACGACATTAATTTTGTTTTATAACCAGATCGCCATTTGAACAAGGCGACCAGTTTGCTTTTGACCTGTTAGGTTGAACAAACCACACCAACATTTTTTCCATTTATTAACGCATATGATGCTCGATTAATTTTATTTGATACATTGATCAAGCTTTTAATCTTCATTTCAAATATTTTATTGCATGCAGAAAAAAATTGTGACACTCTTTTTTAATACAGTCGTTGGATATTGATCTGGCTCGCAGTGAAACGGCCCCGGTCCTAGTTTTTTTCTAAATAAGAATCAATTATTCTTTCTTTTTTATGTTAATTTTCTTAGCTTCTAACTTTAAATTTGTATTATTTTTAAAATTTTGGGTCTACAAAATCAGTTTTTCCAAAGTTTTTAGTTTAAATTGAATATTTGTATCTTTACTTTTTTTTTTCTATTCTTAAACAGTAATAGTCTTTAAATTCTAGAGTTTCCACATGAGTGTTTAATGGATTTTGTTAATAAAATTGGATGAAAAGAGGACGAAAGTGTAGAATTGAAAACTTGAGATAACAGTAAGGGTAAAATAGATGAATGCAAAAAGTGAAGGGCAACGTTGGTAACAAGTCTTTCCGGGGTATTTTTGTAGTTAATCCTTTTCTTTTTTGTGTTTTATCTTGAGAAAATTTTGCTGTTCTTGTTGCAACAAATTATATGAAATGTGCTAGTTATTGTCAGCATAAAGCACTACACCTTTCTAAATGCTCATCTTGTTTTGTTATATTGCTTGCATGTGTTGAAAGAACACGTAGTCTAGATCAGCGTTCTCTATTTAGACGTGGTGGTGAGTCATTGGTTCATTTTCTTTGTTAAACTCGTAGCTAGAGATTAGCAGTCTTTGTTTCTTTAAGATCAAGTGAAGATGCCAATAATTGTTGCTCAGATTCTTTACAACTGGGAAGCCAATTGAAATTGTAGGAATAAGTAGCATAGAGAGTGTTCCCATCCTGTATTATTACCTTCTTAGTGTCAAAGAAACAGCCATAAATTTCAGGACATAGAACTTTCCAAGCTTGTTTAGTCTGATCTGTGGTTAGTGGGATGTTTCCTCTGTGTCTGTGCTTCTATTTAATTTTCCAGAGTTTTTTTATTTGTTTCTCTAGTATCTAAGCCTTTTATTTTCTTTAAATTTTAGTGTAAACCATATTGTTTCCCTACAGTTTCCAAAATGTTCCAGCTCGGTCCCTATAAAGTCACAATGTCAGCATTTTGTTTCAATCCTAACCCAGCTGTCCTGGTCCTGTTTGCTAATGGAAACACACAGATTTCTGATTTTATTTCTTAAACGAGACCCTCATTATTTCAATTTTTTCCTGCCCTTTTCTAGTTTACATAATAATTGAACTCCACTAAATTGTGTTCTTTGAACATAAGTAAACATATTTTACTGAAGTAAAAGGAATGGTACCAAATTGGATGGAAGGGTTAGGATTGAAATATTAGACATTGAAGCTTTTTAATGGAGAGCGCCAGGAGGGGGGGTTTCCAAAATTCATTAGTGTCAAAAAAAAATAAAAAAAAATTGATGGGGGAGCTTCAAAGAGATTGCAGTTCCTCTGAGCTAAAAAATTGCAGTGTTGAGTGTGAGTAACTAGGCAGAAGAGACCTGGTAGTGTTATCAATCTTACCTATAAAGTGCTCAAGTGGAAGTGAAATTAATTAGAATCTATAAGCTTGCCAATCATTAGCCTGCATCAAAGCATTCAAAGTGACTAAAAGAGTGATGAATATCTTAGAGATATAAGTTGTTGTTATTCATTTTGGGGCCCCACATAAATATATAAAAAAATCAGAAAAAAGAGAATAAAAAAAAAAGAAACACAAAATACAAGAAAAAATTGAAAAAAGTTGGAAAAAAAATATCAGTGGGAAGAACATGAAGAATGTCTAGAAAATTGCCGAAGACTGGTTAAGAAGGATCAAAATATCCAAAGTTAAAAAATTTACAATTCAATTTTGACTGGTGAAGGCCTTATTGACAAGAAAAAATCAATTTGGAAAGAAAATTCAAAATTGGATGTTTAAGAACTCAAATGTTTAAGAACTCAATTGAAATTTTTCAGGGTTTAATTGAATTTATTGAGGGTTTAATTGCAAGGAAAATTGGTTTTTGAGTTCAATTTAGGCTTTAATTGAAAGGAATTGAAGTCTAGGGGTTGAATTTCAATTTTGAAAAGCTAATTTGTTCAAATCAGGGACTTAATTGCATAAATATTAAAGTTTGATTGGCAATTCAGGACTTAATTGAAGAAACTCAAAACCAAGGACTAAACTATAAAAGGTGCAAGACTTCAAAGACTAAAATAGGAAAAATCAGGGGGGCAAATTGAAAAAAATTAAAAGTTTGATGATCAATTGAAGGTTAATTTTCATAAATCGGGAACCAAGGACCGAATTGGAAAAGACACTGAACTTTAGGGCTGCCAATTGAGTTTGGCAGGGGTTACATTGCATGAAAAAGTTGGGAGGCAATTACGGGTGCAATTAAAAGAAATTGGAAGAATAAAGACTAAATTGAAATTTGTCAAATCTCAAATTGAAAACCCTAATTTTTAGGGTTTAACTTAAACAACTTGTCACTCATATTTAATGAAAGGATTAAATGAATGATAACTGTTTTGACTGATAGCTATCAACCCCCGAAGGTTGTAAAAGAAATATTTTTTTTGGTTCAGTGGTGGTTTTTGGTATGTTTTAACTGATAGCTGTGGCTGTGGTTGTAAAACGTGCTTCAACATATATGCTTTAAAGTGCCTTTTATTTCAAATGATGCTAAACAGCCCCCGAAGCTTCATTTTATACCTTCTACCTTAGGTATAAGGCTTCGAAAACTCTGATGAGGCTTTATCCAATACTTGTAAAAAAGATTGCAGTGAAAGGATTACAGATGCTTACAATTTTTAGTTATGAAATAATAAATCTGTTTGCTATAATTATTATCAAAGTGATTATGTGAAGACGCTGCATGCACTACTGGCATATTAAAAAAAAACAATATTGTCTCTAACAATAGATTTTTTTATATAATATTTAGAACTGCTGTCATTTTTTTTTCAATTTTGATTATTAGCAACTCTTACGGGAATTTATTTGGTCTCTCCGTACTATTATGGAATGGGATTAACACATAAAGGAGTAGGAATAAAGCTGGGCTATATGCACTTCGAATTTTTTAAAGTAAAAAAAATAATTATAATGTTATTTCGTCTTTCAAAGCAATAAAGGGCTTCCATCCCATAAAGCATGCCACCCTTGCCCTTTTTAGTGATATTTAATGTCTTATAAGTTGAATCACATTCCACGCCATAAAGTTAAGCAATGGAACACAATGCTCCTTTCACCTTGTTGACCTTTGAAATTAACTTGCTTTGCTAAATGCTCAGTCTATGGCGTGCAACAGCTACCCCTATAGATTATAGAATGAAAACTTGTAGAAGAAATGTGAATGATCTCTAAACTTTTGCTTCTTAGAGCTTAGCTTGCATCATATTAATATCAAAGATCACAGAGGAAAAGAAAGTGATAATGCCTCATTGTTTTTGTTTTTCAAAAATTTGTAGTTCCGTGAAACTTAATGTGTCTTTTTTTTCTCGTAATTTCTTTTGTGATGGTGCCTTGCTAATTAGGTGATAATGAAGAAACAGCCATGAAACCCTGTTTGTTCCCACCTTCCCTGTTTTTCTCCTTATTTACACAATAAGTGAACACTGGGTTAGTGGACTTAAGCATCCATAAGAAAGTCTCTTATTTAGCTTTTTATTCATGGTGGTATTGAAATTTTGATATATTTGATTAATGCACTAGGAGTTCTGAATCCAGTTTGTTGCTGCATAACTTCACTGATTTGACATGTGAGCTCATATCTACCCTTCTAAGATAATTTTGTTTGTTGTTCTGGTAGTAATAAGTTATACTTCTCCTTCATTTTGTTAGATTCAATATTGCGGCAGACTTGATGGATCAAGCCAAGGATGCTGGGGAATTGGGTCTTGCTGGGATCTTTGTCTGGATGCGCTTTATGGCCACAAGGCAGCTCATATGGAATAAAAACTACAACGTCAAACCACGGTAAAACATTTGATTAAATGAGTACTATGATAAACTATTTTATCTAATGAGCGTCAGACCTTTGTGATATGAAAATTTTCACGTTCATTCCTCTCGAAAATTGACTTCAAAAGCGACTGACCCAACCCAGCTACGCTTTTCACTGCTCTCTGAAAGGAATGACAAATTATTTCTTATTAGTCACTTACCTGTGCAGTGAAATCAGTAAAGCTCAGGATAGGCTTACAAACTTGGTTCAGGATATTTATGCAAACAATCCACAGCATCGGGAGCTCTTGAGAATGATTATGTCCACTGTTGGTCGAGGAGGTGAAGGGGATGTGGGACAACGTATTCGGGATGAAATCCTAGTGATACAGGTCTATAGTGGATCTTTCTCTCTTTGCTTTCTCTATATATTTCCTTAGCATGTGAGTTCATTGTAAGACTGATTAGCTAACTATTTGTTGATTCTAGAGAAACAATGATTGCAAAGGTGGAATGATGGAGGAATGGCATCAGAAGTTGCATAATAACACCAGTCCTGATGATGTCATAATCTGCCAGGTGGTGCAAATGTGAATTTGATCATACACTTTTAGTGATTTCAAAATGTTTTTTTTTTTTATATATATATATAAATTACTTCTTCTTTCAGGCATTAATTGATTGCATTAAAAGCGACTTTGACATCAGTGTGTACTGGAAAACTTTGAATGATAATGGAATAACAAAAGAGAGACTTTTAAGTTATGATCGTGCCATCCATTCCGAACCAAATTTCAGGAGAGATCAAAGGGATGGTCTCTTGCGTGATCTTGGAAACTATATGAGGACTTTGAAGGTTAGTTGTCCAAGTCATTAATATCAAAGCTTCATGTGTAGTTCAGTTTGAACATAAAGACTGCACTTGATTTGTTATCAATGTCTCATTGTTTGCTACATATTTTTCTTGGTTGGGTGCTTCTTACAGATAATGGTTTTCAATCAAGTGCTAAACATGAAATGATTTATGTCCTGGTCAATTTAAGAATTTTTAAGCATGTGGGATAATCAAATGGTGTGGATTGTATGAGCCTATGTATGTATGGAAGCTGTATATATTGTTTGAGATCACCTAGGAGGTGTTGGTCGGCTAGCCATACTCTATGGTAGTTGATGTTGGTTAATAAAGAAGCAGCATCTTGATAAGATTAGCATGAGATAAGGTATTTAAAACTTTATGTTGTTTGTGATCGTCTGCGAAGTGTTGGTGGGCCAGCCATGATCTACAGTAGTCATAGTTGGGTGGTGAAGAAGCAACATCTTGGTAAGATTAGCATGAGACAAAGGATGTTGAGATATATCTATACTAACATAATAAAGAACCATATATGAAATGTATACATCCTTTGGAAAGGCAGAAGGTGGCACCAATTCAAGACAGGTGGAGGGGAGCTCCATGGTTTAAATAATGCCTGTTACCTATTGTAAACCCATTACACTATGGCAATGCACCCTATCTTGTTGCTTCTGTTTTGACTTGCTAAATAATGACCATTTTCTCTTTCAAACCCTCGGCACCTGCTATGGAAGAATTGCACCCTGTTTAGTTTTTGGTTCTCATATCTCTATGAATTTGACTGTTAATGCATGACACGTGCGCATGCGCAACCAGTTGTTGGTTGAGATTAGAAGCCAGATTGTAGAGGGACGAATTGGTGGCTGCTTCACTTAATTGAGATGGGAAATTTGTCGAGGAAGGCACTAGAAATGCAGAAACAAATGAAACAAGCTGAAGTAATACTAGATGATCATTTCAAAGAATTGTTATGCTGGTTTTAAAGCAGTGTACAGGAAGTTTAGATAATAAGAAACTAAATGGAGGATATGGATCTAAGTAGCCAACACCAAGTTGATTGTAGCTGATCATATAGGTGTTAGTGATAAGAATTCTCTATTTTGTTTATGAGTCCATTAAGTTGTAAACTATTTGCTTTTGATGTTAAGTGAACTTCCTTTGACTCCCACCCTTGGCTTCAATATTTTGATACGATATAATTTTTTTATTTTGAATTTAGGCAGTTCATTCAGGTGCAGATCTTGACTCTGCTATTGGAAATTGTATGGGCTACAGATCTGAGGTAATGCCACTTGCTGAAGTTGCTGCACAAAGTTTTCTTTCCTTAGGTTTGATAATACTTTTCTCTTCCCTCCTCAGGGTCAAGGCTTCATGGTTGGAGTGCAAACAAATCCCGTTCCAGGCTTGCCATCTGGTTTCCCAGTAATGTTTTCAACTTCATTTTGAATTTTCAATCTAGATGTCATCTATACATGATAGAATGCTAAAATCAGCTGTGTATGTTCTGTATCTTTCAAACAGGAATTGCTTAAATTTCTACTAGAACACGTTGAAGATAAGAATGTAGAAGCACTTCTTGAGGTAATAGAAAATTAGATGCCAGAAGTTGTAATTACCATTTGCGCTTGTACTTCAACCATGGCCCTTTTGTTTATTTTAATACAGGGTTTGCTAGAGGCTCGTCAGGAGCTTAGAACTCTTCTATTTAAGTCCAAGGATCGTCTTAAGGATCTTTTATTTTTGGATATTGCACTTGACTCCACTGTTAGGACAGTTATTGAACGGGGTTATGAGGAATTAAACAATGCTAGACCAGAGGTAAATCTTACTTGTCAACAATTACTTTTTGCAATATGCTATGTTCAGTTTGTGTTATTCTTAACAAACTTTTATCCAATTTTTTCTCTACATACGTGCTGCTTTTAATTTCATTCTGTAATTTATATATCTTCTTGATTACTTCCTTGATAGCAGAAAATTATGTACTTCATCACTTTGGTTCTTGAAAATCTCGCACTTTCATCAGATGATAATGAAGATCTTATTTACTGCTTGAAGGTAAAATTTGACTTTGGTACTCTTAAATACGTGTTTTGACTTGCCTGTAAGAAAAAAATATGGTATTGCAATTATTTAGATAAATGGAAACTTTCCACTATCATTTGAACTTGCTTTTATTGCATATGCAGGGATGGAAACTTGCACTAAGTATGTCAAATAGCAAAAGTGACCACTGGGCGTTATTTTCAAAATCAGTCCTTGACAGAACTCGCCTTGCCCTTGCTTGCAAAGCAGAATGGTACCAGAATGTTTTGCAACCATCAGCGGAGTATCTTGGATCATTGCTTGGAGTGGACCAGTGGGCTGTATGTTTCAATTGTCTGAAAGTGAAAACCTTTTTCCTCGATATTCTAGATTATTTGTTTACCCACTCTCATTATGACTCATTTCAGCTGAACATATTCACTGAAGAAATCATCCGTGCTGGATCAGCTGCAGCATTATCTACACTTCTTAATCGACTTGATCCAATTCTTCGGCAGACTGCTCATCTTGGAAGGTCAGCATGTTATTCGTGCTAGTGTCTATGCAACTGGCTCCTATTTGATCACTAGGAAATTAGGGATTTTAATATTAATGACTGGTAAAGGAAATTTCCGATGCATTCAAGTATCGTATGTCTGAACAGTAAACATAGGAAAATAAATATGTAGCAGTACCAGACTGTAGCTCTGAAATGCTATTGTGGTTGTCCTGGAACAGCTGGCAGGTTATTAGCCCAGTTGAAGCTGTTGGATATGTTGTTGCTGTGGATGAGTTGCTCACTGTGCAGAATAAAACTTACAAGTTCCCAACAATCTTAGTTGCAAAACGAGTAAAAGGAGAAGAAGAAATTCCGGATGGTACAGTTGCTGTGCTGACGCCCGATATGCCTGATGTGCTATCTCATGTTTCTGTGCGAGCAAGAAACAGCAAGGCAAGCATCTGTTAGTTTGAATTTATGTCCAATTCTTTGCTGGGTAATGTTAAGAGGAGAACATTGTCAATGGCAGGTTTGCTTTGCTACATGCTTTGATCCTGATATTCTGGCCGACCTTAAAGCATATGAAGGGAAATTGTTGCATCTGAAACCAACTTCGGCAGATATAGCATATAGGTTATCCTATCGTCCCATGGCTTGCTTACCCATTGTTGCTCACAATCTGCACTGTTTCACAACTATTGTACTGAACTTCGTTTTTACCAATGATGAATCACAGTGAACTAAAGGAGGCCAAGCTAGCAGATTCAAGTTCAACTAACTTGAAAGAAGTCAGTCCTTCACCTATAAAGTTGGTCAGAAAGCAGTTCAGAGGCAGATATGCCATATCTTCTGAGGAGTTTAGCAGTGAAATGGTTAGGCTTACAAAATGGGATATAATCTATGTTTAATGAACTGCTTTATTTTTCTCATTCTAGAAATCAATACCATGTCCCAATGGTCGTTTGAACTGTACATTTATAGGTTAGTGAAATATTTATGAGGATTCTTGTATAGGTTGGTGCCAAATCACGCAACATCTCATATTTGAAAGGAAAAGTGCCGTCTTGGATCGGGATTCCTACATCAGTTGCTTTACCATTTGGAGTTTTTGAGAAGGTTCTAAACGAGGATTTGAATTGGGTAATTGCAATTTCTAAATTTCATTGTCTTTTGCTAGCAGTTTTCTATGTCTAAATCGACATGACTAGCTGGCTCAGTTCAGATATTGATTGCAAGATGGGGTGAACACCATTTCTGTTGTTTAATGGATGCATGCCAGATAATGTAGAAATTCAATAGGAGGGCTTAAAATTTTAAAAACCAACTTGCAAATGAATTATTTTTTGACAAAATGGAATTTGAACAAGGCAAATGCCTGACCTGAGAGTAATGAGAGGACATTTGTATGATGCACATCCACAAACCATCCACCAGTTAATGTTGTGCTAGGTGTCAAGATTGGTTATTGTGAAACTTCTTGATGATCAGGTGATGCTACTGTATTTTTCTTGAAAGTCGTGATGTGGAAGAAAACAGTTATTTCTTCTGTCCTTCGTTGATATCTTTGGCAAATAGTAAGATATTGTTGGATGTGCAATATGAACTCATTACTAAAATTAATTATTATCAATATCTAAATGAGGATGACTTGAAGTTACACAATGGTCAGCAGCAATTTAGTTTTTGTCAGCTTCAGAACGTATCTGATTTCTGGCATGCACTCCTGAGTCCTGGGATCTAGCACTTGCCCTGGTAAATGTCATTGTTCAGAAATTTTCCGCCTGACTCTCTCTGTCTCCCCCTCCCGTTAACTTGCAGGAAGTGGCCAATAAGTTGCAACTGTTGAAGAAAAACTTGGCAGAAGAGTCTAGTGCTCTTGGACAGATTCGCCATACAGTTTTACAGCTGGCTGCACCACCACAGTTGGTATGCTCTTTGTACTAATGATGCCCAAAATTTATTTCAGTCAACATAAATAGATATGTTTATATCTCCAGCAGAGGATATCAATCATAAACGAATATATATCCCCCTTGTTTCTATCCCCCCTTGACTATCAATCAATCACAAGTTAGGCAACATACATGCAGGCATTTTCAGATCTATATATGGGTCTTAAATCCTTAACTTTGGTTGTAAAATCCTGGCGATGGGAATATCCTTTTACTAAACCTCCCAATAAAACAGATTTTTGCCTCGGCTTTTCATTATTTGGTACACTTTACATTTGTTTATGGCAAATCAATTGTTTTATTAGAAGCAAAGAGGTACATATACATGGAAGTGACATGATTGGCCACGACTTTTTGGTGAACCAGTAAATTTAAATGTTGTATCAATGATCGTTACTTAAATTTAAATGTCATCATTAAGGCTAGAGTAAATTTTAGGTCCAAGAGCTGAAGACCAAGATGCAAAGTTCTGGGATGCCATGGCCTGGTGACGAAGGTGAACGAAGATGGGAGCAAGCATGGATGGCTATAAAGAAGGTAGACTGCTTTCCTTTGCTGGAAAAGACCATTTTGATCTCCAGATAATTTTGTCAATTTCTTGCTCTGTTCTTCCTAGAAGAACTCTCACATCCTTATGATGGTTTGTGGTTGACTCATATAATTCTGGTCCATCAACTCTATTCGTGATTTTATGACAAGTGGGCATATTGTGATTTCTTATGAGTCTACCTTGGAGAGAACTAAGTCTTTGATTGTATAACTGGAATAGTATCTCCTGCTTGCTTGTTGTAGATGTCGACAGGTACCCCTTTCCTAAATGTTTGATGGTCCCCTAATTTTATCCATGTTCAAACATGGCATGCGTGTGCTATATTTTGATCACTGGGAATGCTTGCCTGTAACTGTGCCTTGCAGTGTTTCTTCCAATTCTTGTCAAGCCTGTTTAATTATGT
>Ga0307516_10008797_pt1 | contig 11346 bp, 9 predicted proteins | sample 19_EM_MG_FD_203310 | JGI IMG/M metagenome (GOLD analysis project Ga0307516, IMG submission 203310) | Populus trichocarpa ectomycorrhiza microbial communities from riparian zone in the Pacific Northwest, United States - 19_EM | ecosystem: Host-associated > Plants > Roots > Unclassified | place...
TCGTTCCCGGATCATTTCCCATAGCTTGGTTCATGATCCACGACGTGTAAACGTCGCTCGCTTGGGTCATCAGCACCGCCGCAGTTGCGCCACCGCCGTTCAAAATGACCAACCGCACCAAGCCACGAGCAACGGCCGCAGCCTCCCGGCCATCACGCTGAATCGCAATCTTGGCCCCCGCGATTATTATCGAACATGCTGCGGTCAGAGCGATAAACCAGGAGAGCCGCTGGCGCAACCAATAGACCGGATTCCCATTTGATTCATCGTCGCTGACATTAGGCGCCGGCAATTCAAGCCAAAAGCTGACCACAGATCGATATGCCCACTTAAGGCTATTCTTAAGGTCAGTCAGAATTAGCTTGTCTACCCAACTATCTCCTTTGTCATCCGGGTCGTAGAACGTGGCGCACTTCGACTGATCCCGCCGAGTGCCAAAGGGATCCTCGCACTTAGAGCCGTCCGACAAGATGTAGCACTTGTTAAAAATGCCATCCTTGCAGGCCAGGTCCTCGTCCTTGTTTTGCTTACCAAAGATGGGATCACAGTAGTCACTCTCCCGGATCCAGCATTCCTTTCCATCAATTAAAAAGCACTTGCCCCTGTCTACAATATCGTTACGCTTGTCGCTGTCCGCGCAAGCCTTATCTGCCTTGTCATATATTTTCTGATTCTCTGAGGTGTTCCAGTCACTTGCCATTGCGGCGCATACATCCATCGGCCCACTTACGCGATCCGTGCAGTCGTCATAAGCTTTCGTGCCCCCGTTAGCTTTAGGGTCACAGGGGGTGTGCCCGCCACAGGGGTCCTTAAGGGGCTGTGCAACGAGAGGCTGTGCAGCAGAAGCGCCCACAACGGTCCCGCCACCCTGGCCTCCGGTGCTGGTAGAGGGTGCCTTCCACTCAACCGCGCCAGTCCAGACCTCTGCCCAATGAACCATCGACGCCCACGATCCATCAGGCGGCGCGACCATGCGCCAATCCCCATCGCGCCATTGAAGGGTGAGGGTGGTGATGTACCTGGAGTCTGGGTCCCCCGCGACCTGGAATATCAGGCCGATCACCGCTGTATCGGCGCTGTATGCCTGATAGAGATAACCGGAGATCTCTGTCACCGGGCGATCGTCGCTGGTCTTGGGCGGCCAACTTCGCATTCGCTCCAGTAACCGATCCCGGTTCGGCCCTGGCACGTATTGTCGGGTGATGGTCGGCTCCCAAACCGACCGACCCGCATAGAAGTCCGACCTAAACGTCAACTGGGCGGCAGCGATCAGAGCACCGGTAGCTGTGTGGGCAAAACCGGAAGCGGTCGTATCCGTGATCTGGAACGGCCCGGCCGATTTGCTGACCGGCACGGCCGTCTGCCCCATCGGTTGCCAGGTCACATCGCTCGGCGCAGCGGTCGGAATATCGGCTTCGGCATCGGCATCCGACGACGCGACCTCAGACGGACCGCCGGTGGCCCCGGGTGAACCGGTTACGGTTCCTGAGCTGTCAGGCCGGATCAACACAATGCCGATCACCATCGCTACCAGCAGCAGCGCGAAGAGCGCAGCCACGATGAAACCCGGCCGTGTCCATGCTGGCGGCGGTCCAGCGTATGCGGGTTGCTCCGTAGCGCGAGCCAACGGACTGCTCCTATCTACGACTACGGTGTAGGGATCCCTTCCATGACGGTGCTGTCAGCGAAGAGGAACGACTATCCGGCTGTCATAAGACTGCATTGGCGATGCCGCTGGCACCGCCAATGAGCACGCAGGCGAACAACACCCATGCCAGCTGCACTATGTTGGCGTCACCGCCGCCCCGGAACGCGACCGCGATCCGCACGCCGGTAATGATGACCCCAGCGCCACACGCGAGCGTTGCGATCCACATCAACCAGCCGGCAAGCTTCATGAGCCCGCCCTTAAGCGCTGCCGGCGGGTCTACGGAATTGATTTTAGGGCCGTCGTCAGCGAGGAACTGGATGCCCTTGTCATGCGCAAAGTGCGCCAGGCTGCCCAGGTGAGTCAAACTGTCAAACTGGCTTAGCGCGAGATCGAGTGCTGTCATCGGATCCTCACTTAGGAATGTCGGCCGGGCGAGAGAGCGTGCGGTCAAGTGCGTGGCGAAGTGTCGCAACGTCGGGCGGCACACCGAGTTCACGAGGGTCGTCAGCGGCCAGGTACTCCTCCACCCAGCCCACTCGCCACCGGGCCGGCACCCAGCCGGCCAGCATCTGGAGTCGCTCGGCCGCTCTACGTGGCGGCTTCCGCGCTGAGGCCGCCACCGTCACTAGGCCTAAGATTTTCGTCTCCGCCAGGACGGGCTGGCGCCGCCATTGCTCGACGACGCCGGTAGCCGCCAGGGCGCCGCCGGCGGTTGCCCGGCAAACCAAGACCACCTGAGCGGCCGGCCAACCCTGGATGGGCGTCGGCCATCCCGCGCCAGCATCAACACCCAGGCCCGTCACGGCCGCGAGCGTCGTGGTGCCGGCTCCTCCATGGCAGCCGACCCACCACAATGGAGGCCATCCGTTTGCGAGGTGGTGTTGGTCAATAGAGAAAAATGGCAGCACCGGCAACCGCACGGGTTGCGACGGAGCGGCAACTGCTTGCGAGCCTTTCCGCGCCACTGCTCACCCCGCTTGGCGCAGCTGACAGGGAGGGTCCACACACGGTGCGTCAACCATCCACAAACTCCCCGTTATGAACGACCACTTAGGAGGGCCAGATGCGAGACCCTGGCAGTGATCTTACGCCAGCGAGGCGGGTGGAGACAGTGCTCATCGGCCGTAACTGCCCGACCATGGACTCAAACACGGAGATTCCTGGCTGCGCCCGAAGGGCCGGTTCCGTATGATCCACATCGGGCCTTGGGAGGGCGTGAGCGATGCCGGGCAGACGGGGTATACAGGACATTGCGAAGGGTCCTCGCAGCGCCGGATATAGGGGCACGGTGTCATCAGGTGTCGATGACGTCGCGGACGACCAGGCATCGGACGCCCCGCTCGTAGCCGTCAGAAACTCGCGGCAGGCGGTGCGATGAAGGGCATCGTCCAAATCTGGCTCGGCCTGGCATGTGCCTTCGCCCTGATCTTCTGCTGCCTTGGCGTCTCGAAGTTCCTCACTGGTGACGAAGACGATGACAAAGCCGCCTACGGCGCATTAGATGTTACCAAGGTCCCCGCTAAATATCTAAAGTGGATCACGAAGGCAGCCCAGCAGTGCGACCTCATCACAGCGCCGCTCATTGCCGCGCAGATCGAGGCGGAGAGCAACTGGAACCCCAAGGCAGAGTCGCACGACGAGAAGAAAAACCCGATCGCGCAGGGCATCTCCCAATTCACCCCCGGCACCTGGGCCGAATATGGAATTGACGGCGACGGCGACGGCAAGACCGACGTATGGAACCCCGCGGACGCAATCATTTCGCAAGGTTTCTACGACTGCTATTTGGCTGGCCAGGTCACGAAGCTGCTCGAAGACAATACGATCAGCGGAGACCCGGTCGAACTCACGCTCGCGGCCTACAACGCCGGGCTCAACAGGGTCAAGCAGGCCGGGGGAATTCCCAAGATAACCGAGACTCAGAACTACATAGCAAAGATCCAACGGCTTAAGGCCACATATACCGCGGCTGCCGCGGCCGCTGGCGGCTCGTTCGGTGCAGCCATCGTCAAGAATGCGGAGAAGTGGCTGGGCACCCCGTACAGCTGGGGCGGTGGAGGCATCAACGGCCCGAGCACCGGTTTCGCGCAGGGCGCGGGCATCTCCGGCTTTGACTGCAGCTCGCTCGTCCAGAACGCCGTCTACCACGCGTCAGGCGGCAAGTTGCTGCTGCCGCGTACGACGAAAGGCCAGGTCAAGAAGGGCACGCACGTATCGCGTTCTGACATACAAGTCGGCGACGCGATCTACGTAGATAACGACTTGATTCTGGTCGGCGTTGATCATGTCGGCATCTACATTGGAAACAACCGGTGGATCCACGCTCCCCACACCGGCAGCGTGGTCAGATATGACACCATCAGCGAGAAATACTGGGCTGCCTCCGAGATCAGGAGATTCGGGTGAAGACGCGCCCCGTCATAAGCGTTGTGGCTTCAGCCGTACTGCTCGCCGGCCTGGTCGGGTGCAGCAGTCCGACCTCGAGCGCCCAGCCGTCAGACTCTTCCCGCGCAGTCACCGCGACGCCGGCGAGCAGTGAGCCCAGTGAGGCCAGGCCCCTGCCTACGGGCCTTGGCGGCACGCCGCGGCCTGGCCTTCCGAAAGACGTCGATTGGAGCAGCGCCGACGCCGTTGGCAAGGCCGCGCTCACGGTCATGTGGACGGAGGACACCCTAATCGATGCCAGTCAGTACGACGCGACGTTGCGGGCTGTTCCGTACCTGACGGCCGAATACGGTGCCATGATCAAGGCCACCCCGCCGCTCTCCGGCCCGGACGCCCAGTGGCAAAGCTGGGAGGATTACCAGGCTTGGACGACTGTAACGCTTGAACCCGCCGACGAATTCGGCCGCCCGAGCGACACCCCGACCCGCGCCTACCGGCAATGGAACATCGCCGCAACCCCGCACAACAGCGCCGGCTGGAGTGGCGAGCCCGTCGAAGCGGCCGCCTTCGTAGCCCTTGTTCGCTCCACCGATCGCGACGCGTGGAAGGTTTCGGAGATCAGTATTCAATAGCCCGCGTATTCGCCAATGCCGACATCACATCGGCGGACACTCGCCGACTGATGTCGTGCTGGGGATCGATGAGCGCCGCGCAACGGTTCGGCCAATGCGGCAGCAAGTCAGAGAAGGGAACGATCAGCCACGGGACATCACCGAGTGACACCTGCAGTCTTACCGGCGAACTGAAGAGCGTAATCTCCGGCTCGGACTCTTCGGATCCCGTACGCCACCACGCGAAGTCCGGGTTGGCCAGGTCACGGGATGGGGACCCCGCTGGCCGCATCGGCACAACCACTTCCGCTGTTTGCAGCGCGTCCAGATAGGACTGTAAGTCGCCGGCCGCACTCAGCGCCGCGTCGAGCGGGTACGCGCCGACAGCACTCTCCACCAGTTCCGCTATCGTGGCCGGCTTCAGCGACACCTCGGTCGGCAGGCTCCCGTCGATGAGCAGGGCCCAGTCTGGGTGTGGCCATGCGTGCAGCAAATCGATGACGGGCCAGACCTTATGGTGCTGGTCAGCCCCGCTCGGAATGGCGCGCAACGCGTCGATGGACGAGAACACGACCACCCAAGTGCCGCTCTCGAGCGACGCGATCGCCCACTCGTCGCTGTCTGGGTCGGCCGGCATCACAACGCTGGTGTTCAGCAACGTATCCAGGTACGCCGCCCGGTCAAGCCGGCGTACGGCGTCGTGCAGCATGTGCAGCTGCTGCTCGTCTGGCTCCCAGTTGGTCGCCTCCGGCTGCCACTCGGTCATCGAGGTGTCTTTCTCTTCCGGGGGCGCTTCGTTTCGCCTTGCCTCGGGTCGCCTTGCCTCGTGCCGGCACAGCATACGTCGCTGACGTGCCTCGACTTTGCTGCTGGCCACTTGCGCTCAGTCGCCACGATGCCGCATCTGCAAGTGCCGTTTCTAATCATCGATAACCCCACCGCACCACTGTGGTCGCCCTGGTCGGCCCCTTGACCCACAAAGTAGGCTGGCGCTTGATGACGACCTCAAGTCCGTACGGCCGTGTGGCGGACGGCTACCGCATTGTCGGGCGCATCAGGCGCGGCCCCGACGCGACCGTCTACCACGCAACCCGGGAGAGCGACGACACCGCAGTCGCGCTGAAGGTGCTGCGCACCGATGCCCACCTCGATGGCGAGCTGTCGCACCTGCGACGGCTGCCACAACACCCGCATATCGTGCGGGTCTTCGAGACCGGCCGTACTCCCGACGGCCGTCCCTTCATGGCGATGGAATACCACCCCGACGGGTCGTACGCTGATCTGCTGAGCCGTTCCGGGCCAGTCTCCGTCGACGAGGCGGTGCAGGTCGGCATCGCGATCGCCGAGGCACTGCAAGCAACCCACGACGCCGACCTCGTGCATCGAGATGTCACCCCGGGCAACATCCTGCGCGGCGCACCCGGGCCAATGTTGACCGATTTCGGGATCGCCGCGGTCCCCGGAGAACTGGCCGGCACCGTCGCGCTCGACCGATTGACGCCGCCACACGCGTCCCCCGAGGCCTTGCTACGCCGGTCCCAGGACGCCCGGTCTGATGTGTACAGCCTCGCCTCCACGATCTGGACGCTTATCGCGGGATATCCGCCCTACGCCTCGTCAGACAATCCGTCACCCGACCCGTTCGAATATCGCGAGCGGGCGCTGAATCAGCCGGTGCCGCCGGTGCCGGATGCCAAGGTCCCCGTGTGGCTGCAAGCCAACCTGCGACAAGCAATGGCAAAAGCGCCCGATGCCCGGCATCCGAGTGCCGCCGCCTTCGCCACTGCCCTACGCGAGCGCCGCGATCCCGCGCCGGCGCCGGTCCACGGCCCGGAGGCGCCGACCACCGACGAAGCCTGCGCCACGAATGAAGCGGCAGCTCCCGTCGCGCCGTCTGCGCCGGCCGTGTCCGCGCCCATCGCTGCGGCAACTGCCGAGCTGTCCGCTTTCCCTGCGAACGCCGAGCCGCGGTCAGAGGTCGCGCCGACCGCCGAGCCGCGGTCAGAGGTCGCGCCGACCGGCGACGAAGCAGCCGCAGTCGCGCCGTCTAGCCCCGCGCCGGTCGCCGGCACCCCCGTCACGGTCACTCAGGTCGCCGCAATAGCCGTCCCCGCCCCACCGATCCTCGCCCCACCCGTGAACGCACTCCCCGTCGAATTACGGCCAGGCAGCGCACCAACCACAACTGAGCCGGCGCAGGTCAGCGCACCACCAGCCCAGCCGCCGGTCTACGCCCCGCCGGTAGGCGGGCGGGCGAGCGCACCACCGGCATATTCCCCGCCAGCAGGGCCGACAAGCGCACCACCCGCCCGGCCGCCCGCAGCCGGCACACCGTTCACCGAACGGCCCCTGGCTCCGCCAGCAGGAGGAGCGCAGCCGCTGGTTGCCCCGGCAGGAGTTGTGCAGCCCGCCGTGCCACCAGTCCCCATGCCGCCAGTCACCATGCCATCCGCCGGCGCGCCGCCGACGTACCAACCGCCGGCCGCCGAGCCGGCGCAGCACAACGACGCTGACGGGCAGTGGTGGCTCGCCGACGCCCGCCTCCCGACGCCGGCCGAGCCGGACGATGACGGGGACACCTTCTACCCGATACGACCGGCTCCCCGCCCGCGTTCTGGGAAAGGCCTCCGCGTCGCCACCGCCGTCGGCGCGTTGGTGGTGGTTGGTGCGGCGGCGTTCCTGCTGCTTCCGAAAGTCCTGGCTGGTGTCAAGAACGCTCAGGGCCAGACCAAGGCTCAGGCGACGCCGACCGCCCTGCCGACAGCGTCGGAGGCGGCCGGGATCGCACCGCAGGACGTCCAGTTGAAGGACGAAACGGTTGCGGCGACGCTGACGTGGAAGGATCCGACCAACGGCAAGGCGGTGTTCTACGTCGTCGACACCCCCGCCGGAGGTGCACCGTCAACCGTCGCCAGCGCAGAACGCGGCACGAATTCCGTACGAGTCATCGGTTTGAACCCTACGGTCGATCATTGTTTCGTTGTCGGCGCGGCGCTCTCCGTCGACCAGGTCGGCAATGCTCCCGCGGTCTGCACTCAGCGCTTCGGCTCGGCACCGCCGAAGCCGTCAGCGTCCTTAGTACGACGCTAACGCCACCAGAGCGGCCGGGGGTCGATCCACCAGATCAGGCGCCGCCCAAACTTCGCTCCCCGCCGCAGCGCCCGCCGGAATGCCCGTACGTCAGCCACCACCTGGTCGGCATCGGCCGGGGTCACCATGGCACCGCTGAACCCGGCCGCGTTGACCGCCGCGGCCAGTGTGCCGGCTCTGTGTCGCAGCTGAGGGTTGACCGCCTCGGCGGCGAGGCCGGCCACTTCGCCAACGACCAGTTGGGCGGCGGGTCTCCGGCCGGCCAGCCGCAGCCCGTCGCGCAGCTCCGCCCAGGCACCGAGGACCCGGTCGCTCGGTTGGCCACGGCCGAGCCTGGCCCCGCTGCGCCGCAACCGCAGCCCCACCAGGATGACGAGCCCGGCGAACAGTACGCCGGCTGACGCCGTGAGCGAAACGAGCCACGCGTCGCCAGCCGGGTCTTCGACGGGTGGCGGCAGAGCCGTGTCGGCAGCGTCGCCGAGGATGTCGTCTTCGTCGCTGCCGCCGTCCGGTGTTGCTTGTACGCTGGGCGTGGGGGCTCCGGGCTGCGGCCGCATGGTCGGCGCATCGTCCACTGTGGCCTTTTCCGGGGTGGGATCGAAGGGCACCCAGCCGACGTCCTCCAGATAGACCTCGGCCCAGGCCAACGCGTCGGTCGTCTGCACCAGATAGCGGTCACCGCCGAGTGACTGGCCGGGCTTGAAGCCCACCACCACTCGCGCCGGTATGCCCAATGCCCGAGCGAGCACCGCGAAGGCGGTGGCGAACTGCTCAGATGTGCCGCGCCCGCCGTCTTCCGCGGGCGTTCCGGTGAGAAAGCGGTTCAAGCTCGGATAGCCGTTGCCACCCGGCGCACCGGGATCGAACCGATATTCCTTACGCAGATATGCTTCCAGCCGTTTGGCCTGCTGGTACGGGGTGCCGGTGCCAGCTGCGAGCTTGGCGATCTCGTGAAGCCGAGCGGGCTCACCGGCGGGCAGTTCGCGATAGCGGTCGTACGATTCCTCAGCCGGCAGGCCGGCGGAGCTCAGCTGGTTGGCCGACCACGAGGGTGGGGCCGCCTCGACCGTGTATCGGATTCCCTCGGCGAGGCCGTCGGGCGCGGCTAGCGTCGCGGAGTCCACATCGATCGCGACGCGCACGCCGCGCACCTCACGGGCGCCAGCCGGCACGGGCAGCCACCCGCCGGTGAGTCCGGTGACGCTCACCTCTTCGCGCACCTGGGTGGTTCCGGCGGCCTGTGTAGCGGGCAGGAGCACGCCCGCCGCGCGGTACGACGGTGCGGGCAACCAGGTGACGCCGGTGAAATCCGACAGCGTCACCCAACGCAGGCGGGTCGCCTGGTCGCTGCGCACTTCGAGCAACGAGCGCCCCGGTTCGGCGGCCCAACCGGACAGCAGCCTGAGCGGGTTGACCTGCTCCGGGTTCTGATACGGCGGGACGACGTGGGCGCGCGGGTCGGGCGGTTGCGATTCAGCACCGGCCAGCACCGCAGGCGCTGCCCAGAGCGTGCCCGCGCCGATCAGCGCGGCCACCATCGCGACCCCGGCCGCGGCCAGCCGGCCAGAGCCTGTCCAGCCGAGCACGCCCAGGAAGAACACGAGCGCAACGACGAGGGCGGCGGCATATCCGTACGACGGAGAGGCCGTCGGCCCGACGAATGCGACCGCGCCCGCGAACAGCACGACGGGCGGCAACCCTGCGGATGCCGGACGGGTGGATGTGAGCAGAACGATGATGGTTGTGGCGGTCAACCAGGTCACGCAGACCGGCAACGCCACCGTCTCCAACCTGACGGGCACCGGAATGGCGCTGGTCAGGATGATCGCGCCGGATTGCCGCATCGCCCTGACCGCGGCGCCTAGCAGCGATCCCGCCGGGCGCGGCAACCACCCCGCGAGCGCCAGGATGGCGCCGCCCATGCCGACTAGGCTGCCCAGGATGGCGGCTGTGGCGGGCAGCCGGGCGGCACGCAAAGCCGCCGTCGCCGCGGCCCCGACCACTGCGGCGCCGCACAACAGCAACAGCATCAAACCCGAGGCGTACGTGGCACCGATTGGAAGCACCGCGCAGACCGTGGCAGTCACCACCGTGAGCCCGGCAGCGACCTTCCTCAGGTCCACGCCGACATCCCGTTCCACCGGTCGGCGAACTCCACCGCCGTAGTGGCAGCGATCAGCGTGACTCCAGCGAGCGGAGCCGCCGTTGTGGCGACGCCACCAAGGACCACGACGACCACCCGGGCGTACGAGGTGCGCGCCGCTGTCACCGGTGCGAGGTCGGCTCCCGGCCCGGTGACCATCACGAGCGTGTCACCGGTGTTCTCCACCCGTAGCCCGTGCATCGCCGCGACGAGGTCGAGCCCGTCACACGGCTGTACCTGCGCCAAGAGGTCGAGCCCGGCGCCCGCCGGGTCTGCGGACCGCGCTCCGGACACCAGGCACAGCATCACCGGCAGACCGTTTTGCCCGGCGGTGACCAGGACGGAGGCCGCTGCCTCGACCGCCTCTTCAACCGCGACGGCGTCGCCACGATACGACTCGCCGCGGTCGTCGAGCAGCAGCACCAGCCGGGGCCGGGCGGTGTCGATGTGCTCGCGCACCATCAGCGTGCCGACGCGGGCGGAGGTGCGCCAGTGCACGTGGCGAAAGTCGTCGCCTAACTGGTATTCGCGAAGTGCGTGAAAGGCGATGCTGCCGTGCAGAGCGCCGTCTGTCGCGCCGTCGAGGCTGGGCGAGGCACCGAGCGGCACGCCGCGCAGCAGGCGCCAACGAGGGCGTACGAGCAAGCGGGCCGTCTCGCCGACGGCCCTATTCGTCCCGCACAGCCCGAGCATGTCACGCCGTCCTACCCACAACGGTCCTACGGTCAGCAGACCCCGCCGATCGGTCGGCACGTCGTATCCGGTGCGAGCCGGCATCCCCCCGCGTACGCGCACCGGCGAGACGGGCACCACCCGATCGCCACCGGGGCCGCGGATCCGGTCGGCGATCGTGAGCACCCGGCTGCCACGGGATGCGGAGTGCAGGTCGATCACGGCCTGGCAGCGCTCACCGCGGCTCAGTCGAGGGGGGGTGATCGTACGGTCGACCGCGTACCTCGGCGGCAGGCCGACCCAGCACGCGGCCAGCACGACCGTGACGATGCCTACGCTGCCTACGGCAGCCAGCTCGCGATAGCCGACCGCCAGCCCGAGCGCCAGGAACGCCGCACTGGCGGCGAGGACGGTCCATCCACGCGCGGTCGGCATTAGCGGGTGGCACTCTCCGGGTGCGGGGCGGCTACTTCGTTGAGAATCTCGGTCACGACGTCGGCGCCGGTGCGGCCGCGCAGCGAGCCGTCGGGAGTCAGCAGCAGTCGGTGCGCGCACACCGCGATTGCGAGTCCCTTGACGTCTTCGGGCAGCACGTAAACCCGGCCGAAGGCTAGCGCCATCGCCCGGGCGGCCCGGATCAGCGCCACGCAACCGCGCGGCGAAAGACCCAGTCGTACGTCAGGATGGCGGCGGGTGGCCACGGCGATGCGGCGTACGTAGGCGTAGACCGCGTCGTGGACGCCGACGCGCGAAGCGAGGCCGACCAGCCGCGCCACGTCAGTGGTGTTGACCAC
>Ga0307516_10008798_pt1 | contig 11346 bp, 10 predicted proteins | sample 19_EM_MG_FD_203310 | JGI IMG/M metagenome (GOLD analysis project Ga0307516, IMG submission 203310) | Populus trichocarpa ectomycorrhiza microbial communities from riparian zone in the Pacific Northwest, United States - 19_EM | ecosystem: Host-associated > Plants > Roots > Unclassified | place...
AGGGCTGGCGGGCGCCGTTCGACGGCGTCGCCATCACCAGCCCCGAGGTGAAACTGTCCCGACGCGTCCAGGCGGAGATCAAGCGGCTGATCGCTGCCGGCACCATGACCGGCCATGCCGGCAACCGCCGCAGGCTCAGTTACGGCGACGTGCTGGTGCTGGTACGGCGGCGCGGCAATGCCTTCGACGCGGTGATCCAGGCGCTCAAGCACGCCAATATCCCGGTCGCCGGCGCCGACCGGCTGAAGCTGACCGAGCATATCGCAATCATCGATCTGATGAATCTGGCCGACGCCCTGCTGCTGCCGCAGGACGACCTGGCGCTCGCCGTCGCGTTGAAGAGCCCGCTGTTCGGCCTCACCGACGACGATCTGTTCACGCTGGCCTGGCAGCGCAAGGGATCGCTGCGCGAGCAGCTGAACCGTCACGCGGCGGCCAACGCCCGGTTCAAGGACGTGGCCTCCCGCCTCGAAGCCTATGCGCGGCGCAGCGTCCAGGACACGCCGTTTGCCTTCTACGCCTGGCTGCTCGGCGGCGATGGCGGCCGCGCCCGCATCCTGCGGCGGCTTGGCCACGAGGCCAATGATGCGCTGGATGAGTTCCTCGAACTGGCGCTGGCCTATGAACGCCGGGCCCCCGCCTCGCTGCAGGGCTTCATGGCCTGGCTGCGCGCGGCCGACACCGAGGTCAAGCGCGACATGGAAATCTCGCGCGACGAGGTCCGGGTCATGACTGTCCATGGCGCCAAGGGGCTGGAGGCGGCCGTGGTGTTCCTGGTCGACACCACCTCTTCGCCATCGGATACGCAGCGGCTGCGCCTGATCCAGCTGCCGCAACAGGGTGGCGGCGAGGTGGTGGTCTGGGCTGGCCGCAAGGCCGAGGACGCCGCCGCGGTCGCCGCCGGGCGCACCGCGATGCTCGCCGACACCGAGGATGAATACCGCCGCCTGCTCTATGTCGCGATGACCCGGGCGGCCGATCGCCTGATTATTGGCGGCTGTATGCCGGGCAACATGAACAATGTCCGCAAGCTCTGCTGGTACGACCTGATCGCCAGAGGGCTCGCCGGCTCCGGATTGGAGGAACAGTCGGTCGAGGCTCCGGAGGGCCGGGTGAAACGCTATGCACGCGCGCCGGACGACGCGGCGCCGTCGGAGACCTCGGCGCCATCCTCCGCGGCGAGCCCTGCCATCGCTCTGCCGTCATGGCTGCGGGACTCAGTGGCGGCCGAGCCCGCCGCCGACCATCGGCTACGCCCCTCCGACGGCGGCGGCCCAGCGGCGCGCGGCGTCGGCCGTGGGGATCAGCTTGAGCAGCGCGCCCGTGCGATGCAGCGCGGGACCCTGGTGCACCGGCTGCTGCAGTCGCTCCCGGATGTGGCCGGGCCCCGGCGACGGGAGGCCGCGCTGAATTTTCTGGCCCGGAACGCAGGACACTGGAGCGAGGCCGATCGCGAGGCGCTGACCGCAAAGGTGCTGGCCGTGATTGAGGAGGCGCGCTTTGCCCCGGTGTTCGCAACCGGCAGCCGCGCCGAAGTCTCCATCGTCGGCCGGCTGGCGCGACCGGGCCAGTCGCCTGCGCTGGTGTCCGGCCAGATCGACCGGCTGGTGGTGACCGAGGCCGAGGTCCTGATCGTCGATTTCAAGACCAACCTGACCCCGCCGGCGGCGGCCTTCGAGGCGCCCGCGGCCTATGTCCGCCAGCTCGCGCTCTATCGCGCCGTGCTGCGCCAGCTTTATCCCACGCGAACCGTCCGCGCCGCGCTGCTCTGGACCGAAGCACCTGAATTGATGGAGATTTCCGCCTCCGCGCTGGACGCGGAACTGGCATCTCAACACGGAGCGGTGAGCGTGCTTGACCCGGCACCCCCCGGTTCATAGGTTCGTTTGATGATTGAGAGCGCGATTCTTCAGGACCCCGCGCCCGTCCTCCTAACCCGAACGAGGTAATTCCCATGGCCGTTGGCAAGGTTTCCGACACCGATTTCGACGCCGAAGTGCTCAAGGCGGACGGCCCGGTGGTGGTCGATTTCTGGGCCGAATGGTGCGGCCCGTGCCGCATGATCGCACCCGCGCTCGACGAGATCGCCGGCGCGATGGGCGACAAGGTCAAGATCGTCAAGCTGAACGTCGACGAGAGCCCGAAGACCGCCTCGAAGTATGGCGTGATGTCGATCCCGACCCTGATGATCTTCAAGGGCGGCGAGATGGCCTCGCGCCAGGTCGGCGCCGCGCCCAAGGCGAAGCTGCAGCAGTGGATCACGGCTGCGGTCTGATCTGCAGGACTCGAGTTTTTTTCCGAAGCGGCCGGCGAACAACCGGCCGTTTTGCGTAGGCCTCTACCTCACTCGCCCCGTCGCCAGCGCCGCTGCGAATTCGGGATCGCCGTTCTGGCGTGCCAGTGCCGACATTGCAGCGTTGTCGTAGGGCACATGGCGAAAGGTCACGCTCCAGCTTCCCGAGATCAGCTCCAGGATCGCATAGCGGGCGTCCGGCGTGCCGGCCTCGATCACGTGAGGAAACGGAACATGATAGGAAAAGCCAGGGCCACCGACGCTGCCGGGATTGACCACCAGGCGTCCGTCGCCAAGCCTCACCGCGCGCGCGATATGGGTATGACCACAGAGAATCAGCGACTGCGAAATTCCCTCTGCTGCTTTCTCGATCGCCTCCGGCGGTGAGATCGTCACCGAACCGTCGGGCGTGACTGTCTCGAGCCAGTAGACGTTATCGTCCGCTGGCGTCGCATGGCAGAGAAAGATCTGATCGCAGAACACGCAGGTCGGCGGTATCGTGCGCAGCCAATCGAGATGGCGAGCGTCGAGTTGGGCGTAGGCGGGACGCTCCCACGAACCCATCTTCTCCACCGGCCGGTCGATCAGCCAGCGGTCGTGGTTGCCGAGCACATGGGTGGCATCGAGCGCCATCAGCATGTCCATCGTCCGCCTGGCGTCGAGCGGCCCGCTCGCCATGTCGCCGAGATTGACGATGTCGGCGATCCCTGCCGCGCGGATGTCGGCGAGGACGGCTTCAAGAGCGAGATAATTTCCGTGGATGTCCGCAATCGCGGCAAAACGCATCTGATGGTCCAATCTCAGGACGGCGGCGTGCCGTTGATCTTGAGCACGTGTCCCGCGAAATAGAGCGAGCCGGTGATCAGAATACGGGGCGACACCTCGTACGCCATTGCCGCCAGCGTGCGCAGCCCGGCCTCGACGCTCGCTGCGACTTCCACGCGCATCCCGAGGACACGCGCGGCATCCGCCAATCGGTCCGGTGCCATCGCATTGTCGACATCGGGGATTGGCACCGCGATGATATGACGGGTCAGCCCGGCGAAATTAGCCAGGAAGGCGCGCGCATCCTTGCTTGCCATCATGCCGGCCATCAACACCAGGGGACGCGAAACGCGCTCCTCGAGGTCGCCAAGTGCGGCGGCCGCGACCCGGCCGCCTTCGGCATTGTGTCCGCCATCGAGCCAGATCTCGCAAGCCGCCGGCCCAAGCTCGAGCAGCGCCCCGGACGTGAGGCGCTGCATCCGCGCCGGCCAGTCGGCATTGACGATGCCGGCCTCGAAGGCGGCATGGCTGATCCGGAACGTGTCGGTGGCGCGCAGGGTGGCGATGGCAAGCCCGGCATTGTCGAACTGATGCCGCCCGAACAGGCGCGGGGCCGGGAGATCGAGAAGCCCCCGTTCATCCTGATAGACCAGCCGGCCGCATTCGACACTGACGTGCCATTGCTCGCCGGCCGCGAACAATGGGGCATGCATGCGCTTGGCCTCGGCCTCGATCACGGGCATCGCGTCGGCCTGCTGCTCGGCGCAAATCACCGGCACATTGCGCTTGATGATGGCGGCCTTTTCGGCCGCGATCGCGCTGAGCGTCTCGCCGAGAAATTCGGTGTGATCCATACTGATCGGCGCCAGCACGGCCGCCACTGGCGTCTCGATGACGTTGGTCGAATCCAGCCGTCCACCGAGCCCGACTTCGAGCAGCACGACATCGGCCGCATGATCGGCGAACAGCAGGAAGGCCGCGGCGGTCTTGATCTCGAAGAACGTGATGGGCGAACCGGCATTGGCACGCTCGCAAAGTTCGAATGCCGCGCGCAATTCGTCATCGCTCGCCAGCACCCCACCGCCGGACCGCCCGAGGCGAAAGCTCTCGTTGATGCGAACAAGGAAAGGCGAGGTGAAGACGTGAACCCGCAAGCCGGCCGCTTCCAGGATGGCGCGCAAATACGCGACCGTCGAGCCCTTGCCGTTGGTGCCCGCGACATGAATCACCGGCGGCAGCCGGCGCTCGGGATGAGCGAGTTGAGCCAGCAGCCGGTGCATCCGATCCAGACCGAGATCAATCCGGCTCGGATGCAGCCCTGACAGCCGCGCGATCAAATCGTCGAGCGACGGCTCCGCGCTGGCGGCCGAGTCATTCACGCGTGGGGCGCGGCGGCCGGCGCCGCCTCCGGCGTGGGGATGACAGGTGCAGCTTCGGAAACCTGGGCTGCGGGCTTCGGTGCTTCCAGGACCGGCGACTTGGTCAGGATCCGGCACAGCCGCGCCAATGTCGGCCGCAGCTCATGGCGATGCACCACCATGTCAATCATGCCATGCTCCTTCAGGTATTCAGCCCGTTGGAAACCTTCCGGCAATTTCTCGCGAATGGTCTGCTCGATCACGCGCGCGCCGGCGAAACCGATCAGCGCGCCGGGCTCCGCGATCTGAACATCGCCGAGCATGGCGTAGGAGGCGGTGACACCGCCGGTCGTCGGATTGGTCAGCACCACGATGTAGGGCTGCTTCGTCTCCCGCAGCATCTGCACGCCGACCGTGGTGCGCGGCATCTGCATCAGTGACAGGATGCCTTCCTGCATGCGGGCGCCGCCGGACGCTGCGAAGACGATGAAGGGTGATCTTTTCTCGACCGCAAGTTCGAGACCGCGCACGATCGCCTCGCCCGCGGCCATGCCGAGCGAGCCGCCCATGAAATCGAAATCCTGCACCGCAATGACCACGGCGGCGCCTTCGAGCTTGCCGTAGCCGACCTTGATCGCGTCGTTCATCCCGGTCCGCGCGCGCGCATCCTTGATGCGGTCGGCATATCTGCGCTCGTCGCGGAACTTGAGCGGATCAGCCGTGACCTCAGGCAACGCGATGTCGTACCAGGTCTCGTTGTCGAAGATCGACTTCATGCGCGCCACTGAACCCATGCGCATGTGGTAGTTGGAACCGGGAATGACGAACTGGTTGGCCTCGACGTCCTTGTAGAACACGAGCTGCCCGGAATCGGGACATTTGATCCAGAGATTCTCCGGCGTCTCGCGGCGGAGAATGTTGCGGATCTTCGGCCGGACCACGTTGGTAAGCCAATTCATGTTCACACTCCGGATTGCGGCCGAGCCGGGCCGCGGCAGCTTATATGGCGGCTAGGGAAACGACCGGCAAGCCGCCGGTCGAGAGAGGATCCAGCATCGTTGCGCTTATTCCGCGGCCTGCCTGGCTCCCCGCACGCCCTGCGCGAGCAGGGCTGCGAGATCAGCGACAGCCGTAACAGTTTTGCCGGTTGCGTGGCCACCCGCATCGAGACTGCCGCGCAAGGCATCGATCAGCGCCGTGCCGACCACCGCACCATCGGCCCTCTCGGCGATGGCGTGGGCGGCGTCGGGGGTCCGGATCCCGAAACCGACGCAGACCGGCAACGTCGTGTGCCGCTTGATCCGGGCCACGGCCTCGCCGACGGCGCCGGACTCCGCAGCCGCCGCGCCGGTAATCCCGGTGATCGAGACGTAGTAGACGAAGCCCGAGGTATTCGCGAGCACGGCGGGCAAGCGCTTGTCGTCGGTGGTCGGCGTCGCCAGCCGGATGAAATTGAGCCCGGCCTGCATCGCCGGCAGACACAGTTCCTCGTCTTCTTCCGGCGGCAGGTCGACGATGATGAGGCCGTCGACACCCACGGCCTTCGCATCGACCAGGAACTTGTCGACACCGTAGATGTAGATCGGATTGTAGTAGCCCATCAGCACCAGCGGCGTCGCATCGTCGGTCTTGCGGAAGGCATCGACCATCGCCAGCGTCTTCTTCAGCGTCATGCCGGCCTTCAACGCGCGCAGGCCCGCCGCCTGAATCGACGGCCCGTCGGCCATCGGATCGGTGAACGGCATGCCGATCTCGATCATGTCAGCGCCGGCCTGCGGCAACGCCTTGACGATGGCGAGCGAGGTTTCGGGATCGGGATCGCCGGCCATCACGAAGGTGACGAAGGCGGAGCGGCCTTCGCGTTTCAATTGGGCGAAGCGGGCATCGATGCGAGTGGTCATGTTGCGGCATTCGCTGTGCTATACCTCTCCCCGCTGGGGAGAGGTCGGCTGCGCAGCAGCCGGGTGAGGGGGATGGACAAGTTCAAGACAAGAGCGAAGAAACTTCGTTTGTCGCAAACGAGCGCCGAAGCAAAGCTCTGGCAAGCACTCCGCAATCGGCAGCTTGCCCGATGGAAATTTCGCCGCCAGCATTCGATCGACCGATATGTCGTTGACTTCGTGACGCTCGACGGAAAACTGATCGTCGAAGTCGACGGTGTCACACACGACAAACCTTCGGAGCGCGCCGGAGACAAGGCGCGGTCAGACGTCCTGGAGGCCTGTGGCTTTCTCGTTGTCCGCGTATCCAACACCGATGTGTACGACAATCTCGATGGCGTTCTTGACATGATTGAAAGCACACTTCGGCTGGATTGAGCCGGAAGACCCCTCACCCGGCTGCTACGCAGCCGACCTCTCCCCGCTGGGGAGAGGTGAAGAGAGGTCTGAGCAAGAATCATGACTTCTTCCCCCGCAGGATCTCACCGACTTGCGGGACGTCCTTGTCGCCGCGTCCGGAGAGATTGATCACCATCAGGTGGTCCTTCGGCCGCTCCGGCGCGAGCTCCATGACTTTCGCGATGGCATGCGCGGGTTCCAGCGCCGGAATGATACCTTCGAGCCGCGACAGCAGCTGGAAGGCGGCGAGCGCCTCGTCATCGGTCGCCGACAGATATTTCACCCGCCCGGTTTCGTGCAGCCAGGAATGCTCCGGCCCGATGCCGGGATAATCCAGGCCGGCCGAAATCGAATGCGCATCCTGGATCTGGCCGTCATCGTCCATCAGGAGATAGGTGCGATTGCCATGCAGCACGCCCGGCCGGCCGCCGGCGATCGAGGCCGCATGAAGCTGCGTCAGACCGTGTCCCGCGGCTTCGACGCCGAAGATCTCGATCTCGCGATCGTCGAGGAAGGGGTGGAACAGCCCCATCGCGTTGGAGCCGCCGCCGATGCAGGCGATCAGCGAATCCGGCAGGCGGCCCTCTTCCTCCAGCATCTGCACCCGCGTCTCGATGCCGATGACCGACTGGAAGTCGCGCACCATCATCGGATAGGGATGCGGACCGGCGACCGTACCGATGCAGTAGAAGGTATCATGCACGTTGGTGACCCAGTCGCGCAGCGCCTCATTCATCGCATCCTTCAGCGTGCGCGTTCCCGACTGCACCGGCACGACCTTCGCGCCGAGCATCTCCATGCGGATCACGTTGGGCTGCTGCCGCTCGACGTCGACCGCGCCCATATAGACCACGCAGTCGAGCCCGAACCGCGCGCACAACGTCGCGGTGGCGACGCCATGCTGGCCGGCGCCGGTCTCGGCGATGATGCGCTTCTTGCCCATGCGCCGTGCCACCATGATCTGGCCCAGCACGTTGTTGACCTTGTGCGAGCCGGTATGATTGAGCTCCTCGCGCTTGAAATAGATCTTCGCGCCACCGAGATGCTCGGTCAGCCGTTCGGCGAAGTAGAGCGGCGAGGGCCGGCCGACATAATGCTTGAGATAACCTTTCATCTCGGCATGGAAGGCTGGATCGGCCTTGGCCACGGCATAGGCCTTTTCCAGGTCGAGGATCAGCGGCATCAAGGTTTCCGCGACGAAGCGGCCGCCGAAAATTCCGAAATGTCCGCGCTCGTCGGGACCGCTGCGGAAGGAATTGGGAAGCATCGGGTTCATTGGAGGGACAACTCTTCAATCGATCGCGCGGCGCGAATGAAATGTTCGATCATGGCGGGGTCCTTGATGCCGGGGGAACGTTCAACTCCAGTGGAGACGTCGACCCCGCCAGCGCGCGTCACAAGCACGGCCTCAGCGACATTATCCGCGGTCAGCCCGCCGGAGACCATGAACGCCAGTTTTGGATCGAGTCCCCTGAGGAGCTGCCAGTCGAACACCGCGCCGAGGCCGCCCGGTCGCGTGGCATCCTTGGGCGGGTGGGCATCGAACAAGATCCGCTCGGCAACCGCGGCATAGCCCGGCAGAGGTCCGAGATCGTCCGCGGTCTCGACGGGGATGACCTTCATGACGGGCAGGCCGAATTTCGTCCGGATGTCACGCAGACGCGCCACACTTTCCTTGCCGTGCAATTGCAGCAGGTCAGGTCGCAGCGTCTCGACAATGTTGGCCAGCGTCGCGTCATCTGCATCGACCGTCAGCGCGACCTTGGCGGCGCGGCGGGCCACCTGCCGCCCGAGATCGCGCGCGACCTCGAGGCTGATATGCCGCGGCGACGGCGGGAAGAACACAAATCCCACCAGGTCGGCGCCAGCGCCAAGCGCCGTGTCGAGGGTCTCGCGCGTGGACAGGCCACAGATTTTGACGAGCAGGGACATCGGACCATTCTACGAGGTTCGGGGCGCGGCGGCTTTTACAATGTTGCGCCCTGCTTGTCTCGCCCGGCCACGCCGTAAAATCCGGCCTGGGACGGCCCGGCAAGCCGCGCCGGCTCCCCACGCGAGGCCATGGAGGCGGCCTTCAGGTCTGCCAGTTCCGCCTTGGCGTCGCGGGCATCAGCCTCGTGCCGGCGCGCAGCCCGCCGCCAGTGGTGCTGCCCGAACCAGGTCGCAAGGCCGCCCGCCACCACGCCCAGGATCGCCACCGCGATGATCAGGACGAACAGCGGCAGCGACACCGCCAGCGCCGGCTCGGTGGTGTTGAACGGATCGAACGATACCGTCACGAAATGCCGGTTCGCCACGGCGAAGACGATGAAGATCAGGCCGAGCGGAAGAACGACCAGGACATTGAGGAATTTTCGCATGCGCATTGCTCGCGTTGATCGGAACTAAAGTGAGATGACTTTTGTTCAGATGGTCATCCCGCGCAGTGTTTCGGCTTGAGCATGACCTCCGCGCAAGCGCCTTTGGCGCTTGTCGCGAGGGAAAGCCAGTGTCCATGAGTCCGGAGCCTGCCCAAGCGAGCCCGCGGCAAGGTGCAGATCCACTCCACTGGAGGGTCGCAACATACCACCAACTGAATGCGGCACTGCAACCGAACATTCCGCGAGCAGATCAGGGTTCCGGATTATCGCGGTTCAGCCGTTCCCGCATTTCCTTGCCCGTCTTGAAGAACGGGACGCATTTCTGGTCGACCGGCACGTGGGCGCCAGTGCGTGGGTTACGTCCGGACCGCGCGGGGCGGTGCTTGACGGAGAACGCACCGAAACCACGCAGTTCCACCCTGTCGCCGCGCGCCAGCGCCGCCACGATCTCATCGAGTATCGCATTCACAATGTTCTCGACATCCCGCTGGTAGAGATGCGGATTGTGCTCGGCGATACGCTGAACCAGTTCGGATTTGATCATCGAGGGTGGGACCCGGCAGCTTAAGACTATGCATTTCCGTGAAAATAACTTGATCTGTCAAGACGCTAAATCAGGTTTGCCGGTCGCGAAAAACAGGTGACAATTGTCGAAATCGGGTTCTGCGCGCAATGCGGGAGGCGCCGAAGACCCCTCCCCTGCGGTTCAACGGGTCTGGGCCGGATGCCAAAGCGCGAGCATTCCGTCGAGACCGAACCGGTCGATCGCCTGTGTCATCTCGACCTGCCGCGCGATCGCGCTCAGGCCGCACGCGTCGAGCACCACAGACACCGCGGTTCGCAAAAATGTCAGATCGCCGAAGCGCGATTCGAGCTTGTATTCACGTACCGGCAGATCCTTCTTGACGTTTTTCTCCGCGACCAGCCAGGCCACCGCGGTTTTCTCGTCGCCGAGCTGGTCGATCAGCTTGAGACCCACCGCCTGGCGGCCGGTAAAGACGCGCCCGTCCGCGACCGTTTCGAGCTGCGCGTCGTCCATGCCGCGCCGCTCCTTCACCAGTCCGCGAAACCAGGCGTAGGAATCCTTGACCAGCGCATCCAGCGCCTCGCGCGCCTCCGGGCTGGTCGGCTCAAACCCGTTGGGCGCCGCCTTCAAGGGCGACGACTTCACTTCCTCGACCTTGACCCCAACGGTCTTCAGGAGCTCGGTAAAGTTCGGATACTGGAACAGCACGCCGATCGAGCCCACCAGCGAGCTCTGCTGCGCCACGATGTGGTCGGACGCGATCGCCGCGATATAGCCGCCGGACGCCGCGAGCCCCTCGACGACGACCACCAGCGGCTTCTTCGCCTTCAGCCGCACCAGTGCATCGTAGAGCTGTTCGGAGCCCGCCGTGGTGCCGCCCGGCGAATTGATATGAACGACGACAGCCGCAGCGTGGGAATTTTCCAGCCGCTGCAGCGCCTCGACGCGCTCCTGGTCGCTGCGGATCAGGCCTTCGATATTGATCCGCGCGATCGATCCTGACGTCGCCAGCACATTGCGACCGCCCGGTGACAGCAACAAGCCGACGCCAACGACGCCCGCGACCGCGAGCAGCACGGTGAGCACACGCCAGAACGTCAGCTTGCGACGGATCCTGCGGCGATCAACGATCACATCCGAATCAAGCGACATCGATTTTCTCCTGAAGATACCGTCGGCGTTTGCACGGACGGCGCTGAGTCCTTGGTTATCCAGATACATCAATTGCGGCGCAATTTGAAGAAGACATGGCCAGCTCCAGCCGGCACGACCGCCCTGCTTCTTCCTGGCAACGAATAGCGCGCCACCTCAACAAAAAGGGCCCCGGTCTTGACCGGGGCCCGATGATTGCGCGGAAAGCCCGCGGCTTACTTGTCGCGGTTCTTCAGCGCGGTGCCGAGAATATCGCCGAGCGTCGCGCCCGAATCGGAGGAGCCGTACTGAGCGATGGCCTCCTTCTCTTCGGCCACTTCCAGCGCCTTGATCGAGACCTGCACCTTGCGGGCCTTCTTGTCGAACTGGATGACGCGCGCATCGACCTTTTCACCGACCGCGAAGCGCTCGGCACGTTGATCGTTGCGGTCGCGCGCCAGTTCGGAGCGCTTGATGAAGGTGGTGAAGTCGGTGCCGACGATCTTGACGTCGATCCCGCTCTCCTTGACGTCGAGCACCTCGCAGGTGACGACGGCGCCCTTCTTGACATCGC
>Ga0307516_10008799_pt1 | contig 11346 bp, 10 predicted proteins | sample 19_EM_MG_FD_203310 | JGI IMG/M metagenome (GOLD analysis project Ga0307516, IMG submission 203310) | Populus trichocarpa ectomycorrhiza microbial communities from riparian zone in the Pacific Northwest, United States - 19_EM | ecosystem: Host-associated > Plants > Roots > Unclassified | place...
CCCCCCCCCCCCCCCCCCCCCGCCCCCCCCCCCCCCCCCCCCCCCCCCCCCCCCGCGCCCCCCCCCCCCCCCCCCCGCCCCCCCCCCCCCCGCCCGCGCGCCCCCCCCCCCCCCCCCCCCCCCGGCGGCGGCGACGTACAGTCGAGCACCACTACGGTGTACTTGCTGGTCAGCGAGCCGAGCTGCGCGGTCGTCGTGATTTCAGTGTGTTTGGCTGCCATGCTCTGTTTGCGGTGGCTGGTAGCTGTTTGCGGTGGTTGCGGTGGACAGAGCGACGGGTGGCGATGAGAAGTGTTCGGTCTGAGTCGCGTTGCACAGGCTTAGTAAGAAGAGATCAAAGAGTACGTACATGTTACACTAACTAGAGATGGCTGGTTGGGTTTGCGTCACCCTCTTTTCCTCTTCCCACCACCACCACCACCACCACCACCACCACCACCACAGCGCAACCATGGCCGACCCGCTCGACCTCCTCGACGATTTCGACAGCAGCCTGGCCAGCCTGACGACGGCGCTGGCTCCGCTGCTGAGCACGCCGCTGAGCGAGCTGGCCACGACGCTAACAGTCGCGGACAAGGCGCGGCTGCACGTCCTGGCCACGTACGCGCTCGACTCGCTGCTGTTCTCGTACCTGCGGCTGCAGGGCGCCGACACCAAGAACCACGCTGTCATGAGCGAGCTCGCGCGCGTGCGCCAGTACGTCGCCAAGATCAAGGCCGCCGAGTCCCCCGCCGAGCGGCCGATGGCGCTCGACAGATCCGCCGCCGAACGCTTCATCAAGGCCGGCCTCGCCGGCAACGACAGGTACGACGCCGACCGCGCCGAGCAGGCCCGCGCGCAGAAGGAGGCCGCCGCGGAGAAGCTCAGGGCGCTGGACCAGAAGCGGCCCGGCCCGGCGCAGGAGGACGAGGACGAGGACGAGGACGAGGACGCGGAGGGCGGCGGCGGCCCGGACAAAAAGAAGAAGAAGAAGAAGCAGAAGGCCAAGCGGACCAAGGCCGAGAAGGAGGCGAGGAAAGAGCAGCGGAGAGGTGGGTGCCCACCGTCCGCAGCGCGACCGGCCGAGACCGGGGACTGACTGGCGGCGTGTGCAGCGAAGCGGCAGAAGCGCATGGAACTCACGAGGGACGAGACCGCGGTGGAGGGCACCGGCTGACCGTCTGGCGCATATTTGTAGTTCACTGCCCCAGCGCGTCTCGTTTCTCGCTGCTGTAGCTCACTTCGCAGCACATCTCGTTTCCCACTACTGTAGTTGGCCACCCAGCGCATCTTGTATTTCCTTCTCGCTGCGATCGAACGACATGTGCACATCCTAACTGCTAAAATAGCGCTGTCACACCTATGCATTTCCTATGTCATTGTGTGTTAACTTGGATATGTTGTGGTGGCGGCGCGGCGTGGAGGAAGTCTTTGCGCAGCGTGACGCAACACTGGAGGAATAATTGCATCGTCTTTCTCCTTTGCACTGTTATGCCATTCTCTCTCAGGCGGGCATCTATGTAGCGTTCTTTCCGTTCGGAAAGGTCATGGTCTTCGTCTTCAAGCAATCGCAAGCTCTCTCTCTCTCTCTCGTGTCAAATCCCCGCATCGAATCTTACGGCCCCACTTCCGCAGTACGCCCAACTACACTAATAGCCGTCCCCGGCGCCGCCCTCGACGATGGCGACGCCGCTGCTGGTGCCGATCCGGTCCGCGCCGGCCACGAGCATGCGCCGCGCCGTCTCGGCGGTCCTGATGCCCGCGCTCGCCTTGACCCTGATGCGGCCGTGCCAGCCGTCGGCGCCGGCCCACAAGTAGCCGTCGACGGCGCGGCGCAGGAGCCGCACGTCGGCAGCCGTGGCCGCGCCGCCGGAGAAGCCCGTGCACGTCTTGACGAAGGCGGCGCCGGCCTCGGCGGCGATCAGAGACGCGGCGACCTTGAGCTCGTCCGAGAGCAGCGCTGTCTCGACGATAACCTTGACGGGGAACGGGTGCGCGGCGGCGACGACGGCGGCGACGTCGGCGTGCACGCGCGCGTACTCGCCGGAGCGGAGCAGGCCGACGGCCAGCACGGTGTCGATCTCGGTCGCGCCGTGCTCGATCGCCGTCTTCGTCTCGCTGCCGCGCCGCATCAGTCAGCACCGGCCGGGCGGAGCGGTCGAGGCGGAGTGGAGTGGAGTGGAGTGGAGTGGAGTGGAGTGCGTACAAAGCCTTCGCCTCGGTGCTCATCGCGCCCAGCGGGAACCCGACGACGACGCACGTGCGCACGCCGCTGGCAGCCGCCTGGCGCGCGTGCGCTGAGTTGACGCACACGCTGTGGAAGCCGTGGTCGCGCGCCTGCGCGCACAGCGCGGCGATGTCCGCCGTCGTCGCCGCCGGCGCCAGCAGCGTGTGTTCGATCGTCGCCGCCACGTCGGGCGGCACCGCCGTCGCCGCCGTCGCGTCCACCGACGCCAGGATCGCCGCCGTCCGCGAGAGCAGCGCGCGCCAGTACGTGTCGCTCTGTTTGTTGTCGTCCATCTTGCTGTCTGCGTCCGGGTTGTTTTTTTTCTGGCCAACTGTCCAGTCTTCACAACAACTATGTACCTACTTAGGTAGATAGTCCAGATAGATACCTACTTATCTATGTATCATACCCCGCCGTGCCGCGCCGCACGTGACACCGGCAGTGCCCGGAGGTCGCGCCACGGTATCTATCTATCTAGATACTCTATCTGCCCGTCTCGGATGCCAAAAACCCTGCCGTCCGGACGGTTTCTGACAACCCCCTCGCTTCTTTTTTTTTTTTTTCCTTGTCCAAGCCAGGGTGGATATGTATGATACACACTTATACTCTACATATGGTACTCCGGCTCGAGTTGTCCCCGACGAAAACTCGTCACACACACACCCCCCCCCCCCCCGCCATGTGTAACCAACACTCTGCAAACGAATTTACCCGACTTCCGGTCGAGCCGCGCAACACGAGGGGGGGGGGCAGGGAAGAGTCGCTCCGCCAAGCGCTCAACCCGCATTGACGCGCAACTGACGACGATACAACCAACCAGATGTGCGTAGACGGCTCCACTCGTTGTGGCCAGCCAGGAATGCAGAGCTTTCCGGGCTCGTGGAGCGCGGCAGGTGCCCCCCCCCCCCCAACGCGTCCGCTTGCGGGATGTAGATGCGGCCGAGAACCGCCGACGTCAGGGGCTGGCCCCAGCCTGCGCGCACGTCAGTTGTGTGGCGTCGAGAGCGGGTGGGCGCAAGCGGGCTGCGGACTGCGCTGCTTTCATGCGACGGATGTTGCTCTGCTGGCTGGATGGGCTGAAGGGACGGATGGATGGATGGATGGGCTGAAGGGACGGACGGACAGATGGATGGATGGACGGCCGCCGGAGTGGCAGAGTAAAGTCGGAACAGCAAGACACTGGCTCGTTCATTCAATACAAGAGCGTCAGTCTACGCATGACGGTATGTCCACGGCCATATCTCACTCGCGCACCGTAACCGAGCAGCTCGAACCCCAAATTTTGATATTGCCCAGCCCGAAACCCGACCAAACCGCCCCCCGTTTGCTGTGAGCCCCGGACTACTCCCTCCCCCCTTCCGTCAACTCGCAACGTGCTTGACAGCACACATCATCCCCTGGACAGCAACATCATCCCGTAGCCAGCCAGAAATGAGAATCGAAATCAGGAAAAGAAGCAAACCCAAACCCCGAGATAACAGGTGCGGAAAACGGAAAAGAAAAAAAAAACAGAATCGACAGAGCAAGATTGAAACCCTTCTGCGTGAGCGGTTGTACCGTAGAGGTTAAGGGATGGCGCAAAAAGTGAAGAATACAGAGAGAAAACATCAAAGCCGTGTAAGTACGCCATAGTAACCAGTGTCAAGAGGAAACGAAACGAAAGAGAAAGGAAAGAAATGCGTCCCCAGTCGCCTCCGACCATGTATCTATTTACTCCCCGTCGAGCCCATTAACATTCCGGACACACCAGCCGTCATGTCTATATCGAGGAGTCCGACGAGTGCTTGTCGTGTTTCCTGGAGTGGCTCGGCGACGTCGGCGGCTGGTAGATTTCCGGCTGGAAGTTCTCGCTCTGAAAGTGGCTGGGGTTGAACGGCGAGTTCCTGAACGTGGTGGTCTGGAACGGCAGCGGCTGGAACGGCGACGGCTGGAATTCGGGGATCGACAGCACCGACTGGCGGAAGTTGCCCGGGTCCGGACTCGGCAACGGCTGCGTCGTGTGCTCGAAGGCCGGCGGTCCGCCGAGATCCAGCGCGAACGGCGGCGAGAAGAAGCTCGGAAAGCCTCCGGCTGCGGGCGTGGCCTGGAAGATCTGGTCCGGCAGGGCGTGCAGGAAGGAAACCTGGACCGGCTGGACCGGTGCGGCGGAGAACGTCGGCGCCGGTGCTGGCAGATCGTCGGCCTTGTACACGATGTCGTAGTGGCCACTGGACGCGGTGAGCTCGGAACGTTCAAACGGGGGGGATCAGACACGTTGTGGAGCGAGACATACGGTCGGTATAGCAGTCGCAACACCGGCGCATCGGCGGCGGTCAGGATCCCCTCGCCCTCGAGCTTCTCGAAGCGGTGCACGTTCACCTCGTCGCCGGCGCTGCGATCGAGATAGATGATCTCGACCGCCATGCCTGCAGGCAGTATCAAGCAGTCGATCAGGGCCATCAGACCGACATGGTCGATCTCCACGCCGTACGGCTCGATCTGGGTCTCGCAGTGTTCCCTGACAGGCACGCTGAGGAACGGCTGATAGGGTTCGGGGCCGCTCTTCATCCAAGCACTCGTCAGGAACTGCCCCGGCACGCCTCGGTCAGTTCGGCGAGCCCCTTTACCAGAGGGACGGATTCCTGGGCAGAAATATCAAACCTTGAAGTGCGTCACGATCGAGTCCGAGATGCCGGGGTCATTGAAGGTGTTGACCAGCGGCGAGTCATCCGACGGGCTGATGTTGGAGGAGCTCAGGGTGGTGAACAGATTGAACGTGGCTTCGGCGAAATCCTCGTAGATGTATGCCTGGAAGCCAACCGACTCCATCAGGCCGTTCAGCGACGCGATGCGGGCGTGCTCCATTCCGAGGGCGTTCTGATCGCCGCTCCTCAACAGCAGCTCGAAGAAGCCGAAAGCGACAGCTAAGCAAGTAAGCAGTCAGCACCGGGCCAGCCACCTCCAGTGGGCGGAGAAAAAGAAAGAAAGAATGACAGAAAGAAAGAAAAGAAAGAAAAAGAAAAAAGAAAAAAAAGAAAAAAAAGTCGTCCGACTGGCAGCGGCGTACCTCTCCATCCACAGTTACCGTCGCCGCGCACGGTACGGTAAGAGTCGTATTTCAGGGCAAGGCTCTGCAATGCGTCGGCATCAGCAAGGCTCTCCGCACACACACACACGCACACACACCACCCACGCCCCGACGGAGAGCGAACGACGAGGACCGGAAGACCGGATGGGCCAGAGACAGAGAACAGCCACCGAGAGCAACCCGGGGGGGGGGAGGGGGGGGGGACACAGCCGTACCGAAGTCTTCCTGATGTAGGTGGAATCCGCATTCGCGTACTCGATCGCGAGGGCTTTGCTCGACTTGAGCTCTCCGACCAGCGGGCCCTGTGCACGCGGTTCTCCGTTAGCTTGTCCGTCGTTTGCCGTGCTTGCGCCGTGTCCGCAGCGGGAAAAGAGAGGAATGGTGGAGCGACATCGGCCGACGTACCGTGACGTCGGGCCGGTACTCCTGCGACAGACGCTGCATCTCCGTCAGATCGGCCTGGGGCGCGGGGGCGAGCAGGTCCGGCTTGATGTCCAGGTCGGGGGGGGCGGCGGTGACGGCGACGTAGGAGTCGTAGGCGGGCTCGCCCGACAATTGCTCAGCCTTGACGGCGACGGGCTGCGAGCGGTACGGGGGCTGTTCCTGGAGCAGCAGCTGCTGGTGGTGGTGGTGGTGCTGGTGGTGGTGGTGGTTGTTGTTGATGTTGTTGTTGTTGTTGTTGTTCCAGCCATCCACGCCCGCGCTGCCGTTGTCGACCACATAGCCAGCGGCCAGGGGCCGGGAGCCGCCGCCGAGCGCAGAAGAGCCGTCCATTGCGACGAGAAGCGGCGGCGGAGGGGAGCGCAAGCGGAACGAGCGAATTGGGGCGACGCAAGATCGGACGACGCGAGACGAGAGAGCGTGGCGATGGCGGAGAGGGGGAGGATTCAGGAACGAGAGGCGGGATGGGATGGGATGGGATGATGGAGCGAGGGAGGGTTGGGGTTGGGGTTGGGGCTGGGGCTGGGCGGGGAGGGGGTCGTTCGGAAGTGGAGAGAGAGTGTGGCGAGCAGGGAGGGGACGGAAACGGAGAGAATCGCAGCGACGGGGAGGGACGGATGGACGGATGGACGGAGTGGGACGGTGGTTGCGAGCTGCGAGCGTGGAGGAGGAGGAGGAGGAGGTGGTGGAGGAGGCGAGGCTCTGGTGCTGGTGCTGGTGCTGGCTGCCGGGCGCGGACAGTGCCGTCGTGGTGCGTTGTTGTAAGGAAGATGCCGGTAACGTTGGTGATTGGGCGGTGTGGATGCACGCCGGGGGGGGGGGGGGTGGGTGGGTGGATCGGATTGGTACAGCCGGGGCGGGATCGCGGGCGAGCAGCGATGGCCGCAGCGACGCCGGAGATTGGCGGCGGTGGGGGGGGGGGTGGCGGCCGAGAGGCGGTATGGCGCATACGCGCCGCGGGCGAGCAGGTCGGCACGCGCGGGCACGGCGGCGGCGATGGTGGCGGCGGCGGCGACGACGCTCGGCTCCCCGCCGCTGCCGCTGCGAGGCGGCCCACTCCGCCGGCGCCAGACACGGAAGGGCGACGCTTGTCGCCGAGCCATCGTGTCCCCCCCCCCTCGCTTCCGGGGATGGAAGCGAACACCCGTCCCTTCCTTCCTCGCTCCCCCCCCATCGGTCGCGTCGTGCTAGTACTTGCCGGTAGTGTCTAGCGTCCCGCTATCGCTGCCAACCCAGCAGCAGCAGCAGCAGCACGACAGCGAAGAGGAAGAAGAAAAGAAAAAAAGAAAAAAGAAAAAAGAAAAAAAAAAAAACCGGAGCCCATCATGCGCCCCAAATGTTTTGGCTTCCCGGGGCCATCTGACGGCGGCGTCTAGATAGATAGATAGATGTGTGGCCTGGCCGCCCAAGTCCCCCCCCGCCCCTCGCGATGCCGATGCCTACGTCCCATCCTCTTTTTTTTTTCTTTCTGTTTGTCTACCTAAGTATATATCCGTTGATCGCAATGCGACCCATCTAGATCGTGGCGATGCGCACGCTTGTCCACTGCCTGGCTGGCCCCGTCCGCATCTCCGTCCGTCCGTCCGTATCCGTCCGTCCGTATCCATCTACAGTATGTAAGAATCCTCCCTGCGCAAACTCGTGTTTTTCTCTTCTTTTTTTTTTCTTTTTTTTTTCTTTCCCGCGCCTTGGGCTGGCTGGCAGACGAGGGTGAGACCCGCTCACCGGAGCGGGGGGGATATATGTATCGCAGATAGATGGAGAGATATGTATGTAGATAGATTGACAGCCCCCATGCGCGGACTGGCGCCGCGCACGTGGTTGGATCGGAAAGTGCAAGAGACGTCGATTCGCGAGCGGGCGCGAGTGACGACGGGTGTCGCAGTCCTCCAGCAGCGGGTTCGGCCCGAGCGGGCCCGGCTCGCAAACGCACGCCGTGGGCGTCTCCGGCGCGTGCCGGACACAGCAGGCGGGCAGAGCGGAGCCAGCGGAATGCCGGATGCCCGCCGCCCGCCTGGGCGCATCTGCCGTATCTACATAAGCACCGTACGTCCCTCCTACTCTACATACTCTACATACATGTGTATGTGCGAACCGAATAGCAAAAGCAAAAGCAAAAGCAAAAGCAAAAAACGCACCCCCCCCCCCCTTTTTTTTTTCTTCCGCCGCGGCTGGGAAAAGGGCAAAGCAAGGACAAAAAAAAAAAAAAGCAAAAGAAAAAGAAAAAAGAAAAGAAAAAAGAAAAAAAGGAAAGCAGCACAGCAGCACAGCACATTGCCCGCATCGGATCGGCCGATAACTACATACATATGTACGCTCGCACGTCGAGCTGAGTCGAGCGTGCCAGCCATCTCGTCCATCGCACGGCGGCTCCGTTCGCAGCGAGGAGACGGAGCCTGTCCATCTGCGAAAAGATAGATAGATTTATAGATGGATGGATGGATGGCTGGATGGCTGGATGGATGGATGGACGGTAGATGGACGGACGGACGGACAGACGGATGGATGGATGGATGCGCACACTGGCTGGCTCATGGCTCCCGGCTGATCGTGGCTCCCCGGCTGATCGTGGCTCCCCGGCTGATTGTGGCAGCAGCCGCACTTGTCTCTGTCTGTCTGTCTGTCTGTCGACGGGAGCCGTCCGAGTGACACCGCATGGCTCGTCCTGCCCCCCGCCTTGCGAAGCCGTGGACAGCGGATGGGGAGCACATACTACATACGGTCTGCCGCTCGTTCCGCTGGCCCACCGGACCCGTATCGTGGACCCACTGGCCCCCCGCCGACGGCTGCCGGAACTTTGCGCGTGGAACGGATGATGGGGGCTGCTGGGCGCGGACCCGCACCATCGTCGTCACGCCAGCATCTCGACAGCTCCATCTGCTCGGAGCTCGAATCCGGCCTGTCACCGGCACATCCGAGGCTTGCTCAGTGCCTGCTCCACGGCGCTGCTATACGGGTGCAATCGTCTATTCCCATCCACCGAGTAGGTAACCAACTCTCAGAGCGAATCCAAAAACAAAAAAACAAAAAAAAACCAGAATATCCGATTAATCCGAGCAGAGGAAGGGCAAAAATGGATACGAAAGAGCGGCAAACCGATCCAGGTCAAAGGCAAAAAAAAAAAAAAAACTCCTTTCCACGCAACGAGAGAAAAGAAAAGAAAAAAGAAAACCGGGGAAAAGAACCAGAGAAAATTTACTATACAACAACAGCAACAACAACAACCACTCCCACAGTCTACGTCTCCTCCTCGCTGACACCCCACTTGCTCCGGCTCCGGCTCCGCCCCGCCGCTTCGGCGAGATTCCACACCTCGCGCTCCTCACTCGCCCGCCACGGCTCGCTCTCCTGCTCGCGCGAGCTGTCCGAGCTCCCAAAGAGCTCGTCGAACTGGCGCTCGTGCTCGTGCTCGTCCGTCTTCGGCGTCGTCGGCTCCGACCCGCCCGGCGCGGCGACCACCAGGAGCTCGTCCGCGCTGTCAATGCGCGGCGGCAGCGGCGGCGCCGAGACTTTGCGCCTGCTGGGCAGCAGCGGCGGCGGCAGGTTACGCCGCTTAGTCGGGACCGCGATCGGGGGCGTGGGTTTCTTTGCCGGCGGCGGCGGGACTATGGGTGGCGGGAGGGAGCGCGACGACGAGGATGTCGTGCTTGTCGAGATGGGCGCTGGCTCCTCGGCCGACGACGACGTGGGCGTGGTGGCGGCGCTGGGGTTCTTGCGCGTGGAGTACCACTTCTTTATCGTTGCGGTGGCGGTGCCGAGTGCGGCGATGGTGTCGAGCGGGCCTTTGTTGGACGAGTTGGTGGACGTGCGCGAGCCCGGCGTCGGGAAATTGTTCGCGGCGCTGTAGTTGTTGCCGAACCCCTCCATGGAGCTGCCACCGACGCCGACGCCGCCACCGCTCTCCTGCGAGACCGCGTCGTCGTCGCCGTACGATTCTGCCCGCGGCTGGATGTGCTTCAGCCGGCCGGGGTGGCCGAGTGATATCGGTGACGGCGACTGCGGACTGGCCGAAGCACGCGAGAGCGCCGAGCTCGCCGTCTTCGCGTCCGCGGCGGGGTCGCTTCTGTCCCGGACCGCCGTCACGTTGATCGCGTCTGTGCCTATCGACGGCGCTGGAGGGGTGGGGGTCATTGAGCTGAAGGAAAGGGCGCGGCCATTCTTTTTTCGCTCACTTGAAGAATTCTTGGATTTGACCGACGGCGTTCGTGAGGGGCGGGGCGAGTCGTCGCTGTCGACCGCCGGGGCTGCCCTCGCCTCGTCCGAGGAGGCCGACGTGGATGTAGCTATGTGTGCTGTCGTCGGTAGTAGCGGCTCGCTGGCCGATTCCAGGTGGATGAGTGGTGGCTGCTGGTCGTCCGCTTCCACCTCCAGCTCGGTGCCATCGTCGATGCCGGCCAGCTCCTTCTCGGCTTCCGCCGAAGCCGGGGGCGGCGATTTCTTGTGCGTGTGCCATATTCCTCCTCGGAACCTCTGGTCGATGGTGTCGGTGAACGGGATGTCGTCGTAGTACGGGAGAACCACCGACTCCTCGATGACCTCCCTGATCCGACTCTCGATGATGCGCAGGATGGGCCCCCAGGCCACCTGTCGCGATCCGACGATGGGCTCGATCGCCAGCTCCATCTTGGGCATCCGCTCGAACGAGAACCACAGCCTGTTGCTCGGTGGCGGTTTGATCCGGATCACGCCGTGGCCTTCCAGCCGCTTTAGCAGCACCGCGAGGAGCAGATTGACTTCGCGGGGCTTGAACCGAGCCCCGAGATTCATCGTCGCCTTCGTTGCGATTTCCTGCAGCAGAGCGTCAGCACTCCGCGCCGCCAGCGCCGGAACGAACATACCAGTCTAAAATTCCCCGTGTAGGTCACGTCGAACTCGCAGCAAAAGTCGCCGTCCGCGGTCATCTCCTTGAGCCGCGGGTTGGTGATGTAGGGGATGGAGTCGCCGACGTATATGTGTTGCACCTTGATGTCGGAGAGGAAGTTTGGCTTGGCCACCCGGGAGATCTTCTTGACGATCTTGGAGCGGAAGAACTGCTCCACGTCCGGCGTCCTGTAGATGGACAGGAAGACGCGTCCGAGCAGGCCGTTGACCCAATTCATCTGCAGCTGGTCCTCGGAGGAATGCAGCCGCTGGACGAGCGAGATGACGTCCTTCTGGCGGTAGCGGAGGGGTCTGGGCGGTATCGCCGGGTCGTCGGGCGATTTCTCCTGGTGCTTGACCAGGGCCAGGTAGAAGTCCTCCTTGTTGGAGCAGTTCTCCGAGAACATGTAGAAGGGCAGGGCGGCGCACTCGTCAAGCGTCGCCTTCACGGAGTCGGGCCGCCGCGTCAGACAGAGCGCGTTCCGCCGGATGTAGAGCTCGCCCTCGGGGATCACCTCGCCGCCGCCGTAGATGCTGACGGTGTAGAGACTGAGCGACACGACGTGGCGAACCTCGAGCTGCTGTTCGTCATCGTAGAGCATGAGATAGCCGTGTCTGGTGCACCGTTCCCCGCTCCCGCGTCAGCACCTAAGTAGAGTTCGAGCTGGGGGGGGGGGGGGGGGGGGGGGGGGGGATAAACCGGCCCCCACAAAAAAAAGTGGGGGGGGGGGGGGGCCGGGGGGGGGGGGGTTTGGGGGGGCGGGGGGGGCCC